>Ga0326727_10001343_pt1 | contig 91823 bp, 60 predicted proteins | sample MB2enrmetagenome_FD_207643 | JGI IMG/M metagenome (GOLD analysis project Ga0326727, IMG submission 207643) | Lab enriched peat soil microbial communities from McLean, Ithaca, NY, United States - MB29MY | ecosystem: Environmental > Terrestrial > Soil > Wetlands > Peat | place: USA: New York...
ACAACTGGATCGCATCGTAGGGCAGATGCAGCGAGTCTCGCGCCAGACCCTCTTCAAAACCGTGCCCGGAGTCAACCGCCGTAAACCGTTGAATAAGAAGGCTTTAGGGCCTATCTAAGGGCCATTCAACCCTGACCCCTTCCCGCCCACCGCGAGTGCCACCTCTACGAACTGCTCCGCGCCTCGGAAACCGTCGGGCGCGCCCTCACCAACCAGTTCTACGCCCGCTACGCCGACATCCGCCAACGGGGGCTCACCCGCGCCTGTGCCGCGAGAACGCCGCCGTCGCCCCGCCGAGATTCTGCGCTGCACCCAGAAACTGCTCGACCGTGTCCTGTTCTGCGCTCAATTCAAGGCATTGGGCGACTACGATCACCGCCCCGCCCGCGAGGTCGCCGACGCCGCCGAGGGCACCGCCGTCCGCTCGGTCATGGACGTGGATATCCTCGGCCACATCTTCGAGCAATTCATTACCGACCTCGAAAGCCTGCGGAAGAATCTGGAAACGCGCGACGGAGCGCCGACATATCAGTTCAAAGAAAACAGGCGGCTTCCCTATCAATTCCTTTTACCTGCGGCGCGCGCGATTGCACTATGTTGGTTCCGGTCATTGTGTTCTGCCTGACGGTTACGGCCGTGGCGAGAACTTGATTACGCGATCATAGAGAATTTCCGAGAGAGCGGGGCCGACCTTGGTCGCGGGTTCAAGATATATTCGGGTGAAGACGCCCAGGAGAGTGCTGGAATCGAGCGTCAGGCGCGTGCAACCTTGGGGCGCGGACAATTGCAAACAGTTGGGTTCGGCCACACCGCTCCGCGAAATCTTATACGCGTACATCAGCTTCGCAGCCGGATCGCCAGCCGGAAGAAAAGGCTTGGCAGTGTCCGGAAAGTCGCCGTCGTCGCAAGTGCCTAAGGTCAACTTGGCGGTCTCGCTGGCATAGACATTGATGTTCATGTATGTCGCCTTCCCCGTAGCAACGTGGTTGACGCCATAGACCATCAGGAACTCGTTAGTGGCTAGCGTGAGCTTGTTAGTCGAATCAAATTCAGGCATGAACCCTGCGCTGAGGTAAAGCGCATCGCGGGTGTCTGCTAAGGGGTCAATGTGGCGTTGGATGTAGTCATAGCCGTCGAGTAAGGGGTTGGGCGGGGTGATATCGGTGGCATACAGCCCCGGATGGGCTGCGATAATGCCCTGGCGGAGTTGATCCAGCTTCTTCATCAGATCCATCTCAGAATGTCCCGTTCCGCGGACGCGCAGAGGTGGCGTGGGGAATGGATTCGCGGTTGCCGGGGTGCGCGGCGTAACGCGGAAAACGCTGAGCGGCGGATTCGCGAGATAGGAGTCGCCATCGGACTGATTCTGCCAGATCGCAGTGCGACATCCGATTCTAACCTGGTCAGCGGTGTCGCCGTAGCCGAGGTTCAGCAGCGACGCAGGGAATACCACCGTGTTGATGATCGCCTCGGGGTAACCGGCACGTCGCAGCGCCGCACGAACGCGGGCGTCCGTTGTCTGGTCCGGGGTGAAGATCAGGACCACGGGGCTGTTAAACGGCGAAGGCCCGGTCGTTTTTATCGTGGCGTTATTGACGGCGTCTCCCAGGCTGGCAAAAAGCTGGTTGGTGGTTCCGTCGGGGTAGGCCCTTATGAAGAGATATGCTGTGTAGCTGAAGTATTTAGCGGGCGGTGGCGTCAGTCCGATCAGGACGATAGCCTCATCGGGCTGCAATTGGAACATAACGTCCAGTTGTTGGTCCTGCGCCGATTTCGGGACTAGCGGGACAACATACGGTTCGTTATTGGCATACATAGCGCTCCCCTCACTGAGTGGGTTGTCGCACCACAATGCCGGGAGGTTGTACGGGACAGCCATGCCTGTGTTCACGTAGAATCCGTCGTGTTCGAGCGCATTGGTAAACGTCGTCAGGGCGTCAGGCTGGTGTCCCGCTCGTTGAGCGAACGCGTTCGGCACGAGCATTGACAAACTAGACATGATCACGGATAGCAGTATTGTTACTTTCATAGCGTTTCCTCCATCATTGGTTTTTGACTGAACTGGTTATTGTTGGTCGCTGATCCTTCTTTGTGACGAAGGATGGTCGCAAACAGGCGAGTTCGGCGGCACAATCCCGATAGCGTTCTTCTGCAGGCGAAATACCACGCCCCATCCCGCTCCCGGACGCCTTCATGATTAGTTATCCTAGTTGAGACTAGTGTCGTGTCAATCCGTAATTATACGTACGGGAACTTCCCAGTTGATGCGAAAGCCGCGGGCGTCCGGCAGGGAAGCTGCCTGGCGGGCTAGCAATTCAGCGGAATTCAGTTGCTCCTCTGCGAGAGCTTCACCAGCATAGCGGCACTGCGTGAGTATGAAGCCGCCCTCAACCCAACTCCCTGTAACCGAGATCGAATCCTTGATTGTGACCGTTCGCGCTGCGTCGCGCGCCGTGTTCTTCGTCATCCTCTTCGGCCTTATGGCCGTTCCCATCTTCGCCCAGAAACGGGAATACAAGGAGGCCCACGTCTATGTCACCGCGCCCGCCACCGACACGACGCCGGCCCAGTTGCTCGCCGACTGCGGCTTCCAGGCTTTCGCACCCCTCGAGCAGCCCAACGAGCATGACCCCGCCATTATCGTTGACGACAACAAGACCTTCCAAACCATCGAAGGCTTCGGCGGCGCGTTCACCGATGCCGCCGCCACCGTCTTCGGAAAGCTGGCCCCGGACGCCCAGGAGAAATTCCTCAAGGCCTGCTTCGACCCCGTCGAAGGCAACGGCTACACCCTCTGCCGCACGACCATCCATAGCTGCGACTACTCCGGGGACATGTACACATACGATGACACCCCCGGCGACAAGGACCTCAAGAACTTCACCCTCAAGCACGACCTCAAGGACCGCATCCCTTTCATCAAGCGCGCCCAGGCCGTTGCCAAGGGCAAGCTCCGCCTCTACGCCTCTCCCTGGAGCCCCCCCGCCTGGATGAAGACCAACAACGACATGCTGCACGGCGGTAAGCTCAAGCCCGAGTATTTCCAGACTTGGGCCGACTACTTCGTCAAGTACATCACGGCCTATGACGCCGAGGGCATCAACATGTGGGGGCTGACGGTCCAGAACGAGGCCCTGGCTACCCAAGTCTGGGAATCCTGCGTCTTCACCGCCGAGGAAGAGCGCGACTTCGTCAAGAACTTCCTCGGTCCCGCGCTGCACAAAGCCGGCCTCGCCGGCGTTAAGCTCATGATCTGGGACCACAATCGCGGCCTCATCTACCAGCGCGTCCAGGCCGCCTACGAAGATCAGGAGGCCTCCCAGTACATCTGGGGCACCGCCTTCCACTGGTACACCGGCGACCACTTCGATAACGTCCGCATGGTCCACGATGCCTTCCCTGGCAAACACCTCCTTTACACAGAAGGCGGCATCGGCGGCACCTGGCCTGCCGCCCAGCGCCTGGCCAAGAACGTCATCATGGACCTTAACAACTGGACCGAGGGCTGGGCGGTCTGGAACCTCATCCTCGACCAGGAGAACGGCCCGCGCCACGCCGGCGGCACGAGCGCGCGCGGCAGCACCATCGTCAACGCCGACACCACGACCGGCAAGATCACCTACAATCCCCCGCACTACGTGCTCGGCCAATTCTCCCGCTTCATCCGCCCCGGCGCCAAGCGCATCGCCTGCACCTCCAGCAGCGACGACCTCATCGCCACGGCGGCGTTCAACCCCGACGGCACCGTCGCCGTCGTCGTCTGTAACCTCACCGCCCGCGACACCTTCCTCCGCGTCTGGCGCCGCGGTCAATTCGTCAAATACCAGTGTCCGCCCAACGGCACGATTACCTTCGTTTTTCAACCCATATAGGCGCAGCTATGAGAGGGTAAGTCCCGGAAAGCATCAAACAAGGTTGGCAGGTTGGTGAGTTGGGAGCAGGGTCAGCGGCGATGGCACGGCAAAGAAAGGCACAGACTTTGGGCCGATTACAAGCGAGAACGCCCTGGCCTGCTCTTTGGCCCCATTCCCTCTGCCGCCTGAACAAAGCCACATTCCGCCAGCAGCAGACCCAGCGCAGGTTGCTCGACTGGCTGCGCGTGGAAGGGACCTACGGCTCTCCCAAGTTCCCAGGGAACCCTATTGTGCCTTTGCCCTGCTCTCAGACTCCGGCCGAGCCTTGGTGCCTATGGGCCCCAGCACCCGTCGCACCTTTCTGAAACAGGCCGCCACTGCGACGCTGGCAGGACTGAGCCTGTCGTCGGTGGCGGCGGAGCGAAAGGCACCCGCGGCCACGACCGGCGCCCTGCCGTGGTACCGCTGCATTCTCCGCTGGGGCCAGACGAACATCACGGAGATTGACCCCACGCGCTACGACATCGCCTGGTGGCGCCAGTACTGGAAACAAACCAACACCCAAGGCGTAATCATCAATGCCGGTGGCCTCGTAGCCTACTACCCGAGCCGCGTGCCGCTGCACCGCCAGGCCCAGTACCTGGGTGGACGCGACCAGTTCGGCGAGTTCTGCCGCGCCGCGCACGATGACGGGCTGGTCGTATTCGCCCGGATGGACTCGAATCGCGCGCATGAGGAGTTATACCAGGCGCACCCGGATTGGTTTGCTGCGGATGCCGCCGGCAAACCTCACAAAGCGGGCGGCCTGTTCATTAGTTGCGTCAACAGCCCATACTACGACGAGCACATCCCGGCCATCCTGCGCGAGATCATCGAGCGCTACCATCCGGAGGGGTTCACCGACAACAGTTGGAGCGGACTCGGTCGCGGCACCATCTGCTTCTGCGGGAACTGCCGGGCCTCACGCAGGCGCTCATCCGCGCGCGCATTCCTTACCTGCCGGTGCACGCCGACCACATTGACCTCCATGCGGCGCAGTTTTCATCGTTGGTGCTGCCGAACCTCGGCGCCATGTCGGATGCCCAGGTCGCCAGCGTGCGGCGCTTTGTCGCGGGCGGCGGAGGTTTGGTTGCCACGGGCGAGAGCAGCCGGTTCAACGAATGGGGCGATCCGCGGCCGGACTTCGCGCTGGCCGACTTGTTCGGCGCGCACATCGCTGACCCGCACGGTGAGGAGGACGAATCGCGCCGGAGGAAGAGCGCGAGCGACACAGCCCACACCTACCTCCGTCTCAACCCCGAACTCCGCGCCCGGGTGAACGGCCCGCAAATTGGCACCGAACCGCCGGTCACCAGCGAGCGCCATGAAGTGCTGCGAGGCTTTGAGGAAACAGACATTCTGCCGTTTGGAGGCGTGTTGGAACGGCTGCGAGTGGACGCGGGCGCTCAAGCATTGATGAGTTTCGTGCCCGCCTTCTCGATTTACCCACCGGAAACCGCCTGGATGCGGGAGCCGAAGACCAACATCCCCGGCCTCATCGTGCATTCTTCGGCTGGGGGCGGACACATCGCGTTCCTTCCGGCCGACTGTGACCGGCGCTACGCAAAAGACAACCTTCCCGACCACGGCAACCTGCTGGCAAACCTGGTTCGCTGGGCCGCGAAGGATGCCATCCCGCTGTCCGTCGAGGGTGCCGGTCTGATTGACTGCCACCTCTATCACCAGCCTCAGCGTTTAATCCTGCATCTTGTCAACCTGACCAGCGCCGGGACGTGGCGTCAGCCAGTGGATGAATTGATTTCCATCGGTCCGCTGCATGTCCGAGTCAAACTGCCCGCGGACGTGAGCGGCGAACGCGCGCGCCTCCTCGTTTCTGGCAAGGCGGTCAGCGCAAGCACTGTTGCTGGCTGGAGCCGCTTCGAGGTCAAATCCATACTGGACCACGAGGTCAGTGTCATTGGGTAGCAGGGACAAAACCCGACTATTTCGAAGCGCCTGTTGGCGGGCGCGCAGCCATGTCATCACACACGACTAAGCCCAAAAGCGGATTCAGCGTGCGGCTGACCTGGAAGGTCGCCAGGCACACTTGCGCCTGTGCCGGGTCATTCAAGCACAGGATACCTTCTCCGATTTTGGGCACGGGCTCGCCTTCGAGGCGCAGGGGAAAACGCTCGCTCAAGGAACGGGCGTAGTCGGCAAAATCCGCAAAGCCTTCCGCGCGCGCCTGCGCCCGGCTGACGAAGCGGAACAGGCCGCAGCTCCCCGGACAGGTGTGTTTCATCAGCTCCAGGGTCAACCGGCCCATGGTGTAGCGGGGATTGATTTCCACTACGGGTTTGAGCCGGCAGCCGCCCTGGGCTGTGCGATAAACGAAAGCATCAATGCCGACCGGCCCGACAAAGCCGGCGCGTTGCAGTTCCGCTTCGAGCAGCGAAAGGATGTCGCCATAGTGGCGCTGGAGCCGGTCCGAAATGTCCGCCGGCTCGCGGATCAGCGCGGCCACATTCGCAGGCATGCGGCGGTCGTAGTTGGCTGCCGCCCAGTTGGCTTGGAACTGTCCCTTGCGGTCATTGAGCAAACCGGTATAGCCGCAGAGCTTCAGGCTGCGCGGCCCCATCTCCAACTGGACGGAGAAATCCAACTCGCGCTCCAGCCAGGGTTCGATGACCACTTGCCGGCCATCCTGCAAGGCATGGGCCAGCCAGCGCTGCTGGGCCACCAACACCTCCGGCTCCCACAGCCGAATGGCGTTGTGGCCGGCCAAACCGTGGGCTTCCTTGGCCACGACCCGGTGATGACCGCGTCGGCGAATGGCTGCAATGGCTTGGAGAGCCCCTTCGAGGGTGTCCACCGCCACGCCCGCCTCGTCCTCGGTGCAAAGCCAGTTTTCGGGGGTGGGGCGCGCTGTCCCCAGCGCGCCGCGAGCACCCGCAGATGGCGCGCTAGGGACAGCGCGCCCTACCTTCGCTAACACGGTTCTGAGAAAGTCGGCGCTCCAAGCCTTGGAATAGAGGCGGGCGATGCCTTCGTTGAAACGCTGACTCGCGGTCCGGGCTTCGCCGGTCACCTGGGCAAAGAGCGGTTCGAGCAGTTCCAAGCTGTCCGGGCCCCACGCCCAGGGCCGCAAACTGCCGATCTTCCGCTGACAGAGACTGCTGGCCGGATCAATGCGTCCGTCTTTTAGTTCGACGAACTCCGGCAGCAGGAAGCCCGCCTGCTTAACGGCGCTCAAGAACTCCAACGACGACCGTTTCGCCACCAGCACCACGTCGTCCGACTGGCAGAGGAACTGCGGCAGGTTGGCCAAGTCGCCCGCCAGCATCGCTTGGTGTCGCACCGGGGTGAAGCTCTTCCCGTGGGCGATGCGCGCCTCAGCGAAGGGGTTGAACACAAAGACACTGGGGGTGCGGCCTTTGGACTGTGAATAGACGTTCAGTTCGGCGATGAACGCAGGGTCGAGCCCAGCCGCGCGCCGGCCTTCGACGTTGAGCGTTACTCCTTTGGCGCGCTGGGGCGAGAGGGGGAACTTCAATTGCCGGCAGAACGCCTCCCAGTCGCTCTGGTCGGGATTCTTCCAGCGGCGGAACCACTTCAGACCATAGGCGACGTGCCCGATTTCATCGCGGTAGATTCGGTCGAGCATACCCGCCGTGTCACCGTCGCCCACCGCTTGAAATCCGCGCGCGAAGTAACGGCAGAAGTCGAGGTTCGCCTGCTCGAAGGTCAGACACAGCCCGGCGACGTAATCCAGCGGGCTCTCCATCGGGGACACAGAGCGCCAGAAATAACCGCTGACGGGCAGCTCGCCGAACTCAATCCCGCAGTCCCGCATGCGCTGCACGTAGAGGCGGGTATGAAGCTGCTCGTCCTTGAGCGTCTGCCAAACCCCGCGGCGAAAGGCGGCGGGCGCGTCCGGGAAACGCAACAGCGCCAGCGCCATCAACTCGGTGGCGAGCAGCTCGTGGTTGGCGAAGAAGTGCAGCAGCCGTCCGCGTTCCCGCTCCCGCTCGAGACGATGGACGCCGGGGAAGTCCGCCTTGCCGGAGCCTTGCAGTTTGAAGCGCAACCCGGCTGGCCGACCGGGAGCCTGGGGCGTGAGCAGCGGCGACCCGGGCCGCTCATCGGTGACGACCGCGGGCGACCGGAGCTTTTCGTCCAGAGTCGTCGCGAACAAGACCTGCTCAGCAAAATCACGAAGTTCCATTGCCCGCCAAACACGTTATCTGTTGACGAGTAACCTTGCCAGCTCCACAGGTTGCTCCAGGCGCATCACGGTCCAGCGCGGCGATAGGGTGCAGACCATTAGTTCGTATCAGTTAATCGTTTCCATTGGACGAAAGCTGCGGCCAGTTGCTCCCGTTGTCCGCGCGACGCGGCGGGGACAGCCTGCCCCCAAAACTCCAAGCTCATAATGCCGGAGACAAACTTTCCAACCTGAAGAACAGAGTTTTGGAGCCTAGCCCACTTCTGGCAACGAAAAGGGTAGCGTGGATTATGGCATTTCGGGTTGCGCGGAGGAGGGCTGTCCTATATTTGGACACACGGTTGAAGCCATAGTAGAACAGGCCAAACCGATTCTGCGCGCTGAGGAGAGCTAGGTGAGCGTCATGGGACATACATGGGAACATCACCGGGACCACATGGGAGCCTCGCCGTAGTACCTCCGTTAGGCCAACGGAGGTACTACGGGGAGGCTACGGTGAGGCTACGGTGCAGCCCGCAGGAGGGTCTGGTGCCGGGTTGGAGGAACCGGGGGCCAGCGGCTCGACTGGTTGGGGTGCCAAGCTGGGTTCGGAAAGGTCGCCGAGGCGCGGGAGACGGCTAAAGGGCTAGAGCCGGGGCACCGCTTGGCGCATGATCCTTCAAGCAAGCCCAGTAACCCTTCCATCGGAAGGAGCGATGAACCTAACTTTCAACCTCCCGGGAGCGCTTTCAGCCCCCGCCGGGCCTCGCAATACAAACATGAGAAGGCCGTCTTCCCGGTTGCCCCTCGGGAAACCGAACGACACAGTGGTGGCATGAAAACGGATCTGAAGCCAGCCAACTCCAAGGCGCGAGCCTTGCTCAAAAAGCTGCTGGCGCTTGCCGAGCGGGGAATTGACGGCGAGAAGGCCTCGGCTCAGAGGAAGATCCGCCGGCTCAAAGCGCGGTTCGACTTCAGCGCGCCGGAACCCGCCGAGACACCGGACCTGTTTAGCGGCAGTTTCAAACGTCCAGCCACGGCCAAGCCGATTTACACTTTCGGCCCCAATGAATTCGAGGTGGCCAACGCGGTGAAATGGGCGATCGAGTCGGCAACCCGAATCCAGTGCGTGTATCGGGACCGAGAGTTGCTGGCGGAGGCGAGCCCAGCCACGGCCAGGCGGCTTGGGGGAATAGCGCTTCACATCGCCTCCAGCTTTCGCGCGCTGCTTGAGAAGTTCAGCGCCGTCGGAGGCGTGAGCGCGGATGATCGAGGTGTGTTTGTCATGGGACTCTACGATGGGATGATGAACGACACACGGAACTCCGGACAGCCGCTGCCAAGCCGGCCTGGCCTGGCGAAGCGGCAGAGGGGGAGAAAACGTGCCGCGTCGCGCGCCTTCGGCCTCCACGTTCACCCCTACACGTTGGCGGTTGGCCTCGGCAAGCAAATCCGCTTCTCCGCGCCAGTGGAGGAGATCGCCGCGGAATTGGAAGTGGCTATGCGCCGAATCATCCCAAACGAAAGCCCGACAGCAGCCGCTGGGAGTGGGGGTGGGGAACCCCATTGGGGGAGCGACCGCCACCGGGCCTAAGACAATCTGCATCGCCATTGCCCGGTGTCAATCGGCCTCCGGGTGCTCCGCTTGGCCAGAACTGGTGCAGGCGACCACGGCCAAAGCTGGCAGAGACCGCTCCTGATCTGCGCTAATGGTTCTACAGACCGAAGGCCGACCCGGAACCGCCCCATCGGCCAGTTCGAGTGATTGCTCCGGCTCCGAGGCCAGAGCTGTCGGTTTACAGGGTTTGAATAGGCGGGCATATTGGAAATGAGCCAATGGCGCGAATCCTTGTCATAGACGACGAACCGGACATCAGGACATTCCTTGAGGAAATCCTCGAGTGTGCTGGCCACGAGGTCATCCTGGCTGCGGACGGCAGGGAGGGAGTGAGGCAGCATTGCACCAGCCCGGCTGACCTCCTAATCACCGATCTGTTCATGCCGAATCAGGAAGGGTTGGAAACCATCCGCGAGTTCCGCACGCGCTTTCCAGAGGTTGCCATCATCGCCATGTCTGGAAAGGCGGCAGCGTTGACCATGCTGTCGGTCGCGCAGAAGTTTGGAGCTGTCGGGGTGCTTCACAAGCCATTTGCTGCTGACTAGGATTGGACGGGGGGAGCCGGGCCACTCTTGCCAACCGGCTTGAGCGTGCGAGACTTGGCACAACACCGATTGATACTCTGACTATGCTCGGCATCAGAAGTCCAGTGCAGTGGGTCATCGGCGTCATCGCACTCGCCGTTGTCTTGTTCTTGCTGCGCGGGCGCTTTAGCGCCGAGGCGCGGGCGCGGCGGCGGCGCGAGAAAAGCCACAGGCCGGTGGTTTCGCGGAAACAACACCCAACCGTCAAGCTGGCGGTCAATGCGGGCAAGCCGAAGGGGCACGGGAAGAGTTGAAGAAGGTGACGCTGTTTCCTCGCTGCCAGTGCTGGCCATGAGCGACGCCTAGAACCGCAGACGTTTTCTGGCTACTGCCGTGGAACTGGTCGCCGGAGTGAGCTTGACCGGCTGGGCCTCAGCCCTCGGCGCCGCACTCGGTCAGGCTGCTGCCGGCGCTGGCGGTTTCACTGTCATCGACGCCCATTGTCTTCTTGGAGCCACCATGAGCACCGGCGCGGCCAAGAAGACGACGGTGCGGTTGGATTTGGTAGGCAAAATGCTTCTTCCCCCGGTGATGTATGACAGAAAAGGCCAGAGTCTTTCGGAAACGAATACTGGTCGCGGAGGATGACCCGGCGGCTCGTGAGTCTCTGAATGTGCTGCTCAGCATTGATCGGCACACCGTGATTGAGGCAAAGAACGGCTGGGAGGCACTGGCCCTGTTCGCCAAGGAGCGTTTCGATTTAGTGATTGTTGATTACGTCGTGCCGGAGATGCAAGGCCGTGACCTCGCCCTGAACATCAAGCGGGTGGCACCCTCCCATCCAATTCTATTGGTGACCGCCTATTTCGAGAAGCTGGTCGATTCCAACCTGCCCGTTGATGCCGTCCTGAGCAAACCCTTTGGAATTGACGGGTTGCGTCAAGCGATTGCAAAGCTGCTCTACTGAGACTCTGTGGTCTCTTTCGCCCCCAAACTGCCCAGATATGTTTGGGGAAGCTTTGGGGGCCCGGTCAACACGGCCATTGTCCTTGATAGAATTGGCTGTCCGGCATGGATTCGAACCATGACAAAGAGCTCCAAAGACTCTTGTGCTACCATTACACCACCGGACAAGACCGCTGTAAATTAGCCGCCGGCCTGTCCCGGAGCAAAGGAAAAACGCCAACTCACGTAATGCCTCAGTGGAGGCGGGCGCGTCACTCCGTCCGCGCCGGGCAGTGACAGAGCACGACGGCGCGCACGGAGTGACGCGCCGTCACTGACCGATTACCAACTCACCTTGTGTAAGCGTCATAAAGCAGCTTCAGCGTGAGGGCGAGCACTACGGAAATAAAAACCGGACGGATGAATTTCGTCCCCCGGGCGATGACCATCCGCGCGCCGATTCTCGCGCCCAGGACCTGGCCGACCCCCATGGCCAGCCCGGCGCCGAAGCAAACGTTTCCGCCCGCAAGGAAAAACGCCAGCGAACTCACGTTACTGGCGAAGTTCATCACCTTGGCGTAACCAGTCGCCCGCGTCATGTTGAAGCCCAACCCGAGCATGAACGCCATCGTCCAAAAGGTGCCCGCGCCCGGACCGAAAAAGCCGTCGTAAAAGCCAAGCAGCAGGCCAAAGGTCAGGTCAAACACCCCCCGCACCATGCGCGGGTGTAGGTCTTCGGCGCCCAGCCTCGGTTTCAGGAGGATATAAATCGCCACGCTGATGAGCAGCACGGGAATGGCGCGCTTGAGGTATGAAGGGTCAAGCTGCTGCACGGCCAACGCGCCCAGAGCGGCACCGGCGAGCGTCAGCGCAAAGCCGCGCGTGCAGTCTTTGAGCGGGACGGTCCTGGCCCGCGCATAATGCCAGGTCGCACTGCCCGAACCGAAGGTCGCCTGCAGCTTGTTCGTGCCCAGAGCGTGCTGCGGATCCAGGCCGAAACTCAGCAGCACCGGCAGTGTGATCAGCCCGCCGCCGCCGGCAATGGAATCAACGAAGCCGGCCACCAGTCCGGTTAGAAACAGGAGCGTCTGGCGCCAAAGCTTGAACATGGCCGCCATGCTACCCTGGGTCGCGAAGGAATTGAAGCCCAGCCTGCCACCACTCCGACCAGGCTGGGCGCTGACGGCGTTTCGGGCTCATCTTACGGCCTTCCAATGAGGGCTTGGAATGGCCGGCCAATTGGCCTATTGTGCGCCACAGTGCTAATGCCTTAGCTGATTCATCTTATGGCCGTAGAAATCAACATCACTTACGAAGGCGGACTCCACACCGCCGCAACCCATGGACCATCCAGGAACACGCTCACGACTGACGCCCCGGTGGATAACGGCGGCAAGGGCGCTGCCTTTTCGCCCACCGACCTGGTCGCCACTGCCCTGGGTACCTGCATGGCCACGGTCATGGGGCTGGTGGCGCAGCGCAACCGGCTCGACATTGACGGCTTGCAGGTCCAGGTGATTAAGGAAATGACCGCCGATCCGGTCCGCCGCATTGGCTCGTTGAAGACCCGGCTGGTGTTCCCCCAGGGCAAGTCGTTGTCCACTACCGATCGGGCCAAGCTGGAGGCGGCGGCCCGAGCCTGCCCGGTAAAGCAGAGCTTGCATCCGGACGTGAAGCTGCCGTTAGAATTTGTCTATCCGGATTAGCCTCCAATTCACTCATAGATGTCGTAGATCGTGTTCTCCAGGACGAACTGGACGTTCTGGCCGAGCGCGAGCCAGGGCAGCGCCTGCGGGTGCCTCGCAGCGAGTTCAAAGTAGTCCGCCGAGCCGAATTGGATGCGCACTTTCTTGGCGTCGGGATGCTTCTGGACCGCGGAGTCAATCCACTGCTTTTCGTTTTGGAAGAAGCTCTTGCCGGCGACGAACTGTGTCTGCTGCGAATATTGCATGAGGCGCTCCTTATCGCGGTCAACCGGCGGTGGAGCGGCAACGCCGCTTGGCACAGCGGAGAGGCCGAGGGCCTGGCGCGCGGCGAGGGTGCCGTTGAGGGTTGCGGGCGCCGCCGCGTCCGCGGCCTGGAAGAGCCGGTTGAACCGGGCGCCCGCCACGGCCACGTCGCCGCTGCTCTCTGTCTTGAAGTTGCTCCAGGCCTGCGCCGCCTCGCGTCGCGCGCCGCCATCACCGCCAAAACCTTGCAGCGAGCGCATCGCCATCGGCACATTGCGCTGGGTCTCGTCCTCCAGGATTAGGTATGCGGTGTAGGGCGTCACAATGCTGTACTTGCGCGCCAGTTCGGTTACCTCGTCACGCAGCTCGGCGTTTTCGCCGTGCAACCGAATTTCGTCCAGCAGGTAGCCGACGCGGCGGGTGGCCCAGAGGCGGGGGATGAATTCATTTTGGGAGGCCTCATCCGGGAAGCTGACTTCGTAGGTGAACTTCCTGGCCGCGCCGTTCACGCTGCCTTCGACGATCACCGCCGCGTCGCCCTTGCCGGAGTAGCGTCCCACCAACACCAATTGTTCGCCCTTAAAGAGGTCGGGCAGCGGCGAGGGATAGAGTTTGGTGGCGCGGATATCGCCCGTGAATTTGAGAGCAGGATTGGCCAGGACCGGCTCTTTGATCTTGGAGAAGAAGCTGGAAACCTTCACTTCCAGGTCTTCGTCGGGCAGAACGTACTGGCTGACGGCCCGCGTGTCCTCGGCGATCCGGTCGAGCAGATGCGTGTTCACATCCGTGCCGATGCCGAAGCAGAAGACGCGCGTCCGGCCATCATTCTCCTTCTTCACGTTCGCCACGATCTGGTCCTCGTCTGTGGTGCCGATGGTGGGCCGGCCATCGGTGAGGAAGATGATCACGAAGGGGCGGCGTTCCCATATCCGGACCAGGCCGTTGTCTTCCAAGGAGTGTTCCCTGCTCCGGGCGAGGGCAATTGCCTTCCCCAGCGCGTCGTCAATCGCCGTGGCGCCGATAGGCTTAAGGTCCTTGATGAAATCGTTGGCCTTGTCGCGGTTTGATTTGGAGGCGGGGACCAGCTTGTCGAAGAGGGGCTCGACCTCGGTGGAGAAGCGGATAATCTCGAAGCGGTCACCGTCGTTGAGATTCTCGACGCAGAATTGCAGCGCTTTCTTCGCCTGCTCCAGCTTCTTGCCGGCCATGGAGCCGGAAGTGTCGAGCACGAAGGCGACGTCTTTCATCACCACCTGCTTTTCCTTCACATCCACGCCCGGTGAGGCGAGCAGCAGGAAGTAGCCGTCCTCGTCGCTCCGGCGGTGCGTGAGCAGGTTGACGCCAATCTCATCCTTCTCCGGCGCGAAATAGAGCGCGAAGTCCGTGTCCGGCTGAACGTCGGTCGCCTCATACCCGGCGGTGGCGCTGGTAGCGCTGTGCCGTTTCACCTCGACAGAGTGGCTTGGTGAGTAGATGGACTTGAGCGGACGTTTGGTCTCGAGGTCCACTTTCACACTCACATTGGGGATGGGCTTGGCGGAGAACTTCTCCGTGCTGAGCGGCAGCACGTAGCTCACGAGCCCCTCATCTGCCTTAAGGAGTTCGGTGTAGGACAAGGTGATGCGCTTCTTGCTGTTCGGCTCGATTGGGAAGATGCGGACCTTGAACACGTCGCGCCCGGCGTATTCGAGCAGGGCCGGGTCCCGGAGCTTGCGGACAATGTCCTCGTAAATGTGCTGCGCCTTTTCGGCGGGGAGCAGTTCGGCTTCGACCTGCTTGCCATCAATCTCCATCGTGAACTTGTTGAGGTGCGCCCCTTTGGGGATGGGGAACACGAAGGTGCCTTCCAGCCGCGCCGGGTTTGGGTTGTAGAACTCCTGGTCCACAGAGGTCACGGCCACCTGGTCGTTGATACGGGCGTGGACCTTGACGTAAGTCACATCCAGCGGGGCGAAGGGGTGCGGGCGGGGCGGTGGAAAAGGCCGCGGCCAATGCGGCGGGGCAACCGGCGGCGGCATGGGCCCCGGACGCCAGCTCGAATCGTCAACAATAATCAAGCCCGCCCCGGAACACGGGAAGGAAGCTGCCCCAAACAGCACGAACAGAGCCGACAACCACGTCCAACGTTTCATAGCGTGTTAGACGGGGCGGGGCGTAGAATGCTCCCCGCAAAGGAGTGGGACCTGGGGCCAGGAGGTCACCTCGTAGTAAAGGCGAGCAGGTCGAGCCGAAGCAGGGCGCGTCACTCCGTGCGCGCCGTCGCGCCCCGCGGTAACCGGCGCGCACGGAGTGACGCGCCCTACCCAGCAGCGAGCCACCCAGACCCAACTATTGCACCGGAACTTTCGCCGGGACCGCGGTGAAAAAGCGGCCGAGATCGCGATCCGTGTTGGGCACAGCGGGTTTCATCACGATCCAATCATTAAGCGCGGCTATTTGCATCGTATTCGCCTCACGCCAGCGCCACGCCTCGACATGGCCATCGGCGAAGCTCAAGGTCCCGGCGTTATCATGTCGGGTGGCGGGAAAACTGACCCAGGTCCAAAGCGAGCTGCTAAACATCGTGAGGTCGTCCGGCGCGTTAATGCCGAAGGCGCTCTGCTGAATGCTCTTCTCGTTCTCATCAATAAACACCGCCGCGCGGCACGGCCCTGGCTGTTGGATCTGCGCCAGCCGATGCCAGCACAGGTTATAGCCGGAGCTGTTGGGATCGGCCCGAAAGTTCATGTACATGCTCATGGAGACGCTGCGGTTGCGAGGAATGACACCCTGATCGCGCACGGTGGATTTATCCGCCGGACAGTGGTAGATGCCCAGGGACTGGTTGTAGGGATACAAGACGCCACGTTGCAGGTTGGTCGGCGTGGTGTCAGTCCAGGCATTGCCTTGCAGCCAAGAGGCCGGGTCAGCCGTCCACCCCTCGCGGTTGCCGAGGTCGCCATCGTTCAACGCCGTGTTGCCCGGCAGCTTGTCATCGTTATCCCCGACATACAGATGCCAGCAGACCTGGAGCTGTTTGAGATTCGACAAGCAGGAGATCTCCTGCGCCTTGCCTTTTGCCCTGCTCAGCGCCGGCAACAGCAGCGCGGCCAGGATGGCGATGATCGCAATCACGACCAGCAGCTCGATGAGCGTGAACGCCCTGGGCCCCGCCAGCGCCCGCCGCCGGCAGGCCCGCGTCGCCTTGTGATTGTCGTTCATGCGAGGCAGCGCCTATGACGTGTGGGGTTTCGCCGTCCCGGCCAAGCCTCAAGCCTCGGCCAGGACGGCGTGAAAGCAACTCGGTATCAATCTTCCAGCGCGGTCACGGAAACGGTGGCCGTGTACTTGCCAAGAATCTTCAGCGTGACTTTCCCGGAATCGGATTCGCGTTCGGCCGAGAGATCAATGGGCACGTCTTGTTTGGCGTCCATGGTCTTGAGCGGGACCTCGACCACTGGCTCCTTGTCCTTTCCAAACACCAACAATTCCAGGGCGCCTGAACCATTCCGTTGAACCCCCAGGGCGCACTGCGAGACCTTCACTTGGTCGCCTTCATGGCTCAAAGTAACCATGCGCAGCTTCGACGCGGCGACCGCTTCCCCCTCCCGCATGGGCGTCAACTTCAGCAGCCACAACTGGCCGACGGGGACTGCTTTCTCGCCGGCCTTGGCGATGGCATCAGCGTTGAGCTTGGCTTCCGGCAGCACCATGCCGCCAAAATCACCATCGCGCACGGCCACGGGTTGTTTCACATCCACGTCGGTTGGAATGGGAGTCGCCTGCAACTGTTTCAGGTCACCAGCCACGACAAAGGCGTAGCGCAGGGCCTCTTCCCGCGACAGTTTTTCCTGGGCGGAGGCCAATGCCAGCGTGCTGAGCAAGGTGATGGTGAGGAGTGTATGTTTCATTCGTTTTCGTTGTTGTTGTTATGTTTACGCTACTGATAACGCCCAAGCCAGGCGCGAGGTTACAGGCTGCGGCAGGTTTTTCTTGATCATTTGGACTGCGGCCTCGGGCCGACTTTGAGCATGTCCAGCGTCAGGTCCGCCGGCTTGGGCTTCATCACCTCGAAAGCCTGGCGCTGTTCCGGCGTCAGTTCCTGCTCGACCTCGGCCACGAGCCGCCAAATGACGTTCGTGGTCCGCGTGATGGTGTCAGCGCGGATCGCCAGCAACTCCTGGACCGCGTGGTCGAGGTGGGCCTGGATTTTGGGGGCCTGCTCCGCTGTGGGTTTGACAATGCGGTCAAACTCCTGAGTGACATGCTCGTTCCAGTTCTCCGGGTCATTGCGGGCTTCCAATCGGCAGCGCGCCACGCGGTGCCCGATCAGGCCGCCCGCCAGCCCGCTGACTAGAGACAGGCCCACCAGGCAGAGCATGACAAGCGAATAACGGCGAAGGTTCATAGCGCCCAAACGATCTGAGCCACGGTGTTTTCCAGCCCTGGCTCCAGCGGTCGGGTGTCGCGCAGATGAGGCCACTCCAGCGCCGCACAGACAATCAGCACTCCCATCGCGCCTGCCAACACGCGCAGCGCGAGCCGCGCCCAGAGCACCTCCAGCCCCAGCGCCTGGGGCTGCCAGCCGAGCGCGACGGCCCGCCGCGCAAACCCAAGCGGCGCCCATTCGACGCGGTCGGGCGCCTGCCGGGCGCGCCCCGCCACCGTTTGCCATTGTTTATCAAAGTCCAGCATAACGATCCTGCTTCAATACGCTCTGGGCGAGCTTCCGTAGCTTGCGGCGCGCGCGAAAGGCGCGCACTTTCACCAGCGTCCCGCTCCAGCCTGTCATCTCGCTGACTTCACGCACCGTTTTCTCTTGCAGATCTATCAAGCTGATCACCAGCCGGTCGTCCGGCGGCAATTGAGACAGGAGCTGCTCGATCAACTCGCGCGCTGAGGCGGCGGAGGCCTCGGGTGTGACCGACTGGTCGGCGAGCATGAAATCCAGCCAGGCAGCCTGTTCCTCGGAAAGGTCCGCCCAGCGCAGCTCCGGTCGGCGATCCGCCGCCTTCAGGGCGTCCAGGCACGTTCGGACGGCCAGGCGCGCCACCCAGTGTTCGAAGGGTGTGCCCGGTCTGGCCTGGTATTGCTCAAGTCGTCTGAACATCTTCACAAACACTTCCTGCGCGAGGTCCTCTTCCGCAGTGCGCCTCGGCAGATGGCTGCGCACGATACGGATGACCAGCGGGTACAAGCGCTCGACCAGAGCGCGCGCGGCGTCCTCGTCGCGCTGCTCCACCTGCTCGAGGCACGCCCGCCAGTCGAACTCGTCGGTCACCATGAAGCATACATTGCCGGCCAACCCATCTAATAACGCCTGATCCCGCCCTCAGGTTACAGCCGGCATTTAAAGGCACCTGGCCCGCGGGCTATCCCTCGCCAGCCAGCGGCAGGTGCTCGGGGCGTTGAGTATTGGTGGGACCCAGTCTGGCTGTTGGCGGTTCTTTTCGCTACACCCTGTTTCCAGAGGACTTCCGCTTACCCCCGCCCTGGTGGGATAGCGGGAAGCATCCGTGCGCGCCGCCGAGCCCGCGGAAACCGCCTTCCCCTGCCGGGAGCCTCAGGGTAGCCTCGGGGTAGCCTGAAGGTAGCCTCAGGGTAGCCTCAGGGTAGCCTCAGGGTGGCCTCGGGGTGCCTAGCAGTTGGCTACCAGATGGCTTCAGGGTGGCCTCGGGGTGGCCTTAGGGTGGCCTTAGGGTGGCCTCGGGCTGAAGTTCAACCTAAGCTCGCCGCGGCCAGCAATGTCCGCGGCTCCGGTGGTGGTGCCGGCTTGGCCCTGTTTCCAGTCTCCGCACAGTACGGGATGGACGCTGCTCTCTCGTTGGGCAAGAATCTCGCCTTTGTGAAGTCTATGCTACACCGTTTGCTTCGCTTGGCCGTCCATGATACGAATGACTGAGATGCACGCCCTTCATCCACTCCCCATCAGCCGCAGGTGCGCCCGAATCCAATCTCAACGACCACCAGGTCCAGTTCAGCACCCGGATCGAGCCCGCCACTTCGCCTTCTCGTTGTTCTGGTTGGCATGCTTCTCCCTCCTTGCAGGCTCTGAAGGATTGTCTCTCGGCCAGGAGCCGGCCTCCGCCAATGCCGCGCAGGTGCTCCCGGCCTCCGTTGATTTGCGGCCCGCCTTCGATAAGTGGGGGCTCGCGCGCCGCACGCAAGGCAAGCGCAATACCTGTTCGGTCTTCACGGTGGTGGGGGCCTTGGAATATGCCGCGGCCATTAAGCAGGGCCACGCCGAGCGGTTCAGCGTCGAATTCCTCAACTGGGGCGCCAACAAGGTTGTCGGCGAGGATGAGGACGGCGCCTTCTTTTCCGACCTTTGGAAGGCCTTTGCCGTCTATGGGATTTGCCGGGAGCAAACACTGCCTTACCGCGCCGCGTTCGATCCGGCCCTGGCGCCGGCGCCCGAAGTGCTGGCCGAGGCCAAGACCCGCCTGGCCCTCGGCCTGCAGCACCACTGGATCAAAGAGTGGAACGTCAAGACCGGCCTGACCGACGAACACCTCCTGGCCATCAAACGCACCCTCAGCCAGGGCTGGCCCGTCTGTGGCGGCTTCCGTTGGCCCAAACAGCCCAAGTGGTCGGACGACGTCCTCCAGATGTGCCCGCCCGATGCGGTCTATGACGGCCACAGCATACTGCTGGTCGGCTATCGCGAGCAGACTAATCAGCCTGGTGGCGGCGTCTTCCTCTTCCGCAACACCAACAACGGCGGTCGGGACGGCTCCATGCCCTACACCTACGCCCAGGCCTACATGAATGATGCGGTGTGGATTGATCCTGACGCCCCACCGCCCCTCGCCGGCCCTGTCTCATCCCAGACAATACTGCCCCCGGTCTTCCGCGGACCCTTGGGTGCCATCGCCACCCCCTTTGTCGGCCGCAATCGCCGCATCTCCAGCAACGAGCAGCCCAATTGGAACGACGCGAACATGGATATGACGATCCTCACTCCGGGCCAGGTGTTCGAAATGCCCGCGCTCCACGGGCCGGGGGTCATCACCCACATCTGGTTCACCAGCCATGCGGGCCGGGTCAACGAACTCAACGCCTTGAGTTTGCGCATTTACTGGGATGGCCGCAAGGACCCGGCGGTGGAAGTGCCCCTGGGTGAATTCTTCGCCGTAGGCCAGGGCCAGCCGGCGGTGGTGGAGAGCTATCCAGCCCAGGTCTCCCCTACCGGCGCCCTGGCGTGTTACTGGCGGATGCCCTTTGCCAAGTCCGCCAGGATCGTCATTGCGAATGACAACCCTGACCGCACCACCGGCCTGTATTGGCAAGTGGATTGGGTCGAGTTGGACCAATTGCCTCCCAACACACCGTACTTCCATGCCCGCTACCGCCAGGAGTATCCGGCGCAAGCCGGCCGTGACTATCTGATCGCCGACCTGCAAGGCCAGGGCCAGTACGTCGGCACAGTCATCTCCGTTACCCTCGGCCAGGATGGCTGGTGGGGTGAAGGGGACGACTTCTTTTACATTGACGGCGAGGCTGTCCCCAGCCTGCAAGGCACAGGCAGCGAAGATTACTTCAACGACGCCTGGGGCTTGCGCCCTCGCACCAGCCATTGGTTCGGCTCCCCTCGATGGCAGGGCGACGACGCCGGCGACAGCGGCGTCTGCTACCGCTGGCACGTGCTTGACCCCGTGGGATTCACCAACTCCCTGAAGGTAACCATCGAACACAAAGGCAACCGCGCCGAAGACATTGAAGGGTTCTTCTTGGAGCGTCCTGACTTCCTCAACAGCGTGGCTTTCTGGTATCAGACCGGCGAGCCGAAGAGGTTTGCCGACCTGCCGCCCTATCCCGAAAGACGAGTGCCCTGGCAATTCCACCATCTGGTGCGCGCCTTCCGCCAGGCCAAAGCCAGCGGTTGGGTCAAGCCGAAGGTCCAGTTCAGCGGCATGTTCGGCGCCCGGCCAGTGTTGGGCTGGGCTAATACGACCGTGGGGGAGCGACTCACGCTGCCCTTCGAGGTCGAGTCAGCCGGCCGTTACGCCGTCCGGTTGACCGCCGGCGCCGCCCCAGATTTTGGCGCCTGCGACATCGCCCTGGACGGCAAAGTAGTCCTCAAGCGGGCCGACTTTCGCGCCCCGGAGGACAACGAGCTGGACCTGCAGCTTGGAACACATGAGCTAGCCAAGGGCACTCACCAGCTCTCCTTCCACGCCATTGCCACCGAGGGGGGCCGCGCCGCGCCAATCGCCGTCGAAATGCTCCGTCTCCTGCCCTTGCCCCCGGAAGCCACCCGCGCCGTCAAGACTCACAATGAGGCCCACTTCATTCGCCTGGGCATTGGCCGCGCCATTTATGCCTACCGCCTTGCCTACGGTAAAGTGCCCGATTCGCTTGAAGCCGTTGTCAAAGCCGGCCTTATGTCCCGCCGCTATCTTGCCGACGAAAACCAAAAACCGCTGCGCTGCTGGCGCGAAGGCGATGCTCTAGCCGTCGAAAGCAACGGCCCGGAACCCTGGACCCATCGTTGGCAGGGGCTGGACGCCCGCCGGTAGCGGCGAGAGATTAAGTTCACTCCTCCGTGACTGTTACGGACCGCCTGCGCTGGTCGCGCCGCCCTGAAGATTTGAGGATTTGAACTGCGGGCGCCGTCCCCCAAGCCAACGGCATGGATGCGGTTCAGGGTGGCTTTGGGGTGGCTTGAGGGTCGCATGGGGGTGGCTTGAGGGTCGCATGGGGGTGGCTTGAGGGTCGCATGAGGGTGGCTTGAGGGTCGCATGAGGGTGGCTTGTGGGTGCCTACCAGTTGGCTAGTAGATGGCTTGTATATGGCTTGAGGGTGGCTTTGGGTGGCTTTGTTGTCCATGCGTGATTTTCACGCATTCGCCGCTCGTTCAGCACGTAATCACTTTCGAGGTTCGAGGTTCGGAGTTCGAGGTTCGATGTTCCGCGTTCACCATAAGTCTCCCGAATACAACTCGCCTCCCGCGTCTCCCTCGGGGTGGTCTGGTGGCACTCTGGACATACCCTGGACATGTCCTGGTACCATAGAACCCACTCAAACCCCTGTTTTTGATCAGCCAAACTTATCCAGACCACTGTTCTGCGGCATTTCCGCGGCGGAAGGATTCAGGTGCGTGGCAGACCTCTGGTCGGCGGGTGCACGGAGCCTCCGGCTCTGTGGACCTTGTAATGCTAAACTCGAACTTGGGGCGGCATTGCCCGGCTTTTCTACATTCTGGCTTCCCCCTTCTGCCTTCGCTTCGTGGTGGCTTGCCCGGTGAGTTTCGTTACTGACATCCGCCCCTCCCATCCTGTAGAACAACTTTCATGTCGCGTGAAGAAAAACTGGCTGAGTTTGTCGGCCGGGCGCAGCAACACATCACCGGCGATGAGAAGGGCCAGGCCCAAATCTTCCTGGACCGCCTGTTCCAGGCCTTCGGCCACCCGGGCGTCCTCAATGTCGGCGGCCAGACCGAATTCCGCATCCGCCAGGCCAGTGAAGACGGCGGCGGCACCGCCTTCGCCGATCTCGTTTGGAAACCGGTTGTCCTACCATACATTCGAGGAGCATGGCACTAAGAAACAGCATTGAAACCGCGCAGATTGTGTTCCGGGGGGTGAGGCTTTCACAGTCAGATTAGAATGCCAGATGTAAGGAAACACATTTTGCCGGCAGCGGGCTGGCTCTATAACCCATTCTTCGACCACGAGGTCCAAAACGTGTTAGAGCGCAAAAGTAAGCTGCGCTCCAAATGCCCCGAACGGGCGAAGACCTTTCTTGAGGCATGGCCGCTCATCGTCTTTGAAATCGCCTGCGAACTCGCCAACGAAGTGAGCGACATCGAGAGGCATAGCGATTGGCTCTGGTGCTACAAGTTGGACCGGCAATTCTCTGTTGACCTGTTGGCTGCAGTTACCCAGTTCGTCGAAGTTCCACGCGAGAGATGGGATTTGCGTCGCGCTCTCGTGGAATTTGAAAACCAAGCCCCGGAGGAATTCTCTGAGACTCTCCTGAAGGCGGAAGCAGGCGACCAGGCGGGCGATGCAGGCTGGGCAGAAGAGAATGCGCAGAACCTGTGGATGCCCCTCATCGCTTGGAAGGAGGTTGCCACTTACATCGAAATGAACTGCCCGCACCTCAAGACCGTGTGGTTGTCGGGAGAGCGGCTTCGCAAAAAGGAGTTTTATGCCGAGAAAAGGCGGCGTCAGGCAATCCTTGACCGGTGGCACCTGAACTTTGCGGCCCTGGAGCGCTACGGAAGAACCAAATGGTATGACCGGATGCCATGTTTACCGGCATGAACCCGTTATCCGTCACCGAAATGCACTGTAAGGAGTGACGCTTCAGAAGTAGCACGTCGCCACTGCATGGCAAACACTTGGCGAGATGAAACCATTTCGATTTCTCTATCAAGACGAGAGCGGTGACGTGGGGCGCGGACAGCCCCATTTCATCGTCGGCCTCCTCATGGTTCGCGAGCAGGAGCCGCTCTGGGCCGCCATCCGGCGGGCGCGTGACCGCTGGCATTATGCGAACGAGTTGCATTTCGAGAAGGTGTCGAACCTGCGAATGAAGGTTTACGAAGCAGTGTTGGACGCAATCGCTGGCGAAGCGGCGCATTTCCGCTACGAGGCACTGGCGGTACCGCGTGAAGATGTGAATGTCGGTTTCTTCTCTGACAGCCGTCATCTGGCCTACAACTACTTTACGAAGCTGCTGTTGGAACATCGCTGCCAGGACGTGGAAGATGCCGTGATGTATGCGGATGCGAAAAGCCGCCTCAGGGAAGATAACTTTCTGGAATACCTCGTGGTGGAAATGAACCTGGGCGTGCCGTTTCGGAAGGGCTTTGTTCCGCGCCGAGTATTGAAAAAAGTCGAACCGTTGGATTCCAAGTCGGACGACTTGCTTCAGGTCACCGATCTGCTGACAGGCTGCGTAAACAATAGGATGGGGCATCCGGCAGGCGAGCGGAAGCAGCGTTTGCGTCGCAAGGCCGAGGAACTGGGGCTGCTCAGCGACCAGAACATCTGGGTGTGGAAACCAAAAAGCTAAGGGCCGTGAGACCTACGAACTTAGTCCTCCACAGCGGAGGATGTTTCGGTCTCACGGCCACGACAAATGTAGCAGTCATGCAAGCAAAGTCAACCTTGCAGTCGAATGCCATTGTCCACCCCCTGCGCCACGCGCAGCGCCGAACCGCTTGCTGTGGAACCGTCAGCGGGTATATATTTGACGCATAAGCCGAATCCAGGTGAGCCCTGAAATTCATTTTGGAAAGCCCTGTGTCGCAGGCACCCGAATTCCCGTCCAGGCCGTTCTGGAACTGGTCCAGGACGGCGTCCCTGCTGAAACGATCATCCGCGACTACTATCCCGATCTCAAGCCCGAGGACATCAAAGCGTGCGTGCAGTACGCCATTGACATCGTCGGGAGCGAGGACCTTCACGTCAGCGCCGTCGCGTGAAATTCTTGGTCGATCAGGACGTGTACGCGCTGAGCACTCGTTTCTTGCGTGGGCTCGGCCACGATGTGATCACCGCCGCCGAAATTAGTCTCTCCCGGGTTACTTCAGACCACTGCAAACGCCCTTCCGCTTCGGCTTAGTGCCGCACGAACGCAGCCTATCGGACGATCCATCATCAAGATAGTTGGTTACACGGAATTGACCCTTCTTCAATCCTGAAAGGATTGCCTCATTCAGCCCAGGGTTGGACCGCCGCTCCTCGGCCTGGCGGCGGTCCTACCCTGGGTAGCCAGGCCGGAGATGCCCTCAACCCTGAAAGGGTTGCATCAATCCACCACCCATCCTCAGTCCCATACGTATCGCTCGTCGAAGGCGATCTCGTATCTCCTCAGCAACGCGCGGAACTCGTCCTGAAACGAAGCTTTGCGGTGATGGGCTTCCTGCCCGGCAATGTAGTCCCGCACATCTTTGATCTGTGAGAACCCGAGGGAGAAGATGCCGTAGCCGTTCTGCCAGCCGAAATCGCGCAGGGTCTGTTCGCGTTCCTTGATCCGGAGCGAAGAGCCCCGCTTGACCTCTTTGACCAGCTCGGCCGGTTGGCAGGTCCGCGAGAGGGTTGAAAGCAGATGCACGTGGTTCTCGACACCACCCACTAAGATGGACTGGCAATCGAGGCGGCAAGCTGCTGCAGCCACTGCTCGCCAAACGCTCCTTCCGGTGACAGAGCCCAGGAACAGGGGGAAGTTGCCTTTCGCCCCGCTGATCGTAAGCTTCGCTTGTATAGCGAGGTCCCGCGGAGGCTGGAGGCGCCCCCCCAGGAGTCTGCGCGGCCTCTTCATGTTCTCTTAAGGTTGGCCTTGCTACGTTGCCCCGCAAACTAAGAACATGTCTTGAGACTGTGGCTGGGGGGAACATGCCTCTAGCTAAGAGAATCGTAAGCAACAGACAGAACTATGAAGCGAATGAATCGTTGGTTGGGCTTGGTGGCCGCCGCCATGCTGTGTTGGGTGGCCAGCAGTGCGCTGGCGCAAGATAATAACCCGGGTGGTCCCGGCGGTCCTCCTGGGGGCCCTGGCGGTCCGGGTGGCCCCGGTGGTCCCGGCGGGCCTGGCGGTCCAGGGGGTCCAGGTCCGATGAACTTCGATCCGGCGCAGATGCAACAGATGCTCCTGGAGCGCTACAGACAAATGCTCGAGGTGACCGACGACAGTGAATGGGACGCCATTAAGCCGCTGGTCCAGAAAGTGATGGAAGCCCGAATAGCGGGGTTTGCCGGCATGGGCCGCGGGATGATGGGCGGCCCTGGCCGTGGCGGCCCGGGTGGAGGTCCGCCAGGCATGTTCGGCCAGACCATGCCAGAGGCCGAAGCGCTGCAGAAGGCGATTGACGCCAAGGCATCCAAAGCCGAGATCAAGGCGGCCCTCGTCAAGTTCGTAGCTGCCCGGCAGGCGAAACAGAGTGAGCTGCTGCAGGCGCAAGACAATTTGCGCAAGGTGCTCACGACCCGCCAGGAAGCCACTGCCACCCTCAACGGGTTGCTCTAGCTCACTCTCCGCCTATGAAGCCTTTCACACTCATTGCGTTGCCCCTTTGTCTCGCCGCGACCGCCTTAGCCGGCAACTGGCCGGGTTGGCGTGGGGACGGCAGTGGCGCATCATCCGAGACACGGTTACCCCAGATGTGGAGCACGAACGAAAACGTGCGCTGGCATGCTGCGCTGCCCGGCCCCGGCAACTCCTCGCCGATTGTCTGGGGTGGCCGGATCTTCCTGACCCAGGCCGTCAAGGGCGAGCAGCGGCGCATGGTGATGTGTTTTAACCGTGCCGACGGCAAGCTGCTCTGGCAATCCGGTGTAACCTATACCGAGAACGAGCCGAGCCAGCCGAACAACCCGTATTGCTCTGCCACACCCGTGACGGACGGCGCACGGATCATTGCGTCCTTCGGCTCGGCGGGGCTGTATTGCTATGACTTCGAGGGCAAGGAACTTTGGCATCGCGATCTCGGCAAGATGAGCCACATGTTCGGCAACGCCTCCTCGCCCATCCTCTGGGGCGATCTTTGCGTCCTGAACTTCGGCCCGGATCAAAAGGCGCGGCTTATTGCCGTGAACAAGAAGGATGGCCAGACAGTCTGGGAGGCTGAGCCGCCAAAGGTCGAGCCCAGCGAAAAACAGGCCCCGCCTGGCCGCCCCGGCGGGCCGGGTGGCCGCGGCGGTCCCGGTGGTCGTGGAGGCTTCGGTCCGGGCACATTCCTGGCGTCTCAGATGATGTCTCAGGCCGATAAGAATGGAGACCAGAAGCTGACCAAGGAGGAATTTGTGGCCCTGGCGGACGTATGGTTCGACAAGCTCGATTCGGACAAAGCCGGCAAGTTGAGCCAGGAGCAGTTTGTTGAAAGAATCAGCACCGTGCTGGCGCCGCCCCAAGGCTCGGGCCCGCCTGACGGCGGACCCGGCGGAGACGAGCAACGCCCGGACGGGCCGGGTGGCCCGGGTGGCGGGTTTGGAAGGTTCATTGGACCGGGTCTCTTCACCGCCGCCAACACCGATAAAGATGAGTGGCTCACACGTGAGGAATTTAGAGGCGCCTTTGGGAAATGGTTTGCCGATTGGGATTCGGACAAGAGCGGCGCACTGAATGAGGAGAAGCTTCGTGCGGGACTGAATGCCGCGCTCCCGAGGCCCGATTTTGGCGGTCCTGGTGGCCCGGGTGGCCCGGGTGGCCCGGGTGGGCCGGGTGGGCCGGCAGGCCCGGGAGGCCCGGGGGGACGAGGTGGTCCAGGCGGTCCCGGCGGCCCCGGTGGGATGATGGGCGGCACGTGGGGCACTCCCCTCGTCATCAGAGTGAGCGACCACCAGGAGTTGGTCACAACCTTCCCCTATCGTCTCGTTGCCTACGAACCCTCGACTGGCAAGGAGCTTTGGTTCAGCAAGAGTGTCGCCGACTCGTTCTACGTCTCGCCTTTGTTTGGCGCAGGGATGGTCGTGGGCATGAGCAGCGGCCCCGACGGCTCCGTCGCCGTGGCCGTAAAACCAGGTGGCAGCGGGGACGTGACGGAGAAGCAGCGTGCCTGGCGTCTGGAGAAGCTCAAGAGTTCGATTGGCTCGGGTGTGATCTATGAGGGGAACCTCTTCACCATCGGCCAGGATGGCACCGCCGGCTGCTTTGACGCCAGGACGGGCGAAAAGGTCTGGGAACAGCGCCTAAAGGGCCCCGGCTCGAAGAGCAGCACTTGGTCTTCTATACTCGTGGCGGACGGGAGGATTTATATTCCCAACCAATCGGGCGATGTGTTCGTCTTGCGCGCCGGCCCGAAGTTTGAGTTGCTGGCCACCAACTCGGTGAACGAACCGACCAACGCATCCCTGGCCGCCTCTGACGGCGACCTGTTCTTCCGCACCGACAAGGGCCTTTGGTGCCTCGCAAACGCCAGGTAAGGGTCAGGAGGCCGGCAAGCCGCCTGGGGGCGCGGCAGTCTCTTCATCCAGGATGCCGCAGTTCAACAGCGAAGTCACGAAGACGCGAAGGCTGGATACAAGGCAATGCTTGCCATTTGGTCCCCGCGCGGAGTTGCTCCTCCCGGCCCCTGCGGAGCCGGGAGGCAACCTCTTCAAGGTCAAGGCAGCGCAGCAGACCCCCAGCAGGAATAATCCGCTAAGGAGCCCTGCAGCGACACCGCGTCGGCCCCCGGGGTTCCGCCCATAAAAATAGTGCATTTTTCCTCTTGCCGCCGGATGTGGTGTGAGTATATTATTTGTTCCTGTACCAGGTGGTACGGATCAAGTATCTTGTGGAGCACAACTAACGCAAAGCAAGTTTGTAACACAAAAACAACCTCAACCGTGAAACCTATGCGATCAATACTCATCCCCCTCGGACTCACCTGTGTCTGCGTGAGCCTCGCCCGCGCGGCCTATGGCCCCATCACCCTCACCCCCGCCAGCTACAACGCCGACGTTGTAGTCGAAAAGAGCGCCACGCCACCGCTCGTGCCAGGAGCCTACACCACCGCCACGCTGGACAACGGCACCGGCAACAGCGGTGACACGTGGGTCGAGGCCGGTTTCTTCACGAACACAGCTCCCGTTCCCGGCTTGCCGCCGGCGGGCACCACGATAACCAGCGCGTCGCTTTCGGACCACATGTACAAGTTCGCCCCGAGCTACAAGGCCAATAATGCCATCATGCTCGACGCCGGTCCGTTTACCAACGCCTACACTTTCACGTTCACGACCCCCACTGCTTGCCAGGCCTTGTCCTTCCTCGGCAGCGGCGGCAACGGCGGCTGCACCTTCCGGTGGACCGCCCACCACGCTGACGGGACGAGCGAGATTGGCACGAACAGCGTGGGCGATTGGTTCAACGGCGCCAACCCGGCCTTCACCACCCAGGGCCGTATCAATGCGCAGGGCTTCACGCTGGACAACTACAACGGGGGGAACCCGCGCCTCTACTCGGCGGATATCACGGTGACGAACACCACCAGCGCGGTCACCGCCGTTGATCTGCAATATGTCAGCAGTGGCAGTGGCGCTCATACCGGCATTATGGCCGTGAGCGGCCAAGCCCCTGGGGGCGGCAACTTCAACCCCATCGCGGTGACCGGCTACAATGCGGACATCGTCGTCGAAGCCAGTGCCGGCCCAGCCACAGATAGTGGGGCGTTGCTGTCTGCGCCGTTCAAGACTTTTACGACTGCTTCGATGGACGGCGGCACTAACAACACCGGCAACACCTGGTACGAGCAGGGTTACGTCTCTCAGTATCCGCTGACGGGCTTGCCGCCGGCGGGTTCAATCCTGGTCAGCACGAATCTGAGCGATCACAGTTACCAATTGGCCCCGAGCTACACGGCGCCCAATGCCATTTATGCCGACTCGAACAATCCGATAGCCAAGATTACTTTCGCCAACCCGGCTCCGTATTCGGCGCTTTCCTTCCTGAGCGCCGATGGCAACGGCGCCATCACTGTGGGCGTCGTCGCCATTCACCAGGATGGCACGTTGGAGACCAACGTGTTTATAGGGAACGATTGGTTTAGCTCGGCGCCGGCGGCCTTCACCGCCAATGGTCGCATAGACCTGGACACCGGTGCCGTCAACAACCTCAATAACGGCGCCCCGCATCTCTTCGAGGCCCAATTCCCCCTGGCCAACACCACCAGCCCGATCACTGGGGCCTACATAGCCTGGACCACCAACGGGAATCCGTCTGCCAGTTCGCGCTTCGTGGTCCTGGCCGTGAGCGGCGTGCGCGCGGGCTACTACCCGCTGGCCGTCACGACCTCGAGCTATAACGCGGATGTCATCGTCGAAAAGAGCGCCACGCCGGCCGTGGTGCCGGGCGGTTATACTACTGCCTCAATGGACGGCGGCTCGGCCAATAACGGCAACGCGTGGTGCGAGATGGGCCTCTACACCAGCGACGGCACGGTCGGACTCCCGCCGGCAGGCACCACCATTGTGGACCTGACCTTCTCGGACCACTCGTACACCTTTGCCCCGAGCTGGAAGGCAAATAACGCGATCATGCTCGATGCCACCAGTTACAGCAATCTATACACATTCACCCTCACGACCCCTGCCACCTACGGGCAGTTGTGCTTCCTGACCAGCGGCGGCAATGGCGGCTGCGTGTTCCAGTGGACGGCGCATCATGTGGATGGCACTAAGGAGATGGGCCAGCAACCCTCGGCGGATTGGTTTAATGGCGCCAATTATGCCTTCATCGCCAACGCGCGCAGCGATGCTCAGACCTTCGCGCTCAACAACTACGATAGCAACAACCCGCGCCTGTATGGGAAAAACGTGACGCTGGCCAACACCACCAGCCCTGTCACCAGCATTGATCTGCAGTACGTCAGCAGCGCCGGCGGCGCGCACACCTGCATCATGGCCGTCAGCGGCCAGGCCCCGGGCGGTGGCAACTTTAACCCCATCGCCGTAACCGGTTACAACGCGGACATCGTGGTCGAGGCCGCCGCCGGCCCGCTCTCCAACGCCGGCGCCCTAACTGCTGCCCCGCTCACGACCTTCACCACCGCTACGATGGATGCCGGGACCAACAACACGGGCAACACCTGGTACGAGCAGGGTTATGTCCCGGCCTATCCGCTCACGGGCCTCCCGCCCGCCGGCTCCATCCTGGTCAGCACGAACCTGCCGGACCACAGCTACCAGATGGCCCCCGATTACACCCAGCCCAACGCCATCTATGTTGAAGCCGACAACCCCGCCGCCGAGATTACTTTTGCCAACCCTACTCCCTTCTCGGCCCTGTCGTTCCTCAGTGCCAATGCCAATGGCGATGAGAACCTCGCGGTCGCGATCGGCCACGCGGATGGGACTTGGGAAACCAACTACTTCCTCTCGCACGACTGGTTCGACTCCGCGCCCGCCGCCTTCAGCGCCAACGGCCGCATAGATCTGGACACTGGCGTCATCAACAACCTCAATAACGCCGTCCCGCATCTCTTCGAGGCCCAATTCCCGCTGACCGACACCGCGAGCCCGGTCACCAGCGCCTGGCTGCTCTGGACCAACGCCGCGAACACTGGTGGGCGCACCGTCGTCCTGGCCGTCAGCGGCAGCGCCGGCGTCCCCGCGCCCATCATCAATGCCCAACCTGCCAGCGTCGCCGTTTCGGCGGGCGCGAATGTGTCCTTCACGGTCGGTGTGTTAGGCTCCGGCCCCTTCACCTACCAATGGCAGGCGGCGGGCCCTAGCGGCGTTTTCTCCAACCTGACCGATGTCGCCGGCGCCGTGTCCGGCTCCAAGACGGCCACCTTGCAGTTAACCGCGGTGACGACCGATATTTCCGGCATGAACTTCCAGGTGATCGTCACCAGTGCCGGTGGGAGTGTGACCACTCAACCCGCCACGCTCACGGTCTATTCGACCCTGGCTAATTTGGCCCAACCGACGGACGGAATCGTCGCTTACGCGGGCTTTCCCAATGGGTCGCCGGAATGGGTCCAATCCGCCATTGATGGGACGACTCAGAAGTACCTCAACTTTGGCCTCAACGATGGTTCGCCGTTCCGGGGGCCGTGCGGCCTCATCTGGACTCCCCAGTTAGGCAGCGTGATCGTCTCCGGCATCCGCATCTTCACCGCCAACGACGCGCCGGAGCGCGACCCGGCCAACTTCATCCTGGAAGGCTCGAACGACGGCGGCGCGCATTGGTCGCTCATCTCGTCCAACCTGATTGCGCTGCCCACCACGCGCAACACGGACAGCACGGCCAATCCGATTGTTCTGACGGACGCCTTCGGGGAGGTGGACTTCCACAACAGCGTCGGTTACACGTCCTATCGGCTCTCGTTCACAATGGTGCGGAATAACGCCACCGCCAACAGCTTCCAATTTGCGGAGGTCCAGTTCCTGGGTATCATCAATCCCATCACCTCGCCGTTCTTTACGCAGCAACCGCAGTCGGTCAAGGTTTACGACCGGACGGCGGCGCAGTTCAGCGCCTTGGCCACCGGCACGCCGAACCCGGCTTACCTCTGGGCCAGGGGTGTCAACGGCGTGTACACCTTGCTCTCCGACGGCGGCAACATCTCCGGCTCCCAAACGGCGTCACTGACCGTTAACCCGGCCACCTACTCCGATGCGGTGAACTATGTCTGCATCGCCACGAATACCTTCGGCGTCCAGACCAGTTCGGTAGCGACCTTGACCATCGTCAGCTTGCTAACCAACGTCGTTTATCTCACCGACCCCATCCTGACCTTTGGGGATGAGGCCGTCGCCGCAGGCGGCGGACCGCTCTATACTGCTGATGTGGGGTTCAATCTCATTGATGATAGTACCTATAAATGGCAGAACGGCGGCAGCGGGTTCAGCACCTCGGCCGGCTTCCCGCCCTTCCAGGGCCCGGTTGGCGTGACTCTCACCAACGAAACCGCGGACCTGACGGCGTTCCGGCCCACCCTGGTCGTTGGCATGCGCATCTTCACCGCCGATGCCAACCCCGAGCGCGACCCGGCCGACTACACGTTGGAAGGTTCACTCAACGGCAATACGTTCAACACGATCGCTTCCGGGGCGTTGAGTCTCCCGCTCGACCGCAACCCCAACGACGGTACCGCCATCGACCCGCTGACCCAAGCCTTCCAGGAGGTTTCTTTCTCCAACTACAAGACCTACCCTATCTACCGCGTCACCTTCAACAACACGCGGAATAATACTGCGGCCAACAGCATGCAAATGGCCGAAATGCAGCTCCTGGGTGTGGATGCCAGCGTAGCCGTGCCGGTTCTCACCGTGAGCCACGGCACGACACCGGGAACCATAAAAATCACCACCTCGGTGCCGGCCGAACTCTACTCCGCGACCAATATCACGAGCGGCGACTGGGTGGACGAGGGCCCGATCTCGGGCTCAATTACGATCACACCCACTCCGGGTACGCCCCAGAGTTACTACCGCGTCGGCATATACTGACCGACCCAACCGGGTTTAACTCGAATGCACGAGGCCGGGCATCCGCCCGGCCTCGTTTTCTGTACGCCAGACAGGACTCGGAGACTGCGGGGTTCAAGTCCCCTGTAGGCCGAACGAGCGGAACTACGAGCCGAAGCCAACTGTGGAGTACCGCCCGGTGCGGAGCAGGCACGCCGGATGGTCCGAGAGAGGAGAAGGCGCACGCCTCCACCCCATCTCGTATGCCTGCTTCCTGGGGCGTTGGCCTGGGCTCTATTGTCTGCGCCTTTCCGGCGGGCATCCCGCTTCTCCTCAGATGCGTGTGAGGCGCAGTGTGCCGGTCGCGCAGCCTACGAATTTGTAATAATTTGTATTGCCGCGGCTGCTGGATGATGGTAGAATCGAGAGCAGAAGACCTTACTGACAGACCTGACAAGAAAACCAGCACGTAGCTTGTCCCTTGACCGGACCCACCGGGAACCAGCACACCAAGAGGGGAAACGGATGGCCAGTGCTTTTCCTGATGTCCAGGAATGGACATTCCGTGGCTGAAACTAACAAACAACAAACAACCCAGCGCACGGGGCTCCCCGTGCAAGAAAGGACAGCAGTTATGTTAAGAATCCTTCGATGTGCCATAGGAGTTGGACTGCTCTGCACAGCCACGGCCCAGGCGAGCACTACGTTCATTGACTTCAACACCGACCCGGTAGCCGCCGGGCTTGTGACCGCGATCTACGGCACCGGCGCGCCCGACGGTGGCATTTGGGTACCGTATGATGGCATCGGCGCGGCGACCAACGCCGCTGACGGTTATTTGCAGATCACCGACGCCGTTAACAGCCAAAGGGGGGTTGTCGTCTTCCCGGACTTCGATAACGGCCAGATCGTCCAGGGGTTTACGTTCGATTGCTGGGTCCGCATCGGGAACAGCTACGACACGTCGAACCCGGCGGACACGACTCCAGCGGATGGCTTCAGCATCGCCTTCGCCCGCGCCGGCGACCCGGTCTTGACGACCGGCGACGGTTTTGCCGAGGGACCGGACAGCGAGACCGACATGCCGGAGGAAGGGACCACGACGGGCATTTCAGTCGGTTTCGACGCCTACGCCAACGGCGGCAGCCCGCCGTGGCCGCCCGATCAACTCACGAACATCTTCGGCGACATTGTCGGCATTGACGTGCGGGTGGAGGGCATTTTGATCCTGCAATACCCGATGCCGACCCTCAACGGGTCGGTCACGGACCCGACCTCCATCCAAACCGGGGCGAATGACGGGACGGCCTCGCCCGATAGCTTGAGCTGGGCCCACTTGCAGGTCAGCCTCAGCACGAACGGCCTCTTGAATGTTTATTACAAGGGCGCCCAGATCCTCACGAACTACGCGACCGGCTACGTCCCAGGCCCAGGCCAGTTGGTCCTCGCGGGCCGGACCGGCGGCTATAACGAAAACCAGGATGTGGATAACATCACCATTACGACCACCCTGGCGCAGAACGTCGTCGCTGGAACAACTGCCACCGGCCTTGGCGACGGTGTTTCGGTTCCCTTCTACGATTCCGGGGCGGGCGTGGTTGATCCGACCAAACCAGCCACCGTCAGCATTGATGGCGCGCCGGCGGTGCCCGCATCGGTAGTCGTGAAGCAGGGCACCACGACCTCGGTCATTTACTACGGCTATCCGACCCTCTTTGTCCCCGGCTCCCAGCACACTGTGGTGGCTACGGTGACGGACGTCTTTGACCGGGTGGTGACGAGTGCCAGGCTGTCCTTCACGGTCGGGGCTTACTCCACGGTCAACTCAGCCTTGGCGGTAACGGGCGTGGACACCACGACGGAGGGCTTCCACATCAAGCCCTGGCAGGGTGGCATCGAGCCCAACGACTACTGGTGGGCCGACGAGCAACTCGAGGGCCTGCACGGCTTCAATCCCATCTGCGAGCTGCCGTCCACCAACAACGGCTATTTCGACTACAGGGGCGTCATCAATTTCAGCTACACCAATACCGCCGGCGTCATGGACAACGAAGGCTTCTTCCAGGCCAACAACGGCTACCCGGACAGCCAGTTGCCCGGCATCGTCACGGACCCGAACACTAGCGGGACCCCGGCCAACACGAATGTGGACAACTGCGCCCTCGAGGTCCTCTGCTTCCTGCACTTCCAGAACCCGGGTGTCTATGAGATGGGGGTGAACAGCGATGACGGCTTCGACCTGACGGTAGGGACGAACCCCGAGGATTGGGGCTCCCTCAGCCTGGGCTCCTTCCTTGGCGGCCGCGGCCAAGGGACTCCCACGCTCTTCAGCTTCGTCATCCCCGCCGCTGGCTATTATCCGTTCCGCCTCGTGTGGGAGAACGGCACCGGCGGGGCCAATCTCGAGTGGTTCGTGGTCCAGCCGGGCGGGACGTACATCCTGGTCAACGATCCGTCGCCGACTAACACTACGGGCATCACGGCTTACTACGGCGGCCCGACCCTGCCGGCCTACGTTTCGGACCTCATCCCCTGGCCCAATTCGACCACCTATGCTGCGAACCAGTTCAGCGCCAGGCTGACGGACCTCGGCACGACGGTCACTGCCGGCAGCCTCGCGCTCTCGCTGGATGGCGCGCCGATCAGCGCGGTCTTCAGCAATAACGCCGGCGTCACGACGGTGTCGGCGCCGTCCGGCTTTTTGCTGCCGGTCGGAGCGCATACGGCGCAGTTGGTCTACAGCACATCGGGCCGCGGTCCCTTCACCAACACCTGGAACTTCACGGTCACAAGCTACCTGATCTCGAGTTGGGCGGTACCGGCGAGCAGCGTGGATACCACAAAACCGGGCTTCCGCATCCGGCCCTTCCAGAACTCTTACGGAAACACCTCCGCTTGGCCCAACGGTGCTCCCTACGGCTTACAGCCCAACAGCGTCCAGTACACCCTCGAGCAGCTCTCCGGCCTGCTCGGCGCGAGCGATGCCGACCTAAGCACCGCGACCGACGCCGGCTATATTGACTATACCAACCTCATCAACTTCAACTTGGACCCCAGCGGGGGCCAAATCGGCGACTTCCAGTCGCCCAGCTATCCCGACAGCCCATTCCCCGGCCTCCTCCTCACAACTGCCGGAGGAACCGTTCCGGATACCGGCAACGAGTCGCTGGACATCCTGGCCTTCGTGCAGTTCGCGACGGCCGGCACCTATACCATGGGTGTGAACAGCGATGACGGCTTCGCCGTATTTGCGGGCGCGAATCCTTCGGATTGGAGTACGGCCGCGCTCCTCGGCTCATACAATACCGGCCGTGGCTCTGCGGACACGACTTTCTCTTTCCTGGTGATCACTCCCGGTATCTATCCGTTCCGCATGATCTACGAGAACGGCAACGGCTCGTTTGCGGGCGGCAATGGTGGGAATTGCGAGTGGTTTATGGTCAATCCGGACGGGACGAAGATCCTCATCAACGACCCGAAGGCGCCCGAACCGACGGGCGTGGCGGCCTTCTTCAAGGGCCCGGCTCTGCCGGCTTATGTCTCGGCGCTCTGCCCCGCTGACGGTGCGACCGGCGTTTCGCCGGTCTGCCCTGGAGCTGGCTTGTCCCCGAATGCGTTTGGCGTGCAGTTGACCGACGGGAGCACGACAGTCACCCCCGGCAGCATCATGGTGGCCATCAATGGAACGGCGATGACCCCGACGGTCGCCAAGAACAACGGGGTCACGACGGTCACGCTGCCCGGGTTCCTGCCGGTGGGGACCAACACGGCGCAATTCGTTTATAGCACGTCGGGCGGCGGTCCCTTCACCAACACCTGGGGCTTCACCGTCGCAGCCAACACCACCCCAGTCGTGAACGGCGCTTGGGCGGTGACCGGCGTGAACACGGCGGATAAAGGCTTCAAATACCGGCCCTGGAATTCCGGCGAGGGCAACGCGCAGCCCAACACCGTCTGGTGGACCGAGGAGCAACTTGCCGGCTTGCACGGCGCCAACAACGCCGATCTCTCCATCCTGGATGACGGCAACTATTACGACTATAAAGGGATCGTTAACTTCGACATTGGCAGCGGCGACGGGGATTTCACGGCCGCCAACGGTTATCCCGACATCGCTTTCCCTGGCCTTCCGGGCGCCAATGGCACGACGGACAACTCCTCCTTTGAAATCCTGACCTTTCTCCAGTTCAAACAGGTCGGCGTCTATACCATGTGCGTGAACAGCGATGACGGCTTCAAAGTCACCGTAGGCCCGAATCCCGCGGACTGGTTCGCCCTCAACCTCGGCCAGTACAATGGCGGCCGCGGCTACACCTTCGACGGGGGGACCACGTTCTCTTTCATCATCACGAACGCCGGCTTTTACCCGTTCCGGCTGATCTATGAGAACGGCACCGGCGGGATGAACTGCGAGTGGGATATCGTGCAGCCCAACGGGGATAGGATCCTGATCAACGACCCGGCCGCACCCGAAAACACGCAGGTCACGGCCTATTACTCAGGGCCGGCGGCGGCGGCGGGTGTCACGAAGGTCGAGCCCACCCCTGGCGGCACTGACGGGCTCGGATCGCTGGTGGGCACCCTGGCCGACGGCAGCACGCCGGTCGTTCAGAGCAGCATCAGGCTCGATATCAATGGCGTGGCGGTCACCCCAACGCTCGTCTATGCCAACGGAATTACGACGGTGACCTACGACCTGTTGACGGCGACCAACAATACCGCGACGCTGGTCTATTCCACCTCGACCGGTGGTCCCTTCACCAACACCTGGAGCTTCACCACCACGGTCGCGCCCGACGGCGGGGTCGTCCTGTCCACGAACCTGTGGACGCCTCCGGGCTCGGGCAGCAATCCGGGCTTCGCGCTCAAGGTCTTCCAGACCGCGAACACCAACATCTTCAACGGTTACCAGACCCTCAGCCGCATGGCCGACATGGCCATCCAGGGGCTGTATGGCCCGAACCTGGCTGACCTGACTGAATTCACCAATAACGGCGCCCTGTGGTGGTCCAACGGCGTCATCAACTTCTCCTCGAATGACCCCCTGCCCGTCACGCCGCCGCCCGAAGGTAACTTCGAAGCGACCGCTTATCCGGACGCATTCTTCCCGGGCTTGGGCTATACGTATGCTCCCACGAATTACACCCTTCCCTATGGCACCATGAACGACGTTGCCATGGAAGTTAAGGCCTTCCTCGAGTTCCCGAGCGCCGGGTACTACGAAATGGGTGTCAACAGCGATGACGGCTTCCGCGTGACCGTAGGCGACCAAGGCTCGCCCGGCAAGAGCCCCCTGTCGGTCCTGGCCCCGGCCGGCGTCGCGGGCGAAATCACCGCCATGTACCCCACCACGGCAGACTTGAGTGGGGCCACTGAGTTTGGCGGCAATCCACCCTCGACCACACCGATCATCGGCCGCGTGGTTCTCGCTAATCCGATTGATGCCAGCACCGCGCTCGTCAATGCCAGCGCCCTTGCCGGGAATATCGCCCTCATCCAGCGCGGCACGGTCACCTTTGTCGTGAAGGCCGAAGCCGCCCAGGCAGCCGGCGCGGTAGCAGTCATTATCGCCAACAACGCGGCCAATGACACCACGGCCAATGCTTACGCCGGAATCATGGGCGGTTCCGATACCATCACCACGATTCCGTGCCTCTGGGTGAACTACGACGATGGCACGAACCTCATATCCAATGCCACAACCGATACGAGCAGCCCGCTCATCGCCCGCATCACCGCCCAGGATTGCAGCGCCATCCTCGGCAGCTACGACAGCACCGGCGGCCGCGGCTCTTCCGACAGCATCTTCGGAGTCACTGTGCCGAAAGCGGGCGTTTATCCGTTCCGTCTCATCTGGGATAATGGCGGCGGCGGCTGCAACTGCGAGTGGTTTATCCGGGACCTCGTCTTGGGTGACTTCCTGGTCAATGAACCCGCCAGCCCCGTCAAGGCCTGGATCACGCGCAATGTCAACTACGCCGGCGCCCTGCCTGCGCCCAAGGTGAACAACCCGACCCTCTCGGCCGGGAACGTGCTCATCTCCTGGACGGGCGAAGGCGAGCTCTGGGAGTCCTATTCCCTGGCCGGGCCGTGGTTTAAATCCACTTACCAGGCCAATCCCTCGGCCGTGGTGCCGAGTCCATTCCTGAAGACGCGGTTCTTCCGCGTTCGCCAGTACTAACGATCGAATTAGATTCGACGACGGCGTAGTTATCGGTTAGCGATTCCTCACGAGGCCGGGCTGGCTCGCCAGTCCGGCCTCGCTTTTTTGGGCGCAGGACAAAGAAAGGAACCCGGTTGTCGCGGAGAGACGCGGCGCAAGGGCTGTTGTGCGGACTGTTCTTCTGCAAGGAGACATTGCGTGGCCCTGTCCCGGAGGGACATCTGACAACAGCTTTGCGTGGCAGATCAAGTACGGCGCTTTTGGTGTGAGTGTGTCCCTGCTGGACAAGACCGTTCAATACATCCAGACCCAGGAAGAGCACCATCGGAAGATGACCTTTCAGGAGGAGTTCCTGGTTCTGCTCAAGAGGCACCGCATCGCCTATAACGAGCGGTATTTGTGGGAATGAGCCTTCAGCCGTCCCTTCGGGACTAATGTCCATCAGCCCCCGGGGTCCCAAGGTTGAAACCTTGGGCTATTGTCAGATGTCCCTCCGGGACAAGCGCGCGCCAGAGTCTCCAGTTTCGGCAGGCATTCTGTTGGCAGCTATTCTTTCCTGCCCCCTGTCTTTTCGGGCATCACACATTTTGCTGGACGCCCTCTGGCCCGCTCGCCACTATTAGGGCGATTTCTGGTTGGCATTGGCGCTTGGGTCCGCCCTGCCGCCGCCGCGTGCCGGCATCGAACCGGCGGCTTTCGGAAGGCTGGATTCCATGGCGCTTCAAGCCTGCATGCGCCATAAGAAACGCAAGTCTTTGTCCGGCTCTGCACAGCCGGGTTCGACGGGCGCGGGACCTCGCTTCCTGGGCCAGGACGATGGGAAACGTCCCCGCCCTGGTAGGGACGCGTCCCACCGCGTCCCTGAACTTCCGGGAGATGAGGGACGCGGTGGAACGCGTCCCTACCAGGTTCAGGGGCCGAGCGCGCGAGTGATAGCCTCGGGGAATTCTCACCCGGCAGCGGGCAGCGATCCGGAACCTCGCCGTTCATTTGCCGCGCGCATCGCGGCCCTCCGCCAGTTGATTGGCTGGCGCGCCTGGGCAGTAAACCTCGCCACTGCCCTCATCGTTCCCACCTTCCTGCTGGTCCTGGCGGAAGGAAGCTTGCGGCTCCTTGGCTCCGGCTATCCTGCAACCTTCTGCCTCAGGCAGGGTGGAACCTATATCGAGAACGACAGGTTTCTATGGCAATTCTATTCGCGGAAGACCAACCCCCGACCCGGTCCCTTCGCCGTCGCCGCCGCCAAAACGAAGGATGAGCTACGCATCGTCATTTTCGGAGAGTCCGCTGCCGCCGGCACGCCCGACCCGGGTTACAATTTCGGGCGCGTTCTCGACCGCATGCTGCGCCAGCAGTTTCCCGGGCGCCGCATCGAGGTCATCAATGCCGCCATGCGCGGCGTGAATTCGCACATCCTCCTGCCGGCGGCCAGGGACTGCTGCGCCCGGCTCCAGCCCGACGTGGTCATCGTCTATATGGACAACAACGAAGCGGTCGGCCTCTATGCCCCCGGGCCGCATTCCGGGCGTTTGACTTCCTTCCTTCCTCTGCTGCGGGCGTTCCAGTGGGTCCGCTCGACCCGCCTCGGCCAATTGATGGAAACGTCCCTGGCCGGCCTCACCCACGAGGACGCGCCCGCGGACAAACAAGACGCCCTCTTCTGGCAGGAGCATCGCGTCGCTGCCGACGACCCGCGGCGCGGCGCAGTCTATAACAACTTCCGCGTCAACCTGGCCGATCTCTGCCGCTCGGCCCGCCGATCCGGTGCGGCCGTCCTCCTCGCCACTGTGCCCGTCAACCTCAAGGACTCTCCCCCCTTCGGCTCACTCCATCGCGCCGACATTGCCGAGGCCGCCCTGCTTCGCTGGCAAACCGCCTTTGACGCCGGGGTCGAGGCCGAGGCGGCAGGCGACTGCGCACAGGCGATCAGCCGCTACCATGAGGCTGCGGCTCTTGACGACCACTTCGCTGAACTCCATTTCCGCCTTGCCCGCTCCCATTTCGCCCTCGGCCAAACCGATGAGGCCCGGCGCGAGTATGCCCTGGCTTGCGATTGGGACGCCCTCCAGTTCCGCGCCGATTCCCGCCTCAACGACCTCGTCCGCCAGGTGGCGCGCGAGCGCAAGGACGGAGGCACGCGGTTGGTGGATGCCGCCAGGGTCTTGGCCGAGTCCGCCCTCGAGGACCGCGGGATTCCGGGCGACCGCTTCTTCAACGACCATGTCCATCCGAACTTTGACGGCGACTACCTCTTGGCGAAAGCTCTTTTCCCGGCCCTCTGCGAAGCCCTCGACGTCCGGAGCCGCCAAACTGGGCAGCCATTCCTCCTGCCGCCAAGCCAGGCCGCCGCCTCGTTGCCGGTGCTTTCCCGCGACGAGTGCGCCGCCCGGCTTGCCTTCACGCGCCTGAACGAAGGCCGCATCTCTGCCGATATGCTCCAGGCCACCAGTTTCCCTCCATTCACCAGCCAGCTTGACCACGCCCGCCGCCAGGCCGCCGCCCAGCAACGGCACCAGCAACGCTTCGGCTCTCTGACCGCCCAGGACCTCGACAGGGCCTCGGCAATTTACCTCGCCGCCATGCGCCAATTCCCGGATGACTGGCAACTGCCTTACCATTTCGCCAAGCTCCTGTTCGCAGCGCACGATTATTCGGGTGCCATTCAGCAATTGGAAGCCGCCCAAGCACGGCTGCCTCATTGGCCATCCATCCGCCTCGGGATCAGTGCCGCCCTGTTCGGCGCTGGTCGCACCGACGAGGCCGTCCGGATTCTCCGCGAGCTCGAAGCCCTTCACCCCGAGTCCGAAGAGGTCAAAGCGGCCATCTCCGCCGCCCAGGGCCACGGCAAGATTCGGTAGGACCAGTCCCCTGGATCCGGGCCCGAAAACTCTATCCCTTTTCTTGTTGACGACCAACCGCTGCCAAGGTAAAAGCTCATGCCAGCTACAGTCGTACTCGATGAATTCGTACTCTCATCGTGCGGAACCCCTCCGGGAATTCCTCCCGGCTGCTTCGCCTGCACAGCCACCTGTTGTGGCCGTGCCTCCGCGGGGTGGAAAGTTCCACCTGTGCGCCTCACCTCTGAAAACCAAACAAAAGACCCATCCATGATTCGCAAGACCATATCACCCCTACTCACCGGCCTGGCTTTGGCCTGGGCAGCACATGCCCCGGCTGCGTCAGTCCTTTTCGACTTCAACAGTGATCCGACTGCCAACGGGCTGTTGACCATTTATGGGAGCGCCCTGTGGATCGGCTCGGGAGGCGTCGGAAGCGCCACCAACTCCAATGACGGCTTTCTGCTGCTCACTCCGGCGGTCAACAGCCAGAATGGCGCCGTCATCTTTGCGGACTTCGACAACGGGGCGGTCGTGCAGGGCTTCACCTTCGAGACGGACGTGCGGATCGGCAACGGCACTTCAACGCCAGCGGACGGCTTCAGCATCAACTATGTGCGCAGCAGCGACCCGATCCTGACGCAAGCGACGAACAACCCCGATCCGGGCTCCTGGACCTGGGGCACCAGCCCGGCCGGCGGGACCTCGGCCGAGGAGGGCAGTTCGACGGGCATTGGCATCGGCTTCGATGCCTATGCCAACGGCGGCACCCCCCCCTACCCCGACGAGTTGAACCAGTCAATCGGGCCGGACATCGTCGCGCTGAGCGTGCGCGTGGACGGTATCCTGGTGCTGCAATACCCGATGCCGACCCTGAACGGCTCGGTCACTGACCCGACCTCACTTCAAACCGGCCCAATTGACGCGAGCGACCCAGGCGATTACAACGTCCTGGGATGGGCGCATTTGAAGGTGGACCTGAGCACCACGGGCGTCCTGAACGTTTACTACAAGAACACCCAAATCCTTAGCAACTTCCAAACCTCCTACTTCCCCTCCCCCGGCCGATTAGTGCTCGGCGCTCGGACTGGCGCTTTGAACGAGAATCAGGACGTGGATAATATTCTGATCACGACTATTCCCGCCACGGTCGCGCTCGTCGGCCAAGCCTCGGGCTTGCCGGATGGCTTCTCGATCACGATCGGCGATTCTGGAACGAACAGCATAGTTGATACCACCAAACCGGTTACCGCCACCCTCAACGGCGCCAACGCTACGCCCCTCACTGTCACCAAAAGCGGATCCACAACCACCATTATTTATCACGGGTTCCCATTGCTGCTCACTCCCGGTTCCACCAATGTCGTAACCGTTGCCGCCAAGGATACCAATGGCAACGCTATCTCTGGCACCCAGAACTTCGTCGTGCCTGCCTACTCTGTCTTGCCCGCCAGCGATATGGTGACCAACGGCGTCAATACCTCCCTGCCCGGCTTCCGCATCATGCCCTGGCAGTCACCCACTGACGATGCAATCCTCGGCGAGCCGAACGCCGTCCATTGGGTTCAGGAACAACTGATGGGCTTGCACGGAGCCAATAACGCTACCGTGGGCAGCGATGCCGGCTACTATGACTATCGGAGCATAATTAACTTCAATATTAACCCCGCCAGCTCCGGCGGCACCGATGAAGGCAACTTCCAAACCAGCAATGGCTACCCGGATTCGCTGTTCCCCGGCATTCCCGGCGCCAACGGCTTGAACGGCAGCACCGCCCTGGAAGTGCTCAGCTTCCTTCAGTTCAACCAGCCCGGCATTTACCATATGGGCGTCAATAGTGATGATGGCTTCGCCGCCACCGAAGGCAAGAACCCGCGGGACCGCTTTGCCCTGCTGCTCGGCGAGTACGATGGCGGGCGCGGCTCCTCGGACACCATCTTTACCTTCGCCGTGACCAATGCCGGCATTTATCCGTTCCGTCTCGCTTATGAGAACGGCGCCGGCGAATTGCCCGGCAACGGCGCCAACCTCGAGTGGTTCATGGTGGATACCAATGGCGTGAAAATCCTCGTCAATGATCCCAGCGCGACCAATGACACCGGCGTGACCGCCTTCTATGCGGGCCCCGCCTTCCCGGCGTTTGTCTCACAGATCAACCCTTACATCAGCAGCGGCAGCGCTGTGCCACATAAGGTCCTCGTGCAGTTGACCGATGGCACCACTACCGTCAATGGCACCTCGATCCAGTTCAATGTGGACGGCTCTACCACCCCGGCTCCTGTCATCACCAAGACCGGGCTGGTCACTACCGCCACCCTCAGCTTCAACCCGCCCTTGGCCCCCGGATCGTCGCACACCGCAACTCTCGTTTGGTCCGACAGCGCCGGCACCACCCAAAGCAACACCTGGCCGTTCACGGTCGAGTCCTACGTCGTCGCCGATATCAGCCAGGTCGTGCCTGCCTCGGCGGTGGATACCAGCCAGCCAGGCTTCGTGCTGCACGTGGCGCACATTGATTATGATAACGTCGGTGATTCCGGCGACTATATCGACTACTCTGCGGATGACTGGGCTAATGCCATGCTCGCCGGCTCCATCTGGCCCTGGTGGGGTACCAACACGATTGATACCGTGACCGTTCCGCCCGTCGCCAGCAACATGTGGTACTGGAGTTCGGCCGTGGACTTCAACATCGTCACCAGCCCCGGCGACTATAGCTACGACTATGCCCTGCCCGGCATTCCAGGTCCGGACGGCAAGACTGAAAGTTTCGCGGCTGGGTTTGACGGCTGGATAGTCTTCCCGCAGGCCGGCTACTACCGGATGAGCGTCAGCAGCGACGACGGCTTCCGCCTCAGCCAGGGCATCGGCTTCCTCCGCCAGGTCCTGCACATCAAGGGCTCCAACGTGGATCGCGATGTCGCGGCTTGCGTCAACGACAACCTATACCACAACTCGGCTGGCTTTGGGGTTCCACCCCCGCTTGTTCCGATCACCGCGCCGGTCTTCTATGTGACGACGAATAATTACGTTCCGGGCATTAATCTGAGCAACAAGATCGCCGTAGTGGATTCTGGCTTTTACGGTGCCAGCGACGCGATGCTCGCTTACATTGCCCAAACCAACGGAGCCTTGGCGTTCATCGAGTTATGGCCTGTGGCCTATGGGTGCCCTAACGAGATGGGCGGCACGCCGCCGGGCCCGGTCAACATCCCGTGTCTCGTGGTGAACTCCTTTAACGGCGAGCACGATACTTGGACCACCAATACTGACATCGTCGCCACGATTGGTGCCAGTCAGAAGCTGATCTGGGGTGCCTACGACAATACCAAGGGCATGGGCCGAATTGACATCCCGGTCATTATCCCCACCGCCGGGGCTTATCCGCTCCACCTCACTTATTGGCAATGCCAGAGCGGCGCCGGCTTGGAGTGGCAGACCTACAATGGGTATGACGGCGTGGCCCTCGGCGGGGCTAACACAGCCATCATCGGCGATACGAACACCCCCACCTCGATGGTTGCCTATCGCGCGGTCACGTCCCTGCCGACCCCGACCCTCAGCGTCGGCAAACAGGGCACATCCTGGGTCATCACCTACACCGGCGTGCTCAGGTCCTGCGCGACGGTTGGCGGCAGCTATCAGCCGGTGTCTGGCGCCTCCAGCCCGTACACCGTCCCGACCAGCGCCGCCCCGATGATGTTCTATCGGGCTTACTCGAACTAAACGGGTCTGCGCCAGTTTGATTCAGAGAGACCGGGTTCCCAACCCGCTCTCTTCTACTTATTCCTGTTGAGATCATCTGCGCTCACCTGCTCAGGGCCTGCCGGCCGAGGCTGTTCGGCCGTCCAAGGCTTGCCAGCAGGTTCAGCAACTGAGAGGATTCCCCCATGCATAAACTCATCGCGGTCTCTTTCCTCCTGACCGGTCTCTGCGCACGCGCCGGCGAGGTGGGCAACTACCCCATTGCCGACGGCCCGTTCAAGCCGGACATGGATTCGCTGAAGCAATACCAGTGTCCCGAGTGGTTCCGCGACGCCAAGTTCGGCATCTGGGCGCACTGGGGACCGCAGGCCGTGCCGATGGACGGCGATTGGTACGCGCGGGGCATGTACGAGCCGGGCAACAAGCACTACAAGTATCACCTGGAGCACTACGGCCACCCGTCGGAGTTCGGCTATAAGGACATCATCCCGCTATGGAAGGCCGAGAAGTGGGACCCGGACCGGCTGATGCAGCTCTACCAGAAAGCCGGGGCCAAGTATTTCGTCAGCATGGGCTCGCACCACGACAATTTCTTCCTGTGGAAGTCGAAGCTCCACCGGTGGAACGCCGCCAACATGGGCCCGCACCGCGACGTCGTCGGCGAGTGGCAAAAGGCGGCGAAGAAGTATGGCTTGAAGTTCGGGGTCTCCGAACACTTGGGGGCCAGCTTCACCTGGTTCCAGAGCAGCCACCGCGCGGACAAGACCGGGCCGAGGGCCGGCGTGCCCTACGACGGCGCGGACCCGCAGTGGCAGGACCTCTACCATTTCCCAGCCGAGCCCGGCGACACGGGCTGGTACAGCAACAACCCCAAGTGGCAGCAGCAGTGGTACAACGAGATCAAAGAGTTGGTGGACAACTATCACCCCGACCTGCTCTACAGTGATGGCGGCGTGCCTTTTGGCAACCAGGCCGGCCTCAGCATGATTGCGCACCTTTACAACTCCAGTGCCGCCGTCCACGCCGCCCACCGGCCGCTCCAAAGTCCAAAGGCCATGGGCAATGGCCTTTACGACTCCAACCCCGCCCACCTCAGCGGCCAGGTCCAGGTCATCTACAACTGCAAACAGAAATCCGAAGGCCGTTGGGTGGAGGACCTCGAACGCGGCATCATGCCGAAGATTGATCCCTATCCGTGGCAGACCGACACCTCGATCGGCGACTGGTTCTACGACCGCAACTGGAAGTTCCGCCCGGTAAGTTGGGTCATTGACATGCTCGTGGATAACGTAAGCAAGAACGGCAACCTCCTCCTCAACATTGTGCAGCGCCCCGACGGCTCGCTGGACCCTGAAGTCGAGGACATGCTCCAGCAGTTGGCCCAGTGGAACGCCATCCACGGCGAAGCCATCTTTGGCACCCGGCCCTGGCTGGTCTATGGCGAAAGCGCGGTCAAGGTGAAGGGCGGCGCGTTCGGCGAAGACTACAAGTATAACGCCCACGAAATCCGCTTCACCACCAAAGGCGCGACGCTCTACGCCATCGCCCTGGGCTGGCCCGCGGACGGCAAACTCGTGGTCCGGTCCCTCGCCGCGCCGGCGGGCAAGATCAACAACGTCCGCCTGCTCGGCTATCAGAAGAAGGTGGATTGGCAACAGACCGCCGAGGGCCTGGTTGTCACGTTGCCAGAGCAGAAGGTGTCCGAATACACCTGTGCCATCAAAATCACCGGCTCCGACCTCAAGCCGGTCGAGATCCCCCAAGTCACTCTCGCGATCCGCGCCGAGCCCGACGGCAGTTACACGCTTGGGGCCGATGCCGCTGACCTGCACGGGGACCAAATCAAGCAAGAAGCGCAGGGCGGCCAACCCAACATCGGCTTCTGGGACAAAGCGGATGAATGGGTCTCCTGGAAGGTGAAAGCCGAAAAGGCGGGCACCTACAAAGTCAGTGCCAGCATCGCCTCGGTGAATGACGAGGTTGAGTTCGTCGTGGAGGCCGCCGGCCAGCAGCTCACCGGCAAAGCGCCGCAGACCGGCAACTGGGCGGAGTTCCGCCAGACCGACGTGGGCCGGCTCAAGATCGGGCAGCCTGGCGACCAGACCCTCAAAGTCCGCCCCAAAGACGCCGCGACTTGGAAAGCCATCAACCTCCGCCTTATCAAACTGACCCCGGCGTTCTGAACCTCAAGAGCCGCAATTAACGCAAAGACGCCAGGAAGCAGAGCCGCAAGGGACAGCGAGATGGCGAGGAGAAGACCTGGCGTCGGGCATCACCCAGAGGGTGGCAGGGCCAAGCAGCCGAAATTGTTGCGTCTCTGCACCTTTGCGTCTTTGCGTTAAATCAACCGCGTTCCCTACGCCTTCGCCAGGTCCGTGCGATGCGCCCAGACTTTCTCAAAGGCCTGGACGTACTGCGCGATCAACTCCTGCGCCTCCTCGTAGACTAGCGGCAGGAAAATGTGGTTGCCATTGATGTAGGCGTCGCGGGGCATGGACTGCGGGCTCGTCGGCGGATGATGCCACCACTTAGCTTCTGCCGGAGCGGGAAAGCACCCCCGCTCCGGCCATGATCCTGCGGACGGATGGTTTACTTCGTCAACCGGTAGAAGCCATTTCCCCGGGACGCATCCACAGTGACTTGGTTGGAAACCACGCCACTGACCGCAGTCCACAAGCTGGCGGGCAGGGTAGGTGTGTACTCAAGGCTATAGCCTGTCGCGTCGGCGGGCCACGACAGGGTGAGGTTGGTGCCGGAGCGCGAGCAAGTGATGGTTGGCGGCTGCGGCGGCGCTGTCATGGCCAGGAAGTGGCTCAAGACCGTGCTCGGGCTCAACGTCGTGCTGTAGAACGCCACTTCGTCCATAGCGCCAATCCACCCCTCACGCGCCGTGTTGTTGAGGGAAGAGCCGAGCTGCGTCGTCAGCCCTGTCGTGCCGCCGACACCCTGGATTTGCGCCCCGATTTGATACCCATCCCAATAGTACGTAACCACTCCACCCCCGAACGTGATGGCAAGATGATGCCAGCCGGCGGGGTTAGGCAACGGGACGGTTTGGTAGGTGGCGCCGTTCCAGTTGCCGATATTATTCTGGTCCGCCGTCGGATGGATGCTCCAATCGGTGCTGTTGTTGCGGTCGGCGAATAGACAAGGGTTATAGCTGGGCGGGCTTGCCGTTGACCAGTCCATCCGGAGCCAGGCTTCGAGGCTGCCGTTGCCGTTGGCGAAGTCGAAAGCGGCTACTTGGCCCAAATCAATGCAGTCGGTGCCGTCCAGAACCAGGCATTGATCCGTCCCCATGCCTACGCCGGTTTCGTAGATCACGCTCCCTACCGCCGAGCCGTTGTTCGGGCCTTTGTAATCACGCGCGTCGCCCGCATCGAACGTGTAGTAGGAGATGAGGCCGGGTTCCCCCAGTACCTTTGCCTGGTAATTGGACAGGTAGTTGCCCACCGAAACGCTTACACTGGCGCTGGATGTGCTCCCGCCGGGCGTGAAAACCTCGACGTAATAAGTGCCACTGTTGGTGGTTGCCAGGCTGGGAACAAAAAGCGTCCAATTGGTCTCTCCGGTAATCGGGCTGTTGTCCTTGTACCATTGGTAAGTCCGGTAGGCGCCGCTCGCCCCTACCGTCAGCGTGAGTGGTTGCCCCGGGAGAAAAGCGCCGCCCACCGGTTGCGTCGTGATCACCGGCAGCGCGCTCGCGAAGTACGCGGCGTAATGCGCCGCGATCGAGTTGGTCGAAAGCGCGGCGCTATAGAAGGCGACCTCATCCAGCATCCCGATCCAGCCCTCAGTCGTGGTCTCAGCCGAAGACGATCCGAGCTGGGTTGACTCCGGGGTGGAGCCCAGGCCCTGGGCAGTCTGGCCAACCGCAGCGCCGTCCCAGTAAAACGTAGTGGTCGGCGAGCCCGATGAATTATCCCACACGACCGCCAGATGATGCCAATTCGTTCCCGCGTTCGGGATCGCCTGCGGCTCGTAGCTGGTGCCGTTCCAGACGCCGAAGCCGCGTTGATCGGCATCCACGTGGACGCTCCAGAGCAAGGGCCCGCCATCCCGATTGGCGAAAACACATGGATTGTAAGTCGAGAAGCTCGCAGGCCAGGCGGCCTGCACCCAGGCCTCCGCCGTGCCCGTTCCGGCCGCGAAGTCAAAATCTGTCACTTGTCCGAGCATCACGCGTCCCTGGCCGCCGAGCTGCAGGCTCGCGCCCGGCGGGCCCCCAATTCCCGACCCGAAAGCGGTCGTGCCGGCGAGAGTGCCGTTGTTGGGTCCAAAGCTGTCGTTAGCGTTCAAAAGGTCAAAGGTATAATAAGAGATCAGGCTGGGTTCGTTGGTGATCGCCTGCTGGTAGCGGGTCAACGCCGCCGGCAGCGGTGAAGCCACACCGAGGGTCACCGCTGTGCTGGCCACGTTGGTGTTCGGGTTAGAGACGACGACATAGTAATTGCCCGCATTAGTCGCCGCCAGGCTCGTGAAGGTCAGCGTGGAGCTTATCGCTCCCGTAATGGCATTGCTGTTCATGTACCACTGATAAGTCAGGTTTGGGCCAATCGCCGCGACGGTGAGTTGGAGTTGGACACCGGGCAGGAATGTGCCGCCGACCGGCTGCAGCGTAATAATCGGCGCCGCAAAGGAGGCCCCGTAATGTTCCGCCACGGTATCCGCGGAGAGGGCGGTGCTGTAGAACGCGACTTCATCAAGCATTCCCATCCAACCTTCACTCACGCTGTTCGCAGTGGAAGACCCTATTTGGGTAGTCTCCGGCATGGGGCCCAAGCCCTGACTACTCTGGCCCGCTACCGCACCGTCCCAATAAATCGTGGTGGTCGGCGCCCCCGAGGAATTGTCCCAAACGACAGCAAAGTGATGCCAATTGGTGCCCGGGTCCGGAATCGGCATCGCCTGGTAGGTCGTGCCGTTCCAAACGCCGATGCCGGTCTTGTTTCTGGCCATGTGAACGCTCCAGGTGAGCAATTGATTGTTCACCGTCCCATAATCCCGGTTGGCGAAAACGCAGGGATCGTACGCCGCGAAGGTCCCAGGCCAGGCTGCCTGCACCCAGGCCTCCGCCGAACCGATCCCAGACGGGAAGGCAAAGTCCGGCACCAGGCCCAGTGGAACCCACCCATTGCCGTCCAGGTGCAGACCCAGGCCCGGCGCGCCGCCGATGCCGGGCGTCAAACTGGCCGTGCCCGCCAGGGTGCCGTTGTGGGATCCGACCGTATCGTTGGCGTTCCCCTGGTCGAAGGTATAGTAGGAGATGAGGCCGGGTGTACTCTTGACCGCTGTTTGGTAGGCTACCAGCGTCCCGGGAAGCGTTGAACTCACCGCCACTGTTGCCGTGCTACTCGTGATGCTCGTGACCGGGGCAGCGCAGGATACGACGACATGGTAGTTGCCGGCATTGGTCGAAGACAGGTTCGGGATGGAAAGCGTCGAGTTAGTTGCTTGCCCAATGGCCGTGGTGCCGAAGTACCATTGGTAGCTCAAATTCTGGCCGAGGACCTGGACGCTCAGGTTCAGCGTGATGCCGGCCAGGAACGTGCCGCCGACCGGTTGGGCCGTAATCACTGGCGGCAGGTTCGTGACAAAGGCCTGGTAGTGCGCCAGGATCGAATTGGACGACAGCGCGCTGCTGTAAAAGGCGACCTCATCCAACATGCCGATCCACCCCTCATTCACAGCGCTCGCACCCGACGATCCCAGTTGAGTTGACTCCGGGGAGGTGCCCAGGGCCTGGGCGGTCTGGCCTACCGGAAGGCCGTCCCAGTAAATGGTCGTCGTCGGTGAACCCGAGGAGTTGTCCCACACGACCGCCACGTGGTGCCAATTCGTGCCCGTGATGCCAATCAGGCTCGGGCTCGGAATCGGCTGCGGCTCGTAGGTGGCGCCGTTGTATACTCCGTATGCGTCCTGGACTGCGTCCATGTGAACGCTCCAGGCCAGCGGGCCGACATCCCGGTCGGCGAACAAACAGGGGGCGTAGCCAGGTATGTGCGTGAGCGACCAATCCGGCCGCACCCAAGCCTCCACGGTGCCGGTTCCCGCCGCGAAATCAAAGTCCGGCACCATTCCCAGCTCGACCCACCCCTTACCGTCCAGCAACAACCCCTGGCCGCCGCCGGCGCCCGGTCCGAAGTTTGCCGTGCCCTGCAGCGAGCCGTTGTTCGGCCCAAAGCTGTCATTGGCGTTCGTTTGGTCGAACGTGTAATAAGAGATGAGACTTGATTCATTGGTCACCGCAGACTGGTAGTCGCGTAACGTGGCCAATGCCGTCGCGCCCCAGAGCAGGGCTGTCATGCCCAGGAAAAGGGCGGCTGAGCGTGTTTTAAGATTCATAGGATTCTTGGTGTTTTGGTTGTGGTTGAAGTGTTACCTGCGAAGGTGAGATTACCCAGGGCGTAGGCCCATGTCAAGGATCAGTTGAGAGGTCTAAGGTGCAGCGCGATGACACGCTCCTTGGTTTGGGGCTGTTACAACGGCGAATGCTGCCCCGGGTCCCAGAAATGGGAGTTGATCAGGCCTTGGGCGCTGCCGGAGCCAGGATCGACGGGCGGGTTGATCTGGAGGTCTTTTCTGACCTCCGAATGGCTGTCGTTGAAGACGACAACACCCGTGCCCAGATGGCGCCACGCTTCGATTCCCTCCCGCAAATCACCGGTGGGCCCCATGCAGGCGGTCGGCCACCAAAGACTGGAACTCCAATCATTGGGATCGTTCGGGTCCGAATAGGGAGCCTTGTCTCCGATCAGCAGGTTCTGAGTCGGCCGCAAAACGCCAGTTCGTTTGAACTGCCAGGAGAGCGGAAATCGGACTCCCCCTACCGTAATCGGGTTGTTCGCATCGGAGTCATAAGGGTGGTGCCCAAGGAAGTAGCCGTTGTACCCGTAGCCAACCCCATGGCAATCGAAGGACCAATACCAAACCTTGCCGTCATAACTATAGTTCTTGGTCGTCAGCGCCGGGTCGTGGAACAGGTTCGTCATGTTCCGGGCATAACCGATAATCGTCGTGCCCCACCAATTGGTCAGCGACATGTTGGGGTCCGCATTGTCCCAACCTGAATTCTGGTTGCGGTGTGCCGGAAACGTGTCGCTGTTGTCATCCGTATAGAACTGCATGAACAGGCCAATCTGCCGGAGATTGTTCATGCAGCCCAGGCGCTTAGCCTTGGAATTGGCTCGGCCCAGGGCCGGCAGCAGCAGGGCGGCCAGGATGGCGATGATCGCGATAACCACCAGCAGTTCGATAAGGGTGAAGGCGACGGCCGAGGAGTGGCGGCCGGGGGCCTCGGGCGCAGCGCCGTCCGTGGCGGAGCGGCCAACGTGGACTGTCTGTTCCATGATCGGTTTTTTCATTTATCATTACGCTTTCGCCAAGTCCGTGCGGTGGGCCCAGACCTTCTCGAAGGCCTGCACATATTGCGAGATCAATTCCGGCGCCTCCCCGTAGAACAAAGGCAGGAAAATGTGGTTGCCATTGATGTAGGTGTCGCCGGGCATGGAGTCCGGGATGGTCGGCGCATGATGCCACCACTTGGCCTCGGAGTAGATCCTCAGCCTGTGCTGCTCGGGGTAGTCCCAGAAACTCACATCCACGCCCTCCGCCCGGAGCGCCTTGACGAGTGCGTCCCGTGAGAAGGCCAGCTTCTTGAAGTCAATGAGCAGCATATTCCGGTTGTAATAGACCCGCTTCTGGTCGGGACGGCAGACCGGCTCGGTAATCCCGGGCAGTTTGGTGAGCGGGTCGTTCATGGCGCGGACGTTCTTCTCAACGAGCTGGTTCATCGCATCCAGCCCCTTAAGCTGCTGGCGTCCCAGCGCCGCGGCGAGCGGGTGCATCCGGTATTTCTGGCCGAACCCGGTGCCGTCGTACGGGGCTACGGGGCTGCCTGCGGGAAACTTGGCCAACACGTCGTAATGGCCAAAACCTGTGGCGCGCTCGTAATACTCGCGCGTCTGGTACATGCCCATGCCGCCCTCGATACAGGGCAGGACCTTGGAGGCCTGGAAACTGAAGATGCCCATCGCGCCCCAGGTGCCCATCTTTTTGCCCTGCATGGACGCGCCCTGGGCGTGGGCGGCGTCCTCCAGCACGATGAGCCCCTTTTCTTTGGCCCACTCGCAGATGCGGTCCATCTCGCACGGCAGCCCCCACGAGTGCATCGGCACCACCGTGCTGGTCCGGGGCGTCAACTTGCGTTTGGCGTCCTCCAAGTCAAACGTCGCGGTCTTGGGATTGATGTCAACGAAGATCGGCACGCAGCCAAAGAAGCGCATCGCCAGGCACGTGGCGAAGAAGGTGTAGGAGGGCACCATGATTTCGCTGCCGGCCGGAAGGTCGAGCGCGAAATACATGCTGGTCAACGCGCTGGTGCCGTTGATGTGGTTCTTGACGAAGGGCGCCTGGGCGTAGTCCTGCCACTCCTTCTCGAATGCCGGCAGCTCCTCATAAAAGGTGTTGTTGTCGAGCAGCCTGCACAGGGTCTGTTTCTCCGCCTCGCCGTAGCGCGGCCACTTCGTGAGCGCGGCGAACTGATCGGCGGGATAGTTGACGGTCTTGCCGCCGCCGGCCATCGCCAGGGTCTCGGTCTTCGGCGCGGCGAAGCCGTAGTCGGCCACGGTCAAGCCCGCCACGGCCACGGTGCTGGTCTTGAGGAAATTCCGCCGGGTGTATGGCGCTGAGTCCTTGTTTGCTGGATTTGACATAATATCAGTTTAAGAATGTCTCCGGATTTCCTCGCCTCGCCCGCGTTGGCCGGCTGGCGAGAACCAATGAAATGCTAGGCCCGTGAGACATGGGATGCAAGAACATTGAAGCATGAACCTGCGCCTTTACGACGCCCATAACCATTTGCAGGATGATAGGCTCGCGCCGTGCCGGGAAGTCGTTCTCGCCGCCGTGCAGCGCGAGAACGTAGTGAAGATGGTGGTCAACGGCTCCTGTGAGGAGGACTGGCCGGCGGTGCTCGAACTCGCACGCCAGTGTCCCCAGGTGATTCCATCCTTTGGCTATCACCCGTGGTACGTAAAGCAGCGGTCACCCGACTGGCAGCAGGCGCTGTTGCGCCACTTGGATGCGGTGCCTTCGGCAGTCGGCGAAGTCGGCCTGGACCGCTGGATAAAGGACTACGACGTCGAGCAGCAGCGACAGGTGTTCGTATGGCAACTGCGTTTGGCGGCGGAGCGGAACCTGCCGGTGAGCATCCATTGTCTGCAAGCCTGGGGTCCCCTGCTGGACATCCTTCGCGCCCAGCCCCGCCCGGCTTGTGGCTTTCTGCTGCATTCTTATGGCGGGGCGCCCGAGTTGGTGGCGCCGCTGGCCGAGTTGGGCGCCTACTTCTCATTGCCCGGCTACTTCGCGCATGAGCGCAAGACGCGCCAGCGCGAGGCGTTTCGGCAAGTGCCCTCCGACCGGCTCCTGATTGAAACCGATGCGCCCGACCAACTCCTGCCGCCCGAACGCGTTCAATATCCGCTCACGGATGCGGCCTCAGGCAAACCGATCAATCACCCGGCCAACCTGGTCGCGGTGTATCGCTTCGCCGCCGAACTGCGCAACGAACCGCTGGAAACCCTGGCCCAGACGGTGGAGAAGAACTTCCAGAGACTGTTTGGCGCCGTAGTGCGGGATTGAGCCGCTGCCGCGCGCCGCTTAGTTCGCGCCCCGCTGCGCTGTGTCCATTCGTTATTCGGGGGAGGCACCTTCGCCGGCTGCGCCGGCGATCCTCTGCACAATCCGCGACGCCGCCACAAACCCAAACGTTCCCGTTACAAAACTGGCCGTACCGAAGCCCGTATCGCAATCAATCCGCAGGTCTTTCTCCGCGCCAGACACGGCACAGACCAGCCCGTCCTTCCGGGGATAGACGACCGCCTCCCGCGAAAGGACACACTCGACGCCGAAAGGCTTCTTGCCGCGCGGGAAACTGTGGCGCGTCCGCAACATGCTGCGGACCTCTTGCAGCAGCCGGTCATGGCTCGAAAAAGCCAGGTCAATCACCTCCACCGCCGTCGGATCGCGCCGGCCGGCCGCGGCGCCGCTCGTAATCACCGGGATGGACTGTTCGCGGCACTGGGCGATGAGCACTGATTTCCTGGAGGGACTGTCGAAGGCATCCAGCACGTAATGGAACCCGGCCTGAAGAATCTCATGCGCATTGGATTTGAGGAAGAACGCCTGGAGCGGATGCACCACACAATCGGGGTTGATGGCCCGCACGCGCCGCGCCATGACCTCCACCTTGGGCTTGCCCAGGTCGCCGTCCAGCGCGTGCAGTTGCCGGTTGACGTTGCTGATGCAGACATCATCCAGGTCAACCAGCGTCAGCGCGCCGATGCCGGACCTGGCCAGGGCCTCGACTGCCCACGAACCAACCCCGCCCAGGCCGACCACGCAAACATGCGCGCGCCGAAGTCGGTCAAGCCCGTCTCTCCCGTAAAGGCGGCCAATGCCACCAAAGCGCTTGTCGTAGTGGTCCATTCGCGCCGTTTAGTACGAAAAATGGGCCATTCTGCCAAGCTGCGACTGGCCTCAAGGGGCCCAAGTGCCATATATCCCTCCGAGCGGCGAGCAGGCGTCAAGCGACAGCAAGGTCTTTGTGCCCTGGCCACCAATTCCTTCAATCCTGCCCCAGACTGCCCTGCGGGCCGCACCGGAGGCTCCGGCGGGGCTATGGGGGTATGAGCGGGCGGGCAGGGGACGCTATTCCGCCCATTCCTCCAAAACCAGCGAAGCACCAAAACCCGCCCGACAAGTGAATCAACCTCAGCAGGTTACACGGTTAATCTTGGGTAAACCTGGGGGCTCCTCAGGGGTGCCTCCGGTAGTACACCGTCGGCACGGGTGGAAAGCAGAAGAGGCAGTGGCGAGTCGAGGCAGTGGAAGTGCACCAACCGCAACAGGTTACGCCGTCAACCCAGCCGAATCGCCAGCGTCTGGCCCGCCTCAACGACCACGGGCGGCTGCAATGAAACCACCGCTACGCCCGCGGTGAAGCTGAAAGTGCTCGGAATCGTCTTGCCACCACACTCCACTTTCACCGATTTCGGCGCTGCGCCCGGGGCCAGTGTGATCTCCGCCAATGCCAGCCGCCCTTCGCGCACGCTAAGCTCATTCCGCTGCGCCTGTCCTTCGCGCGACTGGCGCAGGCTGCCCCAGCCCTCCGGTGCTGCGAAGAAGCCCTTGAAATTCTCCGGCGTGTGCCGGGGCGTCACGCGGAATGCCTGGCGCGGTCCATCATACTCCCAGCCCGAGAGCGCCAGCAGCAACGACCACGATGACATCGCCCGCGCGTAATGCCCCCCGCACTCGATCTCGTTCCACGGGTTGCGTCCGATCGGCGGGCGCGGGATGCCGTCGTAGCGGTCGCGCGCCGCCTTCACGATGGCGAACCCTTGTTCGATCAGCCCTTCGTAAATCATGTGCGCCGCTACTTGGTATTCGATCCCCGTCCAAACTTCATCCGAGTAGAGCATCACGTTGCCGGGCCGGCCACCTTTAGGCCAAGTGCAGATGATGAGGCCCTTGTCCTTGGCCCCCGCAAACGCCCGCGGCGCGTGCGGCCACCCGGTCAGGTCGGACTTGAAGTTGTACTTGAACACCGCGAGCAGGGCGGACACTACCAGCTCCCTCGGCAGGATATAGCCCAGCCCAAGCTGATGCGCCCACCACTGGCCCAGGAGTTGATCGGCCATGCAGCCGGGACCTACTTCCCCCTGCCGCTGCATGTAATCTGGGAGGTTCTGTTGGAAATACTCCTCGTTCCAGCACAGCTCGATGAGCTTTTTCTGGCCCTTCTCGAAGATGCCGTGGAACCGTTCCGCGGCGGCCTGGTCGTTCATCCGCCGGGCCCACTCCTCGCCCGCGCGCAGCGCCGCCAGGTAATAGCCGCTGATGAACGTCGTCACGCCGTGCAGCGCCTCGTCGTAGGTGTTCCACTGGTCGTCCTGCAAGATGCCCGCAGGCTCGCCACCGCCAGTCTTCGCATCCCGGCCAATTAGGTATTCCACCGCGCGCTTGATGTGCGGCCAGTACTCCTTGAAAAACCCCTCGTCCGCCTGGTTCAGCGCCTCGCGGTAAGCCTTGAGAATGCAGCTTGCGTGGCCGTCGGCAAACGGCTGCTCGCCAGTCGGGTGCGGCGGCGACGGCAGATCGGTCCGGTTGTTGACGCCGCCGTCCGCGCGTTGCTGGTGCGTGAAATCAATCCGGCGCATGTCCCGTTCCAAGGCCGGGAACAGCCGCGAAAGGGTCTGCTCATAACCCCAGACATGTGTGCAAGTCGGCTCGCAACAACCGTTCGAGCCTTCCCAGCCATACACGTCGCCGTTCGCGATGCGGAACACCACCCCGATATGCCTGATAATAGCCGCATTCGCTGTGACGCAGTCCAACAGCCAGTAGGGCAGCGTGCTATCGTAAAATGTCTGCCGGAACTGCTCGGTCCGCCCGCGCAGCGTTGCCAGTTCCCCCACCGCTTCACGCATGACCGCCCGTGAGTCCGCCCATCGGGTCGTGTAATGGCAGCCCATCCACGCATGGCCCTCGTTGTATTTGTTTGGGTAGTGCCAAGTGAGTAGAAAGGGGACTTCGATACTCTTGCCGGCGGGAATCGAGACCGTGGCGGATACCGCGCCATAGACGGTTCCACCAAGCGACGACGGAGGATATGGGGCAACGTTGGCCTTTGAAGCGAAGCTGCCCTCCGCGGAAAAGATCTTCCACACGTCGTTATCATCGCCGGTCGCTGCCAGGACGGTGACGTCCTGAGCCAGCGCCGCCAAGGCCAATGTGCCGAACCCGGGCGCTTTCGAGTGCTGTAGTCCGCCGGACGCGCTGTACTGCGCCCCGACTAACCCACAGACCAACGCGAATGCGCGCTGCCGGTGATGGCTGAACCCGGCTCGCGCCGGTTCCAGCACGGTCCCCGCTGCGAGCACCACCTTGCCCTTGCCCACTGGCCGCGTCAGCCAAGTCATGCCGTCGGGCGTTTTGGACTGCGTCGCGCCCGGCAGCAATGCCAGGCCGTCGAACTCAACTTTCTCGCTGTCGCCAACCATGCCCTGCGGTGGTCCAACGCGGCTGAATCGCGCCGGCAGCAACTCTTCAAGCAACTCCATCACCCCTCGGTTCCCGGCCATATCGCTGAACTCGATCTGATCCACGTTGATGTGCCCCCACCCGCCCTTCTGCTCGTCCACAATCTCGATGTGCGCCGTCCGGCCCTGCAAATCTCCCACCGCCCACATCGCTGGCAGGAGCTGCTCGTTGTCTTTGCCCGAAGTCGCGCGGACCACTTTCCCGTCCACGATCAGCCGAATCTGTGTATTGCGATAATGGCCGCCCCCGACCAGGAAGCGTATGAACTGGCGCTCAATCGTGAACGGCTTGCTGATGAGCCGACCCGTCGTATCGTCCCCACCCAAGTAACTGTTCACCAGACCCTGGCCCAGAAACCCGCTCACCGGATTCTGATTCGCCAACGTGCCGTGCGCCGGCTCCTTGCCAAACGCCTCCCCGATGACCTGCCACTTGTCGTACCCGTGCTCGAAATCCTCAAACACAATATCCGGACGCGGGTGGGCCTCGGCGACCGGCTTGCCGCCCGTCCACGCTGCGTAAGCCGCCAGTAGCGGCATCGTCTTACCCGACCAAAGCAGCGTTGCGCCCGCCTCCACCGCCGCCTGTAAGGCCCGCACCTGCGGTTCCGGCAGGTCCACCCCCGCCTCCTCCAGCCAGATCACCGTGTGCGCCGGATCGCTCAGCTTGTCCGCCTGCAACGGCTCCTTCGCCAGCACCTCGAGCCTGAGATTCTCCGGCCGGTCCGGAGGTGGCTCTTGCAGAGCGGTCAGATTCGCGCCCGCGTAGATCGCCACCGCCTGATCTAGCGTCGGTTCGTCCGCCGCCTGCGCGCGCATGAACAGGCCGCCGGCTCCGCCCTCGTGCAGCACCTCGTTCACGTTGCCCCCAAAGCACGGGTTCGTTGCCCCGGGGTTCGGCCCGGCCGCATCGTACCCCACCGGGTTCTGCATTACCGCCGCCAGCGACACGGTCTGCTTGTGCTTCGTTGGGTTCTTCATCCGGAACAGGAATACTGCGAGCGGCATGGCCGAAACGCGCTCGTCGAGCGGCGCAAACGGGCTGAACGCCGTCAACTCGACCGCGACCGGCAGGCTCGTGTCCCGGAAACGTAGGACCGCCACGGGGTATTCGCCCGTCATCTCGATTTGCTGCACGCGCGGCCAGTCCGGTCCGCCGGCAGTTTGGAGCAGCCGGCTCACGCCACCGGCCCGAACCAGAAAATGAAACGGCACCTGCCCATCCCGCAGCGTATTGAAGAGCTGCCACGTTGTGAGCTGGCCATCCACCCCGATCTCCAGGTTGCCTGTGCCAATACCCCCCAGGTGCATTCGCGCGTCGGTGTGTTTGCCGGACAGGTAGAGCCGCGGTTTGGCCGGAGCGAACAGGTCGCGCCGCCAGCGTTGCAGTTCATCCGCCGGCAGCTCGAACGCCCCCCAGGCTGGGCCGCTCAGCAGCGTCGCCGCCGCCCCCGCGCCTACCAGTCCGATGAATTCCCGCCGGTTCAGATTGTGTGGTCCGCAGTTTCCCGAGCAGTTGCACTTGCGCATCGTATGTCTCCTCTAGTCGTTATACGCGCTCTCGCCGTGCTGGGAGAGGTCAATGCCAATGGTCTCATCCTCCTCGCTGACGCGCAGGCCAACGACCCCAGCAACGATTTTGAGCAGCAGGAATGTCGCGCCCCCGGCGAACGCCGTCGTGAAAAGCACGCCTTTGAGCTGGTTGAAAAACTGGGGCATCCCGCCCGCCAGCGAGAGAATCTGGCCACCAATCTTGCAGTTGGCAATCGGCGGATTGACCTGCGCCGTCGCCAGGAAACCGAGCATCAACATGCCCAGGCTGCTGCCCAGGCCGTGAACGCCAAACACGTCCAGCGAATCGTCATAGCCGAAGCGGGCCTTGAGATGCGTCACTCCCGAGTAGCAGACCGCACCCGCCGCCAGCCCAATCAGCAGCGCGGAGGGAATTGAAACGAAGCCCGAAGCCGGCGTGATGGTCGCCAGCCCCGCCACCATGCCCGAGGCGGCGCCCAGGACGCTGGGTTTGCCCTTCTGAGACCACTCGCAGAAGGCCCAACTCAGGGCGGCGGCGGCGGCGGAGAAGTGCGTGGCGGCGAAAGCACTGGTGGCCAACTCTCCGGCGCAAAGCGCGCTGCCGGCGTTGAACCCGAACCAGCCTACCCACAACAGGCCGGCGCCGATCAGGCTGAGCACGACGTTGTGCGGCGGCATCGGCTCGCGTGGGTAACCCAGGCGCTTGCCCATCACCAACGCACACACCAGCGCCGAAACCCCAGAGCTGATGTGAACCACCATGCCCCCGGCAAAATCAAGGACGGGGATTTTCCCGCCCAGCGCCCAGTTAAAGAGCCCGCCCTTGCCCCAAACCATGTGAGCCAGCGGGAAATAGACGACGGTGACCCAAAGCAGCATAAACAGCAGGTAAGCGCTGAACTTCATCCGTTCGGCGATGGCGCCGCTGATCAGCGCCGGGGTGATTATGGCAAACATCATCTGGAACAGCATGAAGCTTTCCGCCGGCACCGTCGCCGCATAATCCGGGTTCGGCGCGTTGCCAACGCCGCGCAGGAGAAAATGCTGCAGCGGGTTGCCAAAAAAGGCGTTGCCTTCGCCGAAAGCCATGCTGTAGCCATAGACAACCCAAACCACCGAGATGACTCCCATCAGCACCAGGCTGTGCATCATTGTGCCGAGCACGTTCTTGCGCCGCACCAGCCCGCCGTAGAACAGCATCAACCCCGGCGCCGTCATCATCAGCACCAGCGCCGAACTGACCAGCAGCCAGGCATTGTCGCCCGCGTTGATCGGCGAGGCCGCGGCGGCCTTGGCCTCGAGCGCATCCAGCCGCGCCTCGACACTGCCCGGCGGGGCCGCTGGAAGAAAGGTGGCGGCCGCTGCCGAAACGAACAGCACCAACGCCAGCAACAATCGCAATCCGACATCCGACTGACGAAACGACGGCTTCATTGCGAGCATTGGAAACAAAATCGCATCCCAAATCAAGCAATCGCTACGAGGTCTTCTTAAGCCAGAAATGTGCTTGGCGGCGCAGGCATGGCCAGGAAGATTTCCGGCTGCCACGCCGTCCGATTTGTGTTAGAATAAGGCGGTGTCCCATGCAAATCCGAATCCCTGGTTTTCAAGCCTTCAAACAGTCCCGCTGGTACAAACGCCTGCTTTGGGCGGGTGCGGTTTACCTGGCTTATGTTCTGTTCGGCTTCTTCGCGCTGCCGCCGATCATCAAGTCTCAACTGGTCAAGCGGCTCCCGGCCATCACCAAGCGGCAGGCGGCGGTCCGCCAGGTGAAGTTCAACCCGCTGGTCCTGTCCCTGACCGTCCGCGGCCTGGCGCTGACTGAGCCGGACGGGCAGGTGTTTGCCTCCTGGGAAGAGCTGTATGTGAACTTCCAGCTCTCGTCCCTGGTCCGTTTTGCCTGGACCTTCGCGGAGATCGGCCTCAAACAGCCTTACGGACACGTGGTTTTGTTCAAGGACGGGCGGCTTAACTTCGCCAACATGTTCGAGGAGACCACGCCCCCGCCGCCCAAACCGCAGAAGCCGGAAAAGCCGGGAACCTTGCCCCGCATCAACGTCTGGCGGCTGCACATTGATGACGGCGCGGTGGTGCTGGACGATGGCACACACCGCGTGCCGCTGCACACCGAGTTCAAACCGATCAATATCGCGCTGACCAATCTGACCACCCGGCTCGGCAAAGGCAGCGTTTATTCCTTCCAGGCCAGCAGCGACTCCGGCCGCAGCTTCTCCTGGGCCGGCACCCTGGTCGTGCAGCCGTTCCAATCGCGCGGCCACTTCGAGCTCACGGGCGGTGAGTTGAGCAAGTGGACCCCGGTGCTGCGCGATTTCCTCCGGGCGGAAATCACCGATGGACGACTCAACGTCCGCGCCGACTACGCCCTTGCAGCCGGAACCAATGGTTTCGACGCCACGGTCACAAACGGCGTCGTCGAGTTGACCGACTTGAAGGTCAAAGACCTCAACACCGGGGACATTGTCACCACGCTCCCATCGCTCTCGATGCAGCCGCTGGATTTCGATCTGCGCCAGCGCAACCTGCACGTCCGCGCGGTGGAGATCGCCGGGCTCACCTCGATTGTCCGCGTCGAGAAGGGCGGCTCGCTCAATCTCAACAAGCTGTTGGACCTGCCTCCCGCGAAGGCCCCTCCCACCAACGCCCCTCCGGTCACGCCCTCGGCTCCGTGGACCGTGACGGCAGATGACTTCGCGCTCGACGAGGCGTCTATCTCGTTCGCCGACTTGAGTCGGACCAGCCGGTTTGAGACTACCCTCAAGCCGATTCAGGTCCACCTGCAGCACTTCACGACCCGCCCCGACTCCGATGCGGCCTATGGTTTCAGCATCGCCACTGAAGCGGGGGAGAAGGTTTCGGGCAGTGGTACTTTCTCCATCGCGCCCCTGCGTTTGAGTGGGGAGGTCAAGCTGGCCGGTTTTGAGATCAAGAAGTATGCGCCCTATTACCAGGACAGCCTGCGTGGGGAAGTACTGGCCGGCAAAGTGGATGCCGGCGTGGAATACCGCTTTGCCGCTGCCTCCAACGCGCCACTCATCACCGTCTCAAACGCCAGTGTGGCGCTCGACGGCTTTCAGCTTAAAGCGGCGGACACGGGCGAGACGGTGGTTGGCGTCCCGTCTTTCTCCGTCGAGGGAACCGAAGCGAGCCTGGCCGACCGCAGGATACAGGTGGGCTTGATCAAATCCACCGGTGGCTCCATCCTCGCGCGGCAAACGAGGGACGGGAAGATCAACTTGCTCGGTCTGCTGAATCCCCCGGCGGCAAGACCCACCGTCACCAATAACGTTGCGCCGAGCGAAGCGCCGTGGACTGTACTCCTCAAAGAGATCGCGTTCGACGGCTATGCCATAAGACTCGAAGACCAGAAGCTGCCCAAGCCCGCGTCCTTGGGCCTCGACCAGCTCGCCTTCAACGTCAAAGGGCTGAGCACCGTGAGCAATGAGCCGATCGCGGCATCGCTGTCGGTGCGGCTGAACCAGGCCGGCACGGTGACTGCGCAGGGCACCGCGAAGATTTCACCGCCGATGGCAGACATGGAGCTGAACGTGAGCGACCTCGACCTGCGCCCGTTCCAGCCGTATTTGAACGAAGAGGTGCGTTTGTCTATCACCAGTGGGCGATTCAACACCCGTGGCCGCGTCCGCTACACTCCAGCCGGCAGTGGCGCCCCGCTGCTGAGATTTGTCGGCGAAATGGGCCTCACCAACCTGCTCACTTCCGACCAAGTGCTCTTCAAGGAATTCCTGAAGTGGGACGCGCTTGACGTGACCGGCATTGACTTCGATCTGCAGCCCAATCAATTGCAAGTAGAGGAGGTTAGGTGGCGGGGCCTCCAGACCAGTGTCATCATCGGCCCGGACGAGCGTCCGAATCTCAAAGCTATCATGCCGGAGAAGGCGCCGAATGCTCCTGGCGGTTCCGCGACCCCGACGGCCCCCGCCGCAACCGCAGCCCCCCCGGCAACCGCGGCGCCGACGAAAGCCGGCGAGTTCCCGGTTCAGCTTGGCGCGCTCGTGTTGGAGGACATGTCGTTCCATTTTGAGGACGAGTCAATTGAGCCGCACGGCGGCTTCGACGTTCAGGAACTGAGCGGCACGGTCAAAGGCCTGTCGTCGCAGGAGCAACGCACAGCCACGGTGGACCTTCATGGCAAGGTGGACGCTGCCTCCCCGTTTTCCATCTCCGGCAAGGTCAACCCGTTGGCCAAGGACCTCCAGCTCGACCTTAGCGTGGCGTTCACAAATGCTGACCTCACGCCTTTCAGCACTTATCTGGAGAAGTACGCCGGCCACCCCCTGAACAGGGGCAAGCTCTCGATGGGGCTCCACTACGATGTTAACCAGAAGCAGCTCAAGGCGGAAAACAAGTTCCTGATTGACCACTTCACGCTCGGGCCGCGCAACGATAGCACCAACGCCACGCACCTGCCGGTCAAGCTGGCTGTGGCGCTGCTCAGAGACCGCAATGGGCAAATCAACCTCGACATCCCGTTGAGTGGGAGGACCGACGATCCGAAGTTCAAGATCGCCCCGATTGTTTTCCAGGTCGTGCTCAACCTCATCGTGAAGGCGGCCACGTCACCCTTCTCGCTGCTCGGCGCGCTCGTGGGTGGGGGCGAGGAACTGAGCTTCGTGCAATTCGAGCCCGGGCGGGCTGATATTCCGGAGGCCGAGGCCCAAAAGCTGGAGAAACTGGTCAATGCGCTCTACGAGCGTCCCGCCGTGGACCTGGAAATCGCCGGCTCATTCGATCCGGAGAAAGACCGGGCGGCGCTGGCGCGCGCGAAACTGGAGCAACAACTTAAAGTCCTCCGGCTCAAGGAACTGGCTGATGTTGGCAAACCGGTGCCGAGCATTTCAGCACTCCAACTCGAGCCCGCCGAACGGGAGCGGCTCCTCAAGCGCGTATTGACCGACCTGGGCACCAACCAGACGCTCGTCCTCCAAGTCCCACCCACCGCTTTTGATACCAACATCATTGCCGCGGTTTCTGCGGGCCCGCCGGTGGGACAAGCACTTCAGGCGCCCCCCAGCAGTGTTCCGGGCAGTGCCGCCCCTGCCCCGATGCCAACGTCCGGTGGCAAAGGCGCGACGGCCTTGATGGCGGCCGCGGTCAGGAGTGCCCCCACCGCAAAGAAGGCCGCTCCCGCGCGCCCGCTACCAACTGCTCTTGATGGTGCTCCGTTGACCCCGGAGCAAATCGAAGCCAAGCTCGTCGCCGCGATCCAGGTGTCCGTGGACGACCAGCGCGACCTCATCAAACAAAGGGCCCAGGCCGTGGAATCCTACATTCTGAAAACCGGCAAGGTCGCTCCTGAACGCCTGTTCATTATCACACCCAAGTCCGCGGGCGCTTCCGCCGCAGGAGAGCCCCGGGCGAATCTCTCGCTCGATTAGCGAACGGCGGTGCCACCGCACCAGACAACCCTCAACACCCAACTGGCCACCGCGCCCCTTTCATTCTATGCTCCCGCCGATGAAGGATCGCGTTGCGGTCAAAGTGCTCATAGTGAATGATGACGGTCAGTACCTCGCTGGCACCGCAACGCACTGGGAATTCACCGATGACCGCAGCCAGGCCCGAGTCTTTGACTACCTCGAAGATCGGGTGGCCGAGACGATCGAACTGATCCGCAAGGCCCACGGGCGGGTCTGGATCGCCGTCAAGCTGGACCCGCGGGAAGTCTATGAGTTCTGCGACCGCTGCGGCTGCCGGACGCGAGCCTTCCGGATGTACTTTGACGGGAGCCAGTTCCTCTGTGATGATTGCCGGCGGGGCGGCCCGGACACTTAAACTCATTCCAGCCATCGGCGACGGGTTTGCCCGCGGGGGCGTGTCCGTAGTTTTGCGTCATTAGCTTCAGTATTAGTGCGGATTGCGCTTCCGAGGTGATTCAGCTAAAGTCATCAATGGTCGGGTGTCTGCAAAAGGACAGCCACTGAGCCGAGTCAGAAGAGAACCTGCCGGGGCAGGGATGCAATATGGGTCCATGAAAGTGTTTATACGCAACACGCAAACCGGATGGTACTACCAGGCGCCATCTGCGTGGACTCCTGAACAGGCAGGCGCCTGCGACCTCAGACAGGTGGCCAGGGCCGTTGAGCGGATCTTCGAGGCCCACCTGGAGAACGTGGAGATCCTGCTCAGTTACGACGAACCGCGATACGATCTCATCCTGCCGGTCCCTCCGTCACCCTCGCAGGGCGATTCCCTGAGGTATCGTCAAACCACCGAAGAAGACCGCTCCGGTGAAGCAGTCCGGCCGACGCTCCCGCGCAAGAAAGGACCCCTGCTGTGAATAACCTGTGGATAAGTCCTTGTCTTTTTCACTTGGTATTCACCGAGTTATTGACAGACTGTTGCCATGAGGCGGCTGCTTAAGAGTCTGAAAACCCAGGAGTACTTCTGCCAGGGTCACTGGACGCCGGAGCCGAACCAGGCGCAGGACTTCCCCGACGCCGGGAACGCCATCAACACTTGCCTGAGATACCACCTGACCGACGTGGAGTTGGTCTTGCAGCTTAACGCCGAGCCGCAAGATGCCTTTGACACCCATCTGCGGCTCTTCGACTACCGACTCAGCGCGTGATGTACGCCAACTCGACCGGCGCCCTTGCTACACCTGCCGTGTGAGATTGACCCCGACCTTGAGCAACCTGCCCATGTCGGCATCGGACTTGGCTTCGGCGTAGATGCGCAGGATCGGCTCGGTCCCTGAGCCACGGAGCATCAGCCAGGAGGTGTCTGAGGCGATGAATTTCACGCCGTCGTAGGTCTTCATGTCAGCCAGCGGGGAGCGCACCAACCGGGCGGGCGGATTCTCTGCCAGGTACTCCATCAGCGCCGCACGCTTCTCCAGCGGGAACCCGGTATCAATGCGCCCATAACGGTGAGGCCCGAACTGCTTGACCAGGTTTGCGATGAGCTCGTTCACTGAAGCCCGCTCCGTGGCCAGCAACTCCAGCAGCATCAAACCCGCAGCGATGCCGTCGCGCTCGGGGATGTGGCCAGGGAAGCCGATGCCCCCACTCTCTTCGGCGCCGAGCAACACTCCACCTTTAATCATCTCGGTGACAATGTACTTGAAGCCGACGCCCGTCTCGGTCAGCTCCAGTCCGTAGGCGGCGCACATCTTGTCCACCATCGAGGTCGTGGTCAGGGCTTTGACTACCCTTCCCCTGCGCTTCCGGTTGACGACCAGGTGATGCAACAGCAGACAGATGATCTGGTGGGTGCTAAGATAATTGCCCCGGCCATCCATGCCGCCCACGCGGTCCGCGTCGCCATCGGTAACCAGGCAAATGTCGTGAGGGTGCTTTTTCAGAAAGGCCGAGCTGCGCCCATAGTTCTGTTGGACGGGTTCCGGGTTAATGCCGCCGAAGAAGGCGTCATGTTGGGCGTTCAATGTTGTAACCCGGCAGGTGGTGCCGGCGAGGAGTTCCTCGAAGCAGCCAGCCCCAGCGCCGAAGAGGGCATCATGGGCAAAGCGGAGGCCGGACCTGGCAATGAGCTTGAAATCCACCAAGCGCTTCACCGCGGCATAGTGGGCGGGCCGGACGTCCTTGATTTTGATCTCGCGGGCTCTGACGGCGTCGGCCAGCACTCTCGTCCTCACCGGCTTCCCATCCAGGTACTTCTCCACCGCCATGCAGGTGGCCGCATCCGCGGAGCCTCCGTAATGCGACTTAAGCTTGCACCCGTTGAAGACCGGGGGATTGTGGCTGGCGGTGATCATCACGCCGCCCACCGCCTGCTGGTGCTTGACGGCATAGGACACCGAGGGCGTCGGTGTCGCGCAGGGCGTGAGGACGACCTGGAACCCGTTGCCGGCGAACACCTCTGCCGCGCGCCGCGCAAAGGCGTCGGACAAGAAGCGCGTGTCGTAACCGATAATCACCTTCCGTTTGGTCCCGGATACCGGATGCGTCCTCCAATAGCCCGCCGCCGCCTGTGAGACCCGCGCGACATTCGCAAAAGTGAACTCGTCGGCAATGACCGCCCGCCAACCGTCCGTGCCGAATTTGATGCTCATTTATGGCAGTTGCGGATCGAGCGCCGGCTGGCGATTGGCGGCAGCCGGACGCCGCGCTCGACGGCGCTCCAGGCGAGCCGCTTCCACCACCTGGCGCATCTTTCTCACCGCCGCGCCGAGGTTGGGCCGGCCGAACAGGGTAGTTCCGCTGATGAAAGTGTCCGCTCCGGCGTGGGCGCACTCGGCACCAGTTTTGAAATCCACCCCGCCGTCCACGCCGATGCGGTAGGCGAGCGCCCTTTCGCAGCGCCACTCATAGGCTTGTTGAATCTTGGGCAGCGTTTCGTAGATGAAAGACTGCCCGCCAAAACCGGGATTCACCGTCATGATCAGGAGCGCGTCAACCTGCTCGAGGTAAGGCTGCACCATGGCGATGGCTGTGGGCGGATTGATGGCGAGGCCGACTTTCCGGCCTAGCGCCTTGATCTTCCAGAGCAGCGGCGTGACGGCCTCACCCAGCTCAACGTGAATGTTCATCTGGTTGGCCCCGGCCTCGGCAAACGGCTCAAGCAGGATCTCCGGTTTCGAGCACATCAGATGCACGTCGAAGAAGAGTTTCGTGAGCGGGCGAATCGTCCGCACCACTGCCGGACCGAATGAGATGTTCGGGACGAAATGCCCATCCATAATGTCCAAGTGCAGGCGATCGGCACCGGAGGCGTTGACTCGCGAGACTTCCCGGGCGAGCCGACCGAAGTTCGCCGCCAACAGTGAAGGCGCAATAATCATGCGCCGTTCAAGCCGTGGCGGGCGCAGGGGTGCCCAAGCCGGGCAGCTTCGGCGGCGCCGGCTTGGTCGGTGTCTCTGGTAGAGGTGTGCCCGCAGGCGCGCCATGTGGCGGTTCCACCTGGGGCGCAGGTGGCGGCGCCGTAAACTTACCCGTCCGCACAATCTCCTCGACCTGCTGTCCGTCCAGCGTCTCGTATTCGAGCAGCGACTTGGCTATCAGCTCCAGCTTCTCAATGTTGGTCGTCAGGATGTCTTTGGCGGTCTTGTAGGCGCTGTCAATGATGAGCTTGACCTCACCGTCAATCTCCTGGGCCGTGAATTCGCTATAGACCTTGGCGCGGCTGACTTCGCGGCCGAGGAAGACATACTCGTCATCATCGCCATATTGCACCATGCCCAGCCGGTCGCTCATGCCCCATTGCGTCACCATCGCGCGCGCCATGTTCGTCGCTTGCTGAATGTCACCGGCGGCCCCGCTGGAGATGTCACCCGAGACGATTTCCTCGGCGATGCGCCCGGCCATCATCACGGCGATCATGTCCAACATTTCCTTGCGCCGGCGGTTGAGCACATCCGTCTTGGGCAACGACATGGTCGAGCCGAGCGACTGGCCACGCGGGATGATCGTGACTTTGTGCAGCGGATGCGTGTGCTGAAGCATCACGTTGACCAGGGCATGGCCGGCTTCGTGCCAGGCGGTGAACTTCTTCTCCTCATCGGTCATGGCCAGGCTGCGACGCTCGCGGCCCCAGCGCACCTTGTCGCGGGCCTCCTCCAGCTCCTCCATGCCTACCGCCTTCTTGTTGGTGCTCGCCGCCAGCAGCGCGGCCTCGTTCAACAGATTGGCCAGCTCGGCCCCGGAATATCCCGGCGTGCCCCGCGCGATGACCGACAGGTCAACCGAAGGCGCCAACTTCACGTTCTTTGCATGCACTTTCAGGATGGCTTCCCGACCGCGCACATCCGGGAGGTTCACCGTCACCTGGCGGTCGAAACGGCCCGGTCGCAACAGCGCCGGATCCAGCACATCCGGCCGGTTTGTGGCCGCAATGATAATGATGCCCTCCTGCGTGTCGAAACCGTCCATCTCGACCAGCAAAGCATTCAGCGTTTGCTCCCGTTCGTCGTTGCCGCCCCCTAACCCATGCCCCCGGCTCCGGCCCACGGCGTCAATCTCGTCAATGAAAACCAGGCACGGCGTATTCCGGCGGGCCTGTTCAAACATGTCGCGCACACGGCTCGCGCCGACGCCCACAAACATCTCCACGAAATCCGAGCCGCTGATGCTGAAGAACGCGGCATCAGCTTCACCCGCGATGGCCTTGGCCAAAAGCGTCTTGCCCGTCCCTGGCGGGCCGATCATCAGAATGCCTTTCGGGATGCGCCCGCCCAGGCGCTGGAACTTCTTAGGGTCCTTAAGAAACTCCACCAACTCGGAGACTTCCTCGATGGCTTCCTCGATGCCGGCCACGTCCTTGAAGGTGGTCTTGTTCCGCTCCTTGGCCAGCAACCGCGCCTTGCTCTTGCCGAAGCTCAACGCCCCTTTGCCCGCCATCTTGATCTGGCGGATGAAAAAGAACCAGATGAGGGCCGCAATGATAATGATCGGCAGGACGCTCAGCATGAAGCTGAAGAGCATCGTGTTCGGCTCGCGCACATCCACCTGCGGCATCCTCAGCAGCTTGTTCTCAAGATCGGGCAGGAGCCGCACTCGGGCGCGGAACGGCGCCTCCACTTTGTGGTCGTTCTCCAGCTTCCAGTATTTGCCGGTAACTTCCCTTAGGTCCGAGCTCTGGGGATTGTAGTTGATGACAGCCTGGACAATCTGGTTGGACTCCACCACTCGCTGGAAGCCGGGTTGGCTGAGGAGATCGCCCGGCGGCTCCATGCGATCCTTGAATAGCATGAGCAGGACAATTACGCCGACAATCGCAATCCATACCACCCAAGTACGCGGCGGCACCCTGAACTCTCCAGCCTTCCTGGGGTTCTTGTCGTCACCGCTATATTTGTTATCGTCTGGCATCGTTACGCCGGCTGCGGCAAGTTTACCATTGACGGTCGGAAGCCGCAACCAGGCCTATTAAAGCCGCTTCCAGCGCCATTGCAAGCGGCGAATCGTTCGTTTTGTTAGCTTGAACCGTTCCGAAATCCGCAGCCCTTCCACCCAGAATACGACCCCATCCGCCGTCGTAGCCACGATGAGCCGGCGACGCCCCGCTCGGGGAACCTTCTGGTTGGTGAAAAAGTCTTGCAGCTTGACGGGGCACGCCATGCCGATGGGTTGAAATCGGTCTCCCGGCTGCCAGTGCCGCAACCAGACTGGCGAACCCACCTTGTCCGCGTCGAAACACTCCTTCCGCAGCCGGGGTTTGGGTTGTGCAGCCGCTCCCCTCGAACTGATCCGCCACCAGATTCTCGACCCGTCGAACTCGACCTCTCCCGCCCTGCCCGCTAACTCAATCTCCGCCGAACTAGAGCTAAACTCCTCCGGCACACGGACCTGCAAATCCACCCAGCCTGAGGCATCGCGAACCGCATAAAGTGGGAAGGGCGTCCCCCCTGCCGGACGAGCGGCACCCCGTGTGGACTCTTGGCCTCCCCCGCGTACCTTGGCTCCGCCAGGGGTCTGCGCCGCGCTGATCCCGACAGGCCGACCCACCTTAGTTCTCAATTGTTCCACCAACTCATAATCCGGCACGATTCCCAACCTCACCAGTTGAACCTGCACACACCGTCGCTGCACGGCTACCGGCAATTGGTCAAATCTAAGGCGTCGCTGCAAGGAGGCTCCGACCTCTTCGGCCTTCGGCCTCCCCCTCCCCCCGAGCCACTCCTCCGCGGCCCTCCCGACCAACTCCGACTCCGCCCCTACGATGTCCATCACGCGCGACATAGTCCTATCCAGGGCCGGCTGGTAGCTGCGTCGAAGCAACGGCAGCAGCTCATGCCGAATACGGTTTCGCTGAAAGTCCAGCACCGCGTTGCTCGCGTCCTCCCGATACCGAATGCCATGCTGGCCGGCATACTCAACCAACACCGCCTTCGGCTGGTCCAGCAGCGGACGAACCAATTGAATCCCCGCATCGCTCGCTGACGGAGCGCGCCACTTCATCCCGCCCAGCCCGTCGCCCCCGCTGCCTCGCAAAAGCCTTAGGAAAAACAGCTCAATTTGGTCATCCGCGTGATGAGCCAGCGCTACAGTCGGAATGTGCCGCCGCCTGGCAGTCCTGGCCAGAAAACTGTGACGCAACTGCCGCGCCGCCATCTCTGGCGAAAGCTTTCGACTCCGGGCAAGCTTCGCCACGGCCGCCCGCCCGGCCACCAGCGGCACCCGCAGCCCCTGGGCCGTGCGGCGCACCAATCGTTCATCCGCGTCGCTGCTCCGGCCCCGAAGCTGATGATTGAGATGGGCCGCCGTCAGATCCCAGCCGTGCCTGGGCGCAAGTTTGTGAAGCAGGTGCAGCAGGACCATCGAATCCACACCCCCGGAAACCGCCACCAGGATGCGCTGCCCTGGGCGAAACAGCCTGCGGGTTTGGATGCTCCGGTCAACGTGGTCCAGCAACTCGCGCACAGCCGGATGCTATTTGACCAGCCCTGTGGCGCAAGGAGGATTACGGCAGACGGCGGCAGGGACTCTGGCCTGGATTGTTCAGATGCACGTTTGGTTCGCATCCGTATTGTAATCCTCCATACAGCATAGGTCCGCCGGCACAAGTTCCGTTTGCCATTTGCCGTTTTCGGTTGCGGCCGTGCCGGGCTGTGATTTCTGCGAATTCCTTGACCCGCCCCCGGGGTCCCGCTAGACTCCGCCCACGCAATAAGAGCACGCGACGGCTTCTTCACGTCGAGGCGTGTGCTGCCTCGGCGCAGGTTGGGCGGAGTTGGGCGCGGCGCGACGAGAAGAGCTATGAAGATTCAGAAAGTTAAATGGCCGGACCCTTTTCCCGGGGCCCACTGGCTGGACGAACGGGAGGATCGAGCGGTTTTGGATGTTCTGCACCGGCGCGCTTTGTTCCGCTACTACGGAGTCAGCCAGCCTCGTCACGCTGCGGCTTTCGAACAGGCGGCCCGGGAGTTCTACGGCGTCAACTATGCCTTGGGGGTCAATAGCGGGACCGGCGCTCTGTTCACGGCGATGACCGCTCTCGGGATGGGGCCGGGATGCGAAGTCATCGTGCCGGCCTTTTTCTGGGTCGCCACGGTCGGCGCGATCGTCAACGCCAACGCCATCCCCGTCCTGTGTGAAGTGGACGACGGTTTCTGCATGGACCCGCAGGACCTGGAGCGGAAGATCACGCCGCGCACCAAACTCATCGTGCCCGTGCACATGGCGGGCGCACCCTGCAACATGAAGGCCATCATGGCCGTCGCCCGGCGCCACCGCGTCCCGGTGCTCGAAGATTGCGCCCAGGCGAACGGCGGCTCCTTCGCCGGCCAGAAGGTCGGCACTTTCGGCCTGCTGGGCATGTTCAGCCTGCAATGGAACAAGAACGCGACCGCGGGCGAAGGCGGGCTCTTGATAACCGACGACGCCAGGCTCTACGAGCGTTGCGTCGCTGCCCATGATCTAGGCATCCCGTGGATCGGCGCCGCGCCGCGCGAAACCGGCACGGTGACCTGGGGCGCGGGCCGCCGCATGAGCGAACTGACCGGCGCCGTAGCGCGTGTCCAGTTGAAGAAGCTGCCACAGATCATCAGCCGTATGCGCGCCTCCAAGCGCCGGATCAAGGCACTGCTGGAGGGAACGCCGGGACTGGCCTTGCGCCGGTTGAACGACGCGGAGGGAGATACGGGACCGTTCCTCATCATGCTTCTCGAGGACGAAGCAAAGGCCAGGTCTGTGGTCCAGCGGATGCAAGCCGCGGGCCTCTGCACCGCAGTTCGTCTGGCGGAATACAGCTACCACATCTATTCCAATATCCCCCAATTGACAGGCAAAGTGCCCTTGTCACCAGCGGGCAATCCCTGGAAGCTCCCGGAGAACCGGCACAGCGTTTATGATTACCGGCTGGGGGCTTGCCCGCGCAGCGACGCGTTGTTTGCGCGTTCGATTCTGTTGCCTATCCCCTCCCGCCTGATCCCCGCCCTGGAAAAGGGTGCGGCGGCGATCATCCGGAAGGCTGTCTCTTGATTATGGACATTCCTATGCCTCACATGTTGAACCAGTGCGTCCGTCAAACCGTGACCGCCTGTCTCGGGGCGCTTTGCCTCAGCCTCCCTCAGCCAGCGTCCGCAGCGAGGGAGGATGTCTTGCGCGCCGGCGCGGCCCGAATGGACATCACACCGACGCAACCCGTGACCCTGGCGGGCTATGCCAGCCGGACGAACGTCTCCCGGGGCATCCACGACCCACTATCGGCCCGGGCCATTGCCTTCGCCCAGGGGGACCGGAAGCTGGTGCTCGTGTCAATTGACAATCTGGGCTTCTATAACAACACGGCCTCACCCCTCCGCGAGGAGGTCCTCCAGGCGTGTGGGCTCGAACCCTCCGGATTGTTCTTGTGCGCCATTCATACCCACAGCGCACCCGCCCTTACTCTCAACGCCGAAAAAGGCCACCCCAATAACGTCGCCTACACCAAGTGGCTCCAGGGCAAATTGGTCGAGGTGGTCCGCCAAGCCTTGGACCGCCTCACCCCAGTCCAACTTGGCGTCGGCTCCGGCTCGTCCCCGGTGGGCGTTAATCGCCGGGAAGTGACCCAGGACAATACCGCCAAGCCCAGGATCGTGCTTGGCCGAAATCCCTGGGCTATGACCGACCGCGAGGTGCAAGTGCTCAAAGTAGCGCGGGCCGATAACCGCGACCCGCTCGCCGTTGTCTTCGACTACCCAACCCACAGCACCTCACTCGGCCCCGGCAACTACATGGTCAGCGGCGACATCCACGGCTTGGCCGCCCAGTTCCTTGAAAAGTACCTGGGCGGCGACGTTGTGACTCCCGAATTTGCCGGCGCCTCAGGCAACATTGATCCCTGGGTGCGCGTGCTGCCCGACTTCAGGACCACCAACGGCTGGGTCCCGGAGCCGGTTCTGATGGGGACCATGCTCGGGGAAGAAGTTGAGCGCGTGCTTGAAGGAATCAAGAACTCGACAGCGAATGGTCCCATGCGGACTGCGTTCAAGACGATTGGACTGCCCGGCAAGCCTGGGAGCGAGGAGCAGCCTGCCGACGCCGCCCGTCCTGCGACAATCAACATCACGGTTGCCCGCCTCGGTGACATCGCCTTTGTGGGCCTCGGCGGCGAAGTGTTCAACGAGTTGGGCAAGGCGATCAAGTCCGCCTCGCCATTCCGGACCACTTTCGTGATGACCCATTGCAACGGAGCTGCCGGATACATGCCCACCCGGCCCAGTTACGAGGAGGGCGGCTACGAGGTCCAGAGCAGCCCGTTTGCGCCCGGGGCCGGTGAACAACTCGTCGAAGAGGCTACGCGGATGCTGCACGAACTGAAAGACGCCAAGGATTGAATCAACCTCTATGAAAGCGCATGCGAACGAAGCTCCGCAGCTCGCTAAGGCCACCAGCATCGCAACCGGCGTTTCTGGCGTCGAAGCTGACTCGCGTCGCGCTCATGGGAGCGCAGCGCGGTCGAAAGCAAGTTCCTGTCAGTTGATGGGAATGAACACCGTTTTGTGGATAATTGTGGCGACTGGCACGGCACTGGCCTCTATTTCGGTGAGCCTCGCGCAAAGCGGCAGCTCCACCCCGATCTACCTCGATCCCAAGCGGCCCATCGAGGAGCGTATTGATGACCTGATGGGCCGGATGACCCTCAAGGAAAAAGTCGGGCAGCTCAACTTGCCTTGCGTCTATGTCGAGCAACTGGGAAAGGACATCCCCTCAAAAATGGAGGCGTGCAAGAAGTTCACGGCTGGCACCTATACCCAGGAAATCGGTCCGGCCTGCGGTTTCTTCACCCTCGCCAATGAGATTCTCCACCAGGGCGCCCGCCAACAAGCTGAATACTTCAATGAGCTCCAGAAAATCGCGCTCACCCAAACTCGCCTCAAGATACCGGTGATGGAGGATGAAGAAGGCACACATGGCGCCATGTTTCCGGGTGGCACGGTCTTTCCGGAAGGGCTGGCCGTAGGCAGTTCTTTCGATCTGGACCTCGTGAAAGCGATCTACGCGGCAGCCGCGGCGGAGGCGCGGGCGGTGGGGATCCACATGCTCTCCACCCTGGTGATGGAAGTGGATCGCGACCCGCGCATGGGGCGAAACGAGGAAGCTTACACGGAGGACCCCTACCTATATATGCGCCTCGGCGAGACCATCGTGCGGGCAATGCAGGGTTCCGACATCTCGGCCCCGGACAAGGTCATCGCGGTGCTGACGGATTTTCCCACCCAAAGCGAACCGGCGAGCGGCCTCGAGCGTGGAGCGATTGAGGTCTCGGACCGTTCCTTGAGGGAGAACTTTATGCCGCCTTGGATCGGAGCGATCACCAAAGCCGGGGGTCTGGGCGTAATGGCGGGTTACCCGGAAATCGAGGATGTGCCGGCGCACGCCTCGGTGAAGTGGATGAACGACGTATTGCGGCAGGAGATTGGTTTCAAAGGAATCGTCGAGAGTGAGGGCGGCGGCTTCGGGACCTTGCTCTATGAGCACATCGTTCCCACCCAAAAGGAAGCCGGGCTGCTGGCCTTGAGGGCGGGAGTTGATTTGAATATCACCTACGAGCCTGCCTATATGGGGCCCTTGGTGGAGAGCGTGGAAGAGGGGCGAGTCCCCGTAGCGTTGATTGACCGCGCGCTGCGCAGAGTGCTGGAGCAGAAGTTCCGCCTGGGCCTTTTCGAGAATCCCTATGTCAACGTGGACCACGCCGTCCAGGTGGTGCACTCGCAAGCAAGTCAAGACTTGGCTCTGCGTGCGGGCCGCGAAGGGATTGTATTGCTCAAGAATGACCGGCACCTGTTGCCACTCAAGAAAGACCTGGCCTCGGTTGCGGTGATCGGCCCCAACGCGGATGACGTGATGAATCAACTGGGCGACTACTCGCCGAAGAAGGTCTTGCAGCACGTGACGACGGTGATCGAGGGAATCAAAGCCGTGGTCTCAGCTCAAACCAAGGTCACCCATGTGCGCGGCTGCGAAATCACGGGCACGGACAAGAGCGGGTTTGCTGACGCCGTGCAGGCGGCGAAAGGGGCCGGCGCGGCTATTGTGGTGGTCGGCGAGAGCCAGCATGGCAAACAGACCGATGGAGAAGGGCACGATCTGGCCAACCTGGATCTGTCTGGTGTGCAGGAGGAGTTAATCCAGGCGGTCGTCGAGACGGGCACGCCTACCGTCGTGGTGCTCATCAATGGCCGGCCGCTCTCCACGCGGTGGACGTCCGAATACGCCTCTGCATTGGTCGAAGCCTGGGAACCGGGCGAGCGGGGCGGCCAGGCCGTGGCCGACGTCCTCTTTGGAGATTACAATCCCTCTGGCCGGCTCGCCATCAGCGTGCCCCGGCACTCCGGCCAATTGCCCGTCTATTACAATTACAAGCCATCCAAGGCGGAGTGGATGCAGCGGGGCTACGCCGATATGCCGGCCACGCCCCTCTATCCCTTTGGTTATGGTCTGAGCTTCACCACCTTCGAGTATAAGAATCTGCGTGTGCAGCCGCCTGAAATCAGGCCCGGAGGCGAGGCCAGCGTCACCTTGGACGTGAAGAACGTCGGCGACCGGGCAGGCGTCGAGACGGTCCAACTCTACTTGCACGAGGATTACGCCCCGGTTTCAACCCCTGTTAAGCAGCTCCGCGGCTTCGAGCAGGTGGCGCTCAGTCCCGGTGAAACGAAAACCGTGACCATGAAGCTCACTCCGGAGGACTTGCAGTTGCTCGACGTTGACCTGCGTTGGAGGGTGGTGCCGGGCAATTTCGAGATCATGGTAGGCAAATCCTCCGCCGAGAGATTGCTCCAGGGAGTGCTCAAGGTAGCGCCGTAACCGAGCAGGAGAATCCAAGTGGTGATTGACACCGACTTGTGGACGGGCCTGGCAGAGAAAGTCGCCAACACGGAAGTTCTGGAGACATGCGTGCGTGGGAGGTTGGTCTGGGGGCGCACCGTGAAACCGTGAGCCAGCAGCTCCACCTGCGCAATCTGCGTCCCGAAGATTTGTCCTTCGCCGATTCGCTGCGCGCCATTGTGGGCTGGAACCAGACGCTCGACGATTGGAGACGCTTCCTGGCGATGGAACCAGAAGGTTGTTTCCTCGCCGAATGCGACGGCGTGCCCGCGGGGACCGTAACGACCTTGCGCTATGGTTCGCGACTGGCTTGGATTGGCATGGTCCTGGTGCATCCCGAACATCGCCGCCGCGGCATCGGGCGGGCCTTGCTCCGCCATTGTATCAAGTGGTCCCAGGAACGCGGCGTGGGCTGCATCAAGCTCGATGCCACACCGGCCGGCAAACCGGTCTATGAAGGGATGGGCTTCAAGGATGAATGGACGCTCATGCGCTGGGAACATAGTGGTCTGACCGTGGAGAAGCCGGTCAATGCGTGTCTCCGTCCTTGGCAAGCCTCCGATGCCCAATTGGTCGGACTGCTCGACGCCACGGCGTTCGGTGTCTCGCGCCAAACACTGCTCGAGGTGTTGGCCGGCCAGAGCCGCCGCGCCTTTATTACGGAAACTGCGCTCGGCCCCGCCGCGGGTTATGGGTTCATCCGGCCTGGCGCGCAAGCGGCCTACCTGGGTCCCATCGTGGCGACATCCGCCCAGGTGGGTCTTCAACTTGTGGAAGCATTATGCGCCGCCAGCCCTGGCGAGAGACTCTTCTGGGACATCCCCGATGCGAACACCGCCGCCGTGGCCTGGGCGCGCCAGCATGGATTCACCCCGCAGCGAATGTTGACGCGCATGTGCCTGGGCCAGAATTCGGCGCCGAGCAACCCGCGTCAACAGTTCGCCCTCGCCGGGCCGGAGGTGGGATGAAGGCTCGTGCGAACATCTTCCGCCGCCAACTCGTCTGAATTCTCAGCTATGAAAAAGCCGATTGCCTCCGCATTTCTGGTCTTGTTGCCCTGCGTGGTAATGGTCCTCAATTCCTTCGCCGCTGAGCCTGGCGGCGTCACCAACGCCGAGGCCCAGGCCATGATCCAGACTTTCCTCCGCCAGGAAGCTGCGCGCCTGGACGCTCAATTCCTGGACGGCATCGCCAGTCGTGAGCAATGGGAGGCGCGCCGACCGGAGTTGCGCCAGCAATACTTCGAGATGCTCGGCCTGTGGCCGCTGCCTGAACGGACCCCGCTCAACGCGCAGGTCACCGGCGCCATCGAGCGCGAAGAGGGATTCCGCGTCGAGAAGCTGCATTTCCAAAGCCGTCCGCATCTGTACGTCACCGGCAATCTTTATTTGCCCAAGGACGCCAGGCCCGACGCGAAATCGCCCGGCGTGCTCTACCTCTGCGGCCACTCAGGGCGCGGACGCGACGGCAACAAGACGGCCTTCCAGCATCATGGAATGTGGTTCGCCACGCACGGCTACGTTTGTCTGATCATTGACTCACTCCAACTGGGCGAGATCGCGGGCATCCACCACGGTACTTACCGCTACGACCGTTGGTGTTGGCAGGCGCGCGGCTACGCCCCTTCCACGGTCGAATGTTGGAACGGGATTCGCGCCCTCGACTATCTTCAAAGCCGGCCAGAAGTGGACCCCGACCGCCTCGCTGTCACCGGCATCTCCGGCGGCGGTGCGGCGTCGTTCTGGATCGCCGCGGCGGATGAGCGCGTGAAGGTCGCGGTCCCAGTGAGCGGCATGGGCGATCTCGAAGATTATGTCGGCGAGAAAACCGTCAACGGCCACTGCGACTGCATGTTCCTCATCAACACGTTTCAATGGCCCTGGACCTGCATTGCCGCCCTGATCGCGCCGCGTCCGCTGCTCTTTGAGAACTCCGGCCACGACCCACTTTTCCCGATGAACGGCAACGACCGCATCCGCGCGCGGCTGGAGAGGCTTTACGGTTTCTACACCAACCGGACCGAGGACCTCTTCGACATCGGCATCACACCTGGCGGTCACAGCGACAATCCGGAGTTGCGGCTGATGGCGTATCGCTGGATCACCTGGCATCTGCAAGGCAGCAACTCGCCGGTCACCGAGCCGCAACTGCCAGCCTTCCAGGGCCAGCAACTGCGCGCGTTCCCCGGCGATCTGCCCGCCGACGAACTGAACACGAAGATAGATGAACTGTTTGTGCCGATGGCCACGAATTCCCTGCCGGAGACTGTTGGACAGTTTCAAACCTGGCGCCAGAACCGGCTCGCCGAGTTGCGACGGATTGTATTCCGTTCCTTGCCGGAGAAACTGGAGCCGAGGACGGATCTGGACCTCGATCGCAAGCCGCACGCCGGCTCGCTCCAGACGGCGCCGGGGGTCACCACGCATTGGAAATACTTCCCGGCCGCCAGGGGCAAGTCGGACGACAAACGCTGGCTCATCGTGCTCGGCCCGGACGAATCGCTCGACGCCAAGCCTGATTGGCTGGCCAAGGCTGGAGGCAAAGCGGGGCTGCTGCTCGTCGCTCCGCGTGGCACCGGCCCGACGCGCTGGCAGGACCCGCCGCCGTTTGCCATACAGCGTTCGCTCACTTTGCTGGGCCGCAGTGTGGACAGTGGCCGCCTGGAGGACGTGCTGGTCGTGGCGGCTCACCTGCTGCGCGGCAAGTCCAACGCAAAGTGGATTATCGCCGGCGGGGGACAGGCCGGTGTGATTGCGGCCTACACCGCGCTGTTTGAGCCACGCCTGGCGGAGATAGTGGTGGTGAACCCGCCGGCATCGCACCGCGAGGGGCCGATCTTCCTGAACGTCCTGCGTGTGCTGGATGTGCCGGAAGCGCTGGGCTTGCTGGCGCCGCGGCCGCTCACGATCTACACTTCGCAGGAGACGGCATTCGCCCGCACGGCCTCCATCTACGGCGTGGCTGGCCGAACACTGAGAACCCAACCACTTCCATGACGACAGCGCCATCGCCGCTTGTCCTGCCGCAGCTCATCGAAAACGAGGCGCAACTCGACGACCTCCTGACACAACCGCGACCAGAGTTGGTGAAGTTCATCCGACAGGTGCGCAGCCCGCTGCTGGTTCTTGGCGCAGGCGGCAAGATGGGGCCGACGCTCGCCGCACTGGCGTGCCGCGCCGCCGCCGCGGCGGGACTCAAACTCCACGTCATTGCCGTCAGCCGCTTCAACAACTCCGCCGCCCGGGGGTGGCTGGAAGACCGCAGCGTCGCGACGATTGCCTGTGACTTGTTCAAGCGTGACGACGTGGCCCGTTTGCCCGATGCCGGCGACGTCCTCTATCTCGTCGGTGTGAAGTTCGGCACCAGCCACAACCCATCGCTGACCTGGGCGGCGAGCACGATCATTCCCACGAACGTGGCGGAGCGATTTCCTCACGCGCGCATGGTCGCGCTTTCGACCGGCAACGTGTATCCGCTGGTGAGCGTGGCCGATGGCGGCGCCCTAGAAACGCATCCATTGACGCCCCTGGGCGAATACGCCAACGCCGCCGTCGCCCGCGAACGTCTCTTCGAGTTCTGCTCGCAGCGCCAAGGCACGCCGATGGTCCTGGTGCGCCTTAATTACGCCGTCGAACTCCGCTACGGCGTGCTCCATGACCTGGCGCGAAAAGTCTGGGCCGGAGAGGCGGTGGACTTGGCGAACGGCTACTTCAATTGCATCTGGCAAGGCGATGCCAACGACGGTATCGTGCGGTCGCTTGCTCTGGCTGCAAGCCCACCGCTCCACCTGAACCTCACCGGACCGGAAGTTCTCTCCGTCCGCGCCCTGGCCACGCAACTCGGCGAGTTGATGGGCAAATCGGTACAATTCAACGGCACCGAGCTCAGCACGGCCCTGCTCAGCAACCCGGCTTGCGCCTGTCAGTTGCTGGGTCCGCCGTCCACTCCACTGGCAGAGGTGCTGCGCTGGACCGCCCACTGGGTCATGCGGGGCGGGGCCTCGTTGAACAAGCCAACGCACTTCGAGGCGCGGAATGGGAAATACTGAGACGCTTCGAACAAAGTTGGACCTGATGTGTAAAGACAACCAATGAATAGTTTCCCTCAGCCGCCAAGTTGGGTGTTGGATCGTCTGCGCGACGGGCTGGTCATCCCCGCGCACCCGCTGGCACTGAGACGTGACCGAAAACTGGACGAGCATCGCCAGCGCGCGCTGACACGCTATTACTTGGCGGCCGGCGCCGGCGGGCTGGCCGTCGGAGTCCACACGACGCAGTTCGCCATTCGCGAGCCGAAACACAATTTGCTGCGCCCGGTCCTCGAATTGGCGGCCACGACAGCCAAAGAAAAGGCGGCTGAAGCGGGCCAACCCGTCCTCATCGCCGGCCTTTGTGGTCGCGCGCCGCAGGCGGTGCGCGAGGCCGAACTCGCTCGCGAGCTTGGCTATCATGCAGGTCTGCTTTCGCTCGGTGCGCTGCGCCAGGCCACAGAGCGCGAACTGATTCTCCATTGCCGGAGGGTGGCGCGCGAGATTCCGTTAATGGGCTTTTATCTCCAGCCGGCTGCCGGAGGGCGTTTGCTGTCTTTTCGGTTCTGGCGGCGCTTCGTTCAGATCCCGAACGTCATTGCCATCAAGATCGCCCCGTTCAACCGCTACCAGACACTAGATGTGGTTCGCGCCGTGGCAGAAGTCGGGCGCGCAGGGGACATCGCGCTCTACACCGGCAACGACGATCACATCCTGCTCGACTTGCTTACGGAGTTCGTAGTTCCAACGGCGCGGGGCGAACAGCACCTGTGCATTGTGGGCGGGCTCCTGGGCCAATGGGCGTGTTGGACCCATCGCGCGGTGGAAATACTCGAGCGCTGCAAAGCGCTTCGGGGATCGAAGACCATCCCGGCCGAATTGCTGACGCTGGCCGAGCAACTCACCGATGCGAATGCCGCGCTTTTCGACTCGGCCAACGGCTTCGCCGGCTGCATCGCGGGAATCCACGAAGTCTCGCGTCGGCAAGGCTTGTTGGCGAACCGGCTCTGTCTGGACCAGCGTGAGCGGCTTTCCGCCGGCCAGGCAGCGGAAATCACCCGCGTGTCCGCGGCCTATCCGCAGCTTACCGACGACGACTTCGTGAGGCAGAACCTGGACGACTGGTTGAAAGGATGACTTAATTGGACGCGGCCAGCTTCCTGAGCCGCTCCAACACGTTCAGCATCGCTCGGCCCTGGTGGTAGCATTCGGTCCACATGTCGGCCTTCATCCGGCTGGCCGGGGTGCCGTCGGCCCGGACGGTCGCCCACCAGCCGCCGTTGGTGTGGTCAATCTGGTACTTGGTGATCCAGTCCCACTCCTTGATGAACGCATCCCAATACTGGGTCGTCTCTCTGCCCACATGCTCGTGTAACAGAAGCAGGGCGTTAAGGTGTTCGGCTTCGACCCACCAGATCTTCTCGGTGCGCAGGCCGCCGGTGACAACACCCTGGGCGTTCATCGTGCCCGCGTCGTAGAGGCCGCCGAGCTTGTTGTCCCAGCCGTATTGCATCGCATGATCAACCAGGTGGCGGGCGGCTGTCCAGGAGCGAGAGTCGTCCTGGCCCAGAGCCTCGGACGCTTCAACCATGAGGAAGCCGGTTTCCACGTCGTGGCCGAAGGAGTCGGGGCTGCTGATTCGCTGCCAGTCGGGCGTGAGGAACTGCGTGAGGTAGCCTGGCTCGGAATAAATCTTGTCGCGGCAGATCTCCAGCATTTCCTGAACGCGCGTCTTCAGAAGCGGGTCGGGCCAGACCGCATAGAGGCCGGTCAAGGCTTCGAGGATGTGGATGCTGGTGTTCATGGACTTCTGGCCGGTGCTGGCGCCCACCGCGTTGCTGCCGCCGCCGCGGGTTATTGGCTTGCCGTCCGCGCCGATGTCTTCGAAGTAGCCCTTGTTCATGCGGTCGTGCGAGTGTTCCTCAAGCCATTGGAAGGCCCTCTTGGCCATGTCTAACGCGGCCTGGTCTTTGCTGGCCTGGTAGCTCGCAGCCAGGGCGTAGATGCCGAAGGCATGGCCGTACATCTGCTTGGTGTCAGAGATGGGCCGGCCATCGCCACCGATCTGCCAGTAGAAGCCGCCGCCGGTTTTGTCCCAGAGTTTGTCCGCCAGGCAAGCGGCCCCGCGGCGGGTCATGGCCAGGTACAGGTCGGCCTGGGCGGGGAAGCGGCGGGCGGCTTGGGCGCTGGTCCAGGTGAGCCGGCTCTGGAAGACGATGCTCTTGTCGCTGCCAGCGGTGCGGGTCCAGTTGAGCGAGTAGTTTTCGTGGAATCCGCCCCCCTGCTCATCCGCCGTGACGGGGAAGAACTTTTCGAGAATCTCCTTCCGCAAGTTGGCCTCGACCTCGTTGGCGATACGAAGGTAGGTTTCCTTCACTGGGCGGATGGAGGGAGCATCGGCCGCCGGACAAGCGACGGCGCTGATCACCAGGACGGCCGCGGAGGCCCCCAGAAGAGGATTCATGCTTGGCGGTTCCGGATTTGCAATTCGAGTTCTCATAAAACACCCATGCTTAGTCTCGTGATTTGGCGTGCTGCCATTACGCTATGGATTCTGGCCGCCGTCCCCCTTCTTCGCAAGTATCCGACCCTGCCTCTGCTGATTCTCTGAGCCAGGCCACCAACGGATGGGGCGATTGAATGGATCGTCCGGGGCGACCGTGGCTCATCTTTCGAGCGCTGGTTGACGCTCTTCATCCGTTTCTTTTCCTTCACGGCGATGTCTTGCCCGATTTCGTTGCGCCGCGCCAGCACCAAACAGTGCGGCTGAGGCTATTCGCCGGGGGAAACCAAGTCCCTGGGCAGCGTAGCCCCCCGGATGCGCCCGCGTGACGCGACGTTGGCCAATGCTCCATGATTGCTCCGAGGAACGCAGTGGCCAGCATCCGCCCTCAATTTTACCAGGGATCAGAAAAGGCTGAGCACTGGGCGTGAGTCAGCGAGTTCCGGATCCCGAAACACCGATGAATCCTCGGACCAACCATCCTGCCTTGCTCTCTCTGCCCAAAGCTGTTTGATTCGGTTGAAGCCTATGGATAAGCCAATGCTCCGCTGGGGCATTCTGGGTGCCGCCAACATCGCTCGGAAGAACTGGAAGGCCATCTGGAACTCCAGGAACGGCCGCGTTACCGCCGTAGCCAGCCGCGATCTCGACCGCAGCCGGCAGTTCATCAATGAATGCCAGGCCCATGCTCCCTTCCCATCCGCCCCACGTGCTCTGGGCAGTTATGAGGAATTGCTGGCGGCCCCCGATGTAGATGCGGTTTACATCCCGCTGCCCACCGGAATCCGCGGACACTGGGTCAAGCGAGCCGCCGAGGCCGGCAAACACGTCGTCTGTGAAAAACCCTGCGCCACCAGTGTGGCTGAGTTGGTTGAAATGCTGGAGGCTTGCCGACGACACCAGGTCCAGTTCATGGACGGGGTCATGTTTATGCACAGCCGACGCCTGGGGCGCATCCGACAAGTACTTGATGACGGCCAGAGTGTTGGCCCCATCCGGCGGATTACTTCGGCATTCACTTTCCGGGCCCCTGTGGAGTTCTTTGCTACCAATATTCGAACGCGGAGCGACCTGGAGCCTCACGGATGCCTGGGTGATCTCGGGTGGTATTGCATCCGATTCGCCCTGTGGGCCATGAGCTGGAAGCTTCCGCAGCAAGTGACTGGCCAAATCCTCTCGGAGTTCAAGCACACCGGCAGCCATTGGCCTGTGCCCACGGAATTCTCGGCCGAACTCTTTTTCGAGGGCGGAGCCACCAGCAGCTTCTATTGCTCATTCCTCACCGAAACCGAGCAGTGGGTCAACGTGAGTGGCACACGTGGAAACCTCAGGGTGCCGGATTTTGTGTTGCCGTTCACCGGAAGCCAAATCGCCTTCCAAACGGGCAACCCGGTGTTCGATGTCCAGGGCTGCGATTTCGAGATGCAGCCGCACTGCCACCGTTGGGTGGTGAAGGAACGCAGCCACAGCCACCCAACGGCCCAGGAAAGCCAGCTCTTTCGCCACTTCGCCGAACAGGTCCAGTCCGGCACGCTTAACCCACTGTGGCCTGAAATGGCCTTAAAGACCCAGCAGGTGATGCAAGCGTGTCGAGAATCCTCCCTCCGGCAGGGGCGGCCAGTCGAAGTGGGCCAGCCGATCGGAACCTGAGGCGAAACATTGCTTCTGCCTGAGCAGCGATTCGACCCGGATGAAGCCGCTGCCCGGTTGCGGCCATGCCTAAGGCTTGCCTATCGGCTCAAACTCGAAATAAGCGAAGTTGTTGCCTTGGTTGTAATGGAAGGTGAGCAACTGCAAACCCGCTTCCGGGAACGTGATGGACCCAATCTCCGCCTTGTTCCACGTGTGCATGCTCCCGGTGGCAAGCGGCAACTTGTACTCGGTAGCCGGTTGGTGGTTGATCGAAAACCGGACCGTGTTGGCGGCATTGCCATAGAGGGCAATCACCCGATAGGTGCCAGCCTTCTTCACGTTCACCGTGTAATTGCACCACTCACCATCGGCCGTCCAGCCGATGTAAAGCTGATTCGTTGGCGGCGCCACGAAGTTGGTGTGGTTGAAGTCGGCAAAGTCCTTGGTATAGGAAATGTCCACGCCTTCGTTGGCCCGGAAACCCCAAATGTACGGATTGGCGTGCGGCCGGTGGTGTTCGGGTTTCGAGTTGAGTTCGCCACTGCCGTGGTTGGTGGGGTCGGTATCGTGATACGCCACGCCTTCCCCGCCCAGATCATAATAGGCGCACTCCACCCGGCCGGGAATCGGTTGTGGCCCCGCAGTATAAACCGAGTCCTGGAAGGGTTTGCCTTGGTAACCCGGCGGCAATCCCGCGTTGCTGCCCGCCACAAGCGTCATGCCGACGAGAGCAAAGAGAGTGTGATAAACGTTCGACATCTGTTTCATCGTGGCTGAACAATAATGACCAACTGGATTGAGGCCGAGAACTTTGCAGCGCGATCATGCCGCACATAACGGCATGGTGAATATCTACATTCAACAACCGTCTCGATCAAGCTCCTCGGAAACCGAACAAAGACGGGCCGTTGGATTGACGGAGTCTTGAACGGAAAAGCGATGGGAAAGCAGTTGAACCCAGCCCGTCAAATGCTTTAGCCTCTCCCCGTGCCCGACAGTGCCGCATTCGATCCCTTCCAGCGCGAACCCTCGCGTCTGGTGGATATTTTCGGCCGCAACCTCTCCTCCCGCAAAGCAGATAAGCAACTGATCAATACTCAGGTTAAAACATGAAACCGATAGCTCTGCCCATTCGCTGCCTCCTCCCTGTCACTGCGCTGATGGCCTTCATAGGGAGCGGCGGCGCCGGCGCCGCGCCCCAGCCTGCTGACGACGCCCTGCCGCTAGTCGGCACTGGCGGGCACGGGCATACCTACCCCGGCGCGACCGTGCCCTTCGGCTACGTCCAGGTCAGCCCGGACACGCGCACCGAGGGCTGGGATGCCTGCTCCGGCTACCATTACTCGGATTCTTCCATTATGGGCTTCAGCCACACGCACCTGTCCGGCACGGGCTGCGCCGACCTGGGCGATTTGCTCATCATGCCGGTTGCCGGCAGCCTGGATACGCCCCAAGGCTATGCGCCGCTGGAAGCCAAGCGCTTTTCCTCTCCCTTTTCGCACGCGAACGAAACGGCGACGCCCGGTTATTACAAGGTCAGCCTCGACAAGTATGGCGTAACGGCGGAACTGACCGCCACGGCCCATGCCGCTATGCATCGCTACGCGTTCCCGGCGGACCGGGCGGCGCAGAGACATCTGGTGCTGGACCTCGTGCACGGCCTGGCCAGCACGCCGACCGAAGCCGGCCTAAAGGTTGAGGGCAAGAACACCCTCACCGGCTATCGCCGCAGCGGCGGGTGGGCCAATGGCAAAACCGTCTATTTCGTCATCGAGTCGTCCGAGCCCTTCAGCAGCTTCGGTCTGGAACTGGAGGGTCAACCGCTGGCCAACGGCCAGTCTGAGGCCAAAGCCAAGAATGTCCGCTGTCATCTGGACTACAAGGAGGCGGGGGTAATGCTGCGCGTCGGCCTTTCTCCCGTGAGCCTCCAAGGCGCCCGGAAGAACCTGGCGGCCGAGATTGGCGCGAAGGACTTCGAGCAGGTACGCGCGGACGCTCACGCCGCCTGGAATGACTATCTCTCGCGCATCACCGTCGAGTCCTCCGACCGGAACCTGCGGCAGACCTTCTACTCGACACTCTACCACACGGCCACCGCTCCGACGGTTTATAACGATGCCGACGGCACCTACATCGGGACGGACCGCAAAATCCACGAGCGCCCTGGGTTTAACTACTATTCGACCTGCTCGCTGTGGGACACCTACCGGGCGGAGCATCCGCTGATGACGCTAGTGCAGCCGGGCCGCGTCAACGATTTCGTCCAGAGCATGCTGGCGTTTTACCAGCAATCCGAGCAGCACGCCCTGCCGATGTGGCCGCTGGCCTGCTGCGAGACCTGGTGCATGATCGGCTATCATTCCGTGCCCGTCATCGTTGATGCCTACCTTAAGGGCTTTCGAGGCTTCGACGCCGAGCTGGCCTTCGAGGCGATGAAAAAGACCGCCACCGACCCCCGCAACCACCAGGACCAATACCAGAAGCTAGGCTACGTCCCTGCCGAAACCGGCAAACGCAACGAGGCCACTTCCCGCACGCTGGAATTCACCTTCGACGACTGGTGCATCGCCCAGATGGCAAAGGCCCTGGGCAAGACCGAGGATGCCGCGTTGTTCGCCAAACGCGCGCAGAACTACACCAACGTCTTCGACCCCGCCACCGGTTTCTTCCGCGGCAAGCAGGCTGACGGCTCGTGGCGCGACCCCTTCGACCCCAAGGCCGTCTCGTTCGATGACTATACCGAAGCCAATGGCTGGCAATACACCTTCGGAGTGCAGCATGACGTGCCCGGCATGATTGCGCTTTATGGCGGGCCGCAGGCGTTCCTCAGCAAGCTTGATGGCCTGTTTAACGAAGACTCCGCGATCGGCAACTACCTGATTGATGTTTCGGGCCTGATCGGCCAATACGCTCACGGCAATGAGCCGTGCCATCATATCGCCTACCTTTATGCCCTGGCCGGCGCCCAATACAAGGCCGCCTATCACGTCCGCCAAATCATGCTCACCCAATACGAGAATGTCCCGGATGGCATCTGCGGCAACGACGACTGCGGGCAGATTTCCGCCTGGTACGTCTGGAGCGCCATGGGCCTTTACCCGCTAAACCCCGCCAGCGGAGTGTATGTGACCGGCAGTCCGACCCTGGAGAAGGCAACCATCCATCTTGACCCCAAGTATTACAAGGGGGGCGACTTCACCATCATCGCCCAAAACGTCTCTCGCCAAAACGGCTACATCAAGTCCGCCAAACTCAACGGCCAGCCCCTGGAGCGCCCTTGGATCACCCACGAAGAGATTGTCCACGGCGGCACACTCGAGTTCCAGATGGACATCCAGCCCAACAAAGACTGGGGCACGAAGCTTTAATTGCGGCATGGACCGTCCTGTGCGCGCCGCAGCGAGCCGTTCCGCTCTTCGCGGTGGAGTTGGCAGACCTGCGGGTTCCCGAGCCGAAGACGATCGGCTTGGCGCCGGGCTGCCCCGTCGCCGCCGGGAACATGTTCTTCGGCGTTGAGATGCCCGGCGCGCAAAACGCGCTCAGCGGATCGGGCGCCCGTATCGGCTTCGGCTGCAAGCTGGAACTCTCACCCGCCCAGTCGCACACGTTCGGCACAGTAGCCGGTGTCGCGCCAGCGTGGCAGTTACGGCGCGCTTTTCTCTGTTAAAAGCCAACGCTCTTGTTGTCGAAACCCCCGTCAGCTTATGGGATGGCTGTGAAAAACTTTGAATACCGGTCAAACCAAGGCAGTCAAACACACACCGGCGCTCGGTGGAGCCGCACGGATGCTCCCGGGTTCCAGTTGCGATTAGACGCGCAGAACAAGAGGAGAACAAGAGCAACACGAGAGGAACACAAGAGCAACACAACAGAGCGCCTCCCAATCCCCAGGCTTGCACCTGGCTTGTAACTGGCTCTGAGACGGCTTTGGGCTGGCGTTCGGTGACATTCTACGTTCTTCATTCTGCCTTCTTCCTTCGCCTCGGGGTGCCTAGGGGTGCCGTCGGCTCCGACTTCTGCACTCTGCATTCTGCGTTCTGCCTTGGCCCCTGGGTGGCTTCAAGATGGCTCTTGGCTGGCTTTGGGCGGTTTTCTGCGTTCTAAAGAGTGGCAATCCCAAAGGGATTGAATCGCTCAGCCCAGGGTTGCGCGCGGCGCGCTACCCTGGGTGTGTGCGCCCAATAAACCCCCAACCCTGAAAGGGTTGCCTCAGCGCCCCGACCGATCCATTCTCGCCGCCATGCCGCAATCATTGGCCAGGATTCTCGCGCATACAGTCTTCTCCACATGAGTTTCGGCTATTGCTGAAGCGGTACGAACTCGCATACGACGAACGGTATGTGTGGGATTGACTCCCATGAAGAGGACAAACGATGCAACCCTTTCAGGGTTGACGCCCCAACCCACCACCCACCCAGGGTAGCGCGCCGCGCGCAACCCTGGGCTCAGTGATCTTATCCTTTCAGGATCGAGCAACGCGGAAAATGTCCAGCCTCCAGAGGGCGGGAGCAACGCGATCCCGCCCCGAGGAAGCGTAATTGCGGCTATCCGTTTAGCGTCCAGCCGGCGCGATACTTTCGGCTCAGCAATTCATTCGCCTCGGGGGAATCAGTCTTCCCGGTCGCGCCATCATACTTGATCTTCTTGCCGACGCGGTAGGCCACCAGGCCCAGCAGCATTGCCTCGATCATCTTGCCGCCGTAATCGAAGTCGCAGCAGGTCTTTCCATTGCCTTTGCAGGCGTTGATCCACTGGCGCTGGAAATCCCCGACCGGCGGAAGCAGGTTCTCCTTCGTGCGCGGCTTGTAATAAGTCATGTCCGCCTTTCTGCGCGGCAGAATCATGCGGGACTCGAAACCGGCGATGATGCTGCCCTGGCTGCCTTCAAAGAGCGCGCCGTGATCTTCTATCCGTGCCAGGTCCAGCGCTTTTACCGGGCTTTCAGGCATAGCGCCGCCCTGGTACCACGAAGCCTTTATCCCTGACCTCCAGTTGTTGGCGGGAATATCAAAATGCATTTCCAGCTTAACGGGGGTCACCTCGGGATTGAAGGGATCGCCCTTGGCCTCGGCGGTGGTGGGGAGATCCGCATCGAGCGGGTTCCAGGCCAGGTCCATCGTATGGCTGCCCATATCGCCAATCTGCCCGCTGCCAAAGTCCCAGTACATGTTCCATTGGAGGCAGTTTGCGCCGGGGCCGCCGGAGAAGTATTCCGGGTTGTACGGGTGTTCGGGCGAGGGTCCCAGCCACAGGTCCCAGTGGAAGCCTTCCGGGGGAGTGCCTTTCGCGGGCAGGTAACCCGGCTTGGGTATCTTGCGACTGCCCCACGCGCTCACTTCCTCCAGGTTCCCGATCGCCCCGTCGAGGATCAGCTCCCGCACGCGGTTGAAGTTCTCGTACTGGTGGCGTTGCGTGCCGACCTGCGTGGCCAGCTTGTTCTTGTTCTTGAGGTAGTTCGCCCGCACCACGCGAACTTCGTTAACGCAGTTGCCCAGTGGCTTCTCGCAATAGATGTGCTTGCCACGGTTCATGGACCAGTTGGCCACGAACGCGTGCGTGTGATCCGCCGTGCAGCAGATCACCGCCTCGATGTCCTTTTGCTCAAGGCATTTCCTCCAGTCCACATACTTCTGGGCGTTGGGGAATTTCCGCGCCCCGAAGTTCAGGTGGTCCTCGT
>Ga0326727_10001344_pt1 | contig 91794 bp, 75 predicted proteins | sample MB2enrmetagenome_FD_207643 | JGI IMG/M metagenome (GOLD analysis project Ga0326727, IMG submission 207643) | Lab enriched peat soil microbial communities from McLean, Ithaca, NY, United States - MB29MY | ecosystem: Environmental > Terrestrial > Soil > Wetlands > Peat | place: USA: New York...
CATCTTTTGCACTGGTCCCATTGGCGAAGAAAACATCAATTCCACGCTCTGCGATGCCACTACCGAAAACGGGGATCACCGCTGCCTCTCCTCTATCTACAACTGTAGTATTCAGCCCCTGAGGGAAGATTCGCAGCCGCACTGGCCCCGCGGCTCTCCGCAACGTACGATAACTGCATGGACTCCGTACGCATCGACAAGTGGCTCTGGGCAGCAAGATTTTTCAAGACGCGCGCCCTCGCCTCCAAGGCCTGCGACCTGGGCCGGATCCACGCCAACGGCATCAAGGCCAAGCCCGCCCGCGAGATTCGCCTCGGCGACCGGCTGCACATTGAGAACGAGGGCGGCATCTTCGATGTGGATGTGCTGCTGCTCAGCGAGATGCGCGGTCCCGCCGCCGTCGCCCAGACGCTCTATCGAGAGACCGAAGAGAGCCGCGCGGCCCGCCTGAAATTGGCCGAGGAGCGCAAGGCCCTGCAGTTGATCGCTCCCATGCCCGAGCACCGGCCCAGCAAGCGCGACCGCCGCCGCATCATCCAGTTCCGCGGCCGGGGCTAAAGCAAAACCAGAGTAGCTGTACCCAGCAGCAAGGCTCTCAAGTGGCTTTTTCCTCAAGAAAAAGCCACCTTGTAGGCCCTCGGCAAGGGCACGTTGACTCTGGTTTTGCTCTGATCGTGCACAGGCGTGTTTTGATCCCGTCAAAACAAAAAAAAGAACCCGGCGCTTCCGCCGGGTTCTCTTGCAGCTTGTTTCGGTGCGAACGCAAGGCCTTAGGCCAGCAGCTTCTGCACCTTCTCTTCAATCACTTCCTGAGGCACGTAACCTACAATCTGGTCCACGATCTTGCCGCCCTTGAAGAAGAGCAGCGCCGGAATGCCACGGATGCCGTACCGCGAGGGCGTAGCCCCGTTCTGGTCCACATTCACCTTTGCAACCTTCAACTTGCCGGCGTAAGTGGTGGCCACCGTATCCACGATCGGCCCAATCGCCTTGCACGGGCCGCACCAGACAGCCCAGAAATCCACCAACACAGGCAGCTCGCTGTTCAGCACTTCCTGGTCGAACGTCGCATCGCTAACTTCCAGCACTCCTACTCCAGCCATGATCCTCCTCGCGTACCAGTAACAGCATCAGTATACCGATCTGGTTCTCTCATGGGATGCACGGAGGTGCGGAAAAGTCGCAGCCAGGCTGCATCCTCTGCGCGCAACCGGGCGTTCCGTCTCAGGAAAGATTCCTGCAAATATATATTTTTAAACAACTTAACATCGGGAAGATGCCAAATAGAAGCGCCCGGACCCCAAAAGGGCCACGGGCGCTAGAGCAGCCCTCCCCCAGAACTGCTCACGCAGCGAATGTAGGTGTTCCGGGCGGGAGAATCAAGTAAACTTAGGTAACAATTCGATATGCGACTTTCGTAACATGACAAACTCGACAACAAAAAGTTGACGGCAAAGTCACTCACCGTATGCAGAGTTAACTATTCAGTTATCATCGGTGGTTACTTCGCGCTCGTTGCTGCCTTAAACGCCTCGGTCTCCGAGAGCACGTTGGCGCCTTCGGCCGGAAAACGCGTCACGAGCAGCTCGGCCTCGCGCCCCACGCCCAGCGCCTCCCGAATCGCCGCCGATGCCTCGGCCAGCCGCGCTTCGTTCTCGACGACCACCAGCACTGAGGGCCCCGCCCCGCTCAAGGCGGCGCTCAGCACGCCCTTGCGGCCGGATAGGGTCAGCAGCGGCTGCAGCAGCGGGCAGATGGCTGCGCGATACGGCTGATGAACGCGGTCTTTCATCGCCACGCGCAGCAGGTCGGCCCGCCCCTGGGCGAAGGCCAACCCCAGCAGCGAAACCGACTGGATGTTCACCACCACATCTTCGGCGGAGTACATGGGCGGCAGGACGGCGCGCGCTTTGCTCGTGGCCAGCGGATCGGCCGGAAGCACGACGATGGCGCGCCAGTCTGCCGGAGGAGTCACGCGCACCGAATGCACAGTGCGGCCCTCGCAGGCCGCGGCCACAAACCCGCCCAGCCAGCAGGCCGCCACGTTGTCCGGATGGCCCTCCATCAGGTAGGCCTCTTCCAGAATCCGGTCGGAGTTCCAATCGAGCCGCCCGAAATGCACAGCCAGAAGAATCGCGGCAATCCGTCCCGCAGCCGACGAGCCGCAGCCCATCCCCAGCGGAATGCCGTTGTTCATGCGAATGGCCAGCGGAACCACCTCGCACCGCTCCCGCCGCAGCAGCTTCTTGTAGCTTTCGACGATCAGGTGATCTTCGAGCTTGCCGCAGCGGTCCGTGTCGCGTCCAGTGGCATCGATGGAGAACTCGCTTGCCGGCGTGGCCTCGATATCGAGGTAGAAATCCAGCGCCACGGCTGCCGCGTCGAATCCCGGGCCAAGGTTGGCCGAGGTGGCGGGCAGGCGCAGGCGCAGCGGATGGTTCGGTTGCATACCGTCCTCGCTCATGCCGTCAAACCCTTCATGGCGTTCAGAACGGCGGCAGCGTTGGCGTCCACCACCACGGCGTTGCGGCGCAGCTTTGCAATCTCCGCTTCCAGGCCCTTGCTCTCCTCTTCCTGCAACAGCGTTCCGCGGTGGAAGTCGATGGTGTAGTCCGCATCCTTGAGGGTATGCCCGGTCAGCACCAGCACCACCGTCTCGCCCGAGCGCACAACGCCCTGCGCGCGCAGCTTCTTCAGGCCCGCCAGCGTCACGGCAGAGGCCGGCTCGCAGCCCAGTCCCTCGGTGCCGAGTTCGGCCTTGGCCACGGCAATTTCGCCTTCGCTCACGTCCAGGCACCAGCCGCCCGTCTCCTGAATAGCCCGCGCCGCCTTGCGCCACGAGGCAGGATTGCCGATGCGGATGGCGGTCGCGCGCGTATGCGCCTCCACAGGCTCCAGAGCAGTTCCCTTGTTGGCCGCAAAGCTGCGCGCCAGCGGATTTGCTCCTTCGGCCTGAATCACTGAGATGCGCGGCATGCGCGCCACCAGGCCCAGCTCGTGCATCTCCCGGAATCCCTTGCCCAGCGCCGAGCTGTTGCCCAGGTTGCCGCCCGGCACAATCACGTGGTCCGGCACATTCCAGTCGAATGCCTCGGCAATCTCGAACGCCGGCGTCTTCTGCCCTTCCAGCCGGTAGGGATTTACGGAATTCAGCAGATAGATGGGCGCTTCCATCACGATCTTGGTCAGCAGGCTCAGGCAGCCATCGAAGTCGGTATTCAGTTGGCAGGTCACCGCGCCATAGTCCATCGCCTGCGACAGCTTGCCCCACGCGATCTTGCCTTCGGGGATCAGCACCAGGCTGCGCAGACCGGCGCGCGCCGCGTAGGCCGCCATCGCCGCCGAGGTGTTCCCCGTCGAGGCGCAAGCCACCCATTCAAACCCACGCTCGCGAGCCACGCTCAGCGCGGCGGTCATGCCGGTGTCCTTGAATGAGCCGGTCGGATTCATGCCCTGGTGCTTGGCGAAGAGCTGGTCGATGCCGAGCCGCTTTGCCGCGCGCGTCAGGTGGTAGAGCGGCGTATTGCCCTCGCGCAGCGATACGGCATTGCCAAAGCTATCGAGGATGGGCAGCAGTTCGCGGAAACGCCACACGCCGGAGTGATCCAGCAACTCGTGCGAAGCTCTCCGCTCGCGCCACAGCCACTTCAACGCCCCAGGGTTTGGACGGTCCGGCCCGCGCCGCTCGACCCAACCCGGATACTCCACTTCAAACAGGTCCCCGCAAGCCGCGCAACGAAAGTCGGGCTGCGCCTTCGCGCCCTGAATCCGCGCGCCACATCCAAAACACCGCAACTGATGCAAATTCTCGTTCATACTTGCTGTTAGCCTATCAGCGCGAGCTATTTCCCCGCTGTGATTTGGCAGGGAATCTCTTCAGGGCGAAGGCCCTATGGATCCGGCCCTCAAATAGAAGCACCGTGCTTCATCCACTTCGCAGCTTTCATCGCGAACTGGGTGGGAAAGCACAACGCTATTTAAGCGCCGGATCGATAGCGCGCCGCTCGTTCAGAGGGACTGCCTGCTTCCGCCATTGTATGCGGCGGCAGGGCTCCAAACGCCTTCAAAACCCGACGCGGACCGGTTCCATCTCCAAATAAATGCCGAATCTGGCATTTACGCCAGCACGTATTTCCTCCGCCAGAGCCACAATCTCCGCCGCCGTCGCTCCTCCGCGATTGATGAGCGCCAGTGTGTGGCGGGAAGAAATTCCAGCCGCTCCCCGCGCATAGCCTTTCCTGAAGCCCGACTGCTCGATCAGCCACGCGGCCGGTATCTTCACCGTTCCATCCGCCGCCGGATACACCCGCAGCGGAACTCCCGCCCCAGCCGCCGTCTCTCGAACCCGCGCCGCCGTCTCTTGAGAGACCGAAGGATTCTTGAAGAAGCTGCCAGCGCTGCGGCAATCCGCCTCGCCTTCAACCATCAGCATTCCCTTGGTCTGCCGGATGCGGCGCACCGCAGCTGCCACCTCGCTGAGCGATGGCTTCGCCGCGCGCTCATTGAAGTGCAGCTTCAGATCCGCATAGGCCAGCAGAGGCACGCCGCCCTGCTTCAGCCGGTAGTCCACCCGCGTCACCACGAAGCGTCCACGGTCGGAGCTATTGAAGCGGCTGCGGCGATACCCGAACCCGCAAGCCCCCTTGCCGAACTCGACAAAGCGCATCTCCACCAGATCGAAGGCGCGCACGCGGTCGATCGCAGCGCCCACCTCCTGCCCATAGGCGCCCACGTTCTGCACCGGCGTTCCGCCGACCGTGCCCGGGATTCCCGCCAGGCACTCCACTCCGGCATAGCCGCGCTCCACGGCAAGGGTGACAAAGCCGTCCCAATCTTCTCCTGCCGCCGCCTGGAACAGCTCGCCCTTTTGCGCCACGCCCTCCAGTCTCACGCGCAGCACCAGTCCGTCGAAACCCGCATCGGCCACCAGCAAGTTGCTGCCTCCGCCCAGGACGAAAAGCGGCAGGCTGTGGTTGCGGGCCCATCGCGCCGCCTCGGCCACCTCCTCCTCGCAACTCGCCTCTACAAACCAGCGCGCCGGTCCGCCAACCTCGAAGGTCGTCAATGGCGCCAAGGGCACGTTCTCTCTTACCTGCATCGAAGCAGCCTTTCCTTCGTCCATTCCAAGCTAGAATAAAGACAGGCAATTTCCCCTGCCGGAGGTAAACATGTACCCAGAACTGATGGTAATTCCTATGCGCGAGGAACTTGTGCGCGCCGGGATCGAAGAGGCCCGCACCGCCCAGGACGTGGACGCTGCTCTCGCTCAACCCGGAACCACGCTCCTCGTCGTCAATTCCATTTGCGGCTGTGCGGCCGGAAAGATGCGCCCGGGTGTACGCCTGGCGCTGACCAGCTCCGCCAACCAGCCCGACCGCAAGATCACCGTCTTCGCCGGCCAGGACCGCGAAGCCACCGAGAAGGCCCGCGGCTACTTCGAGGGCAACCCGCCCACCTCGCCCGCCGTCGCTCTTCTCCGCGACGGCAAGCTCGTCTACCTGATGCAGCGCTTTGTCATCGAGCAGTCCACCGCCCAGCAGATCGCCGCGGAACTGGGCCGCGCCTTTGACGAGTTCTGCGCCAAAGCCACGGCCTGATGATCGCTTCTACGAAACCCTGCAAATCGGACCAGGATACTTTGCAATCTCCTCGTCCACCGTCAACAAAGTGATCCCTTCGACCACTGCCTGAGCAATCAGGATGCGGTCGAAGGGATCTTTGTGGATGGGCGGCAACGCATCTACCGCTACTGCATGTGCGCCTTCAATCGCCAGTTCCGTGTAGCCGTTCGCGATCATCTGCCTGCGAATCTCCCTCGGGTCAATCGGATACCCGCCCTTGCCCTGCGCCCGCTTGATGGCCATCTCCCACAGGCTCGCCACGCTGAACAGAAGATCGTTCGCCGGATTCTCGATGATCTCTCTTGCCGCCGACCGTATCCGCCGGTCATCGATCGGGACCCAAAGCACATAGTGTGTGTCGAGCAGATACCTCATCCCTCGTCCTCGCCGAGGAACAGCTTCTCGATCTCCTTGTCGAGTTCGCGGTCGACCTCCTCGAAGTTCTCCGGCAATCGATACGCGCCTTCCATGAATCCCAGCCTCCGCTTGACCCGGGCCGGCGGCGCATCAATCGGCACCACCTTCACCTTGGGCTTCCCCGCCTTGGCAATGATGAAAGATTCGCCCTTCTCGGCCTCATCGACAAGCCGCGAGAGTTGGGTCTTTGCCTCGTGTATATTGAAACTCCGCATCGTCGCTCCAGACTAAACTAAGTTCACTTAGTTTAGTCTACTTTCAATCCGCGATACAAGCCGGAATCCTGCGCAAAACGGCCTCCCGCAAGGGAGGCCGCAGTCGTTCCAGCCGAAAAAACAATAATCTTCAGTTCCCTTGCGCATCGGGCGCCATCTTCTGCACCTTGCTGTGCCGTATCGAGTAGCCGAAGTAGATAATCAGCCCGAAGACCAGCCATCCGATCATCACTTCCCAGGTAATCAGCGGCAGACGGCTCATCACGAACAGCGCCGTCACAATGCCCAGAATCGGCACCAGCGGCACCAGCGGCGTCTTGAAAGGCCGCACCAGTTCGGGCTGCCTTACCCGCAGAACCCAGACGCCCGCGCACACAATGGTAAACGCCAGCAACGTGCCGATGTTCACCAGGTCCGAGAGGAAGTCGATATCCTTGAAGGCCGGCATAATCGCCACAATGCAGCCCACCACGATGGTCGAAATCCACGGCGTGCGGAATTTGGGATGGATGGCCGAGGCCCACTTCGGCAGCAATCCGTCCTTCGACATCGAGAAGAAGACGCGCGACTGGCCCAGCAGCATCACCAGCATGACCGTGGCCAGGCCAAACACCGCGCCCAGCTTCACCAGCAGCGAGCCCCAGCTAACGCCGGTTGCATCGATGCCCATCGCCACCGGGTCGCCCACGTTCAGTTGGTTGTACTTCACCAGCCCGGTCAGTACGCTCGAAACCAGAATGTAGAGAATGGTGCAGACCACCAGCGAACCGAGGATGCCGATCGGCATGTCGCGCTTCGGATTCTTGGCCTCCTGCGCCGCTGTCGAAACCGCGTCGAAGCCGATGTAGGCAAAAAAGATCGACGACGCTCCCGTCGCAATGCCCATCCAGCCAAAGTTGCCCTTTGCATCCACCGGCGGAATGAACGGATGCCAGTTCTGCCAGGCAAGCGTGGGGTGATGCAGCAGAAACATTCCGCCCACCACCAGGAAAACTCCGACAATGCCAAGCTTCACAATCACAATTGCGGAGTTGAAGTTGGCCGACTCCTTGATGCCGATCACCAGGATGGCCGTAATCAGCAGAACGCCCAGCATCGCCACCAGGTTGCAAATCGCCGTCACATGCGGAAGCCCGGCAAGATTCAAGCCCGCCGGAAGCGCGGCCAGCGGCTGCCACTTCTCGTTGACAAAGTAGAGATCCGTCCCCGGAACCGCCGTGAACCTGGGCGGGATGTAAATGTGCAACTGCTGCAGAAAGCTGTTCAGATACCCTGACCAGCCGGCCGCCACCGTGGCCGCGCCAAAGGCGTACTCCAGCACCAGATCCCAGCCGATGATCCAGGCCACAAACTCGCCCAGCGTCGCATAGCCATACGTGTAAGCCGAGCCCGCGATCGGAATGATCGATGCAAACTCCGCATAGCAGAGCCCGGCAAAGGCGCAAACAATGCCGGCCAGCACAAAGCTCAGCGAAACCGCCGGCCCTGCATAGAGCGCCGCGGCCTTGCCCGTCAGCACAAAGATGCCCGCGCCGATGATAGCGCCGATTCCCAGCGTGATCAGGTTCAGCGCCCCCAACGAGCGCTTCAGGGTATGTTCCCCCTGTTCGCCTGCTTCCATGGTCAGCATCGACATCGGTTTAATGCGCAGCAATCTGGACATGTATGAGGGACTTCCTCCTCGATAATAGGTAAACGCCTGTTACACTTCGACCGTGGACTTCGCCGCCTGCCGGCGCGACCAGAATAGATAGACAGGAATCCCGAGTAAAACCAGCACCAGGCCTGGCCATGTGTATTGAGGCTTGTATCGCAATAATACGATACAGATCCACGCCGCCAATACGATGTAGGCCGCCGGCAACACCGGATAGCCCAGCGCCTTGTAAGGCCTTACCGCGTCCGGGCGCTTAAAGCGCAGCACAAACAGCCCGACAATCGTCAGGATGTAGAACACCAGTTCGGCAAAGATGATGTAGTCCAGCAGTTGGCTGTAGGAGCCGGAAACGCACAGAATCACCGTCCACGCCGCCTGCACCAGCAGGCCCGCGACCGGCGTCTTGTACTTCGGATGCAGCTTGCCAACCGACTTGAAGAACAGCCCGTCCTTGCTCATCGCGTAGTAGACGCGTGCCCCGGCCAGCGTCATTCCGTTGGCGCAGCCGAAGGTCGAAATCAGGATCGCCGCCGCCATCAGGTAAGCGCCGCCCGAGTGAAAGATCTGCCCCAGCGCCGCCGTCGCCACGCGATCCTCGGCCGCGTACTGGATGCCGCGCGCCGCAATCGTCGTCCCGTTCGGATCGCCGTGCATCGGCAGCATCAGCAGGTAGGCGACCGAGACGAGGAAATAAACCGTCAGCACGAACCCCGTGCCCAGAATCAGCGAAAGCGGCAGATTGCGCTTCGGATTCTTCACCTCGCCGGCCGTAAACGTGATGTTGTTCCACGCGTCGGCCGAGAACAGCGAACCCACCTGCACCACCGCCAGAACCACCACCACATTCACCAGCACCAGCGGCCCGCCCACGCCCACCTGCACGGTGTGCAGCGTGCTCCAGCCCGCATTGGCCCAGAAGTTCTGCCAGTGCGGCCCGAAGTTGGCGGCTATCGCCTCCGCATTGCGTCCAACGGTGAATGCCAGCAGGATCAACGCCGCCAGCGCAATCGCCTTGGCCAGCGTGAAGACGTTCTGGATCAACGCGCCCAGGCTCACCCCGAAGATGTTCACAACGGCCAGCGCAATCACGATCGCGATGCCTGTCAGATTGGCCGTGCTCACGCCGATCTCCATGTTGCCCAGCACCATGGGCCCCACCTGCACCGCCGGTACGTGGGCAATGTGCCACAGCCAGTGCGTCGTTGAAATCGACGGGAAGAACACACCGAGAAACTTGCCGAACGCCACGCACACCGCGGCAATGGTTCCGGTCTGGATCACCAGGAACAGCGTCCAGCCAAACAGGAAACCCCACAACGGCCCCAGCGCTTCGCGCAAATAGACATATTGCCCGCCGGCCCGGGGCATCATCGCCGCCAGCTCGCCGTAGCTCAGCGCGCCGATGATGGTCAGCACCGCCGTCACGATCCACGCGCCCAGCAGCAACGCCGGCGATCCGACGCCGCGCGCAATGTCGGCGTCCACGATGTAGACGCCCGAGCCGACCATTGACCCGATCACAATCGCCGTCGCGCTGAACAGCCCGAGGCTCTGCACCAGCTTCGGCGTTTCGGGCCGGCTGCCCGCTTCCTGCATTTCCTTCGTATCCTCACTCATCGCTTGCTCGACAATTCCCATGCCCTGCGTTTCGCGTCTTCGCGAACTTGGCCTGTTTTGTGGATTTTACGCGCCCAACCATAAAGAACCGCTTTGGATTTCAGCCCAAGCGCCGCATCCAGCGCTCGAACTCCACCGCGGGATCGGCTGCCCGGAAGATCGCCCCCGAAACCGCCACCGTGGTCGCCCCCGCTTCCAACACCAGCGGAGCCGTCTCCAGCGTGATGCCTGCGGCGCAGGTCAGCACTTTTTGCGGCCCAGCCAGCGCGCGCATCCGCCGCACGCCTTCCACACCGATGGGCGGCCTGTCTGTCTTCTTGGTCGTGGTGGTGAACACCGGCCCCACGGCCAGATAGTCCACCGGAGCGTCCAGCACGCCCGGCAAAAACTCCTCGCTGCCGCCGAATGTACCCACAATCCGCTCCGGTCCCAGCAGACGCCGCGCCTCGGCGGGAGTCATATCGCCCGCGTCCACATGCACGCCGTCAAATCCTGCCTCAACAACCAGATCGGCGCGGTCATCGAGAATCAGCTTCACCTTCCCGGCAGGCAGCGCGGCGCGCAAAACCGCCGCGTCGGCCAGAATCTCCGCTTCCGAGCCCGGCTTGTTGCGATACTCCAGCAGCGTCACTCCGGCAGCGCAAAGAGACTTGCCCAATGGTTCCAGATAGGCCGCGCGGTCCACGGAAGGAATTGTGGAAGAGTCCAGAATGGGATAGATCTTCGGAAATCGAAAGTTCATTTCTACAGATTAGAACAGCACCCTGTTGCGCCAGTCCTTTTCCGCTACGCCGCCAGCCGTGCAATTTTGGCCCGTGGTTTCCGCAGAGCCTGGGCCAGTTCGTAGTTCGCCTGTAACCGGACCCATATCTCGGGAGTCGTGCCAAATGCCGCAGCCAGGCGGAGCGCCATCCCCGCCGACACACCGGCTTTGCCGTGCAGAATCCGCGATAGATTCGCCCGCGTTACCTTCAGGTGTATAGCCAGCGCGGAAACGCTCAGCCCCAAACCCTCCATGTATTCCTGGATAATCTCGCCCGGATGGGCTGGATTGCGCATCATCTCTTTAATCTCCCTAGTGGTAATCCTGATAATCGACGAGAATCGCGTCTTCCCCTTCAAACCGGAAGGTCAACCGCCAATTGCCGCTGACACGCACCGACCAGTGATCTTTCAACCGTCCTTCCAGCGGATGCAAATGCCACCCGGAAACATTCATATCCTCGGGCGACTCCGCAGCATCGAGCAGGGATAGTTGCCGGCGCAATTTAGTGGCGTGTGCCGGTTGGATTCCTGCCTTGCTGTTTGTCCGGTAGAACTTTTCAATTCCGGCGTGGCGAAAACTCCGGATCATTCGCATACTGTATCTATACGCGATACAGTTGTCAACAAAAAGAGTTTCTGCGCGCTCTGCGGAAAAGGCCGTCTCCAGCTTAGGAAACGGCCTTTCCCCATCGCTTGTTGCCGCAGATCTTATCCCTGAGAATCGGCCGATGGCCCGTAGGTGCCGGGAATCGGCTTGCCCAGCAGGCGCAGATACACGCCCAGTTGGGCACGATGGTGAATCATGTGGTTCATCACCCACGTCCGCCATACCTGATGTTTAGGCTCGTCGATCCACGTCTGGCCGCCGCCGATGAACTTCCAGTGCTCGTCCCACTTAGCCGGCGTGAAGTCCGCCAGCACGGCGCGCGCCTCGGCGGTCTCCTTGTCGAAGCGCTCCATCAACTCGGCCTTGGTGGCAGGAGCCCAGGGCTTGTACCCTTCCATGCCCATCTCGATCTTGTCTTTGGCCAGTGTCGAAACGGCCCACTCGCCCGCCGTCTCCGCCAAGTGCCCTGCCAGCCTGCCCAGGCTCATCGACTTCTCGTGGGGTTTATAGCTGAAATCTGCGTCCGCGGGGATAGCGTCCAGCATCTTTCGGGTTGAAGCAACTTCCCTGTCGAACTCGGCAATCAGTTCCTTTTGAACGTCCATGCGGCAACCTCCTCGTTGCGAAGCAAGGATACCGCAATTCACTGTGAATAGGCGAATAAAAAGCGATAAGCTATTTCGCGTCCGGGGCCACAACCCGCTTGCGCGCATCGGCCACCAGAAATCCCGGCGGCAGCTTGAACCACCCCTCCTCCGGCTCGGAGAGGTTCAGATCCGTTACCCGCTCGAACATCGTCGTACCCTGCGGATTGCTCCTCAGAATCGCCAGATCCAGTTGCAGCAGCGGCGAATACCAGTAGTCCACCACGAACGCAACCGGCTTGTCGTTGCCGATGACGCCCGCTGCGTAGGTCCGCTTCTCGCGGATGTGCTGCACCTCCACGCCTTCCATGGTCTCCGAGCCAATGGTGACGCGCGACAACGTGAATTTGCCGTCCTTCGATGCGCCTTCCGGGGCAGAGGGCTGCGGCTGCGGAGCCCGTCCGCTGGTGATGGTGCAAAGCCGCTGCACCTGATCGCACTCCGTGCGCGTACCTTCCTGGCCGTCGAAGACGATGGTGGCGAGCAGTGGCGATTCCTGCGATTGATCGCTCATGGGAACCACCCTTCGCTGCTCGTGGTAGACCCGGCCCATGCTGTCGCGGGCAATGGCCATGGTCGCCTGCCGCTGGATGGTTGCGCCGTTGGGCAGCACGGTCTTGATCACCAGCGTGGAATGGGCCATAAAAGCAGCGCCGGGAATGGGAGGAATGAGAATCCCCTCCGTATTCGTCCATCCATTGCGGTCGGGCGCGTGGCTGGCGGGCGCGTTTTGCGCCACGGCGGTTGCCACCGCCAGACAGACCATCGAAAACCAGCAGGCAATACGCATCTTCGTCTCCGGTCTACCGCTGTTGGTTGACGCGCGGCGCGCGCAGGTCCACCATGGTGTACCCGGCCGGCGGGGTGAACAGCGCGGGATTGGGCTCGCCGACCAGCAAATCCACCACGTGCAAATCCTGCACTGTGCCGCAGGCGCAGGTGCGGCGCACCGCCAGGTTGATCTTCAGCGTGGGCGAGTACCAGAAATCGCGCGTCGAAACCAGCGGCCGGTCGTTGCCTTCCGCGCCCGCATTGGTGGTGACGGTCTCGCGCGTCAACTCCACCTGCTGATCGCCCAGCATTGCGGTGCCCATCTTTTCGCGGGTCAGGTAGGTCTTGCCGTCGCGCGAGAGCCCTTCCGGCTCGTCGTAGAGGCGGAAACGCGGCACAAACCAGCTCATCACACAGCTATGCTGGGCTACATCGCAGGAGATCATGGTCCGCTTCGGGGTATCCCAGATGGTAACGCGCGTCAGTTCCGCTGCGTGGCTCGATCCGGGCGGCTCGATCCGGCGCCGCTCCTGGTGCACGCGGCCCTGGCTGTCCCGAGCGATCAGGTTGAAGAATCCCGAGCGCACCGTGGTCCCATCGGCCCACTTGCCGGTCAGGTCTCCCACCAGCTTTCCGCTGAAGGGCGCGCCGGGAATAACCGGGATGAGAATGCCGCCGACATGGCCCTGCAGGCCCATGCTGGGCGGTGGAGGAGCTGTAGCGGCCTGCTCCTGTGCCCGCAACGCCGGCAACAGGCACACAGCGGCTGCGACGATAGTCATCAAGATTCGGCGCATCTGCCCCGCCCCCTGGGAAGTCGCCAGCAGTATAACTCTTCCCTTGGGGTCTCGGATGAAATTCCTTGGAGCTCGCGGCAATCCTGAATGGAGTAGTACCAGGGCTTCCAGCGCCATCTCTCCCGGAGGGAGAAGAAGAGAATAGCCCACGGTGAAACCCTGGGGAACCTTGCCGCCTACGCAGCCCCGTCCCGGGGCGGGGCGAAAAATTACTTCTCTGCTTCCGCCCGCCGCGCCAGGAACTGCTCCATGAACTTGGTGTCGAAGTTGCCCGCGCGGAAGTCCACATCCTCCAGGATCTCCTGATGCAGAGAGATCGATGTCTCCACGCCCTGCACAATGAACTGGCTCAGTGCCCTCCGCATACGCGCCATCGCCTCGTCCCGCGTGCCGCCGTAGGCAATCAGCTTGGCAATCAGCGAGTCGTAGTAGGGCGGAATCACGCCCTCCGCATACTGCGCCGTATCCACCCGGATGCCGTTGCCGCCCGGCACATTGAAGGCCGTAATCTTGCCGGCCGACGGCGTAAACTTGCGCGGATGCTCGGCGTTGATGCGGCACTCGATGGCGTGCCCGCGCAACTCCAGCTTGGCCGGCAGGATGTCGCCGAGCCTTTCGCCCGACGCAATCCGCAGTTGCGCCTTCACCATGTCGACGCCGGTGATGGCCTCGGTGATGCAGTGCTCCACCTGGATGCGCGTGTTCATCTCGATGAAGTAGAGCTGCCCGTCGGTGTCCATCAGGAACTCGACCGTGCCCGCGTTCTGGTAGCCGATGTCGGTCAGGCAGCGGCTCAGCGTGCGGCCCAGTTCCTCGCGCATCTTCGGGGTCACCTGCAGGCTGGGCGCTTCTTCGATCAGCTTTTGATGCCGCCGCTGGATGGAGCACTCGCGTTCAAACAGCGAGGCCACGTTGCCGTGCTCGTCGGCCAGCATCTGGAACTCGATGTGCCGCGGCTGCTCAATGAACTTCTCCATGTAGAGTTCGCCGTTGCCGAAGGCATTCGCCGCTTCCGTGTTGGCCGCGTGATAAAGGTTGGGCAGTTCCTCGGCCGAGCGCACAATGCGCATGCCGCGCCCGCCACCGCCGGCCTTGGCCTTCAGGATGACCGGAAAGCCAACCTTCCGCGCCCACTCCTGCGCCTCTTCCACGCCGGAGACGATGCCGTCCGAGCCCGGGAGGATGGGCACATTGGCCCTCTTCATGGCCTGGCGCGCCTTTTCCTTTTCGCCCATCAGCCGCGTCACCTCCGGCGGCGGACCGATGAACTTGATGTTCGACGCGCGGCAGACCTCGGCGAAGTTCGCGTTCTCGCTCATCAAGCCGTAGCCCGGGTGAATGCCGTCCACATCGGCGATTTCCGCCGCGGAGATGACCGCCGGAACATTCAGATAGCTGTCGGCCAGCCGCGGCGGACCGATGCAGATAGCCTCATCGGCAAAGCGCACGTGCAGCGAGTTGCGGTCCGCCTCGCTGTACACAGCGACAGTGCGAACACCCAGCTCGCGACATGCGTTGATAACCCGCAGCGCAATTTCGCCGCGATTGGCAATCAGAACCTTACGAAACATGAACGACCCTCAAAGCGGTGTTGGCGGAGTTAGCTGGAAAAGCGGTGCTAGCGGAGTTGGCGGTGGTAGCGGAGTTAGCTGGGCGATGCTAAAGGTTGCCGGCTGCAATATTTTGCCCGGGACAGAATAGCCAAAGCCGCTCACTCCGCAAACTTCGCTAGCACCGCCAACTCCGCTCTTGTCCTACCCAACCCGCACAGAAAACAGTGGCTGCCCGTACTCGATGGGCTGGCCGTTGGTCGCCAGGCATTTGACGATCTCCCCTGCCACATCCGACTCGATTTCGTTCATCAGTTTCATCGCTTCGACAATGCCGATCACCTGGCCCTTCTGCACGCGATCGCCCGGGGAGACGAACGGCGAGGCTCCAGGGGAGGGAGAACCGTAGAAGGTGCCTACAAGCGGCGACTTGACCATGTGCAGACCGGCGTCCGGGTCAACTGCCGCAACCGCAGGGGCTGCCGGGGCCGGCGCGGCATGAGGAGCAACCGCTGCCCGGGCCAGATCGCTCAATGAAGCAGACGCGGACGCCTGCTGCGCGAACTTCAACCGGATCTTCAGGTCGCCACGGTCCAGGTCAAACTCGGCTACCTGATATTCCTTCAGGAACTCAATCAGTTGTTTCAGATCTTCGATATCTTCTGGTTTCATTCTTTCCTTGACCTCCGCCCGTCCCGGCGGACTTCTTTCTCTACAGTTCGATCAGAGCCTTGGGCGCCGGGGTCAGTACCTGCCCTCCCGTCGGCGTCACCGCAACCATGTCTTCAATGCGGATGCCGTAGCGGCCCTCGAAATACACTCCCGGTTCGATGGTAACAACCATGCCCGCCTGCAGGCGCGTCGTCTGTCCGGCTCCGACCCGCGGCGGCTCGTGAATCTCCAGCCCGACGCCGTGGCCGGTGGAGTGCGTAAAGGCCTCCGCCAACCCCTCCCGGCGCAGAACGCTGCGCGCCGCCTCGTCAACCTCGGCGCAACTTGCGCCAGCGCTTACCGCCTCGACAGCCGCTTCCTGAGCTTCCAGCACGGCCTGGTACGTATCCCGCTCTCTCGTTCTGGGCGCGCCAAGGTAAACGGTGCGCGTCATATCGGAGCAATATCCATTGAGGATAACACCGAAGTCGAGGGTCAGAAAGCCGCGCCGGGGCAGAACCGCGGCGGTGGCGCGGCCATGCGGCAGAGCCGACCGCTCGCCCGATGCGGCGATGGTCTCAAACGACATTCCTTCGGCTCCCAGCACCCGTGCGCGGTGTTCCAGTTCCGCAGCCACGTCGATCTCCCGCAGCCCCGGGCGGATGTAGCCGAGAATATGCTCGAAGAGCTGGCAGCCGAGCAGCGCCGCCTGGCGCATCAGCTCCAGTTCGTCCTCATCCTTGACCATGCGCAGCGGCTCAACCATCGGCGCGGGCACGGCGGTCAGGAAGCTCTTTCGCAACCGGCTGGGCAGCGATTCCTTCCACTTCGCCAACTCGGCCACAGTGGTCTTGCTCGCGTCGAAGCCGCCCAACTCCACGCCGGACTGCGCGGCCAGCCACTGCACCGCCGAAACCGACGGCGGCCCGGAGACGATCTCAACCCGCGCAGCTTCCACCTCGGCGGCGGCCTGCGTCCGGTAGCGGCCATCGGTAAACAGGCAGGCAGCGCGGCGCGTAATCGACAGCGCGGCGCTCGAGCCTGTAAAACCAGTCAGATAGCGGAGGTCGGGGAGGTGCGTTACAACGAGTCCGGGGAGCCCGGCCCGCGTTAGCTTACGGCGCAATGCGCCCATACGGTGTAAATGGTCCACGCAGATTGGTATATCACAGAGGCAGGGATCAGGGATCAGGGAACAGGGGTTAGAAGATTCACGCCGAGCCTTCCGTATTCTTGAACTGGAAGCGATCTACTCAGCCCGGCGCACCTTTCAGTAGCACTTCTTGAATCGGCTTTCATCTTCCACATTATGAACAACTTAAAAATCACAGAATGCGCCGTTGCCTTGATGCGCGAAAGGCCTTCAGCGTCTAAAAATCAGAGGTACACCCAAACCAACTCCGAGCCAAAAAGTAGCATCCCAGCCTGACCCCTGACCCCTGACCCCTGACCCCTGACCCCTGACCCCTGACCCCTGACCCCTGCCTTTACAGCGCCGGCCGCACCGGCTTCTTCTGGTTCGGATCGACCTCGCCGGCCTGGATCTCCGACTGGCGGTCCATCCACTCGTTCAGCCGCGACCGCTTGAAGCGCCAGCGATTGCCCAGCTTGAAGGCGGGGACGAAGCCCTCCGAGGCATATTTATAGAGCGTGTCGGGCGAGATGCCCAGATAGTCGGAGGCCTGGCGAATGTCCATTACCTCGCGTACCTCGGCCACCAGCAGGTTGGAGCGGGCTGCGGCATTGCGCATGTCTACCTCCATTGGGACAGATCTATCCCGGAGCGAGTTGCCGGCTACAATACCGGTCATCCTGTATATAACGCGGTTTCACCTATCGGTTCAAGGAATTTCAGGAAGTTAAAGGAAATTCACGGGCTTTCCCCTTTCCCGGCGCTGCGCCTCCCTGTGCAAAACTTGTCCGAAACCGCGTTCTGTAGGGGGAGGCTCGCCCACCGGCCCAATCCATGGGGCTATTAAACCGGATGGTGCGCGCTCCGGCTCAAAACGGGAAAAACTCCCCGCCGCCAGTGTCCGTTCACGCAACCAATTCCGTCCAGAGAGGAGACGCGCAGCAGCTTCGAAGGGCGCTGGCTCTAGTGCCACCAGGCAGACTGCTGCATCTTCAAAAAGCGGGTCTTCTCGCCGCGCGAAAGAAAGAAGTCCATGGGGGTGTCTTTCTGGAAGGTGAAGCAATCCGGCCAGCTCTCGTCCTTAACCAGGTGCGTCTGCGAGCCGCGTTTGTCCACCAGCGTGATTTCGTCCGGCGAGCACTGCACCACGCGCTGGCCTTCCAGCCAGAAGGAGCGTCCCTGGCTGTCGGAAACCCTCGTGTTGTTGGCGATCTTGGTCAGATTCCAGAACAGCAGAACCACGGCCACGACGGCCAGAGTCATGGGGAGCGGGCCTTTCATCGGGGGAAGAGCCTTTCCTGAATACACCCTCACAATAACGCAAACTGGAGTAACGGGAAAGATGGGCCTGGGGCGGCGTCTCAAGATTCGCAGCCTCAGGCCCCGATTCGGAACCGCTCAGTTCTGGTCGTCGCGGCGATGCAGGGTCGGCTTGTCGTCGGAGGTGGAACCGCTGTCGCCCTTGTCGCTTCCGGTCGTATCCGTTCCCGTGCTGGCCCGCCGCAGCGAGGGCCGCGTGGCGCCCTTGGTGTCTGTCAGCCGCCGCTTGTTTTCGATCCGCGCCAGACGCGCCTTGATGTCGTCGAACTCCGAGGTGGTCACCGTGTACTCGTCGTGTGCGGGCAGAATATGCGCAATCTCCTCTTGCGAGTGCAAGATGCGGTCCGGAGTCTGCGGATGGTCGGAGAAGGCCTTCGAGACCAGCCCCGGCTTGCGCTTTTCAAGGGCCTGCACCTTCTCAAAGAAGGTGATGAAAGCCTGCGGGTCGTAGCCGGCGCGGTACATGTACTGAACGCCCAGATAGTCGGCCTGCGCCTCGAACTCGCGCGAGAACTTCAGGAAGGTCATCGGAATCCCGATCGAGGCTGCTTCGTAGATGCCGTAGCCCGTCCATCCGCCGATGAAGATCAGCGGGATGGTGCCCAGTTGCGCGTAGTTGGCCCGCGTCATCTCCCGGGCCACATGGTGCGCGCAGACGTGCGCCGTCTCGTGCGCCATCACCCCGGCCAGTTCGGCCTCTTCGTCGGCGTTCAGGATCAGCCCGGAGTTGACGTAGAAGAAGCCGCCCGGCAGCGCCATGGCGTTGATCTCGTCCGAGTCGATGATCTTGATCGTAAAGGGCACCTTGCAGTCGGAGTTCTTCACGATGTTCTGGCCGATGCGGTTGACGTACTCCACCACCACCGGATCGTTGATGAGTTTGGTGCTCTTCTCGATCTCGTCGGCGTAGGTCTTGCCCATCTTGATCTCGGTATCGGTCGAATACCAGTTCCCTACACCGCGCGCGCCGATGTCGCGATTGCCCACCGCGTTCACGTCTTCAATGCTGCCCGGCTTCACCTTCACGGGCTGGCTGCCGACTTCGACCACCTTGTCCGGATTGACCACAGGGGCCGCGGCGTCGCCGCTGACCGGCGTTGTTCCCGGCGCGGGCTTGCCCGCCTTGTCCTTGTCCTTCTTGTCCTTGTCCTGCGCCGGCGCCTGCACGTCCCCGCTCACCGGCGCAGTTCCCGCCTGTGTCTTGTCCGCATCGCCCGTCTGGGCCTTGGCGTCGCCTGCCCCGCTCTGCGCCGAAGCCGTGCCCGCCGCGGGAGCGCTGCTCGCGCCTGCGGAGGTCGACTGGGCGCCTGCAATCGCCGGCAAAGAAAAAAGTAATGCCGCCAGCAACAACGTCCGCGACTTCTGGAACTCAACCTTCATGACCTCACCTCCGGCTGCGCACCGTCGTTCGTCGTCTCGACCGCTTCCAGGTCTGCTTCCCTGCACTGTTTAGACGGAATTCCGTGCCCCGGTGGAAGCCTGCCCACGTAATATTTCTTGTCTTCCCGGCCCACCGGCACTTTTGCCCGTGCCTGCTCTCGGCCGTCGGCGGCCTTCGCGATCTACCAGGGGAATCTTCCCCGCTTCTGCTCACTCTACATCTTCGTGTCGCTTCGGTCGAAATGCTATAGATTGGAGAGCACGGGGAGGCGGCTTGCGGCGAAATATCCTGAACCTGGCGCTGTTCGTTCTGGCCGTGGCTTCGGCCCTGTCTGCCCAGCCGCAGCCCGGGTCCGCTCCGTCGATCGGCGTGCATCCTCCGTTTCTGCACCGTCCTGACCACAGACCGCCTTCCGCCGTGCCATCCGGAGCAAGCACAGCCGTATACGACGCCACCGGCATGGGCTCGCCCCTGCTCCTCGACCACGGATGGCGCGTGGGCATCGGCGCCGACCCAGCCGCTGCCCGGCCCGGCTTCGACGACTCCGGCTGGGCTGTTCGCGACGCACAGGAGTCCTTCGCCGAAGTCCCAGGGCCCGACGATACAGGCGAAGGCAAGAAAGCCGGTGAAGCCCGCACACAACCCTTCAAGCGGCTGCGCGGTCCGGCCGAGCAGCGCGTGTATGCCTGGTTCCGCCTCCACATCCGGTTGGCGCCGCACCACGGCCCCGTGGCCCTGTTCGTGGAGCTGCCGGTCTCGCACAATACATCGATGAACGTCGGACCCTCCGGCCCCGGCATTGACGTTTATGCCAATGGCAAGCTGGTCTTGCCCGAAGGCCCCCATGGAGACTCGGCCGCGCACTACCAGCAGATTTCGCGCCTCTACAACCTGAACATCGACCCTGCCGAGACCTCTCTCGTTCTCGTGGTCCGCACCATTTACCTGCCCGTTGGACTTGGCTCCTACACCGGCTTTTTCTCCAGCCGCAAGCTCATTCTGGGCACACCGCGCGATCTGGCCTCCTCGCTCGAAGTCTGGTCGAATCGAGGCCTCTTCGAGCGTCTGCCGCGCCTCGTGAATGCCATCCTGTTGGTGGTGCTGGCCAACTTTCTGTTCGCGCTCTATTTCGGGCAAAAGGGGCACGTCGAGTACCTGTGGCTGGCGCTGCACGAGTTGGTCCAGGCGCCGATCGCCTTTGTCGAGTTGGCGGGCAGTTCCGCGCGGCTCGACAGCCTCTGGTATCTCGCCCTCTACGTTCAACTGTTCATCGTCTCCGCCTATCTCTACTTCGAGTTTCTGGTTGCCTTCCTCGGACATCCGCGCCGCTGGTATGTGCGCACGCTCAGCTATGGATCGCCGATCCTGCTGGCTGTGGGGCCGTCGTTGCTCATGATTGGCCGCGGCAGCGGCGTGGGCATCGCGCTGCTGACGGTGATTCCGCTCAGCGCTCTCTGGCTCCTGGGATGGTTCACGTTTGTCTTTATCATCCTGATCTCCGCCACGCTCAAGCGCAACTTCGAGGCGGGCCTCCTGCTGATTCCGCTGGTTCTGAGCCTGATCGGCATGTTCGAGCCGGTACTGATCGTAGGCATGACGGACTGGACCGGGCGGCCCTATCACTCGCCGCTGACCATTCAGGCCGGTCCCATCCCCATCAACTTTGCCTCCATCGCCGACTTCACGGGCATCTTCGTGATCGTGCTCATCATCTTCTTCCGCTTCCTGCGCATCCAGAGCGAGCAGGAGCACGCCTCCAGCGAGTTGGCAGCGGCCCGCAGCGTGCAGGAGTTGATGATCCCGCAGGAAAAGATCGCCACGCCGGGCTTTGAAGTGGAGTCGGTCTATAACCCCGCCAACGAGGTGGGCGGCGACTTCTTCCATGTGCGGCCCACCCAGGATGGCGGCCTGCTGGTGGTCATCGGCGACGTGGCGGGCAAGGGCTTGAAGGCTGCCATGAACGTCTCCATGCTGATGGGCGCGTTGCGCCGCAGCCCTGAGCAGAAACCCGCCCGGATTCTCTCCGAGCTGAACCGCGTGCTCTCCGGCAGCGAGAGCTTTACCACCTGCGAGGCTGCGTGGTTCGGGCCCAACGGCGAACTGACGATCGCCAGCGCCGGCCATCTGCCGCCCTACCTCAACAGCCAGGAGGTTGCGCTGCCGGGCGGTCTGCCGCTGGGCGTGTTGCCGGATGCGGCTTATGACGAGGTTCCGCTCTACATGCATCCCGGCGACCGCCTCCTGCTGCTCTCCGACGGCGTTGTGGAGGCCCGCAAAGCCAGCGGCGAAATCTTCGGCTTCGACCGTGTCCACAACCTGAGCAATCAGTCGGCGTTCTACATCGCCGACGCCGCAAAAGAATTCGGGCAGGAAGACGACATCACCGTGCTGACCGTTCGCCGGCTGGCCAAAGCCGTCCCCGCCTGAGTCCGCCGCGCCTGAATATCCCTCTCATCGATTCAGTCCGCAAACAGAAGCCCCGCGCCCCCATCCATCTCGCAGGTCCCATCGCGAAAGGACAGGGGAAGCAGGACACTATGGAAGAGCCGGATCGATAAACCCCCAAGCACTCTTCCCTTCATCCCTTGCCCGCCAGCGGGTAAACTATCCCCATGGCAGAGATTCAGCGCAGAAAAACTCCCACCGTCCACATCGGCCATGTTCGCGTTGGCTGGGAAGTCCCCGTGGTCGTACAGTCGATGACCAACACCGACACGGCCGATGCCGCCGCCACCATCGAGCAGGTAGCCGCCCTCGCCATGGCCGGCTCGGAACTGGTCCGCGTCACGGTCAACAACGAGCAGGCCGCCGCCGCCGTCCCCGCCATCGTTGAAGGCCTTGAAAAGCGCGGTCTGCGCGTCCCCATCGTGGGCGACTTCCACTACAACGGACACCTGTTGCTGAAGCAGTTCCCCGAGACCGCCAAGGCTCTGGCCAAGTACCGCATCAACCCCGGCAACGTCTCGGTGGGCCGCAAGAACGACGACAACTTCCGCATCATGATCGAGTGCGCCATCGAGAACTCGAAGCCCGTCCGCATCGGCGTCAACTGGGGTTCGCTCGATCAGTCTCTGCTGGCTCGCATGATGGACGCGAACCAGAAACTCAGCGCACCCGCGCCGCTGCGCACCGTCATGCTGGAAGCCATGATCGCCAGCGCGCTGGAGTCTGCTGCAGCCGCCGAGCACTACGGCCTGGGCCACGACAAGATCATCCTCTCCGCCAAGGTCTCCGGCGTCCGCGACCTCATCGACCTCTACACCGAGCTGGGCCGCCGCTGCGACTACGCGCTTCACCTGGGCCTGACCGAAGCCGGCATGGGCGCCAAGGGTCTCATCTCTTCCACCGGCGCGCTGGCTCCGCTGCTGCTGGCCGGTATCGGCGACACCATCCGCGTCTCGCTCACGCCCAAGCCCAACGGCGACCGCACCGAAGAGGTGCAGGCCGCGCAGCAGATTCTGCAGTCGCTCCAGATTCGCAGCTTCATGCCGCAGGTAACGAGTTGCCCCGGCTGCGGACGCACCACCAGCACCTACTTCCAGGAACTTGCCGAGCAGATTCAAACTTACCTGCGCACCTCCATGCCCGAGTGGCGCAAGAAGTATCCCGGCGTCGAGGAACTGAAGCTGGCGGTGATGGGCTGCGTCGTCAACGGACCCGGCGAGTCCAAGCACGCCAACCTCGGCATCAGCCTGCCCGGCACCTTCGAGGAGCCCAAGGCCCCCGTCTACATCGACGGCAAGCTGGCCACCACCCTCCGTGGCGACGGCATCGTAGCCGAGTTCAAGGAGATTCTCGATAAGTACGTCGAGAGCCACTACGGACAAGGCATTCTGACCGCAGCCAAATAGCTTCGGGCGCCCCACCCTGGGCGCGTCTTTGTTTCAGCGCCTGGGGTGGGGTACACAGTACCCTCCTCTGCAATCTCCAGTTGCACCAGCCATCTCCCGGCGCTACGATTCCCTCAATCTCCCGAGGTCCGAATCGATGCCCTTCCCCCACAGCCGCCTCCTGACCGTCTGCCTCTTCCTATGCGCGGCCTCTGGCATCCACGCCGCCCGGAAGTGCGTCCCCGCCGACGAGGCCTCCAAGCACCTCGACAAGGACGTCTGCGTCACCGCGCACATCTACGACGTCGTCGAACTGCCCGACGGCACGCGTTTTCTGGATGTGTGCACCCCGCAGACCCCGGACGACCTTTGTCGCTTCACGATCGTCAGCTACTGGGAAGACCGCGGCGAAGTGGGCGAACTGCGCAAGTACAAAGACATGGACGTGCAGGTGCGCGGCATCGTGCGCTCCATGCACGGTCGCTCCGGCATGATCGTCAGCCATGCGCGGCAGTTCTACGGCGGACCGCCCAAATTCAAGCCAAATCCCATGCTGGCCCGCGGCTTTTCAGCCGAGCAAGATCGTCCGCCCATCGGCGACCCGAATCTCCGACGCCAGGGCGGCGGACGCGGCTTCATGAATCCACGCAATCAAGAAACCCGCCCGGCAAAGTAGCGCGCACCCGCCTATTCGTCTTTACCGATGCCCTTCCGCAATGCTTTGATGGATAGATGCACCGCGCGTAGAAATGAGCGCGAGGCGGCAAGTATTTCACGCCCCAGAGGAGAGAGCCGCGGAGCCATGGAGGTCCACGTCCAAACCGGAACGCTCCTGCTGCTGATTGCCGCCGTGGTGGCCATCCTCTCCCGCCGTCTGCGTCTGCCTTACAGCGTCGGTCTGGTCGCGGCCGGCATTGCTCTCGCCATCATCCCCACCGCGCCGCACATTGCGCTTACCCGCGATCTGCTTTTCACGGCTCTTCTGCCGCCGCTTCTCTTCGAGGCTGCTTTTCAACTCAACGGGGATCAATTGCGCCGCAATTTCGCGATTACCTCCGTGCTCGCGACGCTCGGCGTCGTGTTCTCCGCCGCCGTCACCGCCGCCGGTATGCACTACCTCTTGCACTGGCAATGGATCGCGGCCCTTGTCTTCGGCGTACTCATCGCCGCCACTGACCCTGTCTCGGTAGTCGCCACCTTCCGCGAGGCAAAGGCCCAGGGCCGGCTGCTGCTTCTCATCGAAGCCGAGAGCCTCTTCAATGACGGAACCGCGGCGGTCTTTTTTGCCGCCGTTCTGGCGATGGCGGCAGGTCAGGCCCTGTCTCCGCTCTCGATGACGGTCCTGCTGCTCCGCTCCGTAGGCGGGGGCATTCTCTGCGGCGCAGTGGTGGCTCTTGCCGCGTTTCTGCTGGCTGGCCGGACCAGCGACCACCTGGTCGAAATCGCCATCACCACCGTGGCAGCCTATGGATCTTTCCTTCTTGCCATCCGCATGGACGTCTCCGGCGTACTGGCCACCATCACCGCCGGCCTCGTCATGGGAAACTCCCGCGCCCTCAACACCATCTCCGGGCGCGAAGCAGTCGAGGCCTTCTGGGAGTATGCGGCATTCGTTGCCAACTCGCTTGTATTTCTGCTGATCGGCATGCACGAGGCCAGCCAAAACTTCGGTCCCATTTGGATTTCGGCTTCGGTGGCCATTGTTCTGGTCATGCTGGGCCGCGCGGCTGCCATCTATCCCTGCTGCCTGCTCTTTGCCCGCTCCGCGTCCCGCGTCTCCCTGAAACACCAAAGCGCATTGTTCTGGGGTGGCCTGAGAGGAGCATTGGCGCTGGCCTTGGCGCTCGGCCTGCCTCCGCGGATTCCCTGCCGCGAAGCGATCATCTCCGTCAGCTTTGCCGTGGTGGCCTTCTCGGTCTTCGTGCAGGGCCTCACCATCACGCCGTTCCTGCGCCGTCTGGGAGAACTGCCCTCTTCAAAGCGGTGAAACGCAGTCACTGTCCGGCTTTCTCAGCGCGCGCCGCGCACTCATGCTTCTTCCAGCGGCGGAGCAAACCGCGTCCCCAGCCCCAGAATGGCGCAAGACACCAGCAGCATTACCAGCGTCGCGCCCAGCCCGATGCTCAGGTTGGAGCGGTCGGAGATGTAGCCGATAATCTGCGGCGAGAAGGTGTCGCCAAAGCAGTGAATGCAGAACAGATTGATGGAGATCGCGGTAGCTCTCACCGGAGCCGTAACCGAATTCACAATCGCAGCATTCAGCGGGCCGGTGTTCAGGAACAGGAAGAATTCGGCGGCGAACAACGCGGGGATGGCCCAGTTCCGGGGCCCGAAGAAGACCAGCGCGCCAAACGGAATCGTCAGCGCCACGCTCCACAGCGAGAGCAGGTAGAGAGCGCGATGATTGGTGCGCAGCCAGCGTTGCGCGATCCATCCGCCTGTAAGCGTTCCGGCGATGCCATCCACCACCGTAATGCCGCCCACCAACAGGCTGGAGTTGGCCACCGAAAGCCCCGCCGTGCGGTGCAGGAACGTCGGCACCCACGCCGAGATGCCGCCCATGGCAAAGGTCAACGTAGCCAGGCCCAGGGTCGCGGTCAGGAAGGCCGGGTTTTTGAAAAGTCCCAGGAAGGTGGCCCGGGGAGCGGTGGCCCGTACGTGGTCGGACGCGCCGCGCCGGGGCTCGCTGCCCATCCAGAAGTAGAGCGCGGCGATCGCCAGCCCGGGAATGGCGCAAACAAAGAAGGGCATTCGCCAGCCCCACGCGGAGCCAAGCTCGCCGCCGGCCAGATAGCCCAGCGCAGCGCCCACCGGAATGGCCAGATAAAAGTAGGAGAGTATGCGGTTCCTGTCCCGCTCGGGATAGAAATCCGAGAGCACGGCTGGCGCAAAAATCCCGAAGGTGGCTTCGCCGATGCCCACCAGCGCCTGACGCAGGTAAAGCGTCCAGTAACCGTGCACCCAGTAGGTGCCGAGCGTCGCCAAACTCCACAGCACCGCCCCGGCCACAATCAACGGCTTGCGGCTGAAGTGGTCGCCAAGCCAGCCTGTCGCCGGCGCGGCCAGCATGTAGCAGAGAAACAGCGCCGTGGTCAGCGCGCCCATCTGCTGGTCCGTCGCGTGAAACTCCCGCTGGATCAGCGGCTGCGAGCCGGGCAAGATGTAGCGGTCGATGTAGTTCAGCAGATTCAGACCCAGCAGCAACAGGAATGTGACTGCGGCGGGGCTCAGTCGAGGGCGGTCAATGGCTGGCTCAGTAGACAAGTCGGAATCGTCCTCGGTGAAATGCTGCGGTGGTATTCACAAATAGCACATCGAAGCAGCTTCGGCCAGCGGCGGGAAGAAATCCACCAAGAACAAGCCCCCCTCTACCTTGCTCTCAGAAGCAGTCTAAAAACCGCCAAGCAGGCATCGTGCGAGCGTGCTCCTGGAGGGAGCCGTCGAAAATAGCCCAGGGGGCAGTCCGCAGCCGCGGACGGAACCCTGGGACGGCCACCCAACAAGCGTGCCCGTCCCGGCGGGACGGACGAACAGCGCTAATGCTCTGCACATTGAGATCTGAACATCCCCGCGCGACCACCCGAGCCCTGCACTCATGGAACGAAACTCTCCCGGCGGGCCACAAAGCAAGTTTTTAGAAAGTCTCTTACTGTTGGGGCCGGGGCCAGCGCGCTTCCACGGTGGTGCCGATGCCGCCGCGCGGGCGGAACTCGCCGCGCACCACGGCCCACACCGGGTCGCAAGCCTTCACCACGTCGTTCAGAACCTGGTTCACGATGTTTTCCTGAAAGATGCCCAGATTGCGGTAGCTGAACAGATACTCCTTCAGCGACTTCAGCTCCAGGCAGCGTTCGCGGGGCATGTAGCGGATGGTGAGAACGCCGAAATCCGGCAGTCCTGTCTTGGGGCAAACCGAGGTCAACTCCGGGTCGTCGATCAGAATCTCGTAGCCGGGGAACTGGTTTTGCCATGTTTCGATCGCGGGAAACGGAAAATCCAGTCCCGCCTTGGCGTGCTCGTCGGTGTAGCGGGGCATAGAAGACATGCTTCCATTCTATCCGGGCTGGAAGGCTGCGCTTCCGCGGCCAAGCCTCGCCCCAACCGCAAAATTTTCTGCTTCCCCGTGTGGTGTTGGCGAGTCCTATATACTGACTCTGGTTAAATTCATGGCAGAAGCAAAAAGAACGAATATCCGGCTCTGGTTCTGGCGGAGTCTCGGCCTCATTGTGATCGTCGTCTTCTTCGTGACGCAGCATCTGCTTCGCGTTCAGTTGCAGGTGCGCGCCGAGCGGGCGACGCACCAGGTGCTCACCAGCACGGTCAGCACCAATGGCCATGTCGAGCCCGCGTCGAACAGCGTTTTTTATAGCCCCATCACAACCACCGTCAAATCCGTGAACGTGCAGCCCGGCGACCGGGTTCCTGCCGGCAAGGTGCTCATGGTTCTCGACGACCTGAGCGCGCGCGCCAGGCTGGCCACGGCTGAAAGCGGCGTAAAGGCTGCCCAGGCCATGCTGGAAGCAACCGTGCACAACGGAACCCAGGAGCAGCGCCAGGCTTCTGCGGCGGAGATTGTCCGTTGCAAACTCGAGCGGGATCAGGCGCAGCATAGCTTTGACGCGATCGTGAAGCTCTCCGCCACCGGTGCGGCCTCGGCCAGCGAAGTCGCGGCGGCTCGCCTGCGTCTTGACAGCGCCGAAGCGGCCCTGCGCGCTCAGCAGGAAAGCGCGGCGAACAGGTATTCGCCCGCCGAAGTGGCTCGCGCGCAGGCAGCGCTGGCCGATGCGCAAGCTGGTCTGGCTGCCGCGCGCCAGGTTGTGGCACAAACCGTTATCCGCTCCAAAACAGCAGGGACGGTATACGACATCGCGGTTCACAAAGGCGACTACGCCGAAGAGGGCAAGGTTCTGCTGCAGATGGGCGACCTGACCAACGAGCAGATTCGCGCCTACTTCGACGAAGTGGATATCGGCAGGCTCTCCAGCAACGAGAAGATCCTCATTAAGTGGGACGCCAAACCGGGCCGCGAGTGGCACGGTCACATTCTGCGCCCGCCGGTCAGCGTGACCACCTACGGGACGCGCAATGTGGGCGAGGTGCTGGTTTCCATCGACGATGCCGACGGTGGGCTATTGCCCAGCACCAACGTCAACGTCACCGCCACCACCTCCAGCGATCCCGACGCGCTTTCGGTTCCCCGCCAGGCCCTGCACTCTGAGAACGGAAAGGCCTTTGTCTTCAAGGTGGTGAACAACAGCCTGGTAAGGACGCCCGTTACCACGGGCATCGTAACGCTCACCCAGGCGGCCATTCTCAACGGCCTGCAGGAAGGCGACCTGGTCGCCACAGGCAGCATCAACGGGCAGCCCTTGCAGGAGGGCGTTCCGGTCAAGGTCATCCGGTGAGCACCTCCTTCCATCGAGGGCGAAGCCCACGGCATTTGCTGAGGGCACTTGTCTGCGGGTGCGCGTTCCTGCTGTGCGCCCACTTCCCCGGCCTCGCGCAGCGCGCCTCGCTGGCGCGCATCGACGCGGACCTGCAATCCGGAGAAGCCGACAAGGCTCTCGCGGAGATTCGCGCGCTGCCGCAGGGCGGCGCGGGCATCGCGGAGGCGCAGAATCTCTCGTGCCGCGTCCATATCGCGCTCCGCCACTGGGAGGCAGCCGCCGAAGAATGCCAGAGAGCGGTTCGGCTCGATGGCAACAATGCTCGCTACCACCTGTGGTTGGCGCGCGCATTGGGCGAGAAGGCCAGCCATGCCTCGTTTCTGAGCGCATACTCGCTGGGCAAGGAAGCCCGCCGCGAGTTTGAAGAGGCGGTCCGGCTCAATCCGCGGGACCCCGAAGCATTGAGCGATCTGGGCGAGTTTTACAAGGAAGCTCCCGGAATCGTGGGAGGCGGCATGGACAAGGCGGAACAGGTGGCGAAGCAACTCGACAGCGTGGATGGCGCACATGCGCACCAACTCCACGCGCGCATTGCCGAGGCGCGGGGAGATTTTGGAACGGCGGAGCGGGAATACAAGGCAGCCATCGCCGCCAGTCCCCATCCGGCGCTGCAATGGACCACGCTCGCCAGCTTCTTCCGCCGCCGTCAGCGCTGGCAGGATCTTGACGCGGCTATCCATAGCGCCTCTGCCGCCGCCAGTCATGACAAGCACGCGGCCATCGCTTTCTACGATGGCGCGGGCGTGCTCATCGAGTCCAAGCGCGACCCGGCGCTGGCTGCAAAGCTGCTGGAGACTTATCTGGCCAGCGACTCCCGCAGCGAAGAGGGACCGGCCTTCGAAGCGCACCTTCGGCTGGCCCAACTGGAACATCAACTGGGCGACCCGGCTGCCGCGCAGCGCGAACGCAGCGCGGCCTTGGCTCTGGCCCACGCATACAAACCAGCACAGGACGCAAAATTTTGAGGGATACTGAGCACTTGGCAGCCGCATCCAATTCGAGCAATTTCGTCGGCCCTCTGTTTGCGGCCGTTATCCTGGCGGCGGCCTCCGCCGCCGCGGCCGCACAGGTTCCCCTCGCAACGGTGGTCCAGTTGGCGCAGCGCAACAGCTCCGCGGTTCACTTGGCTCAGGCCGATGTGAACAAGGCGGCCGCTGCCCTGTCCGAGAGCCGCGACGCGGTCATCCCATCGCTCTCTCTCACCACCGGCGTGCCTACATTTCCGCAGGTGGGCTTTACCGGAACTCCTCCGTCCATCTGGACGGCAACCGTTCAGTCGCTGGTCTTCGGTGTTCCGCAAAAGCACTACATTAGTTCGGCCGGCTTTGCCTTGAAATCCGCCAAGGCCAATCTAGCCGAGGCAACCGAGCAAGTAGCTCTGGATGCCTCCACCACCTACATCGAACTGGACACTGTAAACAGCGAACTGGCCCTCATCGGTCAGCAGGAAGAGTATGCCAGCCGCCTCGTCCAGATCGAGCAGCAACGCGCCGAGGCCGGCGTCGATCCACTTTCTGACGTGCTGGAAGCTCGCCTGACAGTTGCGCAGATGCGCTTGAAACGCTTCCACATCGAGGCGCGCCGGGACGTCTTGCTGGCGCAGTTGTCGGCCCTGACCGGCCTGGCCGTCAATGCCATCAAGACGGACCACTCCAGCATTCCCGAGATTCCGCAAATTCGCGCCAATGGCGTGGTTCATGTTCTGCCGGGCATCGAGTCTTCCCTGCTGATGTTGCACTCGCGCAACCTTCAGGCCAAGGCCGACCATGAAATCAACTACCTGCCCCAATTGAGTTTTGTGGCTCAATACAACCGCAACACCACCTTGCTCAACAACGTGAACTCTTACTTCGCACGTCCGTTGCCAACCAACAACTTCAGCTCCGGCATCTCCATCCAGGTGCCCATCTTCGATATGGGACACCACGCCAAGGCCCGCGAGTCCGCCGCCGACGCACTAAAAAGCAAGGTGGAAGCCGAACAGGCCTCGCACCAGAACGACGTGGAGATAGCCAGGCTGACCGGAACCATCCGCGAACTGGATGTACTGGCCGAAGTGTCGAGCCTCAAGCAGCAGATCGCCCAGGAGCAACTGAAGACCGTCCTGACGCAAATGGAACTCGGCGCCGGTTCCGGCACCGCTCCGCAAGTTAGCCCCAAAGCCGAGCAGCTTGCCCGCATCGACGAACGCCAAAAGCTGGAAGACTCGCTCGACGATGGCCTGAACCTGGCCAAAGCGCGTCTGGGGCTGTTGCGCGCCCTCGGCCACATCTCCGACTGGCTCGACGAACTGAAAGCAAAGTAGTTTCCCTGTTCAAAGCCGCGCCTGCCCTGTGCAAGCGTACAATCCGATCATCCTGCCGGGCAGCGAGCCGATCTTCCCCTGTACGCTTTCGGCCTTTGCCACGGTCAACCGGCCACATCAAGCCGGAATGGTAAAATGAAAGGGATGTCTATGCCCCTGAAAACCCTGCTGCTGAACCCGCCTTCGTTTGAGAACTTCGACGGCGGAGCGAGCTCGCGCTGGCCCGCAACGCGCGAGATCGAGTCGTACTGGTATCCCGTCTGGCTCACCTACCCCGCCGGACTGCTCGAGGGCTCGCGCCTGCTGGATGCGCCGCCCCATCACGTCTCCCCCGCCGAGACCATCGAGATCGCCAAGGGCTACGAGTTCCTGGTGCTGTTCACCTCCACCGTCGGCTGGAAGAGCGATCACGAACTTGCCCGCGCCATCAAGGCCGTGCACCCCACCATGAAGATCTGCTTCGTCGGCCCTCCGGTTACCACCGACCCCGAGCGCGCCCTGAACGAGTGCGAAGCCATCGACTTCATCTGCCGCCGCGAGTTCGAGTTCTCCATCATCGACTTCGCCAACGGCAAGCCCCTCAATGAGATTCTCGGCGTCAGCTACCGGCTCGACGGAGTCATCCAGCACAATCCCGACCGGCCGCAGAACGAAAACCTCGACGCCATGCCCTGGGCCACCAAGATCTACAAGCGCGATCTCGATGTCACCCGCTACAACGTGCCGTTCCTGCTGCATCCCTACATCGCGCTCTACACCACGCGCGGCTGCCCGGCGCAGTGCACCTACTGCCTCTGGCCGCAGACGCTCTCGGGACACGCATGGCGCAAGCGCTCCACCGACGATGTGGCCGCCGAACTCGCCTGGGCCAAGGAAAACTTCCCCGAGGTCAAGGAGTTCTTCTTCGACGACGACACCTTCAACATCCAGAAGGCCCGCACCATCGAGCTGTGCGAAAAGCTCAAGCCGCTGAAGCTGACCTGGAGCTGCACCTCGCGCGTTACCACCGACTACGAGACCCTCAAGGCGATGAAGGAAGCCGGCTGCCGGCTGCTCATCGTCGGCTTCGAGTCCGGCGACCCGCAGATTCTCAAGAACATCAAGAAGGGCGCAACCGTTGAGCGCGCCCGCCAGTTCGCCAAGGATTGCCACTCGCTTGGCCTCTGCGTCCACGCCGACTTCATCCTCGGCCTGCCCGGCGAAACAAGGGAGTCGATCCGCAACACCATCAACTTTGCCAAGTCCATCGATTGCGAGACCATTCAGGTCTCCATCGCCCACGCCTACCCCGGCACCGAGTTCTATGAGTTTGCAGAGGCCAACGGCTTCATCGTCAACACCGGTTCCATGAGCGACGCGGGCGGCCACCAGATGGCGCACATCGAGTATCCGGGGCTGCCGACCGATTACGTGCTCGAGATGGTACACCGCTTCTACGACGAGTATTACTTCCGGCCCAAGGCGGCCTTCCGCGTGGTCTGGAAGGCGGTCGTCAACCGCGACATCCCGCGCTTGTACGTTGAAGCCAAGGCCTTCCTCAAACTCCGCTCGCAACGCAACAAGATGGTAAAGGCTGCGCGCGACCTTGAGACTCCGGCCAGCGTCTAAACCCCATCGACCCGTCAAACCTCAGGGAGGACGTGCCATCGCGCCCGTCCTCCCTTGATTTTGTCTTCTCCCGCCCCGCACAGGGGAACGAACCTCCGTTGCAACCCAGCGGCATCGCCGATCAGGATCGAGTGAGCAAGAACCCGCCAATGTCCCAGCCGCGCCTAACCTTCCAGCAGTTCCTGATCCTGGCGTTTGTCTCCGTCAGCGTGCCTCTGGGCGATGCCTGCCTGTCGCGCGGCATGACCAGCCTGCCCGCCATCTCGCTGGACCATCCAGTCTCGTTGATCGGCGCTGTCTTTACGCCATGGATCGCGCTGGGCATCGCGCTGCTCATCGGCTACTTTGCCAGTTATCTCACCGCGCTCTCCTGGGCCGACCTCACCTATGTCATGCCCGCCACCGCCATGGGCAACGTGATTGTCGCTCTGCTGGCCCACTTCTGGCTGCATGAGACGATCAGTTGGCAGCGCTGGCTCGGCGTCGTCCTCATCACCGTGGGCGTTGGCTTTGTGGCGCAGGGGCCGGTCAACACCACGCCTCCGGCAAACTTCCCCGCCGCGCTCGACGCAGGCCAGGCCTCCCGCAAGGAGGCGCAATGATCTTCCTCACGCCCTCCGAATACTGGCAGGCCCCGCTGATGATCGCCACCATCGTCTTTACCTCTTCCACCGGCGAAGTGCTGACCGCGGGGGCCATGAAGTCCATCGGCGATCTGGATGAGATTCGCGCCCGCTCCGGCATGAAGGGCGCTATTAAAGCAGTCGTCACTTGCCCGCTCTTCTTCATCGGCATCTTTTTTATGGCCGTGGCATTCTTCTCGCTGCTCTTCGCGCTGAACCACATGAGCCTGAGCCTGGTCGGCCCCGCCGCCGCGTCTCTGACGCTGGTCACCAACACCATCGCCGCCAAACTCTTCCTCAAAGAAAACGTCGATCGCCGCCGTTGGGTGGCTGCAATCCTCGTCTGCATCGGCGTGTATTTCCTGGCGCACTAAAGACAGCGAACAGTGGGCAGCTAACAGCGAACAGTTTTCCGATGCTCGCGGCGTAGCTGCCGTCAGAGCCAGCGCATCAGCCCCTGCGGCTTCAGGTCCGCTTCGAGCCATCGACGCGGATCGCACGCAGCCCGGCTCACAGCTTCGGCAGCCAGATGCCCCGACCGCGCCGCCGACTCCATCGTGGAAGGCCAACCGGTTTGCACCCAGTCGCCGGCCAGAAACAAGTGAGGCCACGGAGACTCCGCCGAAGGCCGCGCCGCATCGATTCCGGGCGGCACGCCGAATGTGGCGCGCACTTCCTTGATCAGCGCAACCTTCTCCAGCTTTGCTTCCTTCACGCGCGGGAAAAACTCGGCAAGCTCACCAAGCGCCAGATCGATGGCCGCCTTGCGTTCGAGCGCAGCAAAGGCCCGCGTAGCGCTCACCACCAGTTCGATGTAGTTGCCCGGCCTGCCCTGCAGCAGCGATTGGTTATACATCCAGTGCACCTCGCGGTCGAGCAGCACGGCATGTTCAAGCTCGGTGATCGGGCGATCGAACCACAGGTGCACGCTACAGATGGGCCAGTGCGTGTGGTGCTCGATCTGCCGCGCCAGCCGTTCCCTGCCCTCTTCCACGGGCAGATGCGGCAACAGCTTTTGGGCCGCTTCAAACGGCAGCGCCAGCACCACAAAGTCCGCGCGGATTTCGCCGGTGCGGGTGTAAACCGTCCACTCGCGCGCCGGCTCATCCCACGACGCGCCTTCGACGTGCGAGAGCAAATCGACCCGCCCGCCGTGCGCTTCGATCAACGCAGGCACAGCCGCGTATAGTTCGCTCAGCGGAACGCTGCTCATGCCCATCGAGCCCGCACGAGCCGAGTTCATGAACAGCTCGCGAATCACCTTGGCCGCATAGGGAACGGCAATCTCGTCGATCTCCGCATTCAGGGCGCTGGCAATCACCAGCCGCCAGAAGCGGTCGAGCGCGCCGCGCGTCTGCCCGTGCCGCCGCAGCCACTCGCCCAGCGACTCAATCGAATCCGCTGGAATGGGCCGCAGCATGGCGCTGAAGGCCCGCGCCAACGCCAGTTTGTCGCCGAGCGAGAAGGCCGCGGCCGTCATCAACTTCGGAAAACCATGCAGCGGCGCAAGCAACGCGACCGGCCCCAGCGCCGACCGCCGTCCACCCGGCTCGATCATGGTCATGTCGCTGGTCCAGTGGATCTTTTCCTCGACTCCGATGCGACGGTAGAAGCCCAGCAGATTCGTGCAACAGCCGAAGAGCGCGTGCTGGCAATTGTCGATGACCTCGTTGACGCCCGGATGCAGGTAGGAACTGGCGCGTCCGCCCAGGTAGCCGCGCCGTTCGATCAACCGCACGCGGTAGCCGCTCTCGGCCAGCGCGCAGGCCGCGCTCATGCCGGCCACGCCGCCACCGATCACCGCAACCGTCTTGCGCGTTTCGCCGCTCATCCTTGCACCGCCTCAGGCCGTCAACCGCGCCCAGAACATGCGCGCCAGGCCAGCGCCCAGAATGGAGAGCTTCCGCGCCGTCGGCACGCTGGCGCGCTCGGTAAACACATCGTAGTCGGCGCGCTCGATGCGCTTCAGCAGTTCGTGGTAAATGGAAACCAGCACGCGCAGCGCCGGGCGGCTCTCGCGGTCGATCAGCGGCAGCAACTCGTCGGCGGAGCGATAGTAGTTCTCCGCGCGGCCAGCAATCTCCTTCAGCAGCGCGCGCTCGGCATCCGTCGGCGCATCGCCCGGCCTGCGGTTGAGCAGACCTTCCAGCGAAACGCCAAAGCTGGCCAGGTCCTCCATGGGCAGATAGACGCGGTTGCGCTCGGCGTCCTCGGCCACATCGCGCAGAATGTTGGTAAGCTGGAAGGCGATGCCTGTCTCTTCGGCCAGCTTCTCGGCGCGCGGGTCCCGGTAGCCAAAGATGCGGATCGTCACCAACCCTACAACGGACGCCACCAGGTAGCAGTACCGATAGAGATCGTCGAAGGTGGCGTAGGTATCCGGCTCGCCGCTGGCCCCAGGATTCAGGTCCATCGTGACGCCGTCAACCAACTCGTCCAGCAGGGCAAGAGGAATCTCAAAGCGCTCGACGGCGTCGCGCACGGCCACAAAAACCGGGTCGCCGGTAGCCGCTCCCTCGCAAGCCGCGCGCCAGCCCGCAAGCCACGCGTCCAGGTTCCTGCGCCGCTCGTCCAGCGGGAAGCTCTCGTCGTCGGCCAGGTCGTCGGCCTTGCGCATGAAAGCGTAGATGGCGCAGATGGCGTTGCGCCTCGGTTTGGGCAACGCGACAAAGGCGTAGTAGAAGTTCTTGGCCTCGCGCCGCGCAATCTCGCGGCAGATGCGATAAGCCGCGTCGAGCTGAACCGCGCCCGAAGCCGTGCCGTTTGTAGTCTCTTCGGTCAAGCAGTCTTCCCCGCGATTGCGCCGCCCAGCCCAAGAAACGGCAGCAGTTTGCCGCATACAGCCCGGAGCGCCAGCGCCAGTTTGGTGCGTTTGGAGATGGCCGGGCGCGCCGAGAGCACGTCGTAATCGCACTGCTCGATGGCGCGCAAAATCTCAAGCCCGCCGCGGCTGAACAGGTCAAGATCGAGCGCCAGATCGCGGCGCACGCGGCCAATCAACGGCAGGCCCTCTTCGAACAGCCCCCGCGCGTACTCCACTTCGTACTTCAGCAGCGCGCGAAACTCCGGCGTCGCCACGCCCGACGCGATGGTCTCCTCGGTCACGCCGAAACGCCGCATGTCGTCCTGCGGAATGTAGATGCGGCCCTTCAGAATATCCACGCTCACGTCCTGCCAGAAGTTGGCCAGTTGCAGCGCGGAACAAGTTGCATCCGAAAGCCGAAAATTCTCTTCGATCCTCTCCGAACTCACCTCGCCGCAAGCGTAGAGCACCAGCCGCCCCACCGGGTTGGCCGAGTAGCGGCAGTAGCCCAGCACATCCTGCATGGAAGCGTAGCGCGTAACGGTCTGGTCCTGGCGAAAGGCTGTGAGCAGATCGGCAAAAGGCTCCTTGGGAATCGAGCAGGCCTTGATGGTCTCGGCCAGCGCCACAAACACTGGATGCCGCGCGCGGCCTTCATAACAGGCGTCCAGTTCCCTGCCCCAAAGTTCCAGCAGCGCCATCGCCACATCCGTCGAACCCACTTCGTCGCCCAAGTCGTCGGAGATGCGGCAGTAGGCGTAGATGGAGTGGAAGTGGGGCCGCAGAGGCTCGGGCAGAAACCACGAAGCCACATGGAAGTTTTCGTAGTGCGAATTCGCCAGTTGTCTGCAATAGGCGCGCGCCTCGTCGAGCGTCGGCGCTACGTCAGGAATGCGATAGCTGGCCGGCAGGGCTGCCCAGCCGCGGGCCAGCAGCGCTTCGTGACTCTCTCGGGGAGTAGTCGTAATCATCGTCATTGGCTTCCCTTTGAGTAGAAGTGATCGCACACCCTACATCTCCACCCGATTTGAGGCCCACCGCCAATCTTATGCTGTGGGTGCAATCTGATCTGCTTCTCTGAATTCCCTCAACATGCCAGACAAAATGGATTGGTATCGTTCTCCAGCTAATACAACTTCGGCCCGCACGCAGGAAACTGATCCTTGATCCCTGATCCCTGACCCCTGACCCCTGATCACTGATCACTTTTCTATGGCACAATGGCCGTCTTGATCTCGGCGTTGCGGTTCATCAACTTCTCAAAGACGCGATTCAATTCGTAGAGATGCGCGTGCCCGGTAATGAACGCGCCGGCCATGAAGCGGCCTCCGGCGATCAGTTCCAACGCCTTGCGGCAGATTGCCGGCGTGTGGTGGAAAGTAGCGCGCAGCGTAATGTCGTTGTAGTGCAGACGGTTGGTGTCGAGCGAGACGTGCGTATTGGCCGCGCAGCCGCCGAAGAAGTTCACCGTGCCGCCCTTGCGGACCAGCTCGACCGCCTCCTGCCATGCATCCGGGATGCCCACGGCCTCAATGGCGATGTCCACGCCCCGATCCTTGGGCGTAAGCGCGCGCGTTTCCTTGATGGCCTTCTTGATGTTGCTCGTCTGCACCACGTGGGTCGCGCCCAGGCTCTTCGCAGCCTCCACCTGGCCGTCGTGCTTTACCAGAGCGATAGTCTCGTAGCCCGCCAGCGCGGCCACATGCAGAATCATCAGGCCCAGCGGGCCGCCGCCGATGATGGCCACCACATCGCCCTTGCGCGGATGCGAGTCCTCAAAGCCATGCACCGCGCAAGCCAGCGGCTCGGTCAGCGCCGCGTGCTCCAGCGGCACATGCTCGGGAACATGCAGCGTGTTCTTGGCCACAATGCGCGCGGGAATGCGGATGAACTCGGCGTACGCTCCGTTGTTAAAGAGCAGATCGTCGCAGAGGTTCTCCTGCCCGCGCTCGCAGTAGTAGCAGTGCCCGCAGGGAGCGGAGTTGAGCGCCACCACCTTGTCGCCGGACGCAAATCCCTCAGCGCCCTCACCCACCTGAACCACCGTGCCCGCCAGTTCGTGACCGAACAGCGCCGGCGGCACAATCATCTTGGCGTGATAGCCGCGCCGGAAGACCTTCAGGTCCGTCCCGCAGGTAAGCGCCGCACCCACACTCACCACCAACTCGCCCGGCCCCGCCTCCGGAACCGGCACATGCTCGATGCGAACATCTTCGCGGCCGTGGAGGATTGCGGCCTTCATCGTTGTCGCCATCCAATGCCTCCTAACGTGCACCCGCTCCAGGCACAGGCTCAATCATAATCTTCATCGAGTCGGGCTGGGGGTGCGATGCGATTTCAATAGCTTCAACCGCCCTATCGAGCGGGAAGCGATGCGAAATCAGTTGAGTCAAATCGAATCCGTTCCGGTAGCCTCCCAGAACCAGGTCAATCACTTCGTCGAGAATGGTGAACGTGGACGAGTATGAACCGAGCAGGGTCTTCTCGTCCATACAAACCGCGGCCGGATCGATAGTGGCTTCGCCGTGCTGGGTCTGGGCAAACAGCATCACCTTTCCGCCCGGACGCGCCGCGTCCATCGCCGTGCGAATCAGCGCATTGCCGCCGACCGCCACAATCACCGCATCGGCGCCGCGCCCCTCGGTCTCGGCCTTCATGCGCTGCACCACGTCTTCTTCCGCCGCATCAATCGGGTTGTGCAGGCCAAACCTGGCCGCAATCGCGTGCCGCTCCGGGAACAGGTCGGAGGTGAAGACCCGCGCGCCCGTGCGCTGTGCCAGGGCCGCATGCATCAAGCCGATAGGCCCCTGGCCGATCACCAGCACCGTCTCGTCCGCGGCGAGGTTCAGTTGCTTGGTCCCCTTCAGAACCGTATTCAGCGGCTCCATAAATGCAGCCTGTTCAAAAGGAACGCCATCCGGGATGCGGATAACGCCGCGGTTGGCGACGATCCAGTCCATCACGCGAATGTACTCTGAGAATCCTCCGCCGGAGGGCTCCAGCCCGGCCGTGGTCCCGGTGCGCTTGTACACCTCGCACTGCGCGGGAACATGCTTGCGGCAGTAGTAGCACGTGCCGCAGGGCACATGGTGGAAGACCATCACGCGGTCGCCCAACTTGAAGTTCGTAACGCCGGCGCCAACGCGGACCACCGTGCCGGCCATCTCGTGGCCGAAGATCCGCGGAGCAGAGTGCGATCCCATGTGGATCTTCTTCAGATCCGTGCCGCAGATGCCGCAGGTGGCGATCTTGACCAGAAGCTCGCCCGCGCCGATCTCCGGCACAGGCACGGTCTCCAACCGCACGTCGTTGACGCCCCGGTAGACGGCTGCGCGCATTGTGGTGGGGATTTCGATTCCGGTCAGGCCCTCAGCTTTTGCAGTTTCTATTGCCATTCCGTTTCCTGATCTATCCTTGTTCGCCGAGAAGATCCAGAAGATCCTTCGCGATGGCTTGGGAAGCCCTTCTGCTATTCTCGCCCATCCGGACGAGTGCGGGCCAGAGCCAGGGACGCGGAAGAACGAAAAGAATGAGACGCGCGAGCTGAAATTCTCCCCTAGGCCCGAGAAACTTGTTGAAATCCGGCAACTTGTCGCGGAATCCGTCGCTGACGCCCTTGATGGCGTAGAACGGAATGCCGCGCATGGCCGCCAGCCGGGCCACGGCGGCAGCCTCCATATCCACCAGACCTGCTCCGTAAGCAGCTGCCAAACGTTGCTTCTCCGCTTCGTCGGCCACGCGCTGGCTGGTGACAAGCCAGAGTTCCTCTCCCGGCAATCCGGCTCTCTGCAATTCAGTTCCAGGCAAGAGCATTCCTTCCCCAACAGAGTTTTGAAAGGGCACGGCTTCAGCCGTGCCGTTAGTGCCGCCCGGGATAGGAAAGGGCTTTAGCCCCTGAGGGACGATCTGCTGCTTGGCGATTACCCTAGGAACTTTCAAATCCGCGCTCTCGGAGACCGCAGAAGCCAGGAACCTCTCACCGGTCTGCTGGTCGATCACGCCGGAAGCGCGATACGCCTCTCCGGGAACGAACCTGTCGTCGAGCGCTCCCACCCAGCCGATGGAGATGACCATCGAAACCGGCCCATCCTGCTCAATGGCGGCGAAAGCGCGCGTAGCGGCTTGCTGCCCGGCCCCGGCGCAGGCCGCAATCCACTCGCCTTGCCCCAGGGGCCATTTCAGACGCCACAGCTTCACATCGCCGCGCATCTCATGGTCCCAGCCTTCTTTCGCCTGGGACTTCAGGAACGGGCCAAGTTCGCCGGGCATGGCCGCGACGATGGCAATCCGCTTCATGCCTCGCCCTTGGGCGCGTAGCCGTTGGCGCGGAACCATTCGATCGCCGCGCGCATGGCCGGATACACCGGCGCAATGTGGAAGTCGAGTTCCTGCTGGGCGCGGGCGCTGGAGGCGAACATCTTCTTGCGGCCCATGCGCACCTCTTCGAGCGTGGCCCTCGGCTCCTTGCCGCGAATGCGGCCCGTAATCCACTCCTCGAAGAAAGCATACGTAGCAGCAACAGCAAAAGGAATTTCCACGGTCGGCGAGGGCAACCCTGTAATCGCCGCCATCTTGTCGAGGATCTGCTTCAAGGTCAGGTTCTCGCCGCCCAGAATGTACCGGCGGCCCGGCTTGCCCTTGGTCAGCGCCTGCACATGCGCACGCGCCACCTCGGCCACATCCACCAGGTTCAGGCCCGTGTCCACATAGGCCGGAAAGCGTCCGTTCAGGAAGTCTACAAAGATGCGGCCGGTAGGAGTGGGCTTGGTATCGCGCGGCCCGATGGGCGTGGTCGGGTTCAGGATCATCACCTGCTGGCCGTCCTCTGCCGCGGCGATGGCCTGCTGCTCGGCCAGAAACTTTGAACGCTTGTAGTGGCCCACCATATCGGCCAGCGTCACCGGCGTGTCCTCGTTGATGACGATGCCGTCGGTGCGGAAGTGCATGGTGGCCACGCTGGAGGTGTAGACACAGCGCTGCACTCCCGCCTCGCGAGCCAGTTTCAGCAACTCGCGCGTGCCGTCCACGTTGGCGCGGTACATGGCCTCGGGATCGGGAATCCAGAGCCGGTAGTCGGCGGCCACGTGCACGACAGCGCCGCAGCCATCGAGCGCCGAACGCAGCGTCTCCGGCCGCGCCAGATCGCCCACGTGCGTATCGCCTTCGATGCCTTCCAGATTGGCCAGATTGCTGCTCTTGCGAACCAGCAAGCGCAACTGCGCTCCCTCGGCAGCCAGCGCCCGAGCCACGTGATAGCCAACAAATCCGGTTGCGCCTGTAACAAAAATCTTCATCGTTCAGCCGACTCTCAGGACCTCAGCGCCTGGCGCATCTCACACTCTGAATGCGGTGCAAATGGGTGAGGTATCCTCACCCATTCTACTCGTCTGCTTCACAGCGGTGCAGGGCTGTGGATCGGCTTCATTCAGGCGCATTGCTATCGTTGATCGAGCTGGTCTGCTCAGCGCGTCCTCTGCTTCGATAACGAACTGGGCATGAAAATCCTACGAGAAATCTTTGTAGTCGAAGACCTCGGCCTGACGGAACGGCGTCCCCGCCTTGTCCTTGGCGGAAAGAACTGGATCTCCCACATGCGGCCATTCGATGCCGATCTCTGGATCGTTCCAAAGAATCGAGCGCTCGAACTGCGGCGCGTAATAATCCGTGGCCTTGTAAACAAAGTCCGCGCTCTCACTGAGCACCACAAATCCATGCGCAAAACCGGGCGGAATCCAGAACATCCGCTTGTTCTCAGCCGACAACTCCACGCCCACCCACTTGCCGAAGGTCGGCGAGCCGCGGCGTATATCCACGGCCACGTCGAAGACGCTACCGGCGACTGCGCGCACCAGCTTTCCCTGCGTCTGCTGCACCTGATAGTGCAGCCCGCGCAAAACGTTGCGCGAGGAGCGCGAGTGATTATCCTGCACAAAGTGGGCATCGATGCCGATCTCGCGCATCGTGCGCTCGTTGTAGCTCTCCAGGAAAAACCCTCGTTCGTCTCCGAAGACGGCCGGTTCCACAATCTTCACCGCGGGAATCGAGGTGTCCACCACTCTCATGCGATTTACCCTTTCGATCGAGACGGAATTTCCGGCAAGCGGTTTCCGCAGTCATCCGGCAGAGCGGGACGAGCACTGCCTTGCAACGTTCGCCTTCGTGCACCGCAGGCCCGACCGGCGCCGGATCGCGAACGGGACAGCCGGTCTTGCGCTGATCAAACAGACTCTCTCCGCAAATCGAAAGGCGTCTTGCGGAGAGAGTCTGCTGCGAAGCTGCTAACTACTTCAACAAAGATACTGTCGTGGCTCCCAGCGCCAGTTGAGAGAACATCTGGGTCCATTCCAGGAAGCTCTTCAAATTGAGATTGGGAGAGAAATTCTTCTCTGGAACAACGATCGTATCGCCCGGATACAGCCGCGCACGCTTGAAGGGGTCCGTCCAGATTTCCGCAGAGCCATCGTGATTGAAAACAGAGCCGTCGGCTCGAATCACATAGCTCCTTCTGGCATCGGCGCTGCGATTTGGACCACCCGCCATCAGCAGATACTTGCCGACGGTTCCTCCCGAACGGTAGATGAATGTATTTTGGTTGTACACCGCGCCCACAACATTCACCGTTGCAGGAGTAGAAGGGACGGTGAAGCGATCGCCGTTTTCCAGCACCAGCGCCGGCAGGTCGTCAATCGAGTTGCTGCTATGAGGAATCTGCAAAACCACCCGGCCCGTCGCGCGAATCTTCCGCAACTGCTCGAGGAATTCGGTCTGGATCGTAGTGTTAGGAGATTGTGTGCCTCCCTGTCCTGACAACGCAGCATAGTTCGCGAAGTTAATCGTGCTACGCGCGGTGTTCAGTTGCAGAGTGCGTACGTATTCGTCGATGCGCTGCTGCTGCAAAAGCCGTGTTGATTCCCTGTCGAACTCGGAACCGAAAAGATAGGCCTTCGATGTAAGCCCGCCGGCGCGGCGCAGCACATCGCGAAGTGTCTCATCCCCATGCACGCTATAGGTTCCGGCGTGAACCACCTCGCCTTCCAGGGTGATGTACTTGGTCTGCTGATCGATCGGTATGTGGATGTCGCCCTGCGAGAAGATGGTCACCGTATCCCCGGCGTTCAGCGCCAGATCCTGACTGCTGTCGTGCTGCAGAACCAGCTTGCCCAGATCGAAGGGAATCAAAGAGGTCTTGAGGGTCTCCGGGTCAACCCGTTCAATCACCGCGTAGCCCCAGTAGATCTCCGGGGCCACGATGCGGACGTTGGTTTTCTGAGCGAAGCGCTTATTCTGTGCGGAGATCGACGCAAAGCTGGCGTTCTGGTCCGCTACCACGGGCTCGGAGCCATCCTGGGCGTCCTGCGTCACGTTTGCGTCAAACTCCGGCGCAGCAACTCCCAGTTGATTCCGCTTTTGCCAATAGTCGCGGCTCATTAGAGCCTCGCGATCGGGCAATAGATCGCTCAGCCGCATGTTTTCGTGCCAGCCGTAGCGGCCGGCGTTGGCAATGCTGCCGCGCAGAGTCACGGTCTTGCTATACGACGGCACAATCGCGAAAACCCGCACGATATCGCCGTCGGCCAGCGGCGCGGAGAGTCCCGCGGCATCCAGCGCGAACTCCACGGCATGGCGTTGATTCGCATCGGCGCGATCCAGCGACACCTTGGTCTGGGCGGCGAGCGCCGTAGTCTTGCCGGCAGCGTCGATCAGGTCGCCAATGCTTTCATGCTCGCGCAGTTCGAAAATGCCTGGCGTACGAATGCTGCCAAATACCGCTACCTGTGCGCCGGCCGGTGGAATGTACAGTACATCCTCGGACTGCAGGCGCACATCGCCCGACTTGTCGCCATGCAACAGCAGCGCGTAAAGGTCGAAATCCGCAACGGTCTTGCCTTCGCGCTTCACCAGAACATGACGAAGCGACCCCTGCGGGCTTGGCCCCCCGCTGGCAAAGAGCGCATCCACCAGTGAACTCAGGGAACTGACGGTGTACATACCCGGCTGCCGCGCCTGGCCTGTGACATAAACCTGAATCGATCGAATCGAGCCCAGATCTACAGAGAGATCGAAATTCCTGTACAAGCGCCCGGCTGCCGCGCGCAGATGCTGGTCGAGTTCGGCAAACTTCAGGCCGCTGACGTGCACCGCGCCTATCTGGGGAAGGAAGACATTGCCCGAGCGATCCACCCGCACATTCCCTGTGTAATTGACAGCCCCCCAGATGTGAATCCGCAGTTCGTCGTCCGTACCGAGAACGTAGTCGGCGCTGGCCGGAGCAAGGTTGCTCGGGGCAAAGCTGGCCGGCACATTACGGAAGAGATCGGCGCCAAAAATATTCAACTGCTGCCCGGTCGTGGCCGCCACGAATTTCTGAAAATCGGATGGCGGCGCCGGCGGAATAGTTGCTGGCTGCCGTTGCGTATGGGCTGTTGGAGCAAGGCTGCCTGCATCGGTGGCAGGCGTCATTTGCCGGCCGCCAGCCGTCTGTAAATCCAGCGGTCCGCGCACCGCATCGTTTCTGCCGCTCACGGCGCCCGCTGCATCGGCACTAGGCAGAACGTCCGTCTGCTTCGATACATCTTCCGGATTGCTTGAGTACATCGTCTGCGCTTGTGATACGCCAAATGTAGACAAGAATAAGAGCGCTGAAAATACGGCAAAACGATTTCGCATGATCCTTATTTTGCGGCACATGGCCGGTCCTGAGCAAGGAAATCCATGTGAATGGTTATTCATGGACGCGCATCGTGTACCCGGTTTAGCAAGAGCATCGCCTTCGCGGCCTGCTAGAACGCGAAGGCGATGCGGAAGCACAGGACACGTCCAGGCCCGGTGGACGCGGGACCAGTACGCCGTTGCCGCCGCTTTCTCCCGGCCGCGTCACTGCCACGTAAAGACGAACGGTGACGATGGAACCCCTCGGATCGGCCAATGCCCTTGCTCTTTTGGATTATCTCATTTGGATTGAATAATATAGGCGGAAAATAATGCCAAAATAACAGCTTAGCGACGCGCCCTCGCCAGTTACTTTTCATCGTGCTATCATCTAATGTCTATTATACTTACCCATGATTGGTGCAAACAGAACCATCGAACCCGGGAATGGTGTCGCGAGCCATTCTAAATATTTGTTTTCTTCCGGATGACCTGCTATCGTGTTCGAGTGTTGTTTGGCTCGATTTCCTTGTAGCGCTTTTTCCCGCGTAGATGCACAGAACTGCGAGGATCGTTTTTCTCGATCCTGAGCGAACAGAATCGGGGAAGCCTGGCAATCGAAGACGTCAGAAGCCTCGCGGCGAGCGAGGATCGTTTCCCTTCATGCACCACATCCACGGTTTCTGGGAGGGGCAATTGGACGTTTATTCACGCCTAACGGCAATTGATCGAAACTATGCATGGCGCGGATCCGTTCAAGCGGACGGCTGCACGCAAGCGAACGAGATTGGGACGCTCAAGAACCCGGCCCGCTTCTCAAAGGAGCCTGAGAATCTCATCGATATCCCCAGCGAGCCGCTGAGCCCCTGGTCGTGCTCGATAGCCAAACGCATCTTCGATGTCGTATGCGTTCTGCCTGGTTTGATCTTGCTGTTGCCCCTCTTGGTGGGGATCGGACTGGCGGTGTGGCTCACCTCACCGGGTCCTGTGCTCTTTTTGCAAAAGCGAATGGGCCGCAATGGCCGCACCTTTACGATTCTGAAGTTCAGAACCATGCCCGACGCAAAAGAAAAGAAGCGTCATGCGGTAACCACAACAGACAACCAGCAGTTCACCGCCATCGGCCCCTTCTTGCGCCGCTGGAAACTCGACGAACTTCCCCAGGTTCTGAATGTTCTGTGGGGAGACATGAGTTTGGTAGGCCCCCGTCCCAAGATGCCCGAGCATGCCACCTTCAATCTCCGCAGCCGCCCGGGAATCACAGGCGCGGCCACGCTGGCGTTTGCCAAGGAAGCCGAGATTCTGGCCAACGTACCCAAGGAGCATCTCGAGGTCTACTACCATTCGGTCGTGCTTCCGGCCAAGCGCTGGCTTGACGTGGATTACATGAACCGTGCCACTTTCCTGTCCGATCTGAAACTGATTATGAACACCGTCTTGCACCGCTGGGATGGTTTCGCCGTCGAGAGCCTGCTAAGCGCCGGGCTTCTGAATACCGGGATCTCGGCCAAGTCCACCCAGGAATCGCCTTTCTACGCCCATGCAAGCGGCTCTGGACGGATGTCGATGCCGCCTCCGATCAATCGCGTCACTTCCGTAGAGCGCGCCGAGGCTTCCTGACGAGTTCGGCGTGCAACGCCACGGCACGCGGGCTCGTCGCGCGATCTGTCGATGAATGGAATCCCGCGGCAACCCTGCCGCTTCCACTTCCCGCAAGAGCGATGGATACCATGCACCCCGCTACGGTTCGCATAGAATCATCCCGCTTCCCTGCTCTGCATCTCCGCCTTGCGCGCCAAGATGGGAGCCATTCTCCAGGGGCTTTTCATGCGTGATTCCTTCCGGCGTCTTCTCACCATCCTCCTGGTAAGCCTGGCGATTCTGCTGGTGCTGTTGCGCGCGGCTGCGTGGCTTCGGCACGGCCTCCGTGTTCACTAGAGCAAAACCGGAGTCAACGTGTCCTTGCCGAGGGCCTACAAGGTGGCTTTTTCTTGAGGAAAAAGCCACTTGAGAGCCTTGCCACTGGGTACAGCTACTCTGGTTTTGCTTTCGCCCACCCGCGTCCTGCTACGTCGGCGCCGCCGCCGGCACAGCAACTCGCTTGCGCCCATTCGTCCGTCCCGCTTCCGCACTGCGCCATCAGGGCAATCGCACTGGGATTTCTTTGCGCACCCCCACCGGTTTGTCATCCATTTGCAGAAAGGCCATCGCCGCATATATAAATCGATGCGCAGGTCTGCATCGCTGTCGCGCGGCCGCGCGACCCAACCTTGCAGCAGCTTCCACCCGATTTTTTTAGGAGTCTCGTCCCCATGCGCCGCGCATTCGTTTTCCTGTCCGTAGCTTCGCTTCTTTTGTCTGCCACAGCCTGCTGGTCTGCGCCCAGGACCTACCTCGCCAACGATTACGGCGCAAAGGGCGATGGAAAATCGCTGGAAACCGCGGCACTGCAGAAGGCTATCGATGCGGCTGCGCGCACCGGCGGCACGGTAACGATGAAGCCCGGCGTCTATCTCACAGGCTCCATCTTCCTCAAGTCCGGCGTCACGCTCGATGTGCCCGAGGGCGCTACGCTCATCGGCTCCGAGCGGCTGGAAGACTACCCCATGTTGCCCACGCGCATCGCCGGCATCGAGATGACCTGGCCCGCTGCGCTGGTCAATGTCCGCGGCCAGCACGATGTGCGCATCGCCGGCAAAGGAATCGTCGACGGCGATGGCCCCATCTGGTGGAAGTCCTACTGGGATCTGCGCGCCATTTACGAGCCCAAGGGCCTGCGCTGGGCCTCGGACTACGACGCGCGCCGCCCGCGCCTGCTGCTCGTGCAGGAATCCTCCGGCGTGACCATCGGCGGCGGCATTCAACTGAAGCGTTCCGGCTTCTGGACCATCCAGATTCTCTACTCCCACGACATTCACATCGACGGCGTCGTCATCCGCAACAACGAGGGCGGCAAGGGCCCTTCGACCGACGGCATCGACATCGACTCGTCGCGCAAGATTCTTGTTGAGCACGCCGACATCGACGTGAACGACGACGCGCTCTGCCTGAAGTCCGGCCGCGATTCCGACGGCCTTCGCGTCAACCGGCCCACAGAGGACGTCGTCCTTCGCGACTGTATCGTCCGCCACGGCGCAGCAGCCGTGACCATCGGCAGCGAAACCTCGGGAGGATTCCGCAACATCGAGGCCTACAACATCACCGCGCTCGCGGGCGTTCCGTCCGGCGTGCTGTTCAAGTCCGCGCACACCCGCGGCGGCTACGCCAAGGATATCCGCATCCACGACCTCGATCTGCAGGGCGTTGCCATTCCCATCCACATCACCATGAACTGGAATCCGAGCTACAGCTATGCCACCCTGCCCGCCGGCCTCAAAGACGTTCCTCCCTACTGGACGGTACTGACCACGCCCGTAGCAGGCGAGAAGGGCCTGCCGCATTTCAGCGGCGTACACATCTGGAACATCGAGGCCCGAGGCGCAAAGACTGCCTTCAACGTCAGCGCCTATCCCAACGCCACGCTCGACAACTTCCGCATCGACCATCTCGACATTGAAGCCGCCACGGCCGGTACAATCGCCAACTCCCGCAACTGGACGCTCGCCGACAACAACATCCGCACCGCCGACGGCTCCAAGATCAAGTTCGCCGACGCGCCCTCCGGCCCGCAGGAGACCGCCTTCGGCGACAAATAGCCATCTCTAGGCGAATCCGGAAAAAGATACCTGGGCATCCACAGTCGTTCTGAAGAAAAATACTCCTCCAACAGAACGGACAGATCGCCTATTTTGCCGGCGCTTGCTTGGCCTGCAGCAGCGCCAGCAGTTGCAGATAGAGTCCGTCGCGCGTGGCAAGGCGATCGGTTGCGCGCGTGATGTAGTGGACCGTGGCCTCAATGCCTTCCACGGTCGGCCTCATGCTGATGGTCGAAGTCGCGGCCATGTTGATCACGCTGCTTCCGCGCGCCACGCGCATCCAATCGCGCTCGGCGGCGCGGGCGTTCTCGGCTGTCTTCTCGTGCACCAGTTGCTCAATCTCCGCGGCCACCTGGTGTACGTCGAAGGTCTTGGGAATCCCGATACTGACGTCGTCCCACATCCACTGGCTCGATGTCGAAAAATTGAAGTACTGGCCGCGAATCGCATAGCTGTTCAGGATGGAAATGCGCCGCCCTGTCGGGCGTCCTTTGCCGGGAATGCTGTTCAATTCCAGCAACATGGTATTGAACAGGCCTACCTCCACAACCTCCCCATTCACGCCGTTGATCTCCACCCAATCTCCCACATGGATGCCGTTGCGCCCCATCAGCAGAAACCATCCTAGAAAGGCCAGCACAAAGTCCTGCAATGCAATCGTCAATGCCGCCGTGGTCAGTCCCAGGACCGTTGAGGTGTGTTGCGGCGCGCCGAAGACAATCAGGAGAACGATCGCGGCGCAGCCGATCTGCAATCCCAACCGGATCATCGTGCGGAGCGTATGTGCCTGCCGGTTGTCCAACGTCCACCGCGCCAGCATCAGCTCGGATAGAATCCCCATCCCGATCGTTCCCAGAATGGCGACAATGATCCATGCCAGGGAGACCACAATCAGGTGCAAAAGGATGCGGTGCTGCACTGCCAGTTGTCCAATCCACTTGTTGTACACCGCCGCCAGTTGTCGATCCGCATCGATGCGGTCGTTATAGATGGCAAGAATCTGTCGTGCATTGTTCCTGTCCCGCAACTGCTCCAGGCGGCCTTGGCCCGCCGAAGCGGCAGTCAACGTATCCGCCAGCTTCGTTTGCGCAGCCGTGCGGTCGGCTGCAAGCGCCGAGGCTTCCGCCGTTGCCTGCGACGCAGCCTGCTCAAGCAGTTGCCGGCGATCTTCCTGCCTGCGAAGGGCCTGCACGCGCATCGTCAGCGTGCGGTGCTGCCCGGCCGAGGCCACCGCCCGCGCGGCAGTCGCATGGACATCGCTCTGTGCCTGCTGTTGGGCCAGATGATAGGCGGCTAGCTCCTGCTGGATCTCATCGCTGTTGTCTCCCAGAAGATGGGCCAGCGTGCTGCTTGCATCTGCCAGCTCGCCGCTGTCCAGATTCAGTTGCGCGCGCGCCAGTTCCAGATCGTCGTTATCGTCGCCGCCCGTGTTCGCATTCTTCTTCGTCGGATCGCCCGCCGCGGCATCTCCTCCCAGTTGCTGCACCCGCTGCTTGTCCTGCTTGACCAACTGTTCCAGCTCGGCCACCTTTTGCGCTGCGCTCTGCGCCTCTCCTGTCGGCGCGGTATGACTCGTGCGCATACTGGCCATCCGCAAGGCCATGCCAAAGGCCTGGTCCACCTCGTGATCCGCCAGCCGCTCGGCATCGTGGGCAAACTCCTGCTCCTCCGCGCTCACCGCCATCGACAGCAGTGTGTTGGCGGTCTGCCACGGTTCGATACAGACGATCGCCTTCCGTCCGCCCGCTGCGCTGTGCCCGGCATTGCGCTGGCGCAGAAAGCTCAGTTGCACCAGCACATCCTGCGTCGTCCAGATATAGACGAGGCATCCAGCCAACGCCAGAAGGCAAATCGTCAGCATCAGGATGCGTCCCTTGCTCCATAGTCTTGCCGAATGCTGCGCTGCCGTCGGATGCGGCGTGGTCTTGGTCTTCATACCTTCGATTCTTTCAGATCGAGCCACGCCTGCGATCTCTTTTCCCCATTTGGCTGGGCCTGCCAAATCGCGGCCTACGAAAAGGCCGGCTTCATCGATCTCAACGAGATCGTCGCGCGCCGCTACGACTCACTCGGCGCTGCCGCTGTCGAGCCGCTCTTTGCCGACCCGCACACGCACACCAGCCGCGCCGGCGCAGAACTGAACGCCGAGTCTGTCATCGCCGGTCTCAAGGCGCTGCCCGCCAATCCCCTCGCGCAGTTCTTCGACCGGAAAGCAGCAGCCATCGATCCAGCAAACTGAGTTTGCCGGATCGATGGCTCTTTTTTCTGTAGCCTCTGTTGCGTTACGAAACGAATCTTCCCTGTTATCCGCCGTACTGCGCGTCGCTCACCTGTTCCATCCAGTCGACAGCCTTGCCGTCAAGCTTCTCCTGGATGGCAATGTGCGTCATTGCCGTGGTGGGCGCGGCCCCGTGCCAGTGCTTCTCGCCCGGCGCAAACCAGACCACATCGCCCGGCCGGATCTCCTCAATGGGCCCGCCCAACCGCTGCACTCTTCCGCAACCTGAGGTGACGATCAGCGTCTGGCCCAGCGGATGGGTATGCCAAGCTGTTCGCGCGCCCGGCTCGAAGGTGACATGCGCTCCGGTCACGCGCGCCGGGTCTGCCGCGTCCATCAGCGGGTCCACGCGCACTGTTCCTGTGAAATAGTCCGCTGGTCCCTTGTAGGATGCCTGCGTGCCAACGCGTTTGATCTCCATCTGCAATGCTCCTTCTTACTATTCTCTATCGGATTGAAGTTTGCCGCGATGCCTCTGGTAGAGGTTGCTGTGTCGAAGGAAGCATTGAACAATCTTCTGCTTCCATCAACCCGTCCCTCAGGGGCTAAAGCCCATCTGCTTTTGCAGCTTTGTACGGCACGGCTAAACAGGCTGCGGGAAAAGGCATGTTTGCCATCGCAGAGTCTGAGAAACTTCCCTCAGGGGCTAAAGCCCCGCTGATTCCAGGTGGTTTATCGGCCCGACTGAAGTCAGGCCCTGTTACAAAGCCCGTTTGGCGAGAGTTATTCCGCTGCCTGTAAAGTCGTGCCCTTTCAAAACTCCGGCTTATGCATAGGTTCCCTAAACTGCTTTGCCCATCTCGTAGGCCTGCTTCATCGCGCTGCTGGTCCGGATGTCGCCTGCCTTCCATGCGCCGGTCCCATAGACGATGCCCTTCTCCTTCGCGTTCCGCAGGCAGGAGGTGAAGCCACGGAAGCCTTCAATAGTCCTTGCCATCGCTGCCTTGCTGCCATCGGCGGCGGCAACAATGAAGTAGAACTCCTTGTTCGCGATCTCTGTGTAGCGTGCAACGGTCCGGTCAAGGACGGTCTTCATTTGCGCACACATGGTGTAAAAGTAAACCGGAGTCGACAGCACAATTACATCGGCCTTCAACATACTTTCCAGCACAAGCGCCATGTCGTCCTTCTGCGCACACTTGCCATTCGCCGCGCAGGCGCCACAACCGGTACAGTAGTTGATCTTCTTCTCTGCCAGGACCACCTTGTCAACGGTATGGTTTGCGGACAGAGCTCCATCCCGGAACTGATCGCACAAGGTCTCCGAGTTTCCGGCCTTCCTGGGACTGGACGAAAGTATCAGTATCTTCTTGCTCATTCCTTCCCTTTCACTGCACATCGGTTGGCGCCGCAAGCAGAAGAGCCAGGCGTTCCCCGCGCCCGGCTCTCCGCATGCTTCAGAGCAGAGCGCTCAGCGGCCAGTCATCTTCTCGAGGTGCTCTGGATAGCGGCCGCCTTCGAGAACGATCTTCGACGCCGCGGTATCGATCGCGCTCAGGTCTTCCGCGGTCAGCACAACGTCCACCGATGCAATGTTCTCTTCCAGACGCGACAACTTCGTCGTGCCCGGAATCGGAACGATCCACGGCTTCTGCGCCAGCAGCCACGCCAGCGCAATCTGTGCAGGCGTCGCGCCTTTCTGCCTGGCAATCTCAGTGAGCAGATCGACGATTGCCTGATTCGCCTTGCGTGCTTCCTGCGTAAACCGCGGCAGGGTGCTGCGGAAGTCGTTCTTGCCCAACTCGGTCTTGTCGTTCATGGCGCCGGTCAGGAAGCCCTTACCCAGCGGGCTGTAGGGCACCAGGCCGATGCCAAGCTCTTCGAGCACCGGAATCACCTCGGCCTGGGGCTTGCGCCACCACAGCGAGTACTCGCTCTGCAGCGCCGTAACAGGTTGTACGGCATGGGCGCGGCGAATCGTCTCTACGCCGGCTTCCGACAGGCCGAAGTGCTTCACCTTGCCTGCCTGGATCAGTTCCTTTACCGCGCCGGCAACGTCTTCAATCGGCACGTCGGGATCGACGCGGTGCTGATAGAAAAGATCGATGACGTCGATGTTGAGGCGCTTGAGCGAGTCCTCGGCCACCTGCTTGATGCGCTCGGGCCGGCTGTTCAACCCCTGCCAGCCGGGACTGCCGTCCGGATTGAGATTGAAACCGAACTTGGTGGCGATCACCACCTTGTCGCGCACTGCCGGCAAAGCCTTGCCCAGCAGACGCTCGTTGGTAAAGGGGCCGTAGACTTCAGCCGTATCGAAGAATATTACGCCGCGCTCCACGGCCGCGTGCAGAAGCGAGATCATCTCCTGCTCGTCCTTCGGCGCGCCGTAGGAGAAGCTCATGCCCATGCAACCGAGGCCGATGGCCGAAACTTCAAGATTGTTCTTTCCCAATTTGCGAGTTTGCATTGTTTCTCCTGTTGCCGTCGGCAATTTTGTTGCTTTGAACCATTCGGAGGGTTCGATGATTACTCGGCTTTCAGCGAGGCCATGTCGATCGAGAAGCGATACTTCACATCCGACCGGAGCAGGCGCTCGTAGGCTTCGTTGATCTTCTGGATCGGAATCACCTCGACGTCGGCGACGATGTTATGCTCGCCGCAAAAGTCCAGCATCTCCTGGGTTTCGCGGATGCCGCCGATGGGCGAGCCGGAAAGGCTGCGGCGGCCCATGATGAGACCGAAGGCAGAGACATCCAGCGGCTTCTCCGGAGCGCCGACAAGGGTGATGTTTCCGTCGCGGCTCAGCAGATGGATATAGGAGTTGATGTCGTGGTTCGCTGAGACGGCGTCGAGGATGAAGTCGAAGCTGCCTGCGTGCTTCTGCATCTGGCTGGCGTCGCGGGAGAGCACTACTTCATCGGCGCCCAGCCGCAGAGCGTCTTCGCGCTTTGACTCCGAAGTGGTGAAGACCACTGTGTGCGCACCCAAAGCATGAGCAAACTTCACACCCATGTGGCCCAGTCCGCCGATGCCGACCACGCCCACCTTCTTGCCCTTACCCACGCCCCAGTGGCGCATGGGCGAGTAGGTCGTGATGCCAGCGCAGAGCAGCGGCGCGGCTCCGGCCGGGTCCAGGTTTTCCGGCACACTCAGCACAAAGCGCTCGTCGACCACAATGCTGTCGGAGTAGCCGCCATAGGTCACGCCGCCCAAATGCTTGTCCGGCAAGTTGTAGGTGAAGGTGGGATTCACGCAGAACTGCTCCAGACCCTCCTTGCAGGCCGGGCAGGTGCCGTCGGAATCCACCAGGCAGCCAACGCCCACCAGATCGCCTGCCTTGAATTTGGTCACGTTGCCGCCCACCTTGCTCACGCGGCCCACAATTTCGTGGCCGGGGACACAGGGATAAACGGTCGGCATCACACCGCTCCACTCGTTGCGCGCCTGGTGCAGGTCGGAGTGACAGACGCCGCAGAAGAGAATCTCAATCTGGACGTCCTGCGCGGTGGCTTCGCGCCGTGAAATCGTCGTAAACGCCAGCGGCGATGTCGCGCTGTTTGCGGAATATGCTTTCGCTTTGTACATGGAGATTACCTCTTCGCCTTTCGGCTGATCTGGTTGCACTGTCTCTGTAGGCATGCGCGGCCTTCCACTTCCTCGGCGCGCGCTGTCCCGACCGGACTTGGCCGCCTTGCCGGGCACAATGTCCATCCAGAGACTATCCAAGAACGCCGTCAAACCGGTATCCCAATCCTTCCGATTGATTGCCTGATTCTCTCGTCTAAAGTTTTTCTGTGCATTTCTGCACCGGCAGGAGATAGGCTAAAAACATAGGACGCGTTCAGAGTACCCATCATGAAACAAGCTATTCACAAAGCACAACCGCAGCCAGAGCTGGCCGCACTGCGTAGCAACCTGATTCGCAGAATTACCGCTCGTGTAAATATCGAAGGCGATCAGGCAACAGAGATTCCCGGCCTGCACCTCTATCGACGCTCCGCGCCCACTCAGTGCACATCTGCCACCTATGAGCCTGCGCTGATTGTCTTCCTGCAGGGCAAGAAGCGGATCAACCTTGGTGGCACGGTTCACCTTTGCGATGGCTCCAACTTCCTGCTCAGCACCATCGACCTTCCCGTAGTGAGCCAGGTCGTTGAAGCATCTCCGAAGGAACCCATCGTCGGCCTGATTCTGCGCCTGGAAATGCCGAAGATTCGCGAAATCCTGAGCCAGGAAGAGTTCCACCTGCCAGAGACTGCGGCGAGTGCCTGCGGAATGGCCGTTGGCGTCTCCACGGTTGAGTTGCTCGATGCCTGCTCGCGGCTCCTCAACCTGCTCGATGCGCCGCGGGACATTCCCTTCCTTGGCAGTCTTATCCAGCGTGAGATCATCTACCGGCTGCTGCGCGGACCGCAGGGCAGGAACCTGCGCGCCATCGCCACACTCGGCGAACAAAGCAACCGCACCGCCCGCGCTGTTGCCTGGCTTCGCGCCAACTATGCAAAACCATTGCGCATCGAGGAACTCGCCGCGGTCTCGCACATGGGCATCTCCACCTTCCACCACCATTTCCGCACGCTCACGGCCATGAGCCCGCTGCAGTACCAGAAGCATCTGCGTCTGCACGTCGCCCGCGAGCGGATGCTTACCGCAGGGCTCGACGCCGCCAGCGCCGCCTTCGAGGTCGGCTACGAGAGCGCCAGCCAGTTCAGTCGAGAGTACAGCCGCTTCTTTGGTCAACCGCCCATCCGCGACGTCCGCGCGCGCCGCGATTCGGGCCTTGAAGCGGCGCGGGATTAGAGCCATCCCTGCGAGGATTCGAGCGCACTCTGGCGTTTCGATCTCCATCTGGTTCAACCAATGTGACGGGCATCGAATACATGGCCGACCAACTCCATCCCTTCCGCTCTTCGGTTCAAGGCGTCGAGAGACGCTATGGAAATATGAATCCCACTTTCAGCGCACCCCATCGGAAATTCAGGATTCCGGAAATCCGGTAACCGAAGGCCCAGCGTAAATTTAGATTATCTACTTAATAAAATTAGCTTTAGTGTGATTATTCACGAAGCGCCTACCAACTCCGATCCCGCACGTACACGCATAGCTTTCGATAGGGAATTCCATTTTTTGGTATCCGCAAAACGGCATAATAAAAAGTATTTTTCTATTGACACTCGTCCTTCGGCAGTGCGTTAATTCTCTTCCGAGGTCAGACCTCGGTTTTTGCTTTTAGCGAACGGAATCACCTTCGCTACAGCAAGTTCTCCACTGTCACTTCAACAGGAGGCACAACAGGCGAACAATGATGAAAACTATTGCCAACACCCCGAAATCGCTCACACGTCGCAGAAGCGGCTGGGCTGGCATCCTGACCGCGATGCTCGCATTTGCACTTTGCGTGGCTTGGCCGTCAGGACAAGCAAATGCACAGACCGCCGGCGAGGGCTCGTTGCAGGGCACGGTTACCGACTCTTCCGGCGCCGTGATTCCCAACGCGACCGTCAAGATCACCAATGACGCCACTAAGATCGAAACGACGCGCCTGTCCAGTTCGGCTGGCTACTACGTCGTTTCTCCCGTTCAGCCCGGAACCTACACCGTGCAGGTCACAGCTCCCGGCTTCAAGACGATGGTGCAGTCCAACGTCGTGGTCGACGCACTGCAGAGCCGCGTCTTCAACCCCGCGCTCAGCGTTGGCCAGGAGACGCAGACTGTCGAAGTAACGGCCGCGCCTCCGGTGCTGGACACCGCCGACGCCACCCTCGGCCTGACGGTTGAGAACGAGACCTACACCAATCTGCCGATCCAGATGAACAACGCGCAGCGCGACCCGACCGCCTTCGGCACGCTGACCCCCGGCTCGCAGAGCGGCACACGCCTGCCCGTCATCGGCGGCACAGGCAACTATCTCGGCCAGCTCTACCTCGACGGTATGCCGGCCACCACGGTCAACCAGCAGGGCGACAACCGCGTGGTCTCGCTCTCGATGAGCGTCGAAGCAGTCGATCAGTTCCAGGTGCTTACCAGCACCCCGCCCGCCGAGTACATGGGCGCGGGCGCAATGAACTTCACGATGAAGTCCGGCGGCCTGAAGTACCATGGCCAGATCGCCGACTTCATTCGCAACACAGCCTTCGATACCTGGGGATTCACGTCCAAGGCTGCCACGGTTGCAACCGCTTCCGGCGCCTACGTTCAGGCTCCCAAGCCTGTCGAGCATCAGAACGAGCTATCGGTCAGCGCCGGCGGCGTCGTGCCGAAGACGCATGACAAGATGTTCTTCTTCTTCGCCTACGACAAGTTCCACCTGCGCAAGGGAGCGAATCCTTCTCTTTACAACATTCCCACACAGGCCATGCTCACGGGCGACTTCACTGAGCTGAATGGCAACGTGGGCGGAGGTGGCCAGTCAGGCACCGGTTCCACCAACCCTGCCATTCTGTACAATCCCACCAGCAACAGTTGTACAGGCAGCGTCTGCACCCGCCAGCCTTTTGTTGGCACAAAGAACGGCGTCTCCTCCTACAACGTGATTCCGTCGGCGATGATCTCGCCAATCGCCAAGGCGATGGCGGCCTATGTCCCTGCTCCGTCGAACACCACGTCGCTCTACAACAACTACCTGGGCGGCTATCCCAGCGGCTTCGACAACCATGCGATCGACTGGCGCGTAGACTACGACCTGAACGCCAAGCAGCGCATCTCGTCGGTGGGCGTCAACGGCGCGGAACACTACCTGAACAACTTCAGTTCGGGCGGAACGGCTCCTACCACCTATGGCTATCTGCCGCTGCCCTACGTTGGCGGCACCTACGCCAACATCTTCCCCCAGAGCTACATTGTTGAGCACATCTACACCATCAGTCCGAGCCTGGTGAACCAACTCAAGTACAGCTTCACCCGTTTCATCCAGCCGCAGACCAACGCAACGGATGGCATCAAACAATACGAGCCCTCGGCCTATGGCATCAGCAACATTCCCGCAGGCCAGGCCAGCACCGAATTCCCCGGTGCGCAGTTTGGAGCAACCTCGGCCTTCGGCACTGCCTACACAGGCTGGACGACGAACGGCACGTCCTCAACCACCCAGCAGGTGAATCCGAACACCTACGCACTGACCGACAACGTGCAGTGGCTGCGCGGCAAGCACTCGCTGACCTTCGGCTTCTCCTACCTGTGGGAAGAAGTCAACAGCGCGGCTCCAATCGGCTACTCGTCGCAACTCTACCTGGTATACAACGGCAATTCGACAGCGAATTTCGCCAGCAATTCGAATGCGCTGAGCACGGCCACAACGGGCTTCTCGTTTGCCAGCTACATGCTCGGCGCGGTGGGCGGCTCATCCTCGTCAACCACCTTCGCAGCCCCGTCGATCAACCTCTATCCGCTCAGCGAGACCGGCGGCCGCTATCACCCCATCGCGCCTTACATTCGCGACAGCTTCAAGGCAACCCAGAAGCTGACCGTCGAAATCGGCATGCGCTGGGATTACCTGCCCCCGTTCCACGAGGTCAAGGATCGCTGGACCTTCCTGAACCCCTCCCTCATCAATCCGCTGACCGGCACCAACGGCATGTTGCAGTTTGCCGGCAACTACGGCGGCGGACTGCCCGTAAGCTGCAATTGCCGCACCCCTGTAAGCACCTACTGGAAGAACTTTGGACCGCGTCTCGGCTTTGCGTATGAGATCAATCCGAAGACCATTCTTCGCTCCGGCTTTGCGGTTGTGTACTCGCAGGCAGGCGGCGTCGGCGGACGCGGCGGCAACGCCACCGGCACCGGCCAAACCGGCTTCAATATGACCGCCACTGGTCCCACTGAAATCGGCACAGGCGCAACGGCCGGTCCTTCCTACTGGCTGAACAACAGCTCCGGCTTTACCGGCCTTGGACTGGCAAACACCAGCCTCTTGGGCCCCGGATTCAACTATCCTTCGGCTCCCACGCCCAGCATAACCGCGCAGGAACTGAACACCGGCTACTACGTCAGCGGCGGCAAGATGGTCTCGGCCAGCAGCGTTTCCTATGCCGATCCGTACTTCTCTGGCCGCGCCCCAGAGATCGTCTTGTTCAACTTCGGTTTCGAACGCAGCATTACGCCCGACCTGACTCTGGGCGTAAACTACGCCGGCAACGAGAGCCACTTCATCGTCAACTCCGGCACCACAGGCTCCAACGCCCGCGGCTACTGGACCAACCAGCTCAATCCGAAGTACCTGGCCATCCTGGGCAGCGTGAAGGACTCCACGAACGCCAAACCCATCCTTACCGCACCCGCAACGGCCGCCAATGCGGCAATCGTCAGCAGCTACTTCCCGTCGGCTCCCACACCGGCCTTCTTTACTGCTGCCGGCGCAATCAACACCTCGGCTACCGTAGCCCAGATGCTGACCGCGTTCCCGCAGTACTCCGGCGTCAGCGACACCTATGGCAACGTGGGCAACTTCACCTATCACGCACTGCAGGTGACCCTGAACCAGCGCATGCACAAGGGCCTGACCTACAACATCAACTACACCTACTCGAAAAACCTGGGAGACGACGGCACCTACCGCTCGGGCTTCGATCTGCCGGCCGCGGCCATCTCGAACGGAAAACAGGCCTATAAGCAAGACCGCATCGACCGCTCGTGGACCGCGATCTCCATCCCACACATCATCCACGCCTACGGCGTCTATCAACTGCCTTTCGGCAAAAACAAGATCGGCAGCAACTCCATGTTGGTTCGCTGGCTTGCTGGCGGCTGGCAGTTCTCCAGTATTTACAGCTTTAGCTCCGGAACGCCGCTCGCGGTTACCATGTCAAACAACTCGGCACAGGGACAGGGCACTGCGATGCCCGATCTGAACCCCTCCTTTAGCGGACCGCTGCGCATCAACGGCAAGTTCGGCTCCGGCCCCAAGGGATACAACACTTGCAACCTGGGCATCAATGCGGCGGGTCAGACCGGCTGCTCCAAGATCCAGTATCTGGATCAGACGGGCTTCACCAACCCGGCCGACATCTCCCCATTCGACTCTCAATACAGCAACAAGCTGCCCCAGTACCTGATCGGCAACGCACCCCGTACGCTGGCTTATAAGGTACGCAACCCCTACACGTGGAATGTGGACGCTGGTCTGCGCCGCAGTATTCCCATCCGCGAGGGTGTGGAGTTCGTCTTCGAGGCGGATGCGATCAACGTCTGGAACCACGTAACCTTCGGCAGCCCGAGCGCCAGTTGGTCCGAGACGTTGAACCCGAGCACCAGCACCATCACCTACCCCGGCACCTTCGGAACCATCGGCAGCGCCTCCGGCAACCGCGACTGGCAGTTCGCCGGCCACATCAAGTTCTAACCTTCACAGCGCGGCTGCCGCGAACCACTGCAACAGCCGCGCCAGAACCGGAAAAGGCCATGCTCGCAAAAGCATGGCCTTTTCTATTGCGCCTAAGTAGGAGCGCTAGTAGCTATAGCGGTGAAGTGTTATTCCAGCGCTTCCGGCTTCAGGGCAATGTTCTTCTCGCCCGCTGCCTTGCGCTTGTTGTACGCCTTCACCCAGTCTTCCCAGTGCTTGCCGGCCGCGCGGTCTTTGCCGCTGAACTCGAGCCGCGCAATCTGGTCGTACGTGAGCTTGCACTTCCCGGCCACGTTGGGCGCAAAGTACTGCACCCACGACTCGGCCAGCGTGGGCCCTGTGTGGCGATTGAAGATGAAGATCTCCATGCGCTCGCCGGACTTCAGCGTCACGGTCACGTCGCCTCGATAGTCGAAGGCCTTTTCCAGGGCCTGACGCAAATCCTCGTCGCCGGCAAGCTCCGGAACCCAGCCTTCCAGGTTTTCATGCTCGAAGCCCGGAGCTTTCTCCAGGGCCTCCACCTCTTCGCGCGTGTACTTGAGAGTTTCGGCGCTCATACGTTGGTCTCCTCAAGAGCAGGCGCGGGCTTTTCGATCTGCACCAGAGAGTCCGTGCTCTCCGCGCGGAATTCGTTCAGCAGCTTCAGCGCATGATCGTCTTTGTATGTGCTGAAGGTTCCCTTCACCATGCCCCAGAAGCCCTTCAGCGTGGTAAAGCCGTCGATCACCGCCGGAGCCTCGTAGCCGCAACTGACCATGCAGTTGGCGCACTTCGGATTGCCGCTGGGCACGCCGTAGTTCTCCCAGTCGGTGGTCTCCATCAGTTCCTTGTAGCTTTCCGCGTAGCCGTCCTGCAGCAGATAGCAGGGCCTCTGCCAACCGAAGATGCTGTAGGAGGGCATGCCCCACGGGATGCAGTCGTAGTTGCGGTCGCCCATCAGAAATTCCAGAAACAGCGGCGACATATTGAAGCGCCACGAAGGCTTGCGGTTCGACAGGATGGCGCGGAACAACTTGCGCACGCGCGCCCGGCCCATGAAGCGGTTCTGGTCCGGAGCCTTGTCGTAGCTGTAACCGGGCGAAAGCACCATGCCTTCCACGCCGATCGACATCATCTCGTCGAAGTGCGCGCGGACGCTGTTCGGATCAGTGCCGTCGAAGAAGGTCGAGTTGGGCGTCACGCGGAAGCCGCGCCGCACCGCCTCCTTGATGCCCTCCACCGCCAGATCGTACCCGCCCTCGCGGCACACCGCAAAGTCGTGGTGCTCGCGCTGGCCGTCGAGATGCACTGAGAACGTGAGGTACTTCGACGGCGTAAACTCCGGCAGCCGCCGCTTGAGTTCCAGCGCGTTCGTGCAGAGGTAGATGTACTTCTTCCGCGCCACCAGGCCGTTGACGATCTCGATGATCTGAGGATGCAGCAGCGGCTCGCCGCCGGGAATCGAGACCATCTCCACGCCGGACTCTTCCACGGCCGCAAAGCACTCTTCCGGCGTCAGCATCCGCTTCAACACATGCGGCGGATACTGCACCTTGCCGCACCCGGCGCAGGCCAGGTTGCAGCGGAACAGCGGTTCGAGCATCAGCACCAGGGGATAGCGCTTGACGCCGGTGATCTTCTTTTTTATGACGTAACTTGCGACCGTCCACATCTGGGAGATCGGAATTGCCATCTTTGGATTAACCTCCAGCGCCGGCTTCAGCAGTGCGGTCCATCGCCTGCTTGTAGCTATTGAGCGCCATCAATGGGAAATACTGGCGATACAGTGTATAGGCCAGGTAGAAGACTTTCGGGAAGCCTGTGCCCGTGATGATGGACTCGCGCCGAGATCCTTCGCCCATCGATTCGTCCCAGCTTCCGTCGGGGAGCTGATGTGTCAGCAGCCAGCGTACGCCCTTGGCCACCGAGTCCGAACGGTCGTCGCCCGCGGCCAGCAGGGCCATCAACGCCCAGGCAGTCTGCGAAGGCGTGCTCACGCCCACGCCGCGCAGGTTCGGATCGTCGTAGCTGGCGCAGCTCTCACCCCAGCCGCCGTCCGGATTCTGCACCATGCGAATCCACTCGGCCGCCTGCAGAACCTGCGGCTCATGGCTGTCGATGCCGATGGCCTCAAGGCCGCGCAGCACCAGGAACGTGCCGTAGATGTAGTTCACGCCCCAGCGGCCAAACCAACTGCCGTCCGGCTCCTGTTCCTTGAAGATGAAGTCGATGGCCTTCTTCACGCGCTTGTCTTCGCGCGTATACCCGTAGGCAGCCAGCATCTCCAGCATCCTGCCCGTAATATCCACCGTCGGCGGATCCAGCATGGCGTTGTGATCGGCAAACGGGATGTACTGGAAGATCATCTTCGTGTTGTCTTTGTCGAAGCTGGCCCAGCCGCCGGTGCGGCACTGCATCGCCATCTCCCAGTCGATGGCCCGCTGCGCTGCCTCATGCTGGTAGCGTTCGCGCGGATTGTCCACGCGGTTCAGCGCCAGCAGAACCTGCGCCGTGTCGTCGGTGTCCGGATAAAACTCGTTGTTGAACTCGAAGTACCAGCCGCCTGGATCGACGCTGCGCACCTTCACGGCCCAGTCGCCCTTGTGGCGCACTTCCTTTGAAAGCATCCAGTCCGCAGCCTTGATCATGCGCGGATCGTTGGGCGCCACGCCGGCATCGACAAGCGCGCAAACCGCCTGCGCCGTGTCCCACACCGGAGAAACGCACGGCGTCATGCGGAAGGTCGCCTCCGGCATCGTTTCGTTGGCCGGCGCCTCGATGCCCAGCTTTTCAAACTCGTCGCGCGCGCGGATCACCTGCGGATCGTCTTCCGAGTAGCCAAGGCAGCGCAGCGCGATGATCGCGTTCAGCATCGCCGGGTAGATCGCGCCCAGGCCGTCGGTCATCTCCAGCCGTTCCAGCATCCACTGCTCGGCCTTCTTCAGCGCCAGCTTCCGCAGCGGACGCACATGCACGGCCTCGGCCCAGTGCATCAGCCGGTCCAGAACGATGAAGAAGTTGCGCCAGGAGACGATCTTCTTCCGATCCAGATGAAGGCGCAGCTTGGCATTGGCGCGGCCTCCCACGAAAAGCTCGTCGATTCCCTGCTCCGGCGGCAGCTTCTTGAACGGCTTCTTGGCGTACAGAATGGCCAGAGGCACAAGAATCGAGCGCGACCACGACGAGATCTCGTAGATATTGAAGTAAAACCAGTTCGGAAAAAGAACGATCTCCGGCGGAATCGCAGGCACTGCGTCGTAGTCGTACTCGCCCAGCGCGCACAGGTACATCTTGGTGAACGTGTTGCACTCCACCACGCCGCCATGAGCCAGAATCCACTCGCGGCACTTCGCCATCCGCGGCTCGTCGGCCGAAAGCCCCATGATCTTGGCTGCCGAATAGCACTTCACCGCGAGAGAAATATTGCCCGGCCCGCCGGGATAGATGCTCCAACTGCCGTCGTCGTTCTGGTAGCGCATCATCTCGGCAAATGCGCGCCGCATACGGCCCGGATCGCCGCTTTCCAGCAACGTGTGGAGAAAGATGTAATCCGCCTCCAGCATCGCATCGCCTTCCAGCTCGCCGCACCAGTAGCCCTCCGGATGCTGCCGCGACAAAAGATAGTCCCGGGAATGCGCAATGGCCGACTCGACGTCGGACATGTCCGCATCCAGCCGGCCAAATCTCGGTACCGCGGATTGTGTCTTAGCTTGCTTGAGACTCATGCGGTTCGAAATGCCTCATATCCTTTCCGAAATAACAAACCGGCTGCACACAGGCAGCATTCAGCGTCCGGAATTGCCGCGGAACGCCACGCTTCTCCATCGTCGAAACCGGTATCAGTGCACCGGAACCACAGCCGAGCCGTCCGCGCTGCCGATGGCCTGAACAATCTCGGGCGGCAGGCCAAAGCGGACATTCTCCGGCATCACTTCAACCTCTTCGACGTTCGCAAAGCCGTTTTGCCGCAGATAATTCACCACGTCCTCGACAAGCACCTCGGGAGCCGAAGCCCCTGCGGTGACCGCCACCGTGGACACGCCTTCCAGCCACGCCGGGTCGATGGCCTGCGAGTTGTCGATCAGATAACCGATGGTGCCAAGGTTCCGTGAAACCTCGACCAGACGGTTGGAGTTGGAGCTGTTCGTCGAACCCACCACCAGCACCAGGCCTGCATCGTGCGCCACATTGCGCACCGCCACTTGGCGGTTCTCGGTGGCATAACAGATGTCCTGCGAGTGCGGTCCGACGATATTGGGAAACTTGAGCTTGAGCGCGTGGATGATGTCGCGCGCCTCGTCCAGGCTGAGCGTGGTCTGCGTCAGATAGGCGACGCGGTCGGGATCGGGCACCACCAGCGCCTCCACCTCGGCCACGTTCGACACCACCTGGGTAACGGCGGGCGCTTCGCCCAGCGTGCCTTCGATTTCGTCGTGGTCGCGATGGCCGATCAGCACCAGCGAATATCCCTGCTTGGCAAATTTCACGGCCTCGATGTGCACCTTCGTCACCAGCGGGCAGGTGGCGTCGATCACCTTCAGGTTGCGGCCCTTGCTGATCTCGCGCACGGCCGGGGATACGCCATGGGCAGAGTAGATGACGCGCTGGCCGTCCGGCACGTCGTCGATCTCATGGACAAAGATGGCGCCCTTTTCCGCCAACTCGTTCACGACATAACGGTTATGCACAATCTCGCGCCGCACGTAAATGGGCGCGCCAAAAGTGTCCAGTGCGATCTTCACAATGTCGATCGCGCGCACCACACCGGCGCAGAAGCCACGCGGCTTCAGCAGCAAAACCCTCTTCTGGCTGGGGGAAGTCCCGGCGGGGATACCGTTAGAGATGGATCCGGAAGCAGTTGTCGTCACATTTACCAGTATACCAACGGCGGAGTTGGAAGCCAGCGAGAAGATGTGCCGGCCCGCAGGGCAAACGCATCATCACTAGTTTTGAAAGGGCACGGATTTATCCGTGCCACAAAGGCGGCGAATATGCCGGGCTTCAGCCCCTGAGGGAAGGTTTGCAACAGAAAGAGCATTCCTCCGGACCTAAAGGCCACCATTCGAATGGGCATCGAACGGGACGGATAAATCCGTGCCCTTTCAAAACCTCATTTCTTCACCTTTCATTTGCATGGTGCGTTTGCCTTGGTGCCGGCCATAGCGCATTGATCCTGTTGATTCTTACGCAGCCCGTCCCAGCGCCTTGGCCACAGCCTCCGGATTGTGAGCAATCACGGTAAGGTATGCACGCGCTGGAGCATCCGGAAACTTGCGGCCCTGCTCCCAGTCGCGCAGCGTTCCGACGGGGATGCGGTAAGCGGCAGCAAACGCCTCCTGCGTAAGTCCAAGCTTCTCGCGCAAATGCTTGACGTTGGGGATGCGGTGCAAGCCGAGCTTGGCCAGTTCCTCATCCGAGCCGAACGGAAGCGGCTGCGCATCCGGATCGGAAACCGCGGCGGCATGGATCTGCTCTTCTGTCAGAGCCTCCACGGCAGCCCAGTCCGTGCCAGTCTCAATCGGAGGATCGCCCGGATTGTGTTCAACCGAGATCATAGAGTGCGATTTCATGGATTTCTGCCCTTCTGACGGAGATGATGCGGGTCAAATCCTTGTCGCGTTGCGTAGTGACGACATAGAAAACTCGGCTTCCGTTCAAACCAAGGTTCGCAATCCGCTCTTCCCCGTAATCGAAACGATCGTCGATCCAACTCACACAATTGCCATCGTCAAGCGCTGGAATTCCGTCCGCCAGCGCCAAGCCGTGCTTGCGACGGTTCAGGACATCTTTCGCCGGGTCCCAGACATACCGCACAAGGAAAGATTACGGCTACGCCGTAGTCCGGTCAAGAACAATTGCAGCAAAACCGTATGCGGGTCTCCCTGAGTGCCCTCGAATCATCCGCTGCACCTGCCCGGTATCGCCCTCGTTTTCCTCAGCTCCCTTTCGCACCTCCGCGTTCCACACGACGACTAGAATCGTCTGTAGCCATGAATGAATTCACGCATTTGCATTTGCATACGGAGTACTCGCTGCTGGATGGGGCTTGCGACGTCAAAAAGCTGGCCGAGCAGGTAGCCAAAATGGGGCAGAAGGCCGTGGCCATGACCGACCACGGCAACATCTACGGAGCGGTACACTTTTTTGACGCAGCCAAGAGCGCCGGCGTAAAGCCGATCCTGGGCTGCGAACTGTATGTCTGCAAGAACGACGATCACCGCGCCCCGGCGCAGGGCGACGATTACAACCACCTGCTGGTGCTGGCCCAGAACGAAGAGGGTTACCGGAACCTGATCCGCATTACCTCCGAGGCCTCGCTCTACGGCTTCTACCGCAAGCCGCGCATCAGCAAGCGCTACCTGGCCGAGCACGCACAGGGCCTCATCGGCTTCTCCGGCTGCCTCAGCGGCGAGCTGTGCGAGGAGCTGCTGGCCGGGCGCTATGAAAAAGGCCGCGACGTGGCCCGCCAGTACCAGGACATCTTCGGCAAGGGCAACTTCTATCTGGAGCTGCAGGACCAGGGTCTGGAAGACGAAAAGAAGATTCAGGAGCAGTTGTTCCGGCTGGAAAAGGAACTCGAGATTCCGCTGGTACTCACCAACGACTCGCACTACCTCTGCGGCGAGGACTCGCACGCCCACGACGTCATGCTCTGCGTGCAGACCGGCGCCAAGATTCACGATACTGATCGCTTCCGCTTCGACTCCGACCAGTTCTTTGTCAAGAGCGCCGACGAGATGGCGCGGCTATTCCCCGACGCGCCCGGTGTTTTGCAGCGCACCATGGAGGTGGCCGAGCGCTGCAACCTGAAGCTGCACAAGGTGGACAATCCCTTTCCGCAATTCGACGTGCCGGAAGGGCAAACCATCGACAGCTACTTTGAGCAGGTCTGCCGCGAGGGCTTCAAGAAGCGCATCGACACGCAGATCAAGCAATTGGAGGCCAAAGGCAAGCTGCGCCAGCCCATCGCCGCCTACGAGGCCCGGCTCCAGTACGAGATCGGCATCATCCACCAGATGCAGTACTCCGGCTACTTCCTCATCGTCTGGGACTTCATCAAGTACGCCAAGGACCACGGCATTCCTGTGGGCCCGGGCCGTGGCTCGGGCGCGGGTTCGCTGGTCGCCTATTGCATGGAGATCACCAACATCGACCCCATGCAGAACGTCCTGCTCTTCGAGCGCTTCCTCAACCCCGAGCGCGTCTCCATGCCCGATATCGACGTGGACTTCTGCATGAACCGCCGCAGCGAAGTCTACGACTACGTGGTGCGCAAGTACGGCCGCGACCAGGTGAGCCAGATCATCACCTTCAACACCATGGCCGCCAAGGGCGCCATCAAGGACTGCGGCCGCGCGCTCGACATGCCCTATGGCGACGTGGACCGCATCGCAAAGATGATCCCGGCCACCGTGGGCATGACCATCGACCAGGCGCTCGAAGACGTGCCGGACCTGAAGAAGGCCTACGACAGCGACGCCACGGTACGCAACCTGATCGATACAGCCAAGAAGCTCGAAGGCCTCGTCCGCGGCCAGGGCGTGCACGCTTCCGCCGTGGTAATTGCGCCGCGCGCCCTCACCGAACTGGTGCCCGTGGCCAGGACCAAGAACGAAGAAATCGTCACCGCCTACGACATGAAGTCGGTCGAAAAGATGGGCCTGCTGAAGTTTGACTTTCTGGGCCTCACCACGCTGACCGTCATCGACGATTGCCTCAAGCTGATCGAGCAGAACCGCGGCGAAAAGGTGGACATCGAACTGATTCCGCTCGACGACGAGGAGACCTTCAAGAAGGTGTTTCAGGCGGCGCTGACCTCGGGCGTCTTCCAGTTTGAGTCGAACGGTATGCGCGACATGCTGCGGCGCTACAAGCCGGAAAAGCTGGAAGAGCTGACGGCATTGACGGCGCTCTTCCGTCCCGGCCCCATCCAGGGCGGCATGACCGACGACTTCATCGAGCGCAAGTGGGGACGTCGCAAGGTGGAGTACACGCTGGCCCCCATGGAAGGCGTGCTGAAAGAGACGCTCGGCGTCATGGTCTACCAGGAACAGGTGATGCAGATCGCCAACGTCCTCGCCAACTACTCGCTCGGCGAAGCCGATCTCCTCCGCCGCGCCATGGGCAAAAAGAAGCCCGAGGAGATGGCCAAGCAGCGTGAGCGCTTTGTCGACGGCGCGGTAGCCGCCGGGCATCCCAAAAATACGGCCGCCGAAATCTTTGACCAGATGGAGAAGTTCGCCGGCTACGGCTTCAACAAGTCGCACTCCGCGGCCTACGGACTGGTGAGCTACCAGACGGCCTACTTGAAGACGCATTATCCGGTCGAGTTCATGGCCGCGCTGCTCACCTCGGAAACCTCGAAGCCGGAGAACGTCGTCAAGTACATCGGCGAGTGCCGGGAGATGGGCATCGCCGTGGAGCCGCCGGACGTGCAGGTCTCCCGTTCGCAGTTCACGCCGCATGGAACCGACGCGATCCGCTTCGGACTGGCTGCGGTAAAGAACGTGGGCGGCAACGCCATCGAGTCCATTCTGAAGGCGCGCGAGGAGCTGGGCGGACGCTTCAAGAGCCTGTGGGAGTTCTGCGAGAAGGTTGACCTGCGCGTCATGAACAAGCGCGTCATCGAGTCGCTCATCAAGGCCGGCGCGCTGGACTCGCTGGGCCGTCGAGCGCCGCTGATGGCCGCCGTGGACAAGGCCATCGAGCGCGCGCAAAAGGCGCAGAAGGACGCCGAGCAGGGCCAGGCTGGCCTCTTCGGCCTCTTCGACGAAAGCCCTGCGGCCAAAAGCGGCGACGACCTGCCGCGCGTAGCCGACTGGGAAGAGGGCGAGCGGCTGGCCAATGAAAAGGAGGTCCTGGGCTTCTTCGTCTCCGGGCATCCTCTGGACAAGTACGCTGAGAAGCTGAAGAATCTGCCTTCGGTAATTCCCGTCTCGGAGGCGCTGGAGCGCAAGCCGCCGGAGCGGCGCTGGGGCAAGGATGCCGATCCGGCCGACGAACTCCAGGTGGCCGGAATGATCGTGGGCCTGCGCGTACAGAAGAGCAAGCGCGACCAGAAGCTCTACGCCATGGCGGCGCTGGAGGACGCTACGGGAAAGATCGATCTGATCTGCTTCTCGCGCGACTACGAGCGCCTGCAGGAGCAGTTGAAGATCGAAGCACCCGTCCTCGTTCGCGGCATGTTGATGGGCGATGAGGACGCCGCGCCGAAGATCTCGGTCAGCGGCATCGTCCCGCTCGAAGAGGTAAAGGTAAAGATGCCCACCGGCGTGCGCATCCGAATCAATCTCGATCAGGCCAGCGAGCAGATGTTCGCCGAGATCAAGGGCGCAGCCGACGCCGCGCCGGGCCCGGGCAAGGTGATGCTGCATCTGGAGAAGAAGGGCGAGTACGCCGTAGTGCTGGAGCCGGAAGCCATGAGCGTAGCCGCCGACCGCGGCTGGGTAGCGCGCATGGAAGAGATCGTCGGCAAAGGAACCGTGCAGGCGCTGGGATAAGCATGAGGAGATGCGCAGCGTTGTAGGAACGTTCGGGTGAATTATGAACGTGCGGGTGAATGCTGACGGAGGGAGCAGCGGCCTTCAGGCCGCTGAATCTGCTTCATCGATGAAGGATACGGGCTTCAGACCGACGTTAACTGCTATTAAATCGAGAGGGCTTCACAGCCTGCGGAGAAACTCTCGTCAAACGAGGTTTTGTAACAGGGCACGGCTTTAGCCGGACCGCAAACGACGCAAAAAGAAGGTCGCGGTTCAGCCCGTACATTAACTTCAAGAGGGCTTCACAGCCTGCCGAAAAACTCTCGTCTAACGAAGTTTTGTAACAGGGCACGGCTTTAGCCGGGCCGCAAACGACGCAATAGAGAGGGTCGGGCTTCAGCCCCTGCTGGGGCATTCTTGGGTGAAAAGGTCCGCAGCCCGTTCAGCCCCCGAGGGAATCGATTTCAACCATTTACACTCCCTCGGCGGTTAAGACCAAAGAACATTTCGATCCCAAAATGGACGAGCCGAACAGCCTGCGGAAAAACTCTTCGTCTCCACCTGTGGCTGTTTCTTCGCTATCCACCCACCTGCGGGCAATTTTGCAATAACCCAAAATCATCGCTCAACAACCCGAAACTCTCAGATTCCGAAGTTCCAGCCTCGAAGGCGACATCCCAGAAGTAATGTATCCCTACTAAAGATTTTGCGCTTCCCCTGGTCTCATAATCGAGATCAGGGGACCCGCCACGACTTTCCAATATCTAACCAATCTGTAACAGGATCACGAAGTCGGTTACTGCTGGACTTCGTGTGGCTTAATACGTGGGCGCAATCCTGTTTCTCTGAAAGTTCTATTGCGCAGGTCAAGCATAGCTGCAGGTGCTGTCCGGTTCTCGAGTTCGGCGAGCCGTTTACATGCGACCTTCTCAACTGCTATGCGCGCTTTACAATCCTGCCTTAGCCTCGAAACCTGCTTTTCAAGTTTTTGGAGCTGCTGTTCAAGGTTCTGGATTTGCTTTTCCTTTTCCGAGAGCCTAGACGCCACGATCCAGCCGCCAATAGCTACCACCAAAGCTGTTGCGCTACTTATTAGGGGAACTATTAATTCTTGTGTCATATGGGCATCCACCGAATCCACGTCTGCATTTTATAGATTATAAAGGAGCCTGCCCCAGGTCCCTCGCAGTTGGGGACCTGGGATCGCATTGCAATCCCCCCGCCAACACGCCAAATCTCTTCTCCCCGCCCCATGCGCACGCGCAACGTCACCCTCTGCCTTCCCGAAGACACAGGCCGCCTCTCCCCAAACCGGCCTGAAAGTGAGCTGAAAATCGCGCTGCAATCCTGCAACACCCCGCCACCGGGGATGAAATGCGCACCCCGCCCGCGGTTCTTACTCTCCGGCTGGCAGGACTTCTTCGATCCCGGCCCAGGGACCGCCTTGAAGCGCGAGGTACTTCAGGTAAAGTTCAGCGCCGGTGCGGTCTGCCGATCCAAGCAAGCTGCGCGCAGCCTCCTGAACCCCCTCATTGGTCAGGGTGCTGTCGTCAAACTTCTCGTCGATCATTCCCTCCGCATGGGGAATCTTCAGCAAGTCAAGAAAATTCACAATCACGCCGCGATGCTCGTGGAGAAGATACCTCTTCAGCAGGTCATCCACGATCGGATCGGGAAGTGTCAATGTTGCCGCCGTCCAGTTGACCAGCCGCTCCACCGGGCTCTTGCGGACAAAGACCTCTCGCAAGCTTTTTGCTTTCGCGATCGAGGCAATGACGATCTGTTTCTCTACGCCCTTTGTCTCAGCCCAAAAAATCTGGCAGGCAGCGGTTCGAATCTCATTGGGCAATTGTCGCCAAACACGGTTTGCAGAAACTGGCATCTGCGGTCTTCTCCTACGTCGAATGTGAACAATCAACCTTCATGATAAAGGCTGCGGAAAGAGTTTGTACGGCACGGCCTGTTCCCGTCGGCCGATGGCGAACCGGAGACAACTCGGCAGCGGATGAGCCGCTTTCGAGGAGTTCTTTTACTCGAAATATTTTTTGTGGACTCCCGCCGCGAACCTACGAATGCAATCCGAATCCGGGCGGCAAAGCTGCCTCAAGATCGATTTGTTCTCCGGTGATCGGGTGCTCGAATTTCAGAAACTGAGCATGCAGGAAATATCCTCCGTCGCCCGGTAGGCCGGGAAGATCTTCATGCGGCAGGCCGTTCATTCCGTACAGTGGATCGCCCACCAGCGGATGGCCGATGGATGCCAGATGGATTCTGATCTGATGAGGGCGGCCTGAATGCAGGGTTACCTCAAATGTTGTCGTGCTTGTGGCGCGCCGGATCACCTTCGCCAACGACTTTGACGGCTTGCCGCCTGGGTTGGCGGCCCAAACGGAACCGAGGCGCGGGTGCGGTACGAGCCCGATAGGCGTAACGATTTCGTAGGCGTCCTGCTCGGCAATGTTTTGCGCCAGCGCCCGGTAGATCTTTTGAACTTTGGGTGTGTTCCAGTTTGCCTCCAGATGCGAGGCGGCCTCCCGTGTTTTGGCAAACAGGACGATACCGCTGGTGCCTCGGCCCAAACGGTGGACAGGGTTTGCGTTCGGGCTATGCGCTTGCACCAGGCGCAGGAGGGTGTTCTCCATGAAGCCGCCGCCTGGGAGGGTGGGCAGCCCGCCGGGTTTGTTGACGGCCATCAGGTAGGGGTCATTCCACAGGACGTCGAAGTGCAGAGGTGCGTCCGGTTCGATCCAGGGCGGACGGTTCCAGACAAGGGTTTGGCCCGGAACGAGCAATTCGCTTCCCGTGGCCGCGACACCGTTGAGGGTGACTTCGCCGTTGTCCAGATTTTGCTGCCAGGCTTGCGAGGTTGAGTGGGAGTAAAGGCTTGCCAGGTGAGAAAGCAGCGTTTGTCCATGCTGTTTGCTGCCGACGATTGTGGTGTAGGCATAGCCTCGGTTGAGCATTTGGTTTGAGTGTAAGCCATGGCATCCGCGACAGAAGTTGCCCAGGTTCGAACAACACCAGATCCAGGCAGCAAGAGCTCCATATGCGCCGTGCGCCGAGCCTGATTTCGGGAAGATCGTTCCCAAACCGGAAACAGCCATCCATCTTCTTCCATCAGGCGAGCGAGACAAAACTGCCCCCGGAAGCGATGCTCGCGGGGGCAGTAGTTAAAGCTGATTTTGAGTTGGCCGGCGGCGTGGGCCGCTGGGGTTTACCACCACTCCATCAGGCGGCCGGAGGAAACCTTGGCGCTGCTTTCGGGCTTCTCGGTGCGGAGCAGAAGGACGGGCACATGGGCCAGCTTGACAAGCTTCTCGGCGATGGAGCCGAAGACCAGCGGATGCCAGCCAGTAGTGCCGTGAGTGGAGACGATCACCATGTCCACGTGCTCGCTCTCGACTACGTCGAGGATGGCGCCGGCCACGTCTACATCGATCGAAACCACTGAAGTGGCCTTGATTCCCTTGGCGCCCAGAGCGGCAACCGAGGTGGCAAAGTTGGCTTCTGCCATCTTCTTGGCCTCTTCGACATCACAGCCGTCGGAGACAACGTGAACCAGAACAAGCTCAGCGTGAAAGTGCTGGGCGAGGACCGTCGCATGCTCGATGGCGGCATGGGAGGACGGGCTGAAGTCGATGGGCAACAGGATCTTCGCGGGAATCGTGCTGAAAGAATTCACTTCGGGCATCAAGGTCTCCTTGCCGTACCACACGTGTGGAAGGGCTACGAAATTTTCGAGAGCAATCGTACGCGCGGCGGGCAAGAGCTGGACGTGACCGGCAACACATATAATCGTGGGGATAAGGGAGCTAAACTCCGTCTCCCCTGAAGAGACGGCGTAGCACGGAATGAGGAGAATCCCTCCATCTTTCCTTCAACGTCGCCCACCATCTCCACTGCTCTGCGGCAACACTTTCAAGGAGAGAGCTTGAAACCTCTACTGATCGGCGCGCTGGCTGCATTGCTTCCATTGGCGCCTGTTCTGCGGGCCCAGGGCAACTACGAGATTCAGGTGTACGGCGCCGAGACCGTTCCGCCCGGAAGCGTCATGGTGGAGGTCCACTCCAACTTCACTGCGGACGGCGAGCGTAAGACCATCGGCGGCGTTGCCCCGACCTACCACGCCGAACACGAAACGCTGGAGTTGACTCAGGGCATCAACGACTGGGCCGAGTTGGGCTTCTACGTCTTTACCAGCGAACAGAGCGGACTGGGCGCACAGTGGGTCGGCGATCACTTGCGCCCTCGGGCGAGGGTTCCGGAGAAGTGGCGCTGGCCTGTGGGCGTGAGCCTGTCGACAGAGATCGGCTACCAGCGGGCCGCTTTCTACGCCGACACCTGGACGTGGGAGATTCGCCCGATTGTGGACAAACAGGCGGGCCGCTGGTACTTTGCGGTGAATGCGGCGCTGGAGCGGACTTTCCACGGGCCGGACGTGAAGCTGGGCCTGGACTTTGCGCCGGCGGCCAAGGTGAGCTACGACTTTACGAAGAAGGTGACAGGCGGCGTGGAGTACTACGCCGACTATGGCAGCGTCCGCTCCATTGCACCCCTGCACGACCAGCAGCAGCAGATCTTTCCGGCCATCGATCTGAACCTGTCGCCAAAATGGGAGTTCAACTTTGGCGTGGGCATCGGGCCGACAGCCGCAACCGATCGCTGGATTGTGAAGGCGATCGTGGGACGCCAGTTCGACTGGCGACGGAAGAAGCCCGGCCGGTGAGTGCGGTCAGCGCCCTGCGCAGTGCCGAGTTTGCATCGTCTCAGACTGCCGAATACACTCCAAACTCGGAGAGCGCGACGGCAACCGGACTATCGGTGATGCGCAGGCGGAGCCGCTGTGTTTGGACAGGGCTGTCGAGGCGGATGAGGCGGCAAGCGCCGATGCTGGAGGCTTTGCCGATTGTGCTCCAGCTTCCCTGCTGCCATGCATCGACTTCGATAGCGCCGATGCGCTGGCCAAGGGCAATGGCTTCGCGCAGGCGAATGACGCCGACATCGACCGGCGCGTGGAACTCCGCAACCACTTCCGGCGTGTGTACTGCATCGTCCGTGGCCCAGTAGGTGGTCCAGTCTCCATCCACCAGCGCATGCTCGCCATAACGCTGGCTGCGTCCACGTACATTGGAACAGCGCAGCGTGGCTTCGGCGGCCAGATTGCGGCGGAAGAGCGACTCCAGGCGCCGATGGAACTCTTGCGCCGCGGCGGCATCCTTCTGGCCGATGCGGCCACGGCGGTCGGGTGGGAAGTTGAGCAGCAGGCTCGCGCCGCGCCCGACAGACTCGAAGTAGAGATTGAGCAGATTGTCGGCCGTGCGCACCGCCGCATCCTCCTGGGCGTGGTAGAACCAGCCGGGCCGAATGGAGACATCGCACTCCGCGGGCATCCAGCGCTCACCCAGACGCGTTCCCGTGGTCAGCGTATCTCTGCCGTCCGCAGAGGCATGGATGTCGCCCTTTTCGGTCGATGGACTATAGGTTGCCCAGCAGGTTTCTCCGGCAAAACCCTTCTCGTTGCCGACCCAGCGGATATCGCCGCCTTCCTGGAAGATGACCGCCTCGGGCTGCAGCCTGCGAACCAGCGCGAAGATCTTCGGCCACTCGTAGTAGTCCTTGTCGATGGAGCGCTTTTCGCGCGCGCCGCCGTAGTAGCCATCGCCGCCGTTGGCGCCGTCGAACCAGACTTCGAAGACAGGGCCGTAGTTGGTGAGGAGTTCGCCGATCTGGGCGTGATAGGTGTCGAGATATTGCGGCTGCGCATAGTGGGGATTGTTGCGGTCCCACGGAGAAACGTAGACGCCGAACTTGAGCCCGTGACGGCGCGCTGCCTCTGAGATTTCGCGCACCACATCGCCCTTGCCACCGCGCCAGGAGCTGTTGCGGACGCAGTGCTCGGTGGTGGCAGTGGGCCACAGGCAAAAGCCGTCGTGGTGCTTGCAGGTGAGGATGACCGCCTTCATGCCCGCGCGTTGCAAATCCTCGACGATGGCGTTGGCGTCGAAATCTGAGGGATGAAAGATACTTGGATCTTCGTCGCCATGGCCCCATTCCCGGTCCGTGAAGGTATTCACCGTGAAGTGCAGAAATGCGTAGGTCTCAAGCCGATGCCAGGCAAGCTGATTCGCGGAAGGCAGCGCTCCGAAGGGAGCCGGGGCCGATCCAGCCTCGTGTGCGAACAGGGATGGAACGCCCAGGGTCAGCGCCGCTCCGGCCATGAAATTTCTACGTGTCAACTGCATCGGGATTCCTTTCAGCCGGCGCAAACATACAGTGATTGTGTTTGCAGACCAGTTCAAAAACCGAACGGAGTTCGGCGCACAATTCCTGCGCGCCGAACTCCGGAGTATAAAGCCAGGCTGCTTCTAGCTGACCGTCTCAAGCGCGCGGATGGATTCCTTGCGAACCGTGAGCCGATCGATGAGGTCGTTGCGAACCTCGTAGCCACGGCCGGGCGTATCGGAAATCGCGATCTCGCCCGTGGCCGAGACCTTGATCTCGGGCTCGACGATGTCGTCGGCCCAGTACCGGGCAGCGGCAGAGACATCGCCGGGGAGCGAGAAATTCTGCAGCGTGGAGAGGGCGATGTTGTGCGAGCGGCCTATGCCGGACTCAAGCATCCCGCCACACCAGACCGGAATGCCGCGCTCATGGGCGGCGTTGTGGATGGCGATAGCCTCGCAGAATCCACCCACGCGGCCCAGCTTGATGTTGATGATGCGGCAGGAGTCGATCTCAATGGCAGCCAACGCGTCGCGGCGGTTGCGGATGGACTCGTCGAGGCAAATACCCGTTTTGAGCCGCTTCTGCAGCAGCGAATGGTAAAAGAAATCGTCGGCCCAGAGAGGCTGCTCAATCATCGTCAGGTCAAAGGCGTCGAAGTCGGCCAGGTGGTCGGAGTCCCGCAGGCGGTAGGCCGAGTTGGCATCGCAGCTGAGCTGAATCTCAGGCCAGCGGCTGCGAACCTTCTCGAACACATCCAGGTCCCATCCGTGCTTGCACTTCAGTTTGATGCGATGATAGCCGGACTCTAGTTCCTTCTCAATGATGGCCATCAGTTCGGGAATGGAAGACTGGATCCCGATGGAGACGCCGCAGGCAATGGTGTCGCGCACGCCGCCGATCAACCGCGAAAGCGAGACACCCTCGCGCTGGGCTTCCAGGTCCCAGATGGCGTTCTCAAGTGTGGCCTTGGCCATGCGATGACCGCGCACATAGCCGAAGATGCGCGGGCAGTCGCCGCCATGGCGTGGCTCGGCGGCAGCCAGCGCGGGTCCGAGTTCCTGCACGATTACCTGCCAGGCGGTATCTGTGCACTCGGACGAGAAGGTCGGACGCTCGCCTGCCGTGCACTCGCCCCAGCCGACCAGCCCTTCGGAGTGGACTTCGGCGAGCACGATACGGCGGTTGCGGGTAACGCCAAAGCTGGTTTCAAAGGGGCGCACCAAGGGCATGTGCAGTTCGCGCAGGATGATTTCGTCAATTTTCATGAGATCCAAGGCTTCCTTGAGGGTTGCGGGCTACTCCGCTGGCTGGCGGCCCAGTTCAAAGACTCCATTCCCCTCGGCATCGCGGGAAAATCCAAGTACGGCGAGCCCATGGGAGAATGCCTGTTGAAAGATACGACGGTTCGAGATCTGCACAGCTAAAGCACGTTCGCGTCCTTCGCTCGACGCCTTCCACTCGTAAATGGCGGCGGGAACAAACACACGCTGCTCGACCGCAAATGCCGCCGGAGGAAGCCCCTCGAGAATAGCCTCAACCCTGGGCGAATCGAGACGCCACTCGGCCAGCAGGCGATCGGTTGGAAGACCGCCCTGCAGTCGAGATGAGGATACACCATAGAAGTCCTCCCGGTACTCGGAAACTGTAGCACCGAGCTTACAAAGATTCAGGTAGGCGTTCTTGATTTCGAGCGGATCGAAGGTCCACTCCATGTACGTAAGGCCGCGCGCCAGGGCCTCCAGGCGTTGTTCGCGCTTCAGGCGTGCGCCCAACCCCCGATTCCGATAGGCCGGGCGAATGGCGAGCATGTGGGAGTGCAGATAGGGCATCGGCGTCTGGCCGGGACAAGCCTTGATGCCGGCCAACGCCATCACAAAGCCCACCAGCCGATGCGCATCGCCGCCGGCGGGGATGGCCGGAATCGACGTATCGAACGCGCCGATCACCTGCCCGCCAACCTTCTGGGCCACGTAAAAGCCTTTGCGGGGAATGATTTCGCTCTGCTCGTAGCCCCATGTCTCGATTTCGAGCTGGACGCAAGCCTCAAGCTCGTCAAAACCGGCGCAGGCGCGAATCTCGATCATCGCTCACCCTCGCCGAAAGCTGCCGCCTCGGCCGCGAGTTTGCGCTTGGCCTGCGCCCAGAGAGCTTCCAGCTCTTCCGGCGACAGGTCTTCGAGCGGGCAGGGCGAGGCCAGCTCCATCTGGTGGAAGCGCTGGCGAAAGCGCAGATTGCAGCCGCGCAAGGCCATCTCCGCATCGACGCCAAGGTGACGGCCCAGGTTGACTACCGTGAAGAGCAGGTCGCCGAGTTCGGCCTCTACGGCAGGCTTGCGCGCCGGATCGCCCGACGCAGCCTCGGCTTCCAGTTCGGCGGTCTCCTCGGTGAGTTTGGGCAGAAGATCGCGCCAGTGCGCCCAGTCAAAGCCCGATTTGGCAGCCTTCGCGCCGATCTTGGCAGCTTCGGCCAGCGCCGGCATGGAACGCTGGACGGAATCCAGGCGCGAGGCGTCGGCGGGCTTGGCGGCATTCTCCGCCTGCTTGATCTCATCCCAGTTGCGCAGAACCGCAGCCGAGGAACCCGCCACTTCCGCGTCAACCTCCGCACGATTCCCGGCGGCCTTTGAGGCTTCATCGCCAAAAACGTGGGGATGGCGGCGGATGAGCTTGCGGTTCAGGTGGCCGAGAACGTCCGCGATGGTGAAGTGGCCCTCGTTGGCGGCCATTTCCGCGTAGAACAGCACCTGCAGCAGCAGATCGCCGAGTTCTTCGGCCAGATGCGGAAAGTCGCGGCGCTCGATAGCGTCGAAGACTTCGTAGGCTTCTTCAAGGGTGTACTTGCGGATGGTGTCGAAGTTCTGTTCGCGGTCCCAGGGGCAGCCGTCTGGAGCGCGGAGGCGGGCCATGATGGCTGCCGATTCCTGAAAAAGCTCAGCCGCGCGCGCCGGGTCAGTGGCAAGGGGGGCGTGCGCTGGGTTTGGAACCTTTGAGCTTTCCGGCGGAAGGTCCATGCAGGTCCAGTTTACGACATCGGGGAGCCGTGCGTTTCACAATGGAGAGCGAACGGCTCCCAGCCATGGTTGAAGGTTGGATGGAGTGGCGGCGGCGGGCTGGTCGATCTGGGTTACGCACGCCATCGCGGTGTCAATCGCGGCATCAACAAAGTCGCTCTCGGGCCCAACCACATCGGCGGCAGCTACTTTTGTTCGAGATATTCCATATAGCCCAGAAGTGCACCCCAATGGTAAAAGCGATCGCTATGATAGACGTCGTCTCCGGAACCTGTCATGGCGTTATAGTTCTCATGAACGTGCCGGTGCTCAACCCACTCCTTCACGAAGAGATCGTAGGACTTCTGTGCAAATTGGCGGCGAACCGAAAGGTCCTCGTAATTGGACAAACCGAGATAGACCAAATAATTAGTGGGCCCCCAGATGCGGCCTCGCCAGTAATCCTGATCCTTGAACGCTGGGTCGTTTCGGCTGATGGAAGGAATGATCCATTGCCCCCAGAACTCGTCGGGATTGAGCAGATGCTTTTCAATCATGATCTTGGATTGCTCACGGGTGGCTGACTTCGCGAGCATCGGGTAGAAATTCGTGGGCGAGAGACGCGTATTGAGTTGTCCAGTGCGAAGATCCTTGTTGAGGAACATTCCCGTCTTTGCGTCCCAGAGAGTTGCAAGATTGGTGCGGTACCGATTTGCCCGTCCGCGCAACTCCTTCATCTCGGCCTGTTTGTTGAGCACCTCGGCGATATCGGCAAGAGCCTCGCAATCGGCGATGTACAGGCTTGTCATGCCAACGTCGGCGTACTCGAGCAACTGAGTTTGTGGATTGTAATAGGAGCCATCATACATCGGGCTGTTATCCATTCCCGACTCATAGATGGCGGCCTGCCATCCTCCGCGGGCCTTATCGTCCGGGTTTGGGGGCGGAGCCTCGGGATTGCTTCCGAGGACAATGAAGCCTTTAAGCTGGCGGCGCGCATCCCACCAGCGGTTCCAGCGGAGCAGCGGCTCGAAGGCATCCTCAAGCAACCAGCGATCGCGGAAGGTGCGATAGAGCCCGACGATGGTGATGGAGCCAACTGGCGGTTCGGAGCGGTCGGACTCTTTCCAACCATCCGCGCGAGCGGAGTTGGGAACGTAGCCCAGAGGGGTCTCGCCGCGAAGAACTTCAAGCGCATTGGCGTAAGCCAGGTCACGGTCGCCAATCGACGCCAGAGTTGCCGCAAAGAAATTATCCCAATCGAAGATTACGTATCCCCCGCGGGAGATAGACCACCCCCGCGAGACTGGCGAGACGACGCGCTTTTGCTCGGGCTCGTAGATCGTGTTCCAGCCGAGTGTCGTCTGTATGGCATCGACAATGGGCTTGGTGGCGGATTGATTGCCGAGAGACCGTTCATAAACGGAGAATTGGCGCTTGACAATGTTCTGAATCTCGTCGATGGTACGGCTTCGACCGGTACTCAGGCCGACTGGTCCTGTGAGGTCCGTCGCGAAGTAGGGCCCTCCTACCGGGATGTGGGCGGGGCGGAGTTCCGGGGCAAGATCGCAGGCACAATGAATCGCTATGGACCCGGAAGAACTTTGCGTGCGGATAACGTCTCCCTCGCGAAGCGCTGTTCCACGGCGATTCCAAATGAAATCGACCGAAAACACCAGGGTTGGAGGCAAAGGAGGCGCTTGACTCGAAGGAACCGGAGTCACGAGAAGCACAAGATCGTCCCCATCGTGCGCAGACTGCACCCGCCAGCTATGACCATTCCAGTCGATGCTCAGGTCCGTATAGCTGCCGTCCCACGCGTGAGGTCCAGGCGTAACCACTTCAGACCCGCGTTCGAGACGGCCTATCAGTGCATCGCCCAGATAGGCGTCGCCCCATTCACTGGTATTGTTCTTGAGGCCTATATGAATTGCCAAACCGTCAGGCAGAAGCACATGCGTGGTAACGCTGTGAACATCCCAAGTGTTCCAACCACGAGCGAGACGCTGCTGGAGAGCTTCATACTGCTCCGACCGCGCACCTTCATGGTCTGCCTCTGGCGCGAGATGCGTCAGAGGCGGTCTGTTTTGGCAATAGGTCGCCGTGGTGAACAACGCCGCGACGGCGCAAGTAGCATACAAGCACAGCGTCATGAGCTTCTCGATGTTTCGAACCACCTGCATCCCTCCCGATTGTTCAGCGCGACAGTATGGGTTCGTTACACGGCGACTTAGATGGAATCGGCTTCGGGACTCTGCCGCCATTCCATTTGCCTCTTGCTGCAGTGCGATCGGGCCGCTATTCAGCGAGTCTGCAAGGGATTCTTCCGGTTCGAGTGCGCAGTCTTGAACATCGGGCGCTCGACGAACCGAGTTTCGTCGCAGTCATAGGATTTCAGGCCCACCTTACCCGCCGAGGCCAAGTCCCCACATAGAAACTGAAATCTCAAGAATACGGTTTCTTGAAATCACGAAAAATCTAGACGCGGGTGCCCTTCGTTGTCAATCGATTTCATGCAGGACCTTCCCAATTCCTGCCGGCGCATGGTTTCTGCCTGCGAGGACCGCAGAACCTCGCGCCCTCGCCCGGACGCTGTCTGGACGAACCGGCGCATTTCATGTACAAGGTAGTACTGCTTCAGTCCTTCGGCGAGAGAGCACATGAAACCTGGGATTTCGAATCCATGGGCGCTGATGGTATTTCCACTGTACCTCGGCACGATCGTGATGATCAGCTTCATTTCTCGCCGGCATTCGCCGACCTCAAACGAATATCTAAACGCTTCTCGATCACTGCCAGCCTGGGCTGCGGCTCTCGCCTTTTTGGCATACAACTGCGGCTCGATCGAGATCGTCGGCATGAGTGCAATGGCTGCCCAGTACGGGGTTCAAGCCCTGCACTTTTACTGGATAGGAGGCATTCCGGGCATGATCTTCATGGGGATCGTTGTCCTGCCTCTCTACATCGAGACTGGAGCGCGCAGTCTCCCCGAATACCTGGGAATTCGATTCGGACCTGACGTTCGGCTTTTGAATGCATGTTTATCCATGGTTAGTACAGCGGGTTTTTCCGGAGTAACGCTGTACGCAATGGCCCGCGTGTTGAACCTGATCGTTGGCTGGAGCCTGCCAACTGGAGCTATTGCTTCCGCGTTGTTTGTCCTCGTTTATGTTGTCCTTGGCGGCTTTCGTGCAACCGTCTTCACTGCCGTATTTCAGTTGCTTGTGATGATCGCAGGTATCGCTCCTCTGCTCTTCCTCACGGTACACTTCACCGCAACGAGTTTCCCTTTAAGGCCGGATAGATGGCATCTCTGGAAGACCTTGACGCCGATCTCTCCCTCGGCGCCCCTTGACGGCGTCGGGGTGGCGTTGGGATTAGGATTCGTCATCAGCTTCTCGTATTGGTGTACCGATTTTGTGATGATCCAACGCGCTCTTACGGCCCGCACCGGCGACGCTGCACGAAGGGTGCCGATCTTGGCAGGTTTTGGCAAGCTGGGAATTGCCTTGCTGGTCGTGCTGCCTGGCGCGGCTGCGCCCGCCTTGCTGAGTGGAACAGGCGTTTCGTCATTCGACGAGGCAATGCCGGCGCTCATGGCTCTCGTCTACGGACCGGCGCTCCTTTCCTTAGGCGCCGCTGCGCTCCTCGCCGGCCTCATGGCAGGACTGGCTGGCAACATCTCCGGATTTTCCGCGCTGTGGACTGAAGAGGTCTATCGCGCACGCCTCAATGCCGGGCAAGCCGAAAGCCATTATGTTCATGTGGGGCGCCTGTCGATTCTAGCTTGCGTTCTGCTCGCTCTTCTGGGAGCGTATGCGACCTTCTGTTTCCACGATCTAATGGAATTTCTCCAGTTGATTCTTGCTCTTTTCTATCCACCTGTCTTTGTCGTGGTTCTCGCCGGCATTACCTGCAAGCGTCTCCAGTCACTTGGCGCAATCGCAGGAATTCTCGGTGGAGTGCTTTCAGGTCTGGCTCTGCAAGTCAGTTTCTGGGCAGGCTGGGTGCACTTCGGAAGTCAGATGAGCGCAAATTTCTACACCGCCTTGCTAAGCTTCTTCTTGTCGCTCGCTTTCTGCACGGTCAGCTCTGCCTTCGTGCACACGGATTCAGGCTTAGCAAATAGAATATTCGAGATTAAAGGCCTTGCAGGCGCGATCCGCCCTTCAGCTACACTCGTCGTGTTGAGCACAATTTTGTTCAGTCTGTGCGTCCTTTTGAATCTGTTCTGGTGGTGAATCCGCTTCGGCTCGCAACTCCTGGCTCCGGCGGAATTCATTGGTTCCTGTTCGGGCCTGTCGATTGACGGATCACAAGCTGCGTTTTGATGCGAATTGGGCCACCGTGCAATGGCTCGGATTCTTGAGTCAACCGCATGAGACCTTCAAAAGCTGCGGCGGCCAGATCCGTTCGAGACATGCGAACGGTCGAGAGCGGAGGGTGCGCGAACTCCGCGAGATGGATATCGTCGAAACCGATCACAGACATCTCGGCAGGAACATTCATTCCCCTCTCCGCAAGAACCCGCAACGCTCCAACTGCCATTAGATCGTTTGAGGATACGATCGCCGTGGGACGATCCTTCAGGCTCAGAAAATGACGGACTCCAGCCGCTCCTGCTTCGAATGTGTGATCGCCTTCGAAGGTCGGCGTACGATCGCATCCCAATCCGATCTTTTTAACCGACTCGAAGAAAGCCTCCTGGCGCCTTTTGTTTGTAAGATGTTGCATCGGGCCGCTGATGAAGCCGATCCGGCGATGGCACAGAAGAGCCAAATGCTGAACAGCCTGATCGATTCCCGAACGATAGTCGACCTCCACCGCCAGAGACGCGGCCGCTTTAACTGATTCGTCGACAGTGACCAGCGGGATGCCGTGCGCGATCAATTCCTTCAGATATTCGGCTTCGGCACGGAACGTCATTACGGCCACGCCTTCCACGCGCCGTTGAATCAGCCTGCGAACAAAGCGCTTTGCGTGCTCGTCGTTGTGGATCACGGATCCGAGCATCATTTCGAAATCGTTCTTCTCGGCGAGTGCATCGAAGCACTGCACGAGCTCGGGGTAGAACGGATTCGTAATCTCCGAAATGATGAGACCCAGCACCCGGCTTCGGCCCGAGCCAAGCGCACGCGCTTGAGGATTGGGCATATAGCCAAGTTCCTTGATGGCATCGCGCACGCGCTTTGCCAGTTTCCCATCGACCGTGGCTTGGCCATTCACCACGCGAGAGACAGTTGCGGGCGAAACCCGCGCGCGCCGCGCAACCGCGCGAATCCCGGTTTCAGCAACACCTTCCGTGATTCCCTTCGAATCTTTCAACCCCATTCCTCAATCACCTCGCAAATGCCGCTGGGTCGTTGCGGAAGCCAATGTTCTGGAAATCGGTTTCGCTAAAAAGTATATGTTATCCCATCTGTCAATGGTATCGGCTTGGGCTTGGAGTCGAATCCTGTAAATCGATGGATCTCTATGTTGAACCTCAAAGGAACTTCCATCTGCCCCTCGGCGAGTCCCCGATGATGAGCTGTCCAGCTCGGCGTTGGGCAGGCTCCCGCGGACCGGCTTGATAGTTTAAGTAGTTCATACCGTGTTGGATACATAGATACGGACGCTTTCGGTCATTACACAGGAATGCCCGGCGCCGGTTGAGCCGTCGCGATGAAGGAGTGTAGGTCGAAGGTTGCCTCTAAAACCGATTCAGGGCGCGAAAAGAAAAGCCTTGACAAGCGCAGCACCCTGGTCCCATACTGCGGGCGTTCGTCAGAAACCGTTTTCCGTATTCGGCTGTTTACTCCGCCAATCGCTCCTTCGGCTTTTGGTCGAGAACAACGTTTGGAGGCAAAGAATGAGAATGAACCGCGAATCTCTCCTGGCGCGCATTGCACTTGCTCTAATCGTCGTGACCGCAGGAATTGCGATAACCCAGCGCGGATCGGCTCAAGTGGAGACCGCTACCCTGCAGGGTACGGTCCTGGATCCTCAGGGTGCGGTGATTCCGCAGGCCCAAGTAACAGTCATGAACCTCTCCACTTCTGCTTCTCGCTCGGCGACTACAAGCGACAGCGGCGAATTCACCCTTGTCGGACTGGCCCCGGGCACCTACACCGTCCGAGTGCAGCGTGAGGGGTTCAAGTCGTCCGAGGCGAGCGGTATCGTCCTGAGCGTCGGCTCCCGGCAGTCTATCTCCATCCACCTCGATGTAGGAAGCGCGACCCAGACCGTGACGGTGATGGGCGGCGACATATCCCTGCTCACTACATCTCCCTCCGTCTCATCCGTCGTCAGCCGCCAGGAAGTCGCGAACATGCCCCTGAATGGGCGCAGCTTCCAGGATCTAATGCTCATGGTGCCGGGCACTGCAACGGTCAACCCGCAGCTTGGCGAGGACGTAGGCCAGAGCAGCAAGGAAAACGGCGTAACGCAAATCACGGTGAACGGCAATACCGGATACTCGAATTCCTACACGATTGACGGTGTCAGTGCAAATATTGGAGCGGGCAACAACGGAGGATTTCTGGGCGTGGGCGGAAGTGGCGGCTTGCCGGCACAGACGATTCTCGGAACCACTCAGAGCCTGGTACCTGTGGACGATTTGCAGGAGTTCCGTGTTGAGACCAACGGTTACGCGGCCGAATACGGCGGGTACTCCGGCGGTCAATTCGTCTTTGTGACACGATCCGGAACCAACCAGTTCCACGGAAGTGCCTCCGATTACTTGAGAAACACGGCGTTTGACGCAAACGACTGGTTTAACAACCACTACGCCCAGCCCAGGCAGCCACTGCATCAAAATGATTTCGATGGCTCGTTCGGGGGGCCTTTTTGGATACCTCGCATTTACGATGGCCGCAAAAAAACCTTCTTCTTTGCCAACTACGAGGGGTTACGGGCCAACATCCCCATCGCTGCATACCAACAGTACACACCCGACGCCGCGCTCGTAGCATCGACCACTGGCGTGATTCACACCTTCCTGGCCTCGTTGCCAAAGCCGACGCCGGGCGGCCATGATTATGGCGACGGCCTGGCCGACTATATAACGGGCTATCCATCTCCCAATAGCCTGAATACCTACAACGTGCGAATGGATCAAGTGCTAACGAGCAAGGAAGTTTTCTTCGCTAGGGTCAGCGATACACGCTCTAGCCTCACTGGTCACTACTACGGAGGAGCCGAGCCGCTCGAACAGAACACAAGGTCCTATACGGTTGGACTTACTAGTTCATTTTCGAGCAGCATTACCAATCAGCTGAGAGCGAATTTCTCCAGCAATACGGGCAAGCAAGCGGGCTACCAGACAGCACAGCCCGGTCAGCCGACGTTCGATGCCATCACCGCGAATGGATACCCAGCCAGCATTCCTCAAGTCTACGCCTCCGTCGGCTACTATCCCTCGGTCGGCTCCATCTGGGCTGTAGACTATCGTGGCGTCAACTCGGCGCGCCAATTCGACTTTCCGGACAACATCACCTTTATCATCGGAAATCACCAATTAAAGGCAGGCATGGATTTTCGCCGCCTGACCTCAACAGCGCTGCCCGAGAGTCCGCTCGAAGGCGCTCAATGGTATTCAAGCGCCACGCTGATTGCGAATGTCGCCGACTACATTTTCAATTATTCTTATTCGGCAACCTTCCCCTCCATCGTCAACTTCGCAGCCTACGCGCAAGACCAGTGGCAGATATCCCACCGCCTGTCGCTTTCCTATGGATTGCGCTGGGACTTGACGCCGCCGCCGACCGAACGCCGCGGTGGAATGCCTTATACACTTACCAACCAGAACAGTCTAGCCAATCTCGCGCTTGGATCGCCTTCCAACCCTTACAACACTTACTACTACGACTTTGGACCTAGGCTGGGCGCCACGTACCTGATGCGCTCCAAGACAGGATTCGAGACGCAACTTCGCGGTGGCATTGGCATTTTCTATGACGCCGCATCCAACCAGGGAAACACGTTGTTAGGGCTCAATTCGCCCGGTTTCAGCTCGGCAGAAAGCTTGTGCCCCTATTCGTACTGCAACGTCGTTGGGAATTTTAGCATCCCGCTTCCCACAAAATATCTCTATGCGCCAATTCAATATCCTCCTGTTCCACCGTTTACCGGAACTTACTACGCCATATCGCCTCACTTCACAAATCCCTACACGATTCAGAGCAATATGGCAGTTCAACAGGACCTTGGCGCAAACAATGCAGTTATCGCGGAGTATGTCGGTGCATTCTATAGAAAAGGGATCGAGTATCGCGACTACTACGTGCAGCCTCTGAACCCTAACTTCCAATTTGTGGAGTTCGAAACAAATGGGCTGCGAACTGCATACAACGCCGCACAAGTAACCTTTGAACATCGACTGAGCAATGGGCTCTTCGCATACGCTGGGTATACATGGTCGCATGCAATCACTCAGAACCAGATCAATCCGTTTTCACCCTACGAGAAGGGGAACTCCGGATCGGATCTCAGGAATAACTTCAATGCTTTTGTCACCTGGGACATCCCGAGCCATTTAGCGTCTCGCGCTGCGGCCGCCCTCCTTTCGCACTGGGGAATGGATGTGCGTTTTATGGCCCGCGGCGGCTTCCCGATCATTCTCTATGGGCAGAATGTCTCGGACGCGGCTGCAGGGGGGCAACAGGAATCTCCAGGGCTCAATTTCGTTACCGGTCAGCCGCACTATCTCTACAGCAAAACTATCCCGGGCGGAAAGCAGTTGAATCCAGCCGCATTCACACCCGCGCCAATCGGGCAGAATGGCACGGTGCCCCTGAACTATTTCCGGGGTCCTTCGTTGGATCAATGGAATCTCGCGATTCGCCGCGATTTTCCAGTGTATGAGACTCTACACCTTCAGTTCCGCGCCGAATCATTTAACTTGTTCAACCATCCGGCATTCGGATATATCGACAACACGCTGTCCGACGTGAACTTCGGACAAGCGCAAAATACGCTTGCGGGCGCCCTGACCACGGGAAACACCGGAGGCGTATTTCAAAGCGGAGGTCCGCGAAACCTGCAGTTCGCGCTCAAGATACTGTTCTAACAAACTTCGCTTCGCGGGTTGAACGGTGACGAAGGCCGTTCAACCCGCGCTTGAGCGAGAGCCGCGAAGAGAAGGTTGCTCTCAGGGGCGGCGGCACTTCTGTTTTATGACCGAAAGTGGATGCAGCCAAGCGCCCTATTCATTTGGGCACACCCGGTTGGTTCCTGTCCGCGTCTTGCAGTGGGGAGGTAACACCATGGTTCGCCGTGGATGCGAATTCCTGATTTCTTTCATGCTGTTGTCGTCCAGTTTGGGGGTGACAGCTCAGACGCCTGCTCTGCCACAGGCTTTGTCCGAGTTCGCGGCAGGCGTTGATATATCTGAAGTCAAAACGCTCGCAGAACATGGCACGATCTATCGAGTAGGCGGCAAAGTGCAGGATCCTTATCGAATTCTCCATGATGCCGGTATTAACTGGGTTCGTATTCGTCTCTTTGTGCATCCTGACGGGAAAGGGCCGCTCACGAACGACCTTCCCTATGCTTTGGCCGAGGCTGAACAGGCTAAAAGAAACCATCTTCGAGTTCTGCTCGACATGCACTTGTCGGATTCATGGGCGGACCCGGGCCAGCAGAAAACGCCGGCGGCGTGGGCACACCTCGATCATTCGCAACTGGTTCGGCAGGTACGAACGTATGCCGCCGACACTATTCGTGCCTTTGCCCATGCCGAAGTTACACCCGACATGGTGGAGGTCGGCAATGAGATCACCAACGGCCTGCTTTGGCCCGACGGCCAACTGAGTTGGAAAGATCGGGACGACGATGAATGGCAGCGGTTAGCAGATCTTTTGAAGGCCGGTGAAGACGGCATTCGTGAGGCATCCGGATCCAAGAACAAACCTCTCATCATGATTCACCTTGACAGGGGCGGGGATTCAGCGAAGAGTAGGACGTTTTTCGATCGCATTCTTGTGCGCGGTGTCGATTTCGACGTGATTGGTCTTTCTGACTACCCGTGGTGGCAGGGCACGCTGCAGCAGTTATCGGATAACCTGGCTGCCCTGGCGCGGACATATCACAAGCCAATCATTGTTGTGGAAACCGGCTTTCCCTGGTCGCCACAGAGCTTCACCGTTGATGGGATCGTCTATACGGGGCGTGCTGCAGAGGCAAATGTCCTTCACTTTCCTCCGACACCAGAGGGACAATCCGAATATCTGCGAAAGCTAATCGCCACCGTTCGCGCCACTCCCGATGGCCTTGGTGTCGGCGTCTTCTATTGGGCAGGCATGTGGGTGCAAAACAAATCCTGGGCGGCGCCGAAATGGTCGGGAGATTGGGAGCAACGAGCGCTGTTCGGCAAAGACGGGCGCGCATTGCCTGCGTTGTTCGCTCTCGGCACAGCCGGGAGACTTAAGACCAACTGAGGAGTCTTCACGCGCAACGGATAACCGGATGACGACGTACGATTTCTTTCGCACATTTCATCTGCCGTGAACCGTGGGCGGCTGGTACAAGCATGGGCCAGGTCATTCCCTACGCACCAGCGATTCGACGATCATGGCCTTGGCTGGGCAAGTCAGCCGCAGATGTTCATCGGCGGTCGCAAACGGGAGCCAGCGGCTGATACTGACCAATGTCAACCAACTGCCCGAGGCTCTCAATGCAGCCCTTGCGCATGCGTTCGGAGTAGCCTTCCCGGCACGCAGCAATGTCGCGAAGCCAATCGTGGCGCACACCTGCCTGACGCCGATATTGCCGTGGTCCATCGTTCCGACGGTAGTAGGACGACCTTTGTCTGGACAAGCTATCTTTCAGAAACGAGTCCGGAATGGAAAGCATCCGTCGGAGCCGGCACCCGCGTGGCATGGCCAATCGGCAACGGCGCACAAGACAGTAATTTCGTTGGGCTACACTCCCCTTCCGCATGAGATAGCCACACGCGAAATCAAGGCGGTTGACGCATTGAAATAGATTGGTCACCTGGAGATTGAATCCGCCGTGCTCATCTTCGCTGTTCTCAGCGAGGGCCGGAGCAGAGTTTCAAACGTTGAAAGAGCGGGCAACCACCTGACGCGCGGCAACGAGAAAGGGATCCCCGCTTGCGAGGATCCCTTTCCAGTTCACTGCGTTGCGTAATGCCTGCTTAGAGCTGTTCTTCTATTGCTGTAGAGGAGATCCTTGCGACCCCACCCTGGCGACTAAAACGTCGCGAGGGTGGGGCGCCCGAACTCTAGAAAGAAATGCTCTAGAAGTGAACGGTAAGGCCCGTGGACAAGCGCACGTCGCCCTGGTAGTTATCGGCGCCGTTCGTCAAGCGGGTGTAGATGTAATCGGCCTCAAACAGGCGCAGGCCGACGGTCCGGTTGAGGGGAAGGTTTACGCCTCCACCAGCCTGGAGAGCAAACCCATTCGCAGTGGAAGAGATGCTCGAAGCGCCCACTGGGAAGATGCTGTTGAAGGCGTGCACGTAGCCCACTAGCGCCTGTCCGTAGACATCCGCTTTGTGGGTGCTGGACTTGGCGCGCCAGAGGGTGTAGCGCGGGCCGGCGACGATGGAGATCTGGTCCAGGTTGACGCCCGGCTTGATGTCCGAAGCAGCTTCTCCGCTGAGGTCAAAGGCCACGCCGAGCTTGCGCTGGCCGGTCATCCAATAGACGCCATCGACCGACCCGCCCTGCAAACCGAAGAACGGCCCGGTCGTCCATGTGATCTTGGCCAGCTTGTAGGTATAAGTCAAGCCAAGATCGAACTTGCCAGACTCCAGGGGCTTGGCCGGGCTGCCGGCGCCGGAGGATTGTCCGGCGCCTGACAGGATGGCAAGTCCTAGAGTAGCTGCCAACATCACACTGGAACGTAGAATATTTCTCATTGTCTCTTCTCCCTGTTACTCGATCGTCAGCGTGACGCTGGTTGAGTGGGTAAGTGCGCCCGCGGTTCCCGTAACCGTGATGGTGAAGGTCTTGGGAGCCTGGCCGAAGTAACCCGAGGGGCTGGCTGTGCAACCGCTCAGGCTGCTGGTAGCTGCCAGTCCGCCGACGAGCAGAAGCAGGACCGACAGGTAGCGCTGCCACGCCTTGCGGCTGCGGCGGAAGCCGAACAAGGGCAACAGCAGGAAGGCCAGCGAGAGAGGCGCGAGTTTGCGCGCCAGGCCCTCAGGTCTGTTGGAGACCAGAGCCTGCGCCGTAACCACGGTCAGAGTGAGGTTGGTGGCTCCTGCTCCCGCAGCTGCCGTGGTGGGCGTCAACGTGATGGTTGCGCCAGCCGGGCCGCCGGTGGCGGTCAGAGTCACCACGCCCGGGAAGGTCGGTCCGTTGGTTGGGCTGACGACCAGAGCGTAGGTTGCGGTGTAGCCGGGATTGACGGTTGCAGTGCCGCTACCGGTGCTGGCGACAGCCACGGTGAAGTCCTGCACCAGTTCCGAGAGCACGTTGCTGGTCGCCGTGTTGTAGTAGGTGTTTCCTACGTTGAAGACGGCGGTGATGCTATGCGTTCCCGCTACCTGCGGCGTGGTGGTCAGGCTGGCCACGCCAGAGGCATTCAGAGTGGAAGTGCCCAGGGAGACAGTCCCATCGTAGAACGTGACTGTTCCCGACGGGGTTACGCCGTTGGTCACGCCGGTCACAGTCGCTGTGTAGCCAACCGTGTTGAGGAGGAAGATCGGATTGGGTGTGGAGGTGAGAACCACCGTCGGCGTCGCGGGGATCACGGTATAGGTAATCTGCGCGGTGTTGGTGTTGTAGGTGACTTTGTCCGTGGGAGTGAAGAGGACAGTGATCGTGTAGACGCCCGGGGCCAGCATGGACGAAGCAGTAACCGCGCCCACAGTGGATGCCGTGTAGGAGTAGACGCCGGGGACGCTGCTGCCCTTAAAGCTGGCCGCGGCGGTCAGCACGTTCGAGAGTGTTGTTCCGTAAACCACCGTGGTTGCGGAGGAGGACGGCGACCAGGCGATGGTCGGCGTAACCGGCTGCACGGCGAAGGGGAAGTTGAGGCTGTTGCCACCCACTCCGTTTGTGCCGCTGCCGCTGGCCAGGTAGTTCGCGTCACCGTTGAAGGCTACCGTTATCGAGTAGCTGCCCACCGTATTGCTGACCGCGGACGGAACCGGGCAAGCCGCCGAAGAGTTGGCGGAGCCGGCTACCACCGTGGCCGTTGTGCTGGCAACCAGTGCGCTGCTGGAGTTGTAGAAGTTGCAGCTAACCGTGTTGGAGCCCGCGGAGCCGGGAACCAGAATGCCTGTGCCTGCAAAGGCTCCGGCGATGGTCAGGTTGAGGGTGGAAGTGGTGGAGAGCGCCGGCACCGTCTGCGAAGCAGAGGCGGTAAGAGTTACCGGCGCCTTGCTGACAACGTACGGTACTGCGGCGGAGGACGTCGCGAGGAAGTTGCTGTCGCCGGAGTAGGCCGAAGTGAAGCTGTAAGAGCCTGCGGCGAAGTAGCTGGCGTACGAGCCGCTTCCGGAGACCAG
>Ga0326727_10001345_pt1 | contig 91665 bp, 70 predicted proteins | sample MB2enrmetagenome_FD_207643 | JGI IMG/M metagenome (GOLD analysis project Ga0326727, IMG submission 207643) | Lab enriched peat soil microbial communities from McLean, Ithaca, NY, United States - MB29MY | ecosystem: Environmental > Terrestrial > Soil > Wetlands > Peat | place: USA: New York...
ATAGCTTACTAACCACGGACTCCTAAGTCCAAGCAGCTTCTGATAGAGTTCTTTATCCTGCATATCTCAGGATTTTGACAGAATCCTTGCTTTTTTTCAGCCTACCCACACAAAAGTCCGAAGCCCAAAAAAAATAACCGCTTGTCTGTTTTCTTTTAGTGGTATAAAACGACATCTAGCAGTAGATTATATTTAAATCTCGTAATGCGCAGCTACTCGATTCGATTCCGGGGTTCTGTTTTCAAGCGTGAATCGGCGTTGTTGCATGGATGCCGCCAAGGGTCTTGTTGATGGCTGGTCAGGATACCGAATCGGCCATTGGTGTAGTCGTGCTCAACCGCATGCTTCACGCTGGCCGGCCTGACTCCATCCATCGACCCTGATGGCTTCGTAAGAGAAAGTCGGGGAAAGTCCAGGGTTGCCTCCACAACTAGGCATCCATGCAACAACGCCGTTCAGTCTGCAAGCTTATATTCGGTGTCGGCGATCTTGAAGTACTTCGATACGCCCTGCGAGACATAGACGTTGTGAGCCTCGTCGACCATGATGACATCAAGCCCGAGCTCCTTGGCAAGCGCCATCCCTTTCTCCCTGCCGAGAACGAAGAGCATGGTGGTACATCCATCGGCATTGAATGATTTCGCCGTGACTATGGTAACCGACGCGAGCTTATTGTCCGCGGGATACCCGGTCTTGGTATCGAAGATATGATGGTAGCGCTTGCCATCCTTGACGAAGAAGCGCTCGTAGACTCCGGAGGTCACCATAGTCTGGTTCACGAGCTGCGCGATGCCCAGGTACGCCCCGCGCGACTGATCGGGGTTCTGTAGGCCCACGCGCCAAGGCTTGCCATCGTTCGATCCCATAACAAAGATATTCCCGCCCAGATCGATCACGGCGCTCGTGACTCCTCTAGCCGCGAGCACCTTTACTATCTCGTCGGTCGCGTAGCCCTTGGTCCCAGAACCGAAGTCGAGGGCCATGCCCTTCCGCTTCAGATAGAGAGTCTTAGCCTTCTCATCGAGCACGACATCCTTCCAGTTCACCAGAGCCAGAGTCGAGCGGATCTCCTCTTTTGAAGGCAGGCGTTCATGGTCCGTCCCAATGCCCCATAGCTTTACCAACGGGCCGACCGTCGGGTCGAAGGCGCCATCCGACATTTCCGCGTATGACAGGTCCCGCTTTACCATCGCGATCGAATCGTCGCTGACCGATACGGGCTTAATCCCCGAGGCGGCATTGACTGCCGAGATTTCACTTTTCGGGTCCTGCTCCGAGAGTTCGCTGTCGATCTGCCGGAGCCTGGCGAAAGCCGCGTCGAGGGCCGCGTCGTCCCCGCCTTTTGTGATGCGGATTGTACACGTCGTATCCATGACGAATTCGGATCTCGATGTTTCTGCAGCGGCTTGCCATGCGCAGGCAGCGAATAAAAAGACAAAAGAGGTCCACAGGCACTTGGCCAAATGCAACCTGGCATTCGCAATCGAAAAGTTCATGCTCGCTAGTATCCTTTCGCTCGAATAGTAGGCAGCCTCCCAACACAAAGTCTACCCCGTGGAAATGGCGGCTCTGCGGCAAAGATATTGACAGCTTTCGCGAGATGCACTGCGTTGTCAGCGGCCCGCTCCAGATTGGTGGGTCCCTGGCCATGGGCTGCAACGTTGCGCTGATAGTCGTAGCCTGGCGAGCTTCGCGAGGGATCGTGCAGGGTCTATGCCATGCTTTGTAAGGCGCTTCCTCGGTGGATTGATTGAAGATGGCGGCTGTTGAGCGACCTCTGATATCTCTTGTTTTACAGAGGCCATGTAATATACTCATTGTGGGAAGTATACTTTTCGTTGAATGGCCAGATGTAAATAACTTGGGGGCAGTCATGCAATTCATGCGCCAAAGCTTACGAGAAGTTTTGCTCATCCTCGTATTCTTGATGCTGTTTTCCTGCGAAAGGAGAAATACAGACGCCCCACAAGCTCCGAACCGGGCCCAATCCTTTGTCTTCAGCGCTAAGCCGACGTCGACGATAACCTTCCTCTCGACACAGATGAACCCTGTCGAGGAAGCCGGGAAGATGCGGAACGTCATACTCAAGGATTTCCCGGGTACGGTCGACTTTCGGCCGAACGACAACAGTTTAATCCTTGGCCAGATCGGCGCGCTCCTCAAATCCGACCCTCTCGAGTCCGTTGTTATCGGGGCTGCCCACGGTGACTTCGCTTCCCTTTACGAGCAAGGCGTCCTGCGCCCGATGACCGATGCGATGTCGAAGCTGGAAAAGAGACAATTTCCAGAGACGCTAGTCGCGTTAAGCAGGTTGGACGGCAAGAACTCATATTACGTCCCTTGGATGCAAGCATCTTATGTTATGGTGGCCAACAAGAAGGCGCTGAAATTCCTTCCTCAAGGGGCTCGGCTCGACGGTCTGACCTATGATCAGCTCGAGCAATGGGCGGGGGATATCTTCAGGAGGACGGGAATGAGGGCCCTCGGTTTCCCCGCTGGCAAGAACGGACTCATGCACCGCTTTTTCCAGGGCTATCTCTACCCTTCGTTCACGGCGAGCACGCTCCTCAAGTTCCGTAGCGAGGGCGCGAGGGACATGTGGGCCTACTTCAAGACTCTTTGGGAGTATGTCCATCCAGACTCATTGGTCTACTCCGTCATGGCCGAACCCCTGCTCACCGGCGACGTCTGGATCGCCTGGGATCACACCGCCAGGGTCATCAAAGCATTCGAAGAGAAGCCTGGCGACTTCGTCGCTTTTCCGGCGCCGATCGGCCCGAAGGGACGCGGCTTCATGCTTATAGTCGCGGGCCTCGGCATGCCGAAAGGCGAGCGCGATACGAGCGATCAAGCCATGCTCATCGAGTATCTCACCGAGCCGGTCATACAGGCGAGGACGCTGACCGAGACCGGCTTCTTCCCGGTCGTCTCGATGAAGAGTAGTCCCGACCTCCCCCCCTACCTAGCAGGCCTGAGCGCCGCAGTCAAGAAGCAGACGGACTCGGAGGACGCTGTACCGACGCTCGCTCCCGTCGGATTGGGAGAGCGCGGGACAGATTATAACAACCTCTTCATGACGACGTTCTCGAAGATCGTCCTCGAGGGCGAGGACGCTCGGGCGGTCCTGGATGCAAACGCCGGGGAGCTGCAGAAGATCATCAACGGAGCGAACGCCAAATGCTGGCTCCCCGACATATCGGACAAGAGGCCGTGCGTCATTGAATGAGAAACAGCAGTTCCGCCTGCTCTCGGGAATATCTTATTTCATCGTGGCCTTGTCGATCCTCGTGTCCTCGGTCGGATTGATCCTCTTTTTCAGCCTGGGGCGCATGGGGAACGAGCTGCCGGTAAAGACCGTCGATCAGTTCAGGAATATCGCCAACCTGATGCCCCTGGTGTCCGAGCTCGGCTCCGATATCGACTCGATAGAGAACGGAGGGGAAGACCTTGCGCGCCAGCAGCTCGGCTTCACTCTCAGCAAGATCAAGGTGGACAAGGGGCAGATACTCGCCAATTTCCAGTACAAGCTGAACGGCGATATCGGGCTGATACTCGACGAAGTCACCCTGATATCGTCGGACCTCTCAGCCTATGCCGACTCGGGGAAAGCCCTCGACTCGACCACCGCCTCTCTGCTCCTGACGAGGATCGACTACATCTTTTCCGAGCTCCGCGATTACGTGATTCGGATCAACGACGACACACTCAGAGTACTTGAGGACCAGAGGCGGGAGACCGTCAGGCTGAAGGACGGCATCCTGGCTCTATCGGCGATAGCCTTCTGCGCAGCCGTGCTGACCTATTTGCTTCTCAGGAGCCGCAAAAAGCTTTTCTCCATGCTCGGCGAGAGCCGGGAGGTGGCCGTCAAAAACAGCAAGGCGAAGAGCGAGTTCCTCTCGAACATGAGCCACGAGATTCGCACTCCCATGAACGCGATCATCGGGCTGTCCTACCTGGCTCTAAAGACGAGCCTCACTCCCAGCCAGCGAGACTACCTGAAGCGCATCCAATCCTCGAGTCAGCACCTGCTCGGGATCATCAACGACATACTCGACTTCTCTAAGATCGAGGCGGGCCGACTAACGCTCGAGCATATTCCCTTCGAGCTCGAAAAGGTGCTCGACAACGTCGCCAACCTCACCTCCGAGAAGTCCAGCGCCAAGGGCCTTGAGCTCATCTTCGAGACAGACGAGACCGTGCCCAATAATCTGGTCGGCGATCCCCTGCGCTTAGGCCAGATACTCATCAACTTCACAAATAACGCGGTCAAGTTCACGGAGAAGGGCGAGATATCGATTCGCATCCGATCCCGGGAAGAATCGGAGAGCGAGGCGCTGCTGTACTTCGAGGTGAAGGATACAGGTATAGGCATAACTCCCGAGCAGAAGGAAAGGTTGTTCCAGAGCTTCCATCAGGCAGACAGTTCCGTGACGCGCCACTACGGCGGCACCGGCCTGGGACTCGCGATCTCCAAGCAACTCGCGAACCTAATGGGCGGCGAGGTCGGCGTGGAGAGCGAGTACGGGAAAGGCTCCACTTTCTGGTTCACCGCCCGTTTGGGGAAGGGAGATCGGAAGCGCGAGACTCATATGCCCGACCCGGACCTTAGGGGGCGCCGCGTACTCGTCGTAGACGATAACGAGCACGCTCGTGCGGTCATCGGCGACATGCTTAGGAGCATGACATTCGTGGCCGAAGAAGCCGATTCGGGCATCGCCGCGATCGAAAGGGTGAAGCGGGCGGCGCGGGAGGGAAAACCCTACGATGTCGTCTTCATCGATTGGCAGATGCCAGAGATCGATGGCATCGAGACCGCGCGGCGCATCAAAGCGCTCGGCCTATCGCCCACGCCTATGCTCGCGATCGTCACAGCCTACGGGCGGGAGGAAATCATCAGGGAGGCCGAGGTCCTCGGCATAGAACAGGTGCTGATCAAGCCGGTCAGCGCCTCTATTCTCTTCGATGCGATCATGCACCTCATCGGAGCCCACAGGATGGAGCCCAGGGAAAAACCCGAGCCTGCGGGCGAAAACGAAACCGGAGCTGCTGGAGCTGCTGGAGCCGCCGGAGCCAGGATCCTTCTCGTCGAGGATAATGAGCTCAACCGGGAAGTCGCGACGGAGATTCTCGAGAAGGCCGGTTACGAGATTTTCGTCGCAGGCGACGGGCGCGAGGCGATCGAAAAGGCGCGTTCGGGAAATTTCGACCTCATCCTCATGGATGTCCAGATGCCGGTCATGGACGGTATCGCCGCGACCAGGGAGTTGCGCGCCGATGAACGATTCGCCTCCCTTCCGATCATCGCCATGACGGCTAACGCTACGACGGAGGATCGCGATTGTTGTATCTCCGCAGGCATGAACGATTTCATCATAAAGCCCATCGATCCAGAGTACATGTTCGCGACGATAGCAAAGTACTGTTCAGGGAAGGTCCGCGCGATGACCGCCCCCCCCGCGGAAGGCCATGGCGGCGTATCCTCCGAAGTCGGCATCGCCGTGCCGAGCATCGACGGCGTCGACGTCGAAGGAGGAATGCATCGCGTACTCGGCAACGCGAGCCTTTACATCGACCTTCTCGGGCGATACTCGGCGGGGCAACGCAACGCGCCCGCCCGGATCTCCGAAGCCTTGGCTGCGGGGGATAGGAAGCTCGCCGAACGGCTCGCGCACACCCTCAAGGGCGTGTCGGGGAACATCGGCGCCATCGATGTAGAGGCTGCCGCGGCCGCAATGGAGACTGCAATAGGCAACGGGTACGAAGCTTCCATCGCCGCCGCCGCTCCTGGGCTCGAGCGCGCTGTCGCGACAGTGATCGCCAGCATCGACTCGGCTCTAGCCGGCGTCCCTGAGAAGTCGCGGACGGCAGTGGCCAGAAAGCCATCGGGGGGGACCCCCGACCAGATCGTCGAAACTCTGAAGCGCTACGCCGACGAAAACGACAGCGAGGCACTCGACTATCTGGAATCCGTGCGCGAGGACATCTCGGCATTCTTTGCCCCCGAGGATTTCAAGGACCTGGTTTCCGCCATGCGGTCGTATGACTTCAAGGCGGCACGAGATATCCTTAAAGGAGCACACTATGGATGTGGAGAGAAGACGGAAGACGATTCTCGCGGTCGATGACTCGGCCGATAGCCTAGCCCTGCTCAGTTCGTTGCTCAAGAACGTGTACCAGGTCAAGGTCGCCATCTCGGGTGAGGCGGCGATCGATGCAATCTCAAGGGGCGGCAAGCCCGATCTCATACTGCTCGATGTCGTGATGCCAGGCATGGACGGCTACGAGGTATGCGCTCGTCTCAAGAACGACCCTTCGACCCGTGACATACCGGTGATCTTCCTGACGGCCAGGACCAACTCATCCGACGAGGAAAAGGGCCTCAAGCTCGGCGCGGTCGACTACATAGTGAAGCCATTCAGTCCCCCCATAGTTCTGGCCAGGGTCGCGACCCACATCAGGCTCAAAGAGGTCAGGGATTTTCTCCTGGATCAGAACGCCTTCCTCGAAGAGGAGATTGCGCGGAGGACCGAGGAAGTCGGCATGATCCAGGATGTCACTATGATCGCTCTGGGTTCGCTAGCCGAGACACGGGACAACGAGACAGGCAACCACATCCGTCGGACGCAGAACTATATCAAAATCCTTGCCGAGAGGCTCGCTGGGCACCCGAGATTCAGGATTTTTTTATCGGGGAATGCCGTAGAGCTATTTTACAAGTCCGCGCCCTTGCATGATATCGGGAAGGTCGGAATACCCGACGGGATACTCAAGAAACCAGGTAAGCTCGACCCGAGCGAATTCGAGATCATGAAAGCCCACACGACGCTCGGACGGGACGCGATACTTGCGGCCGAGAGTCGCCTCGATTCTCCCACTTCCTTCCTGGCGACCGCTCGCGAGATCGCCTGGTCGCACCATGAGAAGTGGGACGGCTCGGGCTATCCCCGCGGCCTGACCGGGGACGCGATCCCTTTCCCGGGCAGGCTCATGGCCATTCCCGACGTTTACGACGCCCTTATCTCGAGGCGCGTCTACAAGCCTGCCTACAGCCATGATGAGGCTATGGCCCTCATCAGGAAAGGAGCCGGGACGCAGTTCGATCCCGACATCGTATCGGCCTTCATCGATATCGAGGACGAAGTCAGGAAGATCGCGCGATCCTTCGAGGACAGTTAGGAGAACCGGCCCATGGAAAAGAAGCAGGCAATTCTCGTCGTCGACGATGTTCCCGACGACATCGCGGTGCTCGAGGAGATCCTTAAACGGGACTACCAGGTAAAGGCCGTCACTAACGGCAAGGACGCGCTTGCCATCGCGCGGGGCGAGAGTCCGCCCGACCTCATCCTTCTCGACATCATCATGCCGGACATGGACGGCTTCGAGGTGTGCAGGGCCCTTCATCAGGATAGCGACGGCGCGACGATACCCGTGATCTTCCTGACCGCCAAGGTAATGCAGTCGGACGAGAAGGCTGGCTTCGACCTCGGTGCGGTCGACTATATCCGCAAGCCGGTCGATCCCGAAATCGTGCGGACGCGGGTGAAGGCCCAGCTCGAGCAGAAGGACAGGACCCTCCGCCTTTCGGAGATGAAGTACCGCCGCCTCTTCGAGACGGCGCAGGACGGCATTATCATCATCGACTTGCAGACCGACGCGGTCCTCGATGTCAATCCGGCCCTTGCCGGGCTCATGGGCGCGACGCAGGAAACCTTCCTTGGGAAGAGGTTGGGCGACCTTGAATTCCTCAGGATCATCTTGAGCCAAAGAGAGGCGATACCCGACTTCATGCGGAAGCAGTACGTCCGATATCGCGATCTTCCGCTGGACACCTTCGACGGAAGAAAAATCTACATCGAGTTCATCAGCAAGACATACCAAGTCGATCATCGAGAGGTGATGCAGGTCAACATCCGCGAGATCACCGACCTCGTCGCGGCCGAGCGCGAGCGCGATCGGCTCGCGGCTAGGCTCTCCCACTATCTCTCGACGAGCCCTACGGTCACTTACTCCCTAGCGATACAGGGAGGAGCCGCGAGAGGGGAATGGATCAGCGAAAACGTGCATGAGGTACTCGGATACAAGAGCGAAGAAGCCTTGGCCCCGGACTGGTGGTTCAATAATGTGAGCGCGCTCGACCGCGCGAGAGTCGTCGGGATCGTTTTGGACCTCACCAAGAACGGGGCCGTATCTTTAGAATATCGGTTTGCGAGGAAGGATAGGAAGGTTGTCTGGTTGCACGACGAGATGCGCCTGATAGCAGGCGAGGGCCGCGGCCTGGAGATTGTAGGGACGATGACGGACATCACCCAGCGCAAAAATGCGGAAGAGGAGATACGTCTGAAAAGTTCCGCCCTGGATGCCGCCGCCAACGCTGTCGTCATTACTGACCGAACAGGCAGGATCAAGTGGGCTAATCTGGCCTTCAGCACTCTCACCGGGTATTCTACTGAGGAGGCCATGGGCCTAAACCCAAAAGAACTCGTGCGGTCGGGAAAGCAAGGCGATGGCTTTTATCGGGAGATGTGGGATACGATTCTCTCGGGGAAAGTGTGGAATGGCAAACTCGTCAACAAGCGCAAGTCCGGAGAGCTGTACAACGAGGAAATGACTATCACACCCGTCCTAGACGAGTCATTGAGCATAAGCCACTTCATCGCAATCAAAAACGATATCACAGAGGACGAGATATCCAGGAGGAAGTTGGAGGACGCCCTGCGGGAAAAGGAGGTCTTGCTGAGGGAGGTTCACCACCGCGTGAACAACAACATGCAAGTGATTATCAGCCTTCTCAACGTCACGACACACGATATAGACGATACCGCCATCCGCCAAAAGCTGGACGGTCTTATCCAACGGATCCATTCCATCGCTTCGATACACGAACAATTCTACCAATCCGACGATATGGCCAGGATCGATTTCATCGAATACATGCGGCAACTGGTAAATAGCCTGAGGGCGGAGTATCGAACTGTCGCCCGGCGGCTGAGCATGGCCTGTGCCTCTGACAAAGTCTTCATGAGTCTAGAGGAGGCGATTCCCGCGGGACTCATCGTGGACGAGTTCCTGACCAACGCGCTGAAACATGCCTTTCCGGAGCTCTGTGACGACGGTTCGATCAAGCTCACGCAGAGCCTGTCGGCAGAGGGGGAGCTTGTGATAGAAGTGCGGGACAACGGAGTGGGGATCCAAAGGGGCATCGATCCGCAGGAGACGAGAGCCATGGGCATGATCCTCATAGATTCACTTGCCACGCAAGTAGGTGCCCAGGTCACATACGCGCATGATAACGGCACGATCGCGACCCTGCGGCTCCCACTCTCAGCACCGGGCGGATGAGTGCTTATAGGATCTCGGGCTATGTCTTCGGCAACTGAAGTCGCCGGGCTCGCGGAGCCTTAGGGAGCGAGTCTGACCTTCGCGCGGAAGCTCTGGGGGCCGGGCATCTCCATCTCGACTATCCAGGCGACGCCCGAACTCATATGAGCCTTCGCGGCTGCGAGGGCTATCGCCTTTTCGGCCGGCTGGACGAGGCTCCGCCCCTTTGCGAGTTCCAAAAGCTTGAAGTCCACGACGACCGTCGCCTTAGCCTCGGGCATCGCTGCGGCCCGATAGTTAACGCTCACCGCGTAGACGGCGAAGCCCTTCGAACGCGCTACGAGCTCGGTCCCTACAGTGCCATAGGAGAACTCTCCCTCCGCCTTGGTCTCTATGCCTTTCGCGCCCATCGAGAAGCGGGTGGGAGCGAAGAGCCTAAGGAGAGAGGGCTCGACGCCCATCTTTTGCAAATACAAGGAATTGCCCTCGGTAGACGTGCCCTCTTCAATTGCGACGAAGCAGCGTGCGCTGCGCGGTTGTAGGAGCGGCGCCTCGGCACCTAGAAAAGGCGCCAGGCTCAGAGCGATGAGAGCGAACGCGAGGGCCGAAGGACAATGCATAGGATCTCCGTCATGATTATCTTACACTAAAATAGCGCGGAAAACGGTTGAATACTTATCGCCCTTTTCAAGATAGGACATCTCGCTCTATGATTGGACATGGCTTCAACGCGCACAACCTACGACGTCGTCGTCCTCGCGGGGGACATCGGCGGCACCAACACGAACCTGGCTCTCATCGGCAAGAAGGGCGGGACCTTCACCCTCCTCATGGATCGCCACTACAAGACCAAGGAAGAGCCCTCCTTGGTCGAGCCCCTCGGCCGCTTCCTCGAGGAGGCCAAGCGCGAGCTCGGCGGCCTCAAGCCCGAGCTCTGCTGCATCTCGGGAGCGGGTCCCGTCGTCGACGGCCGCATAACCCTCACGAACGCTCCCTGGGCCATCGAGGCAGCGTCCATCGTCTCGGCCTTCTCCCTGCCCACCACCCTCATCAACGACTTCACCGCCGTCTCCTATGGGGTCATCCTCCTCGATCCTTCCAACCCCGAGCAGATAACGCGACTCCCCCACGGCGACGGTTCGCTCCCCGAGGTAGACTCAAGCGGCGTGCGCCTCGTCGTCGGCGCGGGCACAGGCTTGGGCGTCGGCTACGTCGTCAAGGTCAGGAGCAAGATAGAGGCCTTCCCCTCCGAGGGTGGCCACGTGACGCTGCCTGTCTACGACGACGAGAGCCGCGGCCTCCAGCGCTGGCTCGAGGCGCGCTACGGCTTCGTTCCCGGCGCCGAGGTCGGAGTCTCGGGCCAAGGCATCGCGAACATCTTCGCCTACCTCGCCGAGCGCGAGGCCGCCGCCGGCACTGTGGTCGGACCCGCCGCTAAAAAAATTCTCGATACCCTCGAGACGGACAGGCCGGCCCTGATCGCCCAGGCTGCGGACTCGGACCTCTTATGCGCAAAGAGCATGGACATGTTCGTTAAGCTCTACGCCCGCGTAGCGGCCGATCACACAGCCACCTTCCTGCCCAAGGGCGGCGTCTTCCTCGCCGGCGGCATTCCCGCCAAGAACGAGGAGCGCTTCCTCGAGGGCGGCCGTTTCATGGCTATGTACGAGAGAAGCTACGCGAAGCACATCCGCTCGATCCTCGCCAAGACCCCGGTGATGATCGTAAAGGACTACTCCATCTCCCTCTACGGCGCCGCCAACGCGGGCGTAGAGCTCGCATAAGGCCGGTCATGGACAACTTAAGCCAAGCGCTTCTCGCTGACATGGAGGCGAAGGGCATAGACGCGAAGCTCACCCTCTCGATCCTCGACGACTACAACTCGGGGCTCTACGACTCGGCGAAGCCGGTCGAGGCCGCAGGCGTGCCCGCCGTGGACGGGAAGACGGTCATAAACCTCGCAGACAGGGGCAAGGTCTCCTACGCCGTACCGGAAGACGATGCGCGAAAGAACCTCGCCGGTCTCGGGCTCGAGCTTCCCGCAAAGGTCAAGCGGACAAGAGGCGAGAACGGCGGAGAGCTGGTCTTCGACGCGGCCGCGCTCGGGGAGATCGGCGAGGCCCTCTTGGGCAAGACCGCCTACGGAGTCTTGAACGGCGGCTCGGCGACGAGCTACGCGGACTCTAAGAAGAACCTCGCCTTCGGGCATAGCGTCTTCGATGCGCTCTCGAGTTCGTACAACCTTCTCGCGCCGGAATGCAAAGACAGGCCCAAGGGTCTTACCCCTGCCTACCTCGAGCCCGACGGCTCGGGCGGCGCAAGCTTCCTCATTCTCAAGATGCGCTCTCGCCTCGTCGCGGCAAAACGGGCCAAGGAGAAGGGACAGAAGGTCGACGAGAACTTCATGCCCCTCTTCCAGATGACGAGCGTCTCGAACGACGCCGAGCTCAGGAAGGCCTACGTCGAATACGCTTCCCATCCCCTCATCGCGGGCCTCGCCTCCGAGCTCGGCATCTCGGGCACGAGCTGGGCCACGGGCGTTCAGCCCATGCTCGCCGCGTACACGCACTCCTCGGAAGGCAGGCCAAAGCGAGTGTTCGATCGCTCGCACGGGAAGAACGACTCGGCGATAGCCCTGCCCGGAGGGCACGGCCAGTGCTTCCGCGTGCTCGCGCCCCAGCTGCGCACGCTGCACGAGAAGGGCGTCCGTTTCGCCTACATAGGCAACGTGGACAACCTAGGCTACCTGCCCGACCCCGTCGAGGTCGCTATCCTCGCCCTGTCGGGGCGTCCCGCCGCCTTCGACTTTTCGATCCGCACGAGCATGGATGTGAAAGGCGGTATCCTCGTCGAAACGCGCGAGGGAGCACGAACGGTAGCAGACATCGGGCCTGCCATCTCCTTCGACGAAGTGAAAAAGCTCGAGGCCTCGGGCGCCTCGATACTCTTCAATTGCGCCATCGGTCTCTTCGACCTCGATTACCTCGTGCCCGCTCTGGACGAGATAGGGCGCAAGCTGCCCGTGCGCTTCACCGATCAGGACAAGGACGCAGGCCGCTACTCGCAGGCCGAGCAGGTCACCTGGGAAGTCGCGAGCATACTGCCGAGCTTCCTCGCCTTCGCGGTCGATAAATACGACCGATTCATCGCTGCAAAGCTCCTGGCTGAGACCCTGCTGACGAGCGGGGCGGCCGCGGGCGACGGTCGCATACCGAGCGATCTCGCCGACACATCGCGAAAATTGCACGCTGCCCTCGAGCGCAAGCTCAAGGGGTCCTATGGTCTTGAAATCGAGAATGGCCGCTGGGTGGCAAAGAGACTGTAACCCGAAAACTGCTAACAAAGCGGAGTTTTTCAGGCTAAAGATGCAGGCTTTTCAGGCTGAAAATTCGGAGTTTATAGCCTATAAATGCGGAGTTCATAGCCTATAAAGTCCCAATTTACAGGCTGCATACTCCAAGTTTATAGCTTATAAAATCAGACTTTATACCTTGGAAATTTCGATTCATCAAGTTCATTTCGAGCCAATAACGCCCACTACTCGGGCGGAGATCAGCGCAGCAGCGCGTCGTCTTGGACAAAGGCCGCGCCCCGCGCCTTGCCGAAGAGGGCGATGAGCTTCTCCACGTCCATGTCCGCTTTCTCCGCACCCTCGATGTCGACGATGATCCTTCCGTCGTGCATCATCACGAGCCTATCGCCCTCGTCGAGGGCGCGCTTCATGTCGTGGGTCACCGTGATCGAAGTGAGGTTGTATTCTTGGACGAAGCGTTTCGTGAGGGCGGATACCATGTCCGCGTTGCGCGGATCGAGCGCGGCGATATGCTCGTCGAGGAGGAGGACCGCGGGCCTCGAGATAGCGGCCATGAGAAGGGTCAGGGCCTGGCGCTGCCCGCCTGAAAGCCTATTCACGTTCTCTTTGAGCCGATTTTCGAGCCCCATGCCGAGCTCCGCGACCCGAGCCACGAGCTCGCGGCGGAGCTTGGGGGTCATCGAGGGCACGAAGCGGCGACTGCCCTTCCTTGCCGCGAGGGCGAGGTTGTCGATGACGGACATGCCGCCCGCAGTGCCCGCGAGCGGATCTTGCCGCACGCGGCCTACGTAGCGGGCGCGCATCCACTCGCGCTCTCCGGCCCTGTCGACGCCGCCTATAAAGACCTTGCCCGCACAGATGGGGACAGTGCCGGCTATCGCGTTGAGCAGCGTAGTCTTGCCAGCGCCGTTCGACCCGATGATGGATATGCGCTGCCCCTTCTTCACCTCGAGATCGATGCCACGGAGCACCAGGTGCTCATCGACCGTGCCTCGGCCGAAGGCTACCTCGACCTTCTCGAGATGGATCTCAACTTTGCCGTGATCGATCATGGCGCGGCCTTCCCGCGCCGCGGCCCCATGGTCGCGAGGCGATCCTTCCAGCGGGTCAGGGCGAGGGCGACGACGACGAGCACGGCGGTCATGAGCTTCAGGTCGTTAGGCGTGATTCCCGCGAGATAGCCCCAGGAGCGCCCCGCGTACATGATCGCGCGGAAGAGGAGCGAGCCCAGTATCACGCGGAAAAGGAGCACGCCTATCCGGTTCGAGCGGATGAGGAGCTCGCCGAGCATGACAGAGGCCAGGCCGGCCGCGATGACGCCTTGGCCGAAGTTGACGTCGGCGAAGCCCTGGTAGGAGGCGGCCAGCGCCCCTGAAAGCCCGGCCAGTCCATTGCCCAGGGCGATGCCGAAGGTGCGCAGTCTCACGGGATTGACGCCCGCCGAAACTACCGAGGCCTCGTTGTTGCCCAGCGCCCCCAGAGCGACGCCTACCTCGCTATGGAAGAAGAGGTCGAGTACGACGAGTATGACGAAAGTTATGAGCGCGAAAGCCAGGAAGGAAGCCCATGAAGTATTGAAAGAGCTCCCGAGCCAGGACTCCGCCGAGCGCATGACCGGGTTCTTCGCGATGAGGGGAAGATTGGCCCTTCCTCCGAGGACGCGGAGGTCTATCGAGTAGAGGCCGGTGATCGTCACGATGCCCGCGAGGAGGGCGGGCACGCGCAGGCCGTGATGTATGGCGCTCGTCGCGCAGCCGGCCAAGGCCCCGGCGCCGAAGGCCGCAAGGAGAGCGAGAGGCGCGGGAGTCCCGCCCGCTATGAGGGCGCCTCCGACGGAAGCGCCGAAGGGGAAAGCCCCTTCGGCGGTGAGGTCGGGAAAGTCCAGGATGCGAAAAGACATGAAGACGCCAAGGGCCATGATCCCGTAGATCAGGCCTTCGAGGAGAATACCTTCGATCATTTACTTTTTCGTAGCCTTACCGCCCTCGACGATAACCTGAGCGCTCGCGAGCACGGAAGCGGGGAAAACGAGGCCGATCTTGGCGGCGGTGTCCTTGTTGATGACAGTCTCGAAATCCTTGGGATCGCTCGAAAGATAACAGGGAATGTTCGCGGTCTTCTCGCCTGCGAGGATGCGGAGGGCCATCTTGCCCGTCGTCCTGCCCATCGCATAGTAATCGAAGCCTATGCCTGCGAGGACGGGCACGCCCGATTCGGCGGAGCTCGGGTCGGCGGTCACGAGCGGGAGTTTCTTCTGGAGGCAGACGTCTGCGACCGCGTTGATCGCGGAAAAGACCGTGTTGTCGTTGCCCAGATAGATCGCGTCGACGCGGTCGGCGATGGAGAGAGTCGCGGTCTTGACCTCCGCGGAGTTAGTCACCACTGCCTCGACGACCGCAATGCCCTTCTCGGCGCAGATGGCCTTGACCATCTGGGCGAGCTTCACGGAGTTGGCCTCGCCGGCATTGTAAACATGGCCTAAACGCCTCACCTTCTTGACCGAGAGAAGGAACTCGATCTGGCCACGGACAGGGGTCATGTCCGAGGTGCCGGTGACGTTCGGGCCGCCCTTATCGAGGGAGGCGACGAGGCCAGCGGAGACGGGATCGGTGACGGCGGAGTAGATGACGGGGATGTCCTTGATGGCGTTGGCGAGGGCCTGCGCGGTCGGCGTCGCGATGCCGATCACGAGGAGCGGCTTCTCGTCCTTGAAGCGGCGGGCGATCTGAGCGGCGGTGCCCATGTCGGCATTGGAGTTCTGGAGGTCGAACTTGATGTCCTTGCGCGAAGCCGAGATCTCGTCGACGATGCCTTTCTCTAGGGCGTCGAGGGCGGGGTGGGAAACGAACTTCGCTATACCGATGAGATTAGACTGAGCAAAAGCCGAGGCGAAAAGGCCGAGTCCAAGCAGGGCGGACAGAACAGTCTTAGAAAGCGAATGAATGTGATGAATCATTATGGGGAACTCCTCGAGTTTCTACACGCAGTAGCAAAACGAATGGAATCCTACATCCTCGCAGGAAAAGAGTCAAGCAAAAGTCTTTAGACTCCAGTCTTTAGAATCTCGGCGAGGCGATCGGCCCTGGATCGAGCGTATTCGGGGAAGGGGATCGGCTCCTCGGGATGCTCGGGTAGGTCGTTAAGCCTGAGCTGCATCCAATCGACGCCGAGCCAAGTGCCGTTCTTGAAGGCGGTGTCGGGAAAACTCGCCAAGGGCTCGAAGCCGAAACGCGCATGGAGGGCGAAGCTCGCCGGATTGGGCGGGGTGATCACTGCGTAAAAGTTGACGAAGCCCTGCCCGCGAAGAATGTCGACGAGCGCACCCATAAGGGCCTTGCCCACGCCGCGGCCGCGCTCGTCCTCGGCCACGTAGATCGAGGACTCTAGGGACCAGCGGTAGGCCGAGCGCTCGCGGTATCGCGAGGCATAGGCGTAGCCGAGGACCAGTCTCTTCTCTTCATAGACAAGATACGGATAGGACGAAAGGATGTCTTCGATACGTCCGCGCATCTCTTCGGCGGAAGGCGGCGTCTCTTCGAAACTGATGCCCGTTCTCTCGACGTAGGGCTTATATATCTCGGCGATGCGCTCGGCGTCTCGAGCCTCGGCAATCCTCAGCATACGTGCGCTCCTATTTCACCCGGATCGGCATGACCACGTTCGTTATGCCTTCCCACTGCAGCCGTCGTTGGATCTCGAAGGCGGACTCATTGTGGAGCAGGCGATAGATGAGCCGCTCGCGCTTGAAAATCAAGTTACCCGTGAACACGGTCGAATGGGGATAGTCGATGCTGAGAGCCCTGCAGAGCTCGGTCGCGGTGTCCTGCACGTTCGTACCTATGCCGCTATAAGACTCGGCCCAGTAGCCGTAGCGCCGGGCAAGCGCGACGTAGCGTGCGAGTCCTTCGTCCACTTCCTGGGACAGCTCTGCGATGCTCTCGCCGACCTTGAAGAGCGTTTGGTCCACCACGGCGACCGAGACGAACACGAAGTTCCGGTAAAGCCCGGGAAAGGACGACTGGATCTGGAGGAAGCCGTGCACACCCATTCCATTATAGCCCGAGACGAGCTGAATCGCCGTCATGGCGTAACGATCGGGATCCTTGGGCGCAGGTCGGGACGGCTCCGCCTCGGCCGCGGGGATGAGTGCGGCGAGGGAGGAAAGTGCGGACCGCACGCTCAGGTAGTGCCGCCGCACGGCGAGGCAGAGCGCGATGAGAATGCCCGTGATGAGTACGGTAAGCCAGCCGCCATCGAGGAATTTCTCGAAGAGGGTCAGGCAGAGTATAAGGACGCAAAGTATGAAACCGAGGCCTTGGATCACGATGCTATGGAGTTTGACCCCTCCTTCCTTTCGCCTCCGGATAAAGTCCCGAGTCATCGCGAACTCCGAGAGCGAGAAGGTGAGGAAGACGTTGATCGAGTACATGACCACGAGCGCGGATATCGAGCCCTTCGTGTAGATCAGTATCGCGATCGCGGCGCCGCCGATGATGAGGATGCCGTTGCGCATCGTAAGCCGCTCCGAAAAGTCAGCGAAGCGCCGCGGCATCCAGGAGTCGACGGCCATGTTGGCCATAACGCGCGGCGCGTCGATGAAGCCCGCCTGGGCGGCGACGAAGAGGAGGGCTCCCTCCGAGAGGATGGTGACGAAGGCCAGGACCCGCCCCGAGCCGCCCCAGGAACCGTAGAGCGAATCCGCCAGGGTCGAGTTGAGGGTCCGCCCGACCTCCGGGACAATGCCCGAAAGCAGGTAGCAGACGAAAAGACCGCCCGCGGTGATCGCAAGGCTCGAGGCCAGGTAGGCCATTGTGCGTTTTCCGTTGCGGACCTTAGGCTCGCGGAGTATCTGCATACCGTTCGACACGGCCTCTATGCCCGTGTAGGTGCCGCCGCCGAGGGAGTAGGCGCGAAGGAAGATGGACGCGAGGCCGAGGAAGCCAAGGGCGCTTAAATCAGACCTGAGCCCGCCGGATATCTTCCCGGCAAGAGAGATGGAAGAGCGTGAGCCAGCGCCTAGGCCGAAGCCCAGTAGGACGACGTGGGTCGCCAGGAAAACGAGGAAGATCGGCGCGAGTATCGAGATCGATTCCTTGACCCCTCTTATATTGAGGAGAATGAGAAGAAAAATGAGCGCTACGGCGCAGGGCACCTTGAAGGCAAGCCACTCCGAAGGGCAATAGCTGAAGACAGCGTCGGCGCAGGACTCTACGGAGACGGCGATGGTCAGAATGTAGTCGACGACGAGGGCGCAGCCCGAAACCAGTCCCGCCTTCTCGCCGAGGAGCTTGGACGCGACGATATAGCCCCCGCCGCCGTGGGGGAAGCTCTCGATTATCCGCGTGTACGTGTAAGCGATAATAAAAACCGTAAGCGCCGTAGCCAGACCCACGAAGGCCGCTAGGTACTCGTGGCCTGCAAGGTTGCGGAAGGCCTCCTCGGGACCGTAGGCCGAGGAGGACAGGCCGTCGGCGCCGAGGCCGATCCAGGCGAAGAAAGGAATGAGTGCCATCTTCTGGAAGATGCCGGGGTCCCTGACGTCCCGCGGCGGGCCGAAGACCCGCCGTCGGATCTTCTGCCCTATACCGGGATTCTCTTCTCCGCCCAATGTCATGATTATTCCCCCCGATACGAGAGCGCGGCGCATAATAACGAGATGGCGAGGAAATCGCCATTAAGAAACTGTTAGAATACCTCCTCCGGCGGAATGACCGCAAGTCGGTAGCCCACTCCCGATTCGGTCACTACGAGCCTAGGGTAGGCTGGATCGGCCTCGATCTTTCTGCGAAGGGCGTTGATATACACGCGTAGGCTTCCCTCCTCCGTATCGCTCGAGGTGCCCCAGAGCTCCTCGAGAAGGCGCTCGCGCGTGACGATACTCCCTGCGTAGTGCGCGAGGATCACGAGCAAGGCGAATTCGGTCGGTGTCAATTTGACATGCACTCCCGCGACGCGCGCCTCGTGCTTTGCGCAGTCCACCTCGAGCCGCCCCGAACGGAACAAGGGCTGCTCGGAGGGAGGCATGCGACGCAACACGGCTTCGACGCGCGCAACGAGCTCGTTCGTATGGAAAGGCTTCGTAACGTAATCGTCGGCTCCGGCGTTGAGCAGCTCCACGATGTCCCTCTCGGAATCCCGTACGGAGACGACGATCACGGGGGCAGTGCTCCAACTCCGTAGCTGCGAGAGGAGCTCGGCGCCTGACATATCGGGCAGGTTGAGGTCGAGGAGCGCTGCGTCCGGCGCCAGGCCTCGGGCAAGAGCGAGAGCCTCGGCCCCTGTGGCTGCCTCTTGGACTTCCCAACCCAGGGCCGACAGTGCTACCCGCAGCATGCGCCTTATTTGTGCGTCGTCGTCGATCACGAGTATGCGCCTCATTGGCTCAATCTAATGTCCTTCTTCGTAGGTAGTCCAGTTGCGACAGATACAGCCAAAGATACTCGATCGTACCCTTTTGCTTTACTCACTACAAAAGCGTAGATAGACTCGAGTCCATCAGGCGTTTGCGGCACATGACGACGCCTCTACTAGTAACGGCATCACCACGGAACGAAAAGGTGCACACATACATCCAACTGCTTTTAGGTGAATAAGTTAAAGTCAAATCACGCAAGGTGTATTCGATTTTTTTAATGTTAATGAAACGTTAGTATTGCCGTACTGTCATCTAACTTATACAGCCGAGGCACACAGTTTGCTGATTACATCTCCATGGAGGCAAAGATGGCAACAGACAACGGCGGCGGAACGACCATGAAAAAGACGCTCGGCTTGACCGGCGTAACGGTCAACGCGATGGCCCTGATCGCCCCGGGCGCATTCCTTTGGATGACGTACCAGATGCAGGCGGCGAGCACAGACGTCCACGGTGCCAGCACCGCCATGGACATGTGGACCGGAATAGTCGGGGCGTTGATAGTCGCGTTCCTCACGGCTCTCGCCTTCGCGGAATTGGCCAAGCGCTATCCCGAGGCCGGGACCGGTAGCTCGTACTATTTCGCTGCGAAGGCCTTCGAAGAGCACGCGAACCCATCGCGGCGCAGGCTGGGACGAATCGTGAAATTCATCACCGGCTGGGCTGCCCACCTCTTCTACTGGGTCTATCCCGGAGTCATGGTCGCCTTCATGGCCACCTTCGTTTCCTACATCGCCGGACAGTTCGGCCTGAATATCCCTATATTCGGGCAGGTCATCGTCGCCTGGCTCTTCGCAGCCCTCGTCGGGCTCATCGCGATGCGCGGCATCACCGGCTCCACGCTCGCCTCCATCGTGATCAACGTCGTGCAGCTCGTGGCGCTCATCGGATTCAGCGTTCTCGCGATCCTCTTCCGAACGCAAAACCCCATGGGGATACCGGCGAGCGGCTGGTACCACCCGACGGCGAGTTCCATCACTACAATCCATAGCCTATCGGGCATGCTCTTCCAGTCGACGATAGCGATACTGATCCTCGTAGGCTTCGAGTCGGCCACGGCCTTCGGAGCCGAGGCGAAGAATGCCAAGCGGGACATCCCGAAGGGAGTCATCCTCTCGCTCGTCATACAGGGGCTCTTCGCCTACCTCCTCGAGTACTTCGCCGCCAACTACGCGCTCAACGACAAGCTCGTCTCATCCGACGGCAAGCTGAACGGCATCGCGGCGGCCGCGGCCTCGGGAGCGCCCATAGGCGACCTCGCCATCCAGATCGGCAACGCATTCCTGGGCGGCAACGGCTTCGCGTTCATGCTTGTCATCGCATTCACGGTCGCCCTCGCAATTCTCGGCACTACGCTCTCCGCGATGAACACCGGCGTGCGCATCAGTTTTGCGATGGCCCAGGACCGGGAGATGCCCGCCATGATGGGTCTGCTCCACGACAAGTACGCTACGCCCCATATGGCAGTGCTCATCATGGTGATCTTCTCGGGGATAATTGGATCGGTCGGCGTCCTCGGCGGCGTGGTCACGCTCACGGGCATCACGCTCGCCTCGAACCTCGGCACCTTCGCTCTCTATGGGATGATCTGTGTGATAACCATAGTCGCCTATAGGGGCAAGGAAGGGTTCAACATTGTCAAGCACGGGGCCATCCCCGCGCTCGGTCTCTTGGGCAACCTCCTGATGCTCGGCGTCATCTTTGTGGTCGGCATAGTTTCCGGCGGCGACACCGCGAAATCCACCTATATTTCGCTCGTAATAACGGGCGCATGGCTCCTCGTCAGCGTTATCTACTTCATTGTGAGCAGCAAGCGCAGGGGCATCGCCATCATCCCGGCGGCGAGCGCCGGAAAATGACGCCACCGGCGCCGCATATAGACTTCGCGGGCCGCAGCGACGCGGGCCCAGTCAGGGAGGAGAATCAAGACTCGATCCGACTGCCTGACCAAGACTGCTCGCCGGAAAGGGGGTTGCTGTATGGTCTGGCCGACGGCATGGGCGGGCTCGCGAACGGGAAATTGGCCAGTTCGATGGCCCTGGACACACTCTTCGAGGCTTTCTACGGAACCAGGTCGTCTATCCCGAAGAGCATGGGCCAGGGCATTGAGCAGGCAAATCTCAAAGTCTATAACGCGGCGCAGGGCCTGGGGCCGGCGCGCATGGGCACTACCCTAACGGCGGTCAACGTCCTAGGCCAAGACCTTTGCGTAGCGCACGTGGGCGACAGCCGGGCCTACCTCCTTCGAGAGGGCAAGGCCAGGCTGCTGACTAACGATCACACGGCGGTAGGCGAGCTCGTCAGGATGAAGCTCGTCTCGCCCGATAAAGTGCGGACCCACGCGCAACGATCGATCCTGAATCGAGCCGTCGGGCTCGGCTTATTCGTACGCCCCGATATCACAAGTCTGAAGCTTCAGGGCGACGACCGCGTCATACTCTGCAGCGACGGACTCTGGTCGGCCCTCGAGGACGAGGAGATCGGCGCCATAGCCTCGGCCGACGCAAGCGTCGACGAGCTTTGCGCGAATCTCGTGGCCGCGGCGTTGGACAGAGGCTCCGACGATAACGTCTCCACCATTGTCATTCGAGTCCGCTCAGTCTCGCCGTGCGCGAAAACCGAAAAAAAAAGGCACGCAAGTTTTTTAAGCGCATTCCTAACGCGTACCGACAGCGCGCAAACGGGCCTCTCACGGGGCTTTCATTGACAGTCTTTTGAAGGAGCATGCTATAATCGACACATACATGCTGCAGATAGGCGACCAGTTCGATCGGTTCCAGATACTGGGCCACCTCGCTCAGGGTGGCATGAGCGATATCTATCGCGCTTACGACGTCGTGAGCAAGTCGGAAGTCTCGCTCAAGATCCCCGATCAATCGATGATCGGGGATCCGGGCCAGTACGAGCGCTTCCAGCGCGAGCTTGAAGTGACCAATACGCTCAGGCACCCGGCGATTCTCAAAGGTCTCGGCTCTGGGAACTACAATCGCACGCCCTTCCTGGCGACCGAATTCGTCGAAGGCAAATCGCTTCGCCGCATCATCGAGGAAGAGGCGCCAATGCCCCAAGAGCGGGCGCTCGGCCTTTTCCACAAGATCGCCGAGGGCATCGCGTACTGCCATGAGAACGGAGTCGTGCATAGGGACCTCAAGCCCGAGAACATCCTCGTGCGGCCTGATGGCCAACCGGTGATAATCGACTTCGGCCTCGCGCTTACGAAGGCTTCGCACAGGGTCACCTACGCGAACTTGAGCGCGACCGCCGGAACGCCGGACTACATGGCTCCCGAGCAGGTCGAAGGCCAACGCGGCGATGGGCGCACCGATATCTACGCGCTGGGAATAATACTGTACGAGATGCTCTCGGGGCATACCCCCTTCGAAGGGGACAACAACCTGGCGGTAATGTCTCAACAGCTTAGGGCTTCGGCCCCGAGGCTCGACAAGGCCGCGCGAGGGGTCTCGCCGGCTCTCGCGGCGGTAGTCGCGCGCGCGCTCAGGAAGAAGCCGGAGGAGCGTTACGAGGACGCCCTCGCCTTCGTCGCCGCGCTCGAGAACCCGGGATCGGCCGACCTCGGCATCCTCGACGAGGACGGGGGCGCGTCGAGGATATCCATCCTCTTCAAGAGCACGGCCTTCAAGGCGATCGCGGTCAGTCTCGCCTTCATCGGCGCATCCATAGGGATCGCGGTTCTCCTTCAGTTCATCAGGAAATGAGGATCAAAGAATGGACGCCTTCGAGCTGACACGCTTCGAGCTCATGTCCCTCGCGCGGAGGAACAAGGTCAAGTTTATCGAGCTCCAGTTCTCCGACATAGCGGGAATGGTGAAGAACTTGGTCATCCCAGCGAACGAGCTAGACGCGTCCTTGGCCAAGGGCATCTGGTTCGACGGTTCGTCCATAGAAGGCTATGCGCGCGTGGCGGAGAGCGACATGTACCTCATGCCCGACCCCGCGACCTTCGCAATCCTTCCCTGGGGCGTGCGTGGGGAAGCGACGGCCAGGCTCATCTGCAACGTCCACACCCCCGACGATCAGCCCTTCGGGGGCGATCCCCGTGCCGCGCTGATGCGCGTGCTTGCCGAGGGGGCAGAGATGGGGTTCTCCTACTCCGCCAGCCCCGAGATGGAGTTCTTCCTCCTCAAGGCAGGCCCGGACGGGGAGCCGCTGATGCCGCCTGTGCCCCAGGACAGCGCCGGATACTTCGACGCTTCATCGGACGCGATCGCGGGGCTCCGATCGGAATTGCTCCAGTCCCTCTCCTCCTTTGGCATCGCGGCGGAGGCCATGCACCATGAGGTCGCGGCCGGTCAGCATGAAGTGGACTTCGCCTTGGGAGAGGCCCTCTCGGCGGCGGACAATACGATCACGTTCAGGATCGCGCTTAAGGCAATTGCGCAGAGAAGCGGATTCTACGGGACCTTTATGCCTAAGCCGTTCAAGGGCCTGAGCGGGAACGGAATGCACGTTCACCAATGCTTGAAATACGTGTCGACCGGGCGCGACGCCTTCTCCGATCCCGGTGACCCGCACGGTCTTTCGATGACCGCGAAACAGTTCATCTCCGGCCAGCTCGCTCACGCCAAAAGCATGTGCGCCATCCTCGCCCCCCTGGTCAACTCGTACAAGCGGCTCGTGGCCGGCTACGAGGCTCCCGTACAGGTCAGTTGGGCCCGAATCAATCGCGCAGCGCTCATCCGCGTCCCGCGGTCGGCGGACGATTCTCCCACGCGCGTCGAGCTCCGCTGCCCGGACCCGAGCTGCAATCCCTACCTCGCATTCGCGGTCATGCTCGCCGCCGGACTGGATGGCATCCGCAGAGGTCTTCCGCCAGTCGAGGCGAAGGAGGAGAACCCTTATCTCGGTGATGCTCCGGAGATCAAAGGGAACGATCTTCTACCCGGTTCGCTTGATGCGGCGATAGAGGCCCTCGAGCACGACGAGATCGTCCAGGCCGCGCTGGGGCCCTACATCTGCCAGCGATTCGTCGAAGCGAAACATCTCGAGTGGAGAAGCTACTACGAAGAAGTCTCGCCTTGGGAGACGGCCAAGTACCTACTGAGTTTCTAGGAGCCGAGGGCTCTGCCGGGCACACCCAGTAAAATGGCCCGTCCCAAGGACGGGCCGAGTAACCGACTTCTGTGAAATCCCTGGCCTACCGGAGGAGTTGTACGTTAGAACTGATATCCGATCAGCAAGCTAGCCACTGGATCATTTAATTGCTGATTGGCGAAGATCATGCGGTAGCCACCGCTCAGCCCGACGCGAAGGTTTTTACAAAATGGCATGGGCATGTCGACGGACAGGCGGGGCAGCAGGGCAAACGCGAAGCCATTGTATCCGCTGTCATCGGAATCAGACCACGAAACATAGGTACCGCCCACTCCGATGGTAGGCGTGACTCGCAGTCTGAGTGAATCGGGAAGAAACGTAAACGCGTAGCCGGCATCGAGATAAGCGAAGCCCCCGGTGAAAGTGAATCCATTGCCAGGAGCGTATTCGTAGCTTCCGTCGAGGCCGATCACGATATCGTCGCTCCATGCCTTATCGCTTTTGGCATTGCCTCTGAAGACCCCGAGGCCAGTCTGGACACCGGCTCCTATCGAGTAGCCGATCGCGTTTCCGTATATGGGGATGGTTGGAGAAATGAACACTTCAAGCCCGTTCCCAGCTTCCGCTGTGGTCTCGGACTGCGGAGCGTCCTGCGCGAAGATGAAGCCTATACTTCCAACAGCTAGGGCAGCTGTTATTAATGCCTTTCGAACGCTATTCATATGACCTCCATCGAATTAGTGTAGTTAGAAAGAGAGCTTCATCCGCGTGGCGTTGTAGCTGACACTGGGCTTCGTCGACAAGCCAGTGAAGTTAACTGTGCTGAACGTTCCAGTAAGGTTCCCCGCCTGAACAAGGGAGATGGTCGTTCCACTAGCCGGCTGGGAAGAAAAGACCACATTGAGCGTTCCGCCAAGAGACGCCGTGCCGCTGACAGTCATCAAGCCGGAGCTACCGCTTCCGACATTGCAGGTCACAGTGCCGGTGCTATGAGACGTTAAGTTGCCATTGACGTTGAGCGATCCGTTGGTGGAGACCTCCAGGTTACCGGAGGTCACGAGCACGCCGCTCGATCCGAGGGCCGAAGAAGACGCGGCCTCGAGGGTTCCGGCTTCGATCCTCGTACCGCCGCTGTAACTATTGTTTCCGGTCAACGTTAAGGTGCCACTGCCCTGCTTGACCAGTCGGCCGACGCCGCTGATGTCGTTGCGCCACTTGTCGGCGGCATAGAAATTGTTGTGCGTCGAGGCAACCTGGCTCGCATCCATGTTCACGTAGATGGTACCGGCGAAGCTGCCGTAGCCGTCGGCTGCGGCGAAGAGGTTCAGGCGTCCCCATCCCTCGGCGTCGTCGAGGAGGGGATAGCCGGATGCTATCTCCGTGGTCCTGAGCACTTCACGGCGCTGAGCTGCGGTCAGGTAGGGCTGCCGAGTTTCGAGCAGAACTTCGGCTCCCTTCGGAACGATGGCCGCGGCTGAGGTGGAATTGATCTGGCTGAATCCGTAGGTCAGGCGCGATAGATAATTCGCCTTGTTCGTGGCCCAATCGCTGAAGAGGGAGCTGTCGTTCGTATGAGCGAATGCATAAAGGGTGGCATCCGTAGTGTTGGTCTGGGTCTTCAGGTACGTGTGGGCCGTAGTGAAAGCAGTGGCCTTGGTCGTTGCATTGTTAGTGTCGTTCAACCCGCCGGCGGTGATGGCGGTTCCCAGCATTCGGCCACCCATGACGTCTAGGGGTGAGTGCATGCCCGCCAGGATTCTATTGTTCCCCAATTCCGATGCGCGGGTGATCAGTTCCTGGAATCGCTCGGGGACGGCGTACGCCATCAGCAAAGCTTCGTCGAAGCCTTCAGCCGTATGCCCCGAGGGGAAGCCGCCGTCGGTGTATGCTGTGGTGCTTCGACCGGGTAATAGGTAGGGGTCTACGCTGACTTTCGACGAGTAGGTAGGATAGCTTTCGGCTGTTACCCTATCTGCGGCGTAATACCCTGTGTCCAGAGTCGTTGTGTTTTCGGTGATCGTGCTGTCATTGGCCAGTCGCCATGGCCGGGGGTAGTTGAAGTAATACTTGGCAGGGTTGGAAGAAGCCCCGCTGTTTCGGACAGCCTGGATTAGATTTATCGTATTATATAAAGGGTAGCTGCTCGTAATGTTGCCGTAGTCATTCCCTCCGTCATTGTATGCATATACATTTGCATCGGAAGGAACCGAAGTGAGGGTCGTTGAAATACCGGAACCAGTATAGAAATAGGACGCCAGAGGTCCAAATCCCTGGATGTCGGAATAAACCTTGCCGTGACGGTCGTCGAAGAATGCATTATTAGCCTGAGAAGGGGTTCGGGCGGCAGTCACGTTTGCGGCATAGGTGATGTTGGCCGACAGGACCGAACTATTCTTTACACTGCCATTCAAATAGGCTGTTTTATACCCACTGGAGTTTGCAGCTGAGCTTCCCGAGCCGCCCGAGGTCCATAATGCATCGTAGCCAGAAAGCAAATTTAGAGCCGCATTCGTAGACTCGGTATTGTAGGTTGATGCCGTGGGATTTTGATTTGTCAGATAATTGTCGACATAGGCCGCTGCGCCGCTAGGCTGAGGAGTCGCGGGCGCTGCCGGATCGGCCGCAGCCGATAAGTCTTGCGTGGTTGTCGACGACGAGCTCTTCGATTGATTCCAAACTAAATTGCTGCATGACAGCACAGAAATCGTGGACAGGCCGATCGCGATGATCCAGCCTATACTTCGGGCCTTGAAACGCATACTAGTGTCCTCCAATTTATGGGAATAGTAGAAAAGGTGAGTAAGCAATAACCGACTCATAATGGGAGCGGCGGAATAGTCGGCGCAGCTGGGTCGGTAGCGAAGTCCTGGACGGTAGCCGAAGAGCCGCTCGTCGATACGGTCGTAGGGCTCTGACATACCGCGAACGCTCCGATTCCGAGCAACCTGAAAAATTTGATTCCCATGGTCTTCTCCTTTTCGCGTCGATCCTTGCCGACGGATAAGGGCACCCTAGGGAGGCTTCGCGCTGAGGACAATGTCAGGATTTTTAGATTATGAAACTATCTTCGGATTTCCCGGGAATTGACCGAAATCTGACGAAACAACCATCGATTCCGAACGAGCCGGTCCGGTCGCGGCGCCCAGCGAGAACTGGCGTCGGTATTCGCTCGGCGTTCGGCCATACTTATCCTTGAAGCGCCGGATGAAGTAGGCGGGAGTATTGAAGCCGACCCGCCGCCCGATATCCTGGACAGAGGCGATTCCCGAGCGCAACAGCCTTTCCGCCTCGCCGAGGCGGAGCCCAGTCAAGTAGACCGAGAAGTTGGTGCCGGTCTCTTCCTTAAAAAGCTGGCTTAGATAGCCGGGACTCAGGCCGACATCGCTCGCCATGGAGCTCAGTGTGACTTCTTGCCCGAGCCGATCGCGGAGTCGCGCCTTGATCTCCTCCATCAGTATCGCATTCCGACCGCGCCGCCTTTCGGCACCCAGCGCGAAGGCCTCTCCCAAGAGGGCGTCGAGGCGAGACAACAGTTCGTCGATGTCCCCTGCCTCCTTTTCCGCGTTCGCGAAGGAAACCTGAAGGCGACCATAGTCGTCGATGCCGCACTCGGCGCTCCACGCTCCGAGAGTCTCGACGATTCGAAGGAGGCCAAGGCGGGCCGCGCTCGCCGACAGACCTCCCTGCCTATAGAAATCGACGAAGGCAGCGAGTGCGCGGCCGCTCCGTCCCCGATCGTGGGACAGAAAGGCGCTTCGGAGCTCCCCCAGAGGATGCGGCGGCAACTCGAGAAACGGCGATCTTCTCTCCGCCAAGTCGCGCCGATTAACCATCACATGCTGCTCGGGGAAAAAATAGCGCCAGAGGGCGACATGCCGGGCCTCCTCGAAGGATGATGCGAGGACAAAGGGCGAATCCAGCAGCCCTCCGAGTACGAGTGTCAGGACTATACCGCAGTTCTTTTCTGCGCCCCTCACCCAAGCACCGAATAGTCTCCCGACATCGTCGTCTCCATCCTCGCCGATCACCAAGGCGCCGATGCAGTCATCGTGGAGGGCACAGGCAAGCGTCTCGACGGTCGCGAAGGCTTCCAGCTCGTCGCAAAGCCGGTATTTGATGATGCGAGCATGGTCGTCGTCCGTAGCCGAGGAAGCGAACCGCCAAGAAAGATATAAAGCGCGGTAGTGGCTCGGAGCGGCATCCAGGCCTATAAAGCCTGTCATCGCCTCGAGTTCCGATAGGTCGCGGAGGCTGCCGTCAAGAAGGCGACTCACAAAGTCCTTCTTTATCAAGAGCCGGTTGGCTCTCACGGTCTCTTCCATCGGGCTATTGAAGCGCCTGGCAAGATACAGGGAGCCAACCAGGCCGAGTCCGATGGCCGCAAGCGCGATGAGGGCGAGAAGGAGTTCAATGAGGATACCGCTCCGATACAGGCTCGCAAGTGGCGTGATACAGGCTAGAAACCAGTCACCCTCCCCGAGCGCCAGAGCCGATACAAGGCACGAGGTCCCGCCGATCCTCCGCGTGACGCTTTGGATAGTCTCATCGCCATTAGAAGGGGCACTTCGCGAGAGGAAATTCCAATCGACGGCACCGGAGATATCCGCGCCAACCGACAAGCGTGCGATTCCCGAAGAATCAACCAGGCAGATTCGACTATCGTCCATCGAAGCGAATCGGTCGATGACTGAGCGAAGCGCCTCGCCACGGATTCCGACGCTCACGATAGCACGAGGATCCTCGCTTCCCGAGACGAGGGGAAACGTCCAGAGCATGGTGATGTCCGAGCTTTCCGGCTTCGCGATACCTGGGAGCTCGATGGCTTCGGAATCGGCAGGGAGCCAGAGTGCGGTCCGCTTCGCCTCTCGCAGGGTCTGCGCTACAGCAGAGGGAGAAAACGGCTCTGAGAGGCTCGGGGAAAAAGCGAGACCGCGAGAGGAGGAAAGGACGAGGCCTCTCTTTGGGTAATACAGAGTTAGCGCGTTGGCGATACCGATGTTTCTGTCAAGCAAGGCGTTCAGGTACTGATAGGTCGAGCAAAGCTTGACGGCGTTTCCCGTCGCCTGATCGTCGACTCCGAAGAAGTTTCCTGACGGCGCCATGAGCTCGGTCGCGACTTCGACGTACATGGCCCTGGCTCGATCGAAGACTTCGGTGTGGAGCTCGCTGGCAATATTATCGACAAGGAGGCGACGCAACTCGGTCAGCTTGGCATTGTAGCTACGCTGAAAAAGAAACATCGAGCCAAAGGCAACGATGAAGGCGACGAGTAGGACGACGCCCCCACAGGCGAGCGCGAGTCGCGTAAAGTATGACTGAGCTCGGAAGCGACTCCGCAGCGAGATCATCGCGTATCCGCGTAGTACTGATCGACCTCCCTCTGGACCGCGGCCCCGCCAGCGGCCAAGTAGGATGCGACGAACTGATCGAAGGAATCTACGGGCCTCGCCCCAGTGATGATGGCGATATAGGCCTCGATTCTCAGCTTCCGGAGTGCCTCGTCGTACTGCATCATCGTGGGAAGCCCAACCTGAACCAAGGATGAAATCCCATCCCTATCCAAGCCTAGTCCCTGCGCCCAGAGCTCGCGGGGTGCCTTGGGCGGTAGGGGCACCTCCATGGAAAGGACACAGCCGATCCTGCTCCAATAGCCTTCGTCCTCGTCCCAGGGCGGGAGGATCACGAAGGACTCGGTCGTCCGATCGAGGAGCTTCCAGTGCCGGCCCTCGATTCCATAATGCATGCCTAGACGCTCGACAGGATCGGCGCTCGCACTTGCATCCAATATGCGCAGTATCGTCGCGATCTTTCCAGGACACGGCTCGGCCGGCTTACCTATCGTCACGAAGTTCATGAGCCGGTTGTAGGATTTGATGCCGCGCTTGCCCCCGGGGCCGAGAAGAGGCGGGCCGAAGACGATCCTCCCTCCTCTCTGCGACTTTGGCAGCTCATGTCCGTTCGCGTTGGCCTCTACGGGGACTCTATGTCCGTTCTTGTCGATTTCGTCGTAGGCTCCATCGGTGATCCAATGGTAGTAATTCCCGTGCGTCGTAAAACCGATCCGGCCAGAGAGGAAGGCATGCGAGAGAGCCCAGTATCCGCCCTTATTCTCGCCCGTGATGAACTCGGGATCGATGATGCCATCGCGGTACCATTTGGCGAGAAGGGCAAGGGCCTTCTTTGCATCGTGCGAGATCGCCGCGTTGATGACCTGTCCATCTTCGAGCACCCAGTACTCGGTCTTTTCGTCGAAGGGAACTAAGCCGTAGGCCCCGAAGACGGCCGCGAGTCCATCGCGGGAGAGGCCGTAAGTATCCCTACGTCCATCGCCGGCAGGATCCTCGCGGGCGAATCTATACATGAGCTCCTCGAACTCGGCCAGGGTCTCTGGAGTCTTCGAAACGCCGACCCGCTCCATCCAGTCCTTGCGATAAACGAGAGGGATATGGAAGATGTTCGTCGGACTCACGACGGGAATCCCATATTGCACCCCGTCGACTCTGCCCATCCGGAGGTAGCCAGGGGCGTAGGTTTCCAGGGCTCGAACCAGGTGCGGGGCATTCGCACGAAGCAAGGAGTCCGGTATGGCGGCCAGGACCCCGAGCCGAGCATATGAGACGAGGGTCGTGGCCGTGCGCAAATAGAGGAAATCAGGTATCTCCCCGGCCGCTATGCGGACATTCAGCTGCTCGTGGAACTGCTGGTTATCAAAATTATAGACCTTGAAGTCGACGCTGTATTTATCTCCGAAGTAGTGCAGCATCTCGCCATCAGGATCGGTCGGAGTCATCTGATAGTTGGCGACGCTTATCTCCATCCGCCGCCCAGCCCCAGTCTGGGCGGTAATCGAGCTAGCACCGACAAAAACAAGGAGGGCGGCACAGCATAAGAACCACTTCATAGGTACCCACTAATCCCACCTTATTAACCATCAATCAAAAGCAGGCGAAAAATCGATAAGAAATTGGTGAAATGTATACAGGTGAGTGGTTATGTCCGCTCACCTCAAGCCTTCCCTCGCGATCACCCTAGTCGCCAAGCGCTATGGCGATAACCTCCTCCATCCGCTCTACGGGATGGAAGGTGATGCCTTTCTTCACATGCTCGGGGATCTCATCGAGGTCCTTCAGGTTGGCCTTGGGGATGATGATGTCGCGGATCTTGTTGCGCTTGGCGGCGACCGTCTTCTCGCGCAGCCCCCCGATCGGCAGGACTTGGCCCGTGAGGGAGAGCTCGCCGGTCATTGCGAGCCTGTCCTTGATCTTTTTCCCCCTGACGAGCGAAAGCAGAGCGGTCGCCATGGTGACACCGGCCGAGGGGCCGTCCTTCGGCGTGGCGCCCTCGGGAATGTGCAGGTGAATTTGCTTGCCCTCGAAGTAGTCGGAGCCGATGCCGTAGCGCGCCTCGGCAAGGTGGCGTACGTAGGTGTAGGCGATGCCGGCCGACTCCTGCATGACACTTCCCATCTGTCCCGTGAGCTTGAAGCCTTCTTTGCCGGAGTTGGCGACAGCCTCGATGATGAGGGTGTCCCCTCCCATGCTCGTCCACGCGAGGCCTACAGCCATGCCTGGGCTCGTCGCGCGCTTGAGTTGGTCCTCGTCGAAGATGGGCTTGCCTAAGTATTTCTGCACTGCCGCCTTGTCGATGGGCAGGATTCGCTCGGTCTTCTTGCCCTCAAGCACGACAGTCCTCGCCATCTTGCGGTGGATCTTATCGAGGTACTTCTCGAAGTTGCGCACACCCGCCTCGCGTGCGTAGGACTCCGCGATAAACATGAGGGCGTCGCGGGTGTACCGGACCGAGCTCTTCTTGAAGCCGTTCTTCTCGAGGCTCTTGGGCAGGAGGTAGTGCTTGGCTATCTCGAGCTTTTCCGTGTCGACGTAGCCGGAGAGCTGGATGATCTCCATGCGGTCGATGAGGGGACCGGGGATTGAGTCGAGAGTATTCGCCGTGCAGATGAAGAACACATGCGACAAGTCAAAGGGCAGATCGAGGTAATGATCGCGGAAGGCGAAGTTCTGCTCGGGGTCGAGGGCCTCGAGCAGCGCGCTCGAGGGGTCGCCCTGATACGAGGCGCCCATCTTGTCGATCTCGTCGATCATGAACACGGGGTCGCGGCTCTTCGTGATCTTGAGTCCCTGAACGATCTTGCCCGGCAGGGCGCCGACGTAGGTGCGCCGGTGGCCCTTGATCTCGGCCTCATCTCTCATTCCGCCAACGGAGAAGCGGAAGAAGCCCTTGCCCATGGCCCTCGCGATGGACTTGCCGACCGAGGTCTTGCCGACGCCGGGTGGGCCAACAAGGCAGATGATCGAGCCTTTCGCGTCCTTCTTAAGCTTGCGCACCGCGAGATACTCGACGATGCGGTCCTTCACGTCTTTGAGGCCGTAGTGGTCGGACTCGAGGATCTCCTGGGCCTTCTTGAGGTCAAAGTCGCCGTTCACCTCGGCCTTCCAGGGGAGGCCGGTCACGAGGTCGAGCCAGTTGCGCGTGACGATGAACTCGCTCGAGTTGGGGTCCATGAGGTTGAACTTCTCGAGCTCTTGCTCGACCTGCTCCTTCACCTCACCCTCGAAGCCGAAGGACTCGATCTTTTCCTTGAACTTCTGATAGTCAGTGCTCTTCGCGTCGGTGGGCATGCCGAGCTCGCCCTTGATCGCCTTGAGCTCCTCCTTGAGGAAATACTCGCGCTGGCTCTTCTCGATCTTCTCGTTGATCTCCTGCTGCACGCGTTTCTGGATCTTGAGGAGCTCCTGCTCCTTCTTAATAAAGATGAGAACCTTCTCCATGCGCTCGCGCACATCGGTCATCTCGAGGATCTTCTGCTGGTCGTTCTTGTCAATGTTGAGTATCGAGGCGATGAAATCGGCTATCTTGCCCGGATGATCGATGTTGATCATGTTGAGGCGCATCTCCTCCGAGAAGAGGGGATTGTTCTCGGATATCTGCTTCATCTCGCCCAAGAGCGCGCGGGTGAGGGCCTTGATCTCATCGGTGTCGTCGCCCTCCTCCTCGAGGTAGCCGACGGCGGCTACGATAGGCGTCTCCTTGGAGAGGAACTTCTTTACCTTGAAGCGCTTCAAGGTCGAGATGAAGATGTTTGCCCCGCCATCGGGAAGGTTGATCTTCTTCACGATCTTGGCCGCCGTTCCCACCGAATGCAAGTCGTCCGCCGAGGGTTTGTCAAAGTCGTTCTTGATCATTACGAGGCCGACCATGCCGTCCGTAGCAAGGGCTTCCTCGATGACCTTCACGTCGTCGGGATTGCCGATCATGATGGGCGTAAAGATGCCAGGAAAGATTGGCCTCCCGGAAAGGGGGATTATGGGAAGTTTATTGGGTAAAGCCTGATCGATGGGAATTATCTCATTTTCGGCCATCATGTACCATCCTTTCGCTGTTGCTAGGATAAAATTATGTATTTTAACCCGATTTGGCAATATTACGGCCCCAAAAAACGCATTGCTGCCTCGTTTCCCTAAGGTTGCTTACTGTACCCTTGACCCCCCTCGCTGGAGCGTGCTAGCGTTTGGGCTGACAGGTTATGGCTTTCCGACGATGCGCCAAGTCGGGGATTCGGTGTAGTTCGGCGCAACTGAACCCAGTTGCGCCGTCGTCGTAATTTCGCCGAAGGTGAAATTGCGAGGTCAAGAAAATCGGAATACGAGGAGTATTCCGATTTTCTTGACCGGGGCGCTTAGCTCAGCTGGCTAGAGCGCCTGCTTTACACGCAGGATGTCCGTGGTTCGAGTCCGCGAGCGCCCACAAGGAATTTATTTTCGATTTCTGTCCGAGGATGGGACGGTCTTCGCCGCGCGTTCAACGGGGCAGACCGTCCCATCCGAGGCTTCTAGCGTCACCCACCCTCCTGCTTATGACTGAATGTAAATCATAATGAATCTGATTAGGAAAAAACGGGGGCTCTTTTCATGTGCTTGGCGCCTGAATTCCACACATCTTCTTCCTTTATATACTCGTCCTCGCGCTCCGGATCGAGAGCAAAATGAACAAAAGCATGTGGAGAAAATTACGATACTGGATTGATTAGGGATAAAATCTTACATATAATTAAGAAATAGCATTACATATCTTAACATTGTCCTGTTTGGAGGAAAAAATGTCACTTCGACGTAAACTTCTCGTTGGATTCATCTCAGTATCATTCTGCTCTTTAGTGGTCGGTATCGTAAGCCTCAGAAATATGAGTCTGATCAACGACGCATCGAGTACGATGTACAAAAATGACCTTATGGGGCTTTTCTATGCGGAGGAGGCCTCCAGTGACGAAATCAGTATGGCCCGTGCCGAGAAAAACTTCCTTTTGTCGTCCACGCAGGAAGAACGGGGCAAGTACAGAAAGGAGTGGCAGGACAGTCTAGCTCTAGTCGAGTCAAATATCGAGAAAGCAAGGCCTCTGTTCGTTACGGAGGAAGGCAAGAAGATGTTGGCGCGAGCGCAGTCCGCGTATGCTGATTGGAAACCCATCACTTCGAGAGTACTGGACTTTTCAGAGAAAGAGGCTCTGAAAACCCATACCGAGGCTGCAAGCCTCTCCATGGGCGAAGCGCAGACCAAGATCGATGTCCTCGACAGTGCCCTGAACGATCTCGTCATGAAAAAACAGGCAAATGCACAACTCGAAGCTGATAACAACATCAAGCTCTATACTACATCCGTCATCCTCATGATCATTGTGGTTATCGCCGCTGTCGCCTTGGGCATCACTATCGGAATGCTCATCGCAAGCTCGGTCACCAGGCAAGTCGGTGGAGAGCCAGGCGAGATCGAAAGGGTAGCGAAAAAAGTCGCATCTGGTGACCTGAATGTAGACACGAGCGTCATGCAGAGGACCACAGGGATTTACCGCGCCCTTCTCGAGATGACCGAAAAGCTCGGCGAGATAGTGAGTTCCGTTCAGACTGCGGTAGTCCAGGTGGCCGCGGGCAGCGAACAGATCAGTTCCACCGCCCAGCAGATGAGCCAGGGCGCCACCGAGCAGGCGGCGAGCGCGGAGGAGGTCTCCGCCTCCGTGGAGGAGGCCGCTGCCTCGATCAAGCAGAACACCGACAATGCGATGGCGACTGAGCAGATATCGCAGAAGACGTCGATTGATGCGACCGATGGCGGAAAGACAGTGAACGATGCCGTCGTGGCTATCAAGGAGATAGCCGGAAAGATCAGTATCATCGAGGAGATCGCGAGGCAGACGAACCTCCTAGCCTTGAATGCCGCAATAGAGGCCGCTCGTGCCGGCGAGGCCGGAAAGGGCTTTGCCGTCGTCGCTTCCGAAGTGCGCAAGCTGGCGGAGAGGTCGCAGACGGCGGCAGGGGAGATCACGACGCTGGCCTCCTCGACGGTGGCTGCGGCTACAAAGGCGGGAGAGATCATCAGCGGCATCGTGCCGGACATCAAAAAGACGGCCGACCTGGTGGAGGAGATAGCCTCGGCTTCGAAGGAGCAGTCAGCGGGCACGGACCAGATCGGGAAGGCGATGGTCCAGTTGGATACGGTTATCCAGCAGAACGCCTCGGCGAGCGAGGAGATGGCGTCGATGGCGGAGGAGCTGTCGGGGCAAGCCGTGCAGCTGACCGAGACTATGGCCTTCTTCAAGCTTGCGGCGAACGCGGACCAAAAAAAAGATAATAGCAAATAGCCTCGACCGTTGCTGCGAGAATCTTTGGAGGGCTGTGGCCGTCCTCAGGGGAAACCATCTCGTCGACAACGACTTCGATCATGCCTTGAACAACGAAAGCGGCGACGTCGAGGTTTTTGACTCTCACTATAGTGCGGTTGAGCCTCAAGTACTCGAGGATGATTTCGGTTTCCCGTGTCTTCTGCTGATGCAGGACCTCGGCCACCCTGGGATAAGAGTATTTCAGGCTACGAAGCTGATCATAAAGCTCGTGGGTCGGTCTCCGAAGGCTGACCATCCGTTCGATGACTCGCTTGACCCATAGTCCGATATCTGATTTGCAGAGTTCCGTTTCTTGGGAAAGATCATCCAGCGCCCGATTCAGTGACGAGTCAAACTGTATCAATAGGTCTGAAAGAATTTCTTCGCGGTCTTTGTAATAAGAATAGAGGCTTCCGATCGAAACGCCCGCCGACTCGGCGATGTGGTTCGTCGTGGTTTGATAATAGCCGCGTTCACAGAAAAGCCTGTACGCCGATTCTAAAATTTTCTCCTTTGTCGCCTGACTTCTGGACTGGCGAGGTTGCCTTGTTCCTCCCATTTTGTTCATAGGGCTCCTTTTCTAAACAATGTTACCAACAGCGCCAGAATTAATCAACAAATATGAGTTAAAACTCGCATTCTTGTTGACGAGCAGCGTCCCGCCTTGCTAGATTGTGAGTAATTACTCATGTACTGGAGGAACTTCCATGCAAAGTCGTGCCCCTGGCACTCTCACGGTGCTTTCCGTCGCCATTGGCGTTTTCATAACCAGCCTAGACATCAACGTTGTGAATATCGCATTGCCGACCATTCAGCAAAAATTTGACGTCCCCGTTTCAGATGTCCAATGGATTGTCGTAGGGTACCTTTTTGTCCTCTGCGCTGCGCAATTGATCATGGGAAGGCTGGCGGACCTCATTGGGCCTAAAAAAGTCTATCTTTGGGGCGTGTTAGGGTTTACAGTGGCGTCCCTCCTCTGCGGCCTCTCGTTCAACATCGTCCTGCTGATCGGTTCTCGGATCATACAAGCCGTTTTCGGATCGATGATCGTGGCGACGAGCAATGGCTTGATAACCTCTGCCGTTCCTGTCGAAAAACGAGGGGCATCGCTCTCGGCAACTTCATTAGCCGTTGCGCTCTCAACCATGGTGGGACCGCCATTGGGGGGATTCCTGGTTCAGCTCTTCGGTTGGAACAGTGTGTTTCTGATCAACGTGCCGATTGGAATCCTAGCGGGTATTCTAGGGCTTGTAACGATTCGCGCAGATTCACCCGCTCATTCCGAGCGATTCGACGCGCTCGGCGGCGCCCTCTTCGTTGGGGCCCTGACGATATGGCTCTATCTCCTCGAGGCATTCGCCTCCGGCACCTTGGATCCCTTCGTCGGATCGGTGGGCGCGCTCGTAGGCATAGTCCTCGTAGTCCTATTTATTTTTCGGGAAGCCAAGGCTACCTTCCCGCTCCTCGATCCGAAACTGTTTAGAATTCGGGTTTTCCTGTTCTCGAATCTCGCCGCGACTTTGTTCTTTGTCGCGGAGTTTATGTTGATATTCATCGTCCCTTACTATCTTCAGGGCGTCCGTCTCCTTTCGACCTCCGCCTCTGGGCTTATGATGCTTCCGATGTCGGTTGGGATGGTCCTTGCGGCGCCTTTCGCTGGAAGGCTTTCAGACAGAGCCAATCCGCATTTAGTCGCCGCAGGAGGACTGATTGTGCTCGCAAGCACTTCTCTCGTCCTGTCTGCATTTCAAGCCACGACGCCGAGTTGGATTGTCTTCATCGATTTCTTGATCGCAGGAGTCGGGGCGGGATTGTTTCAGGCGCCGAATGCCAACGCCGTCATGAGCAGCGTCGACTCTTCTCGCCGGGGCATCGCCGGAGCGGCGCTTGGAACGATGAGAAACCTTGGCATGCTACTCGGCGAAGCAGGAGCCGCCGTGATGTTGGCCGCGGCTGTCCGCACACTGCCGCCGGAAGCCTCTCACAGGGGAATTCTAACGGCAGTATCAGGAATCGGCCTCGGGGCTGCCTCGATTGCTGCACTCGCATTTGCTTTGAGCCTCTGGCTTTTTATAACCGGATTGGCGATCCAACGCAGAGGATATCCGCGGCGCAGCCGGTCAAGCTCTATATAGCGCGCTTAGTTGATCGGACCGATTGATCTTTAGATCCCTGCCAAGCTATTCTCTCCTTAATGGCGGTCTCAGTCCCCCGCCTCAACAAAACTGGAGGTAATCCTGATGCATAGGGATGGCCATGCCTATTCTTCCCTATTCCTTTCGTTGTTCGCGCTTTTCCTTACGTGTTTGTTAGTCTCGAACATCATCGCGGGCAAGCTTATCTGTATTGCGGGCCTTGTCCTTCCCGCAGCCGTCATTCTTTTCCCTATCACCTACGTCCTAGGCGACATTTTTACCGAGGTCTACGGATTCAAGAAGACCAGGATAATCATCTGGTGCGGCTTCGCGGCCAACATCCTGATGTCCTTGATTTTCATGGCGGCTATAATCTTGCCCGTTCCCTCTTTTTTTAATGAGCAAGAAGCTTATTCCACAGTTCTCGGGACGACACCACGAATGGTAGTGGCGTCGCTCGTCGCATACTGGATGGGCGAATTCGGCAACTCAATCACGCTGTCGCTGCTCAAGAAGGCGACGCGGGGCAAGTACTTGTGGACGAGGACCATCTCCTCGACTGTCGTCGGCCAGGGCTTCGATACCGTCCTCTTTATCGCGATCGGCTTCGCCGGCAGCGTGAAGTCCGATGTCCTCTTTCAGATGATGATCGCGCAGTATCTATTCAAAGTTGCCTACGAAGTTTTGCTTACGCCGCTCACGTATTATGTCGTCAGCGCGGTAAAGAGGGCGGAGGGCGTCAACGTCTTCGACGTTGGGGTCGTGTACAATCCATTTAAACTCGGAGGACAGTGATGGACGAGCTGAAGTTCAAGGCTCTGGGGAACAAAGCATCCGAGCCGTCGCGTTCGCTCGAAGTTTTTTCGACCCCCCCCAACGTTAGAAAGGTCCTACTTGAAAGCGATGAGGTCACGAGTCTCTGTCCCGTGACTGGGCAGCCGGATTGGGAGACAGTCCGCATTGAGTTCGAGCCCGGTCCGTATTGCATCGAGAGCAAGAGCCTCAAGCTGTACCTATGGTCTTTTAGGCAAGAAGGGGCCTTCTGCGAAGCGCTTGCCGGCCGCATCGCGCAAGACGTATATGAAGCCTGTAAGCCTGTCTGGGTTAAGGTCACAATAACTCAGAAGCCACGAGGTGGAATCACGATCAGCGCAGAGGCGACTTTACCGAATCAACCTGCCTCATGATTTATGGCAGCCGCAATTGCCAAGGTCGCCGTCGCTATCGGCCTTACTGAATGACATACTACAATAGAAACAATCAGTGAAATACGCAATCTGCTTGCAAATGTGTAATAGGATGCAGTATAATTAGCTTGGTATACTATTCAAAATAGCTGCCTCCAAGATGATTCGAGAAGAGGATTCATACCCCGCAGCATACAGAGAGCTCGTTCATTTAGTTATTAAGATTGAATATTTTTTTTGAAAGGAATAAAAGAATGAACTCATTTGGGCCAATGTTTGAAGCGCTAAAAAGTTATGTATGGCTGATCTTCTTTGTTTTGGTAGTTTTCGTTTTTCAGAAACCTATCATAAAGCTTTTTCGTAAACTAAACAGTAAGAGCGATAATAACAACAATAAAAAAAAGGACGGATCATGATTGCCCAAGTTGATGAATACAAAAAGCTCATTAATCACCGGCTTGATGAAAATGTTAAGTCATTCAAATTATTATTCGAAATGAAACATTACGGAAATTGTATTTCTATTATGCGCCAAGAACTTGATCAAATCATGAAACTCTTGTTTTTACTCAATCGGAATAAGGTCGAGCGAAAACAGTTCATGGAATCATCAATAGAAAGTCATAAATGGTTTGTCTTAAATAAAGAAAATAGAAAGGAGTATATTACGGAGGAAGACATTGCAAAATATTCAGAGTCGCTATCTGGTTGGGATAAAAGCATATATGAATTTGGGTTGGCCTTTGGTCATTTGACAAATTCATTCAATTATGGCTCGAAAGACCCAATAAAAAGCATGAATGATATCTACAGAAAAATGCTATATGACTATATAAAAGGATACCATGACAAAGACTATCCCAAAGATTTTTCCTTAGATGATCTTATACCTATATTACCAATGATTTTTGATTCGATTTCATTTCACCTTCAGAGTTATATGAAGGAGCTATAGATCGGTTGCGCCTCGGCTTGCGAGACACTAACGCGCGAGCAGTATCTGCAGGTCGCAGACGTTCGTGTTGGTTGGACCGGTCCGTAACAGCTCGCCTAGCTTATCGAAAAAACTGTAGGAATCGTTGCGTCCCAAGTAGTCGTCGACGTCGAGGCCCTCTGATAGCGCGCGCTTAAGGATTGCGGCTGAGGCGAAGGCTCCGGCGGCGTCCGTCGGACCGTCGCCGCCATCGGTCGAAGCCGCGAGGAGGGAAAGACGCTCGGCGTCCGCGGAGGAGCGCGCGATGCCGGCGAGGAAGGCGAGCGCCATCTCCTGATTGCGCCCTCCCCTTCCCTCACCGCGAAGGGTGACCGTGGTCTCTCCGCCCGCGAGGAGGCAAGCGGGAGCGCGGAGGGGAAAGCCCGAGGCCGAGATGTCCTTGCCGATGCCGAGGAGGACCTGTGCCGCCTCGCGGGCCTCGCCTGTAAGGCGGGATGTAAGGACGAGACTATTGTAGCCCAATTCGTGCGCTTTCGCCTCGGCCGCCGCGAGGGCGATCCTGTTGTTGCCGACAAGGAGCGTCCGAGCCCTCGCGAAGGCCGCGTCCCCGCGCTTGGGCGTATCCGGCAGCTCGCCTTCCACGCCGCGGAGCAGGAGCTCGGACACCGAACGGGGCAGTGCGTCTTCGACGCCGCGTCGCTTCGCCGCGGCGAGGGCGTCGGCCCAGGTGCTTTGGTCGGGGACGGTCGGCCCCGAGGCTATCGTATCGAGATCGTCGCCTACGACATCCGATATGACGAGGGACACGATCGAGGCGGGATAGAGCGCGGATGCGAGACGGCCGCCCTTGATCGCGGACAGATGCTTGCGGATCGCGTTCATCTCCTGGATCGTCGCGCCCGAGCGCAGGAGGAGCCGAGTTGCAGCCGCCTTATCTTCGAGAGCGACGCCCTCCGCAGGGGCGCAGAGAAGGGAAGAGCCGCCGCCCGAAACGAGGACGAAGACCAGCGTCCGTTCGTCGAGGCCCGAGGCCAGCCTGAGGATTTCGGCGGCCGCGCGCACAGAGCTTTCGTCGGGGACCGGATGCGAGGCCTCGAGGAGGCGTATGCGCCTTAAAGATTCGCCATAGCCGCCCTTAACCGCCACCACTCCGCCCGAGATCCTATCGCCCAAGACCTCCTCGAGGCCCGCGGCCATGCTCGCACCGGCCTTGCCCATGCCTACGACGAGAATGCGATCGAAGGAGACAAGCGGATAGCGCAGCTCATCGAGAGCGGCTTCGACGACGATGGTTCCGGGATCATGGCCTTCGACGCGGACTGCGCGGCGGACCAAGGCGGCGGGCTCGACGCGGGAGAGAGCGGCTCGGAAGATAGACTCGGCGTCGGCTTTGGCTTTTCTCTCGTCCATAGACTGATCTCGCTTTCGTCGCTTTAGTAGTCCACAAAGGCGGGAAATGAAAGTTCCGCATCCGAGGCCGCGTTCTCAAAGAAGGAGAGGAACTTGCGCGAGAAGGCCTTTATGAAGGACTTTGTCCTCTCGTCGTCCAGCGTCGGGGCCCCGGTTGCCTTATCGGGCTTGAAGAAGAGCGTGTAGCGATCGGCGCGTAGCGCGAGGACCTCTTTGTCGCCATCGGAGAGAATGTAGGCGCGACCTTCGCCCAAGTCGAAGCTCTTCCAGGCCGAGTCGAGGACGACCGTCTCACGCGTATACCAGAGCTTCAGTGTCGGCGCGTTAGGCGCTAGCCCAGGCGAAGCGTTTTGTGACGCCTGCTCGAGCTCGTAGGCGCCCGAGAGTGCCGGGATCGCGTTGGGCGAGAAGAAGGGCAGGCCCAGAACCCTGTCCGCGCCGATAACGAGGAATGCGCGCGAAGTCGCGGCGCGTAAGGGCGCGGCGAAGAGAGGGCCCGTCGCGCAGAGCGACAGGGCGACTACGAGAGACAGCGCCCGGGGCCCCGAGCCTCGCATCACTCCACCGTGACCGACTTCGCGAGGTTGCGCGGCTGGTCCACGTCGCGTCCAAGCTCGAGCGCGCAGAAGTAGGCGAAGAGCTGCAGGGGCACGACCATCGTGAAGGGATAGAAACGACTGTCCATCTTGGGCACGGGGACGAAGTCGTCCACAATCGACCGGAGCTCCTCGTCTCCCTCCACGCCGACCGCGACGACTGGACCTCCGCGCGCCTTGATCTCCCTGATGTTGGAGATGACCTTCTCGCGCATGGAGTCGTCGGGCACGAGGAAAACCGAAGGTACTTCGGGGCAGACCAGGGCTATGGGACCGTGCTTGATCTCTCCCGAGGCATAGCCCTCGGCGTGGATATAGGAAATCTCCTTCAGTTTGAGCGCCCCTTCGAGCGCGATCGGATACAAGAGGCCCCGGCCGAGGAAAAGGAAATTCGACCTGTGCGCATACTTCTTCGCTATGGCCTGGATATGGTCGCGCCCAGTGAGCGCCTGCTTCACCTTGTCCGGCACCGACGAAAGCGAGGCGAGGAAACGCTCGCCCTCGACTCGGGACATGTCGCGCATCCTCGCCATATGGAGCGTGAAAAGATAGAAGGCGGCGAGCTGGCTCGTGAAGGCCTTGGTCGAGGCCACCGCTATCTCGGGGCCCGAATGGACGTACATTCCGCCGTCCGACTCTCGCGCGATAGTGGAGCCGACGACGTTGCAGATGCCAAGGACGTTGGCCCCCTTGCGCTGTATTTCACGCATCGCGTAGAGGGTGTCCGCGGTCTCGCCCGACTGGGAGACGGCGAACCAGAGACTCCCCGCCTCGACGACGGGATTGCGGTAGCGCACCTCGCTCGCGAGTTCGGCGGAGGCGGGGATGCGCGCCACCGACTCGAGGAGCTGAGCGCCCACGAGGCCGGCGTGCCAGCTCGTGCCCGCGGCGATGATCTGCACGCGGGAGACCGAGCGCTGGTAGCGGCGCTCGAGGTTGAGCCCGCCGAGTTTGGCCGTGGAGTTCTCCTGGTCGAGCCTCCCGCCCAGGGCGCGCGCTATGGAATCGGGCTGCTCGAAGATTTCCTTCTCCATGAAGCAGGGGAAGCCGTTCTTCTCGATGGAGCCGAGCTCCCAGGTTATGGCCGCCGCCTTTCGGTCGACGGGGCTGTCGGAGCGGTCGGTGATCTTGAAGCCTGAGGCATCGATCGAGACGACCTCGCCGTCGTTTAGGTAGACGACGCGGGAGGTGCTCGAGATGAAGGCCATAACGTCCGAACCGAGAAGCATTTCGCCTTCGCCGATGCCGACGCACAGGGGACTGCCGTTGCGCGCGCCGATTATCCGGTTCGGCTCGTCGGCATGGATCACCGCTATGCCGTAGGTTCCCTGAAGGTGGGCCAGTGCGGCTTTGACCGCGGCCTCGAGATCACCCTCGTAGTACTTGGCCACGAGATTGGGGATCACTTCGGTGTCGGTCTCGCTCTTAAAAACGATGCCTTCCTTGACCAGCATCCCGCGGAGGGCGCGGTAGTTTTCTATGATGCCGTTATGGACGACGGCGATCTTGCCGGAAGAGTCGAAGTGAGGATGGGTGTTGGCTTCGGTGACGCCGCCATGCGTCGCCCAACGCGTGTGGCCGATGCCCCAGGCGCCGGCCATGTCCTGCGGCACCGCGTCCTTGAGAGCCTGGATCTTTCCGACACGGCGCACGGAAGAAAGAGTCCCATCCCCCAGGCCGACGGCGATGCCCGCCGAGTCGTAACCGCGGTATTCGAGGCGCTTCAAGCCTTCGAGGAGAATTGGAGAAGCCCGCCGCGGCCCGACATACCCGACTATTCCGCACATTGCTTTGCCCTCGCCGATCGTTCAGTGTTTGAACGAATTATAGCACCCGACGAAACCGGATACAACCAAATCAGTCCTATGCTGTCGGGAAATACCCGAAATCAGGCTTAAAAAGAATTTGAACATGAGGCCCCGATCCATTAAACCTAGAATCGATGGAACCGATCGGCATCAAAAACCCCTTCCCCGGGGCGAGCGCCTTCCTCATCGAGCGTACCGCGTCTACACAGGAGGAGGCGAAGCGCCTCGCCGCCCAAGGATATCCTCCCGGAAGCCTCGTCGCGGCCGACGCCCAGAGCGCGGGCAGGGGCCGATTCCCCGAGCGGCGCTGGGAATCTGAAGCGGGGAAGAATCTCCTCTTCACGATCTACCTCGATGCCTCTGCGGCGGGCCTGCCCGGGCTGCCGCTCAGAATTGGACTCGCGCTCTGCGCCGCCGTCTCGGACTATGCCGGCCTCTTGGGCGCCCGCTTCCTCTCCCCGCCGCGCATCAAATGGCCAAACGACCTCCTCATCGGCGATAGGAAGGCGGCAGGCATCCTCTGCGAGACCGGTCCAGCGGGCGTCTTCACCGGCATCGGCCTCAACTGCAACCAGAGCTCCTTCCCCCGCGAGCTCGAGGCCAGGGCGACGAGCCTCGCCAAGGAGCTCGGCCGAGAAGTGAGCCGCTGGGCGCTCCTCGAACTCTTCCTCGGGCTTCTCCAACGCGCCATCGCGGATCCCTACTGGCGCGAGGAAGTCGACAAGCGGCTTTGGAGGCGGGGCGAAGAGCTGTCATTCCTTCCCGGAACGGCGGGCAGGGGAAAAGTCTTCGAAGGCGACGCTATAGTCGGCATCCTCGAAGGGATCGACGAATCCGGCTCGATCCTGATACGGCGAGAGGACGAGAAGAGGGCTAGCTCCTATCCCGCGGGCGAGTTGACCCTAGTCGCCCCGCTCTATAAAGTGGTGCTATGACTAGCAAGGGCACAAACAAGCCCTCAGGCTTTATCCAGAAGCTGCTTTCGATCTTCGCGGGCATGGGCGATCCCAACGCCGAGAAGAAGAAGCTCCTCAAAGGAATAGCCAAGGACCTCTCGCACTCGCGCTACAAATTCTACAGACCGAAGGGACAAGAGGCTCTTCCCGGCCTCGCGAAGTTCTTCTACGAGATCTACAAGATAGCCTCGCCGGCCCAACTCATCCTCGGCAGCTCCGCCACCTCGGGCAGTCTCCGCTCCTTCGTCATCGAGAGTTTCCTCACGAAGGAGCAGCACGAACTCTCGGAGCGCCTCACTGAAGCTTATATCGCCGAACGCGCCAAGACGATGCCCCTCTCGAAGGTGCAGGAAGAGACCAAACGCGACATGACCGCTTACTTCGTCGTCTTCGACGGCGATACGAGCAGGGCGATCGACGACGCATACAACACGCTCCTCGCCTTCATCAATTTCATCAACTTCGACTACTACTTTTTCCTCAAGAAATTCGATTCGGCCCTCCCCGAGCGCAATTTCAGCTATAGGCCCAAATTCGACGCCATCAATGGCGAGTACGTGGCCGACGACCTGCAGGACTTCCTCGAAGTCTTCGGCGCCATCGACCTCGAGGCCCCGTGGGCGCAGATCTTCGGCGCGCTCAAGGACTACAAGAAGCTCGATATCGTCTCGCTCGATTCCTGGAACAAGTTCATCGCCGCCACCGGCGATTTGCGCAAAAGCCTCGTGCTCGAGCAGATGGTTCGGCACCTCAAGGAAGACCCCGGCTGGGAATCCAAGCCGCGCCGCCCGAACGAGCGCATAGTCGAGCCATTCCTCCAGAAGCTCAAGGCGCAAGTGGAGACGGTCATCCAGGGGATCATCCAGGAGAGGCGCAACTCCAAGATCGACGAAATCGCGAAACAGATATTCGGGACCACCGTCGTCCTGCGCATGAAGAACTACAACGAAAAGGCGAATGTCGTCTTCGCGAAGAAGATGCTCGGCGGATACACCCAGGCCCAGGCCATGAACTATCTCAAGGCCTACCTCATGGATTACTTCAAGAAGGACATCCGCGAGCTCGTCGACCTCCTGATCATCCGCGGCCAGTGGACTGCGAACCTCCAGTCGCAGCAGCTCTCGGACTGCTACCACGCCCTCCTCGACATATCGGAGAAGATCCTCAAGTTCGACGAGGAGCTCGCTGACGACGGCGAGCTCGGCACGCGCATCCGCACCGCCCTCGCGAAGGCGGACCGCGACAAGGACGCGCTGAAGTATCTGCGCGGGGCGCTCAAGGAGACGAACGACAAGGCTACGGCCATGATAACCCGCGCGGCCGTGAGCCTCATCGGAATCGGACGCCAGATCAAGGGGCTCATCGAGGATCTACAGAAACCCCACCACGAGATCCTCATCAACTGGAAGGACGTGGAGAGCCAGAGCCCCCGCCCCCTCCAAAGCTGGCTCGTCGAGACCTACAAGAAGATATACTACATCGTCCAGCTGCTGCAGTATTTCGCCAAGAGCGAGGAATAAGCCATGAGCCATAGACATAACCGCAGCGGCAGGGGGGGGGCGGCGGAGTCCCTGGCCTCGGGCCTCGTCCTCGCGGCCGCCTTCGTTGTCTTCTGGGCCCTCGGCGGCCATCCCGTGTGGGCGCTTCTCGTCGCCGTATTCGCCGGCGTCCTACCCGCGAGCAGGGGGATCTCAGGCCTCATCGCCGCCCGCGCGGAGGAGAAGGCCCTCGAGGCGCAGAACGCCGCGCCGAAGCTCGACGCCAAGAGCGCGGCGGCACTGGGCGAGAAAACGGTGCTTCGCATCGCCCGCGACAAAGGCGGGCGCGTGACGCCTTCTCTCGTCGCGCTCGAGTCCGATCTCAGCGTCGAGGAAGCGGAAAAAGCTCTCGACGACCTGGCCAAGAAGGGCCACGCGTCGATGGTCGTCCGAGAGGACGGCCGCATCGAGTACGAGTTCGCCGAATTCCTCCCCGCACAGGATAGGTAGTTAAGCCATTCCGGCTATTCGGCCGCCGCGATGCGCAGGGACTCGGTCCAGGAGCCCTCGAGCGGCGTTCCGCCCTCCGTCTTAGTCCTTACGATCAGGCGATAGTCGCCCTCCGCGAGGGAAGCGGGAACGACGGCGACTATCAATGAAGGCCGAATATCCGCGTAGACCTCCGCTCGGGTCTCGCAGCCTGAGTCGCTTTTCAAGAACAACCCCAAATCCTTCAGTCCAGGGTCGAATTTCATATGGACTCCCGCAATGCGGAGCAGGCCACCCGGGGCAACAACGTCGCCGCTCTCCGAGGGAGGGGCGACGACCGATTTCACCACAGGCTGGCGCCGGTCACCCCCTTTGTCGCGGACGCAGCGGATCGAGGCGAGAGCCTCTGCCTCGATCGCCGGATCAAGGCGGAAATCTATGCGGAGCTCGTGTCCCGAACCATCGATATCGGGACGGAAAAGCTCGTTCTGCGTGCGTAGGCATCCCTTTGCGACGGGAAACGCGGAGCCAAGGGGCGTTTTGACGTAGCAGCCATCGCCGAGGAGGCTCCCGAGCACTTCCCGCGCGAGCTGGAACACGGCGACAATGTCGGTCTTCGAAAGCGTCGTCCTCCCCTGGGCCATGCGATCGATGAAAGAATCGCTCTCCACGAGACTCGACCAGGACGCAAGAGCATGTCCGGGGAAAGCATATTTCAGGGCGTTGGTGACGAGTTCATTGATGATGAGCCCGCAGAGGATCGCCTGATCCAATCCAAGATCAAGTTCGCTGACTCGATTACAGATGAGGATTCGTCCGTCCGGCGGGCAATATGCCTCGGATAGGTAGTGACAGAGTTTATCGCAATAACCGGAGAAGCCGATCGTGATTCCCGAGCCGTGGTCAAGGAACTCGCCGATGACTACGCCATCCGCCTCGAGCCGTTTCTCGAGGCTTCCCGCCATTACGCTGGGGGACTCAAGTCCCGTCGTTTTCGCCATGCATTGCACAATCGTCGAGACGGCTCGCTGCGCACGAATCCGCTCCGTCACGTCGTGGTCGCAGACACTAAAGTTGACTCTTCGCTTGAATGCACTAGCATTACAAAATAAGAAGGAGATCAACCATGAAAAAACGCATCCTCTTCGTGGATGACGAACCCTTTATTCTCTCTAGCATACGTCGGAGTATTCATGCGTACACTTCGGAATGGGAGCTGGCGTTCGCGGAAAGTGGGGAGCGCGCGCTTGAATACTTTTCAAACGAGACCTTCGACTTAGTCGTAACCGACGCAAAAATGCCAGGCATGACCGGTACGGAATTGCTTAAAACCCTCCAGGAAAAAGGCTACACGGCAGAGATCCCGACAATCATGCTGACAGGATACGCCGAAGATGATTTGCGCAAAGACGCGATTAGCTATGGGGTCATCGAGTTCTTGAATAAGCCCATCATGCCTGAAGAGCTGATCCAGAGATTAAAGAACGTGCTAAAGCTCAAAAGCATCGGCGACGAGCTCAAAATCAAGAACGAAGAACTCAAAGAAGCCAGCATGCAGATAATCAGGCGCCTGGGCAAGGCCGTCGAGTATAGAGATAACGAGACGGGCAAGCATGTCATTCGCGTCGCCCAATACAGCCGCCTCGTCGCCGAAGCGCTCGGCCTCGACAAGAGTACGGTGGAATTGATTTTCCTCACGGCCCCCATGCACGACATCGGGAAGATTGCGATTCCCGACGATATCCTAAAAAAGACAGACAAGCTGAAGCCGGTCGAATTCGAAGTGATAAAGACCCATCCGCTCATCGGGGGCGAAGTGCTCAAGCCCATGTCTCCCGATGAGATGAAGTATTACTACTCGCACATGAGCATCGGGGAAAGCATACTCGGGGAAGCCAACACGCCGCTGCTCATGATGGCCGCTTCGATCGCCGCGACGCATCACGAGAAATGGGACGGTTCCGGCTATCCGAGCAAGCTTGCCGGGAAAGACATCCCTGTGGAAGGAAGGATCGTCGCCATAGCCGACATATTCGACGCGCTTTCATCGAAGCGTTGCTACAAGCCCGCTTATCCCGACGACGAGTGCTTCGCGATCATAAAAGAGATGCGGGGAACGCATCTCGATCCTGAGATAGTCGACTGCTTCGAGTCCATCAGGCCAAAGGTTTTGGCGATCAAGGAAGAGCTACAGGATCCGAGCCAGTGAGCGATACATAATTAACCGTATGCCTTCCGCGTCCCGTTTTTCGAAGCGTAATACTTGCGGAGGGCCGCGAATCCGCTGCTTCCCGCCTCATCCTCGAAGGACGTGATCCTCATGCCTACGATGGATGAATCGTTTTTCTCCATGCACCATTGAGGTTGTACGCATATCGTGAAAGGGGAGATGCCAATCTCGCTCATCGAGAGGAGAAGTCTGTACATAGGTCGCGAGTATTCGCGCAGAGGCGCAATGAACTGAATGCGCAGGCCGTCTTCGCTTATATCTATGACATGGCCAAGACTATCCGGAGCGAGTAGGCAGGCCCGGGCAAAACAGGGGTCGCGTTTGATCTTCCTCTGGTTGACCATAACCAAGGGGCCGACCATGTCTTGTATCTCCGAGCGGAGACGGATTTCCGTCCCGATGATCTCGGGGGAAGGCCATGCGCACTTTTGTCCGAGTCGGTCAACGAAGCAAAGATCGAAGGACTGGAAGGTCCTGCGAACGAGCACGAGCCCCATGCCGAAACGAGTGAAGCCATGGCGATTCCTGTATTCAACGAGGGCTTCCGCAGTCGGATCGATCGCCGCGATGGGCTCATTCAAGGGAAAAGGGAGAGAAGCGGGGTCGAAGCCGCCTCCGTGGTCCGAGACTTTAGCTGATAAATAGAGCGTGTCCGCATACATATCCAACAGAACAGGATCTTTGACGCCGATTTCCGACTGCGCCCGGAGAGAATTGGTTATAAGCTCGATGAGCGCGATGGATAGCTGTTCATCGGATTTTCCGGTCTCCGGAAAGTGTATTTTCCTGAAAATCGACAGGATCTCCCGCATTTCCATATCGTAAGGGAAAGAGAGCTTGAGCGCCCCCCCTTCACATGAATCAAAAGTGAGCGTACGCATACTACTCTATCCTAGGCGCCTTCGGCGCAGGAGTCAAACTAAAGGGCGGCAACCTATGCAAGAAACGAAATTTGCAAAGCCGGGGGCCGTAAACTAGAATCGTGACCAGGAAGTGGCCTTATCTAGCCCGACCACGGAGAGAAAGGCGCAAGGAGATATGAGGGAAATACCGCCTATGTCCACTAATCAATTCGATATAGAAGCTTCCTCGGCGGCGCTCAATATAAAGGTCCCTTCGATCCATTTGAATATCGGGAAAAGCTCGGCGCCCCGGGCCCTCGTCATAGCCGTCGCGGGCAGTCTCGACACAAGCTCATCGCCGCCATTCTTCGAATTCATGAAATCCGCCCTCATAGACGCCGAAGATGCCGGCGGCCTTATTCTCGATATCGGCGCCATTCAATATATATCCTCGACGGGCGTCGGCTCATTCACTGCCATCCTAGTCGAATCGCAAAAGCGCAAACTGCCATTCTACCTCTGCCGCGTACCCAACTGCGTAAGCTCAGTGATGCAATTGCTTGGATTCCAAGCCTTCTTCTCGTATCTCGAAAGTTATGAGGAATTGGTGTGAACCCCAAAGTCGCGGCGACCGCGGACGAGGCGTCCTTTGCGCTTGCGAACGAGGAGGAAGACGAAAAAGCTTACACGGCGGCCATTCTCATGATCGCGGCCATGCTTGGGGCGCAGGACGGCGCCTTCATCTATCGCGACGCCCAGGAAGGCATCCGAGTGCTGACGCCAGGCAGACCTAACGATATTCTGCTGACGGACGACCAGGCATCGCAACTTGCTCACAGCGATGAAGCGTCGGCCTTCCTAGAAACGCTCGGGTTCTCATTCGCCTATACGCTCATTATACCGATCACCGGCACCGCAATGGATGCGTGCTTCATGGCATTTGGCAGAGATGATCGCCTTTTCAATAAAGATGATTCCGATGCAGTCATGGGATTCCTCCCCAGGCTTTCTTCTCTCATTTCCGCGCGCTATAGACTGGCGCGGAGCGAGCGAGCCAGGCGCGAGGCCGAGCGCGCATATAAAAAGAACGAAGAACGCCTTGAGCGCTTGTTCGAGGAATCACACGATATGATCTATAGCGTTGACAACGACGACGCGATCGTATCGATCAACTCGGCCGGCCTCGCCCTCCTCGGCCTACGCGAGAACTCGGAGGCGATAGGGAAAGGTTTCTCTTCATTTGTCTTTACCGGGACGGATCGGGCAGGCTTGCTGAAGAAAGCGGCAAGCCAAGGGTACGTGGACGATTACGAGATCATCCTCAAGAAAGCTTCGGGAGAGCCGATCTTTTGCATCGAATCGGCCTATTGTTTCCGCGATGAATCCGGGAAAAACTCCGAGATACTGGGATTCATCAAGGATATCTCCGAGCGGATAGCGCAGGAACGCGAACTATGGAAAGCCAACATGGAGCTCACGGCGACGAATTGCAAGCTCAAGGAAGCCGAGGTTCTCATGGTGCAACATGAAAAACTCGCCTCGATCGGGCAGCTTGCCGCCGGGGTCGCGCACGAGATCAACAACCCCCTCAGTTTCCTAATGAGCAACCATTCGGTCTTTACCCAATTCGCCCAAACGATTCGTTCCGCCTGGGAAGCCATTCTTGCTTCTTCGCCCAGCGCTGTCGAAGGCATCAAAGATCGCTTCGATATCGCCTACGTGCTATCCGAGATGGACACGATGCTCGCCGAGACGAACGATGGACTTACCAGGATCATGGCCATCGTTCGTAATCTGAAGAGCTTTGCCCGGGAGGAGATGGAGACCGTCATCGCGCCCTATGACATCAACAAGGGAATCGAGAATACCCTCATCGTAGCCAGGAACGAGATAAAATATGTGGCCGACGTCGAGCTTCGGCTCGGCGCATTGCCCGAGATAGAGGCCTCGGCAGGCGAGATAAACCAAGTCCTCCTTAACCTCCTCGTGAACTCAGCCCAAGCCATCGAAGGACAAAAGCGCAAGGACCGCGGGCATATCCTCATAGTGACGAAGGGAGTCGGCGACCGGGCGGTCTGCGAGATATCGGACGACGGTCCCGGCGTCCCCGACGAACTACGGCACAGGATCTTCGATCCGTTCTTCACGACAAAAGGGCCCGGGAAAGGGACAGGGCTCGGCCTTTCGATCTCCTACGACTTGATCGTGAAGAAGCATAAAGGCTCTTTATCGGTCGAGCGCTCGCCCTTAGGAGGGGCGCTCTTCCGCATCGAACTGCCATTCCTGCATCCCGCGACCGACGTTGCAGGCGGACAAGATTGTGCTAAAGACGCGTGAATAAAACGCTCGGCGCATAACGTTCGGGAGGACTGCCGTGAAAATATCTCTGCGAACTATCATCAGCCTCATAACGATAGCGCTCGCTTTACTGGCTAGTCTGGGCTTCGTCGTAACTTCGTTCATAACATACTCCATATCCTCGTCGGCCGCGATCAATACCAAAACCGAAATCGCCAGCTTGCGGCTCTCGAGCGCCTTAGTCGAGCCCCTATGGGACTTCGACAATGCTGGCTTGCAAGCTGCCGTCGCAAGCGAGCTCGATGACGACGATATCCTCGCGATCGTCCTCCGCGATGACAAGGGAGTCCCTATCGAGGCCCTTGGAAGATCGTCGCCGATGAATGGGGACACGAAGGCGAATATCTACAACCTTGACCCAGGTGAATTGCCCGGACTTTCGCAAAGGGCGTATGCCGTCAAACAGAGGGACATACTGCACGGCAATATCAAGATCGGCGATATCACGGTCTACGCCACCAATCACGGGATCTCGCGAGCGTTTTCCTCTCAGCTGACCACGACCGTCGGGCTGTCCTTGGGCTCCAGCGTCGGCATAGCCCTCCTCCTCTTCTTCGCCATCGACAGGCTTGTCTCGAACCGTATCCTCAAGCTCGGGCACGTCGTCTCGCGCTTCTCGTCCCGCGATTTTTCCGCCAGGGCGGAGGAATCGATGCATGACGAGATCGGCGAGCTCGCGCGGGCGTTCAATCGCATGGCCCAGACGATACAGAACCATGAGGCGGGCCTCCAAGAAGCAGTGGACGAGCGCACCAGGCAGATACTCGATATGGAGAAATTCGCGTTCCTGGGCAGCCTCGTCGCCGGCGTAGCGCACGAAGTGAATACCCCCCTCGGAGTCGCAGTGACCGCGTCGTCTAACGCCCGGACGCTCGTCAAAGCCATCACCGAAGGATACAGGGAGGGCAACCTCGACGAGACTGAGTTCGTCCAATCGCTCTCGAAAGTCGCCGAGTCCCTCGGCATCGTGGAGATGAACCTCGAACGTGCGGCCGAGTTTATCAGGTCATTCAAGCGGATGGCGGTCGACCAGACCGCGGACGGCCTGCAGACAATCAAATTGAAGGAATACCTGGGCGAGATAGTACTGAGTCTTCGCCCGAAGCTGCGGAAAGGGAAGATACAGGTCGCAGTGATCGCGCCTGACGATCTCGAGCTCGTCTGCTCGCCTGGAGCGCTCTATCAAGTGTTTACGAACCTGATCGTAAACTCGCTCTTCCATGCCTTCGACGAGGACTCATCCGGCAACATAACGATATCATGCCAGCGCGGCGAGAACGACCTGACCCTAAGCTACCGGGACGACGGCAAGGGGATAGCGCCCGAGATAATTGATAGCATCTTCGAGCCTTTCTTCACGACCAAACGCAACGCTGGGGGATCGGGACTCGGTCTCTATATCGTCAAGACAACGATAGCTAAGATGGGCGGTCAGATAAAATGCGCAAGCGAACTAGGTAAAGGCGTCGAATTTCTGATTACGATACCTGTCTCGGCGTCAAGCCGCGCGTTGGAATCTCGAAAGGAGTCCGCATGACAGAGCCAGGGACGAAGACATCGCTCCATTTCGCGCAAAAATCGAAAGAAAAAGAGGCTTCGAGAAAGCCATGGAAGATACTGATAGCCGATGACGAGCCGGACGTCCACCACGTGACCAAGCTCGTCCTTGAAGGGAAGATCATCTTCGATCGCGGCCTCGAGCTCATCAGCGCGTACTCGGCGAAAGAAGCTAAGGAGATACTCCGAAGCACAAATGATATAGCCTGCATTCTCCTCGATGTGGTAATGGAGAAGGACGATTCCGGCCTGGAGGTTGTAAAGTTCATCCGGGAAGAGCTCGGCAACAAGAGCATGAGGATCATTCTTCGTACCGGCCAGCCCGGCCAGGCGCCCGAGAGCAAGGTGATATTAGAGTACGAGATAAATGACTACAAGCAAAAAACCGACCTCACGGTGGAGAAGCTCTTCAGCACCGTGGTGACTGCCATCCGTAGCTATCGCGATATCTGTACGATCGAGCAAAGCCGCAAAGGCATGGAGATGATCATCTCGGCTTCGTCGGACATGCTCAAGACGAAGTCCATAATGCTTTTCGCCGCCGGAGTGCTCAATCAGATCATCTCCCTCCTCTATATCTCCAATGACGCCTTTTACCTCCGCTCTGATGCGGACAAAACGTCGGGATTCACGGTCAAGGGCGACGGAAATAACATGAGGATCCTTGCCGGTGCGGGAAAGTACGCCGGCCTCGAGAACGTCGATTTCCCGGATGGCTTGAAGGGGGGACAGCTGGCGCTGATCCGCAGGGCCATCGAGACGGAAGCGAACGTCTACGAGGAAGGGATCTTCGTCATCGTCCTCAAAGGCAGAGAAGGTATACGCGGGGTTCTCTATCTCGAGGATTGCCCGCCCTTGCCCGAGATCGACCTTCGTCTCATATCGATCTTTTGCAACAATGTGTCCGAGGCATTCTCGAACATTCTCCTCTACGAGGAGCTCGAGAGGAAGGTCGAGGAACGCACTCGAGACTTGCAGACAGCGAACGAGGAGCTAAAGAACGCGCAAGCCAAGATGCTGCAGCAGGAGAAGATGGCGTCGATAGGGCAGCTCGCGGCAGGCATTGCCCATGAGATAAACAACCCGATGAGTTTCATCATTAGCAATTTCACTACATTGAGCGGCTATAGGAACAAGGTATTCGAGTTCATAAATCTGATCTCTTCCGACGCGGACGGTGAGGAGAAAGCGGGAGTCGCTCGTCTAGCGTCGCTTATCGCAAAAAAAAACGAGCTCAACATCGATTTCATAGGATCGGATATCGCCACGCTTATCGAGGAATCCCTCTCCGGAGCGCGCCGCGTCCAAAAAATAGTCAATGATCTGAGAGTATTCTCCGCCGTCGATACGCCTGGGTCTTCCATGACGGACGTAAACGCGTGTATCGAGGCGACGATCGAGGTGCTTGGCGAGCAATTGCGATCGAAGGCGACGATCGAGAAGGAATTATCCGAGCCACTGAGCGCCAAGTGCGCGGCGGACCGCCTGAATCTCGTCTTCATGAATATACTTTTAAATGCGGCCCAGGCGATACGCGATCATGGGACAATTCACATTAGAACATGGACGGCGGATGGCGCGAACAAAATATCGATACAAGATACCGGAATAGGGATACCGCCCGACAAGCTCGGTCGCATATTCGATCCTTTTTATACGACCAAAGATGTCGGACAGGGCCTCGGACTTGGGCTGACCATCGCCTATGACATCGTCCATAGCTGTGATGGGGACATTGCGGTTCAGAGCGAAGTCGGGCAGGGGACCTGTTTCACGATAACCTTACCGGCCTAACCGAATTCGCTGATAGTCAGCAATGGACTATTATCCATTGCAGATCCCGGGGGCATATGAAACGGGTTTTATTTGCATTCATAGTGCTTGGCCTTGGGGTTTCGCTTTGTGCACAAGGGAAAACCCTCACTGCAAGCGCTGATCCATGGCCCCCCTTTGTCGATAACAATAACCCAACCGATGGATTGTCGTTGGAAATCATCAGGGCTGCTTTTCGGACACAAGGATATACCGTCAATATGACTTACATGCCTTGGGCTAGGGCAGAGGCCGATGTCGCCAAAGGCGTCGTCGATATTCTGCCTGACACATGGATGACGGAGGACCAAGCAAAAACACTGGTTTACAGCGATCCTTACGCCAAGAATGAACTGAAGTTCATCAAAAGGAAAGGAGACCCCTTCGAGTATGCCGGGATAGAAAGTCTGAAAGGTAAAGACGTCGGTATCATCAAGGACTATGGGTATGAAGATACTTTTATTAAGTCCGATCTCTTCAAAAAGGATGAAGTGCCTGACTTGATGACCAACATCAAAAAATTATTAGCCACTCACATTGACTTGACCCTTGAAGATCCTATCGTCGCGAGATTCCTCATGAAATCGGTCGATCCGACTCTTCTATCAAAGGTGGAATTCACCAAAAACAATTTGTCGACTGTTCCTCTATATCTCTGCGTGGGGAAGAACAATCCCCGGCAAAAAGAAATCATCAAAGCCTTTAATAAAGGGCTATTGGCTATTAAGGCCAATGGAACATATAAGCGCCTTTTCTTGAAGTATGGAATTTCGGAGTAGCAAAAGCCAGGACCCGTCCGCCAAGAAAACGTGATACTTCTTCCCAGTTTATGCCTGGCGCAGACGAGGGTGGCAGATTGGGCGCGAAATATTCAGCCGCTCTTCGGCCAATGACTAGATCCGCTATAACATCGAATATTGCCATAGACAGCCTCCGATCATCATTCGCTTTCTATCGGCCGCGAGCGGACCCCAGAGCTCCGTAAGTAGGGCGGTCATCCGCTCCAGCACCGAGAAGGGCGACGACGTCGCTTCTTGGTCCGCGAACCGAGAGGGCTATGACAGGTATAGACGACCAGGACCTGATGTCGGCGATGCTCTTGGAGCCTTCGGGGTCTGGAGGCTTAAGCTCAAAAAGAACGATATCTGGCCTGACCGCTCGTATAGAGCGCAATCCATCGCAAGCCAATGTCGTGGTGTAGACATCATAGCCGTTTCTTCCAAGGTCTATCCCGAGAAGCTTCTTGGTGTGAGGGTCGGCGTCGATCACAAGGGCCCGTTTCACAACTTTTCCTTCTTCGGGAAATTCACCGTAATCGATTTGATACTCATGATGGAGTAATATAGTTTCGCGACAGGCATCTGAGGTATTTATTGTGCATTAGGTTTTTGGCGTTACCTGTTAGTAAGTCATAAAGACCGATTTGACCGCTATATTGCCGGTAAAAAAGCGATCGGTTCCGAGACTAATGAAACACTAACTCCCTTGGGCTCATATCTTACACCCCACTAATTTCACTATTAATTATAATCTACATCAGATCAGGCTCACAAAGGGAGGGAATAAGCATGAACGGAGTCTTTCTTATAATTGGTTTTGCGCTTTCTGTTTTTGTATTCGGATATCTTGTGTACGTCATGATCAGGGCCGAAAAATTCTAGGAGGTGGCAATGAAACCCCAAGACATCGCCGAGATAGTCATCGTCGTCATTATCATATGTGGCGCGGCGCCCTTTCTCGGAAATTACATGGCACGGGTATACCAAGGGAAACGGCACCCGCTTTCCTTTCTCGAGCCAGTCGAAAGGTTTTTTTACAAAATATCGGGTATTGACCCCACCGTGGAAATGAGCTGGAAGAAATACGCTCTCTCAGTGGCGGGGTTCAGCTTCGCATCCCTTGTCCTTCTCGATCTCATCCTCATGTTCCAGAATTTACTCCCTTTCAACCCGCAGAAGTTTCCCGGCATGAAATGGGACCTGGCCCTGAATACGGCAATCAGTTTTATCACAAACACGAACTGGCAAGCCTATTCGGGCGAGGCAAGCCTGAGTTACTTCTCCCAGGCCGTCGGCCTCACCGTGCAGAATTTCCTTAGCGCAGCCTGTGGCATGTCCGTCGCCATCGCCCTTATCAATGGCATCCTCGGGCGGAGGAAAGACGCGAGTGATCCTGCGCCCGGGCTGGGCAATTTCTGGGTCATGATGACGAGGAGCGTGCTCTATATCCTCCTACCCATTTCGATTATTGTGTCCATCGTCCTCGTGAGCCAGGGAGTTCCTCAGAACCTCTCCTCCTACGTTCCTGCGGTCTCCCTCGAAGGGAAACAGGACTCGATACCGATGGGTCCTGTCGCTAGCCAAATCGCAATTAAGCAGCTAGGCACTAACGGAGGCGGTTTCTTCGGCCAGAACTCGGCCTTCCCCCTCGAGAGCCCGACTCCGCTTTCGAACATCGTCGAGCTCCTCGCACTTGTCATTATCTCTGCCGCCTTTCCCTTCCTATTCGGGCGCATGACCGGAAAGAGACGCCAGGGACGTGTCATATTTGCAGTCATGTTCACCCTTTTCGCAATCGGCGCTGTTTCGGCCCTTGCGTCCGAATACCGCTGGGGAACGCTCGAGGGCAAGGAACTCCGTATCGGTATTGGGGACTCCGCCCTTTGGGGCGTGATGACGACAATGACTTCGTGCGGGGCTGTCAACGCAATGCACGACTCCTTCACCCCGCTTGCGGGAATGATCACGATGATCAACCTCATGCTCGGCGAGGTTGTCTTCGGCGGCGTCGGGTCCGGTTTGTATGGTATGCTGGCACTCGTTTTTATCACCGTTTTCATCGCCGGCCTCATGGTTGGTCGCGGGCCAGAATATCTGGGGAAGAAAATTGAATCCTATGACGTGAAGCTCTCGATGTTCGCGATCATAGCTCCCAATTTTGTCATCCTCGCTTTCGCCGCCATCGCCATACTAGTGAAGGCTGGGCTCGCCGGGATATCGAATCCCGGTCCCCACGGCCTCTCGGAGGTGCTCTATACATTCGCTTCGGCGGCAGGCAACAACGGATCGGCTTTCGCAGGCATCAGCGCGAACACCGTTTTCTACAACCTAATGATCGGCGGAGGCATGCTCATCGGCCGCTACGGAGTGATCTTCCCCATGCTCGGTGTTGCTGGCAATCTCGCAGGTAAGAAAACCATCCCGGAGAGCCTCGGGACCTTCAAGACCGATACGACGGTATTTGGTGTCCTCCTCTTCTTTGTAGTCATAATCGTTGCGGGGCTTACACACTTCCCAGCCCTCACACTCGGCCCCATTCTTGACCACTTCCTTATGATAATGGGCGTCACTTTGTAGGAGAGGAAACATGAAACACAATAGGTATGGATTCACTAAGGATATGATCCTTGCTTCTGTGGGTACTTCCTTCAAGAAGCTCGACCCTCGGATCGAGATCATGAACCCAGTCATGTTCATGGTATGGCTAGGGGCACTCCTGTGCACGATCGTCGCGATCGGCGAAGCATTCGGCGGCACTTTGCCTAGTGGCTTCACCATCCAGGTAATCATTTGGCTCTGGTTTACTCTCGTTTTCGCCAATTTTGCGGAGAGCCTCGCCGAAGTACAGGGCAAAGCTCGAGCAGACTCATTGCGCAAAATGCGGACATCGATTGTCGCTCATAAGCGTGGTGCGAAAGAAACAATAGTAGACGTTTCTTCGGCCGAACTCCGAACCGGAGATGTGGTCGTCTGCGAAGCGGGCGACATCATCCCCGGAGATGGAGAAGTAATTAAGGGAGTCGCGAGCGTCGACGAGTCCGCGATCACCGGTGAGTCCGCGCCGGTCATCCGCGAATCCGGAGGTGATCGTTCGGGAGTAACCGGCGGCACTCGGGTTATCTCGGATCAAATTGTGATCCGCATAACAGCAGACCCCGGAAATACATTTATCGATAGAATGATCCTAATGGTCGAGAACGCGACACGGCAAAAGACTCCAGGGGAGATCGCCCTCACGATCCTCCTCGCGGCTCTCTCGCTTATCTTCCTTCTGGCGGTCGTCACGCTCTATCCTTTCTCGGGTTTCATCGCCGCTCAAGCAAACACGAAGAACATCCTGACGATCCTGACTTTGACAGCCCTCCTCGTGTGCCTCATTCCGACGACGATCGGCGGGCTCTTGTCGGCGATCGGAATATCGGGAGTCTCGCGACTTATCAAAAAGAACGTCATGGCGCTCTCGGGCCGCGCTATCGAGGCCGCAGGAGACATAGACACGCTCCTTCTCGACAAGACAGGGACCATCACATATGGCAACCGTATGGCGAATGAGATCGTCGCCGCGAGCGGAGTAAACGAACGCACGCTTGCCGAAGCGGCCCTTTCCGCCTCGATCCCCGACGAAACCCCCGAGGGGAAGTCGATAGTCCAATTCATCAAGACGAAGTACGGAATGACGATCTCACCGGGAGAAGGCACTTTTGTTCCCTTCTCCGCATCGACGAGGATGAGTGGCATCGACTTCGCCGGCGCCGATGGACGGACCGATAATATGAGATGCGTTCGCAAAGGCTCAATGGAAGCCATACGCAGCCACGTCGTGTCGCTCGGGGGCGATTTTCCCGAGGATCTTAAGGCCGCAGGGGATCGTATTGCGCGTTCGGGCGGGACGCCACTCGCCGTTTCGGTAGGGAAGACGGCTGTCGGCGTCATCCATCTAAAGGACATTATAAAAGAGGGAATTCGAGAGCGATTTGAGGGTCTTCACGCGATCGGCATCAGGACCGTTATGATCACCGGAGACAACGAACTCACCGCTGTTGCGATCGCCGCGGAGGCAGGAGTAAACGACTTCATCGCCGAGTCGCGACCGGAGGACAAGCTTGAGATCATCCGCGCTGCCCAGAAGGATGGGCACATTGTCGGAATGATCGGCGATGGCACAAACGACGCACCAGCCCTCGCGCAAGCCGACGTTGGCGTCGCGATGGCTTCTGGCACGCAGACCGCTCGTGAGGCCGGCAACATGGTCGATTTCGATAGCGACCCGGCAAAAATCATCGATGTCGTCGAGGTGGGTAAACAACTGCTTATCACGCGCGGATCGCTCACGACGTTCTCGATCGCCAACGACGTGGCCAAGTACTTCGCCATCCTCCCGGCCGTTTTCTCGGGGTTTTATGCCGCCGAGGGCGCTAAGGCGGGCCCCCTCTCGGCCCTGAACATCATGGGCCTTGCTACGCCCGAGAGCGCGATCCTATCCGCTGTCGTTTTCAATGCGCTCATTATCATCGCACTTATCCCTCTCGCTTTGCGTGGCGTCAAGTTTTCGCCCAAGGGCGGCGCCTCTCGCCTCCTACGGCGGAATCTCCTCATCTACGGTCTCGGAGGAATCGTTGCCCCCTTTGTTGGCATCAAGATCGTTGACATCCTCCTTCATGCCGTCGGCCTTATATAGGAGCTCAACATGAAAAGCTTGGCTCGTATTCCTAAGTCAATAACGTTCCTGTTTTGGATGACGATTCTAGTCGGTATCGTCTACCCTCTCTTCATTACCGCTGTAGCGCAAATTTGCTTTCCTGCGCGTGCGAACGGCAGCCTTCTCGTGATCGACGGGAAGGTACGGGGTTCTACTCTTCTCGCCCAAAAGTTCGTATCGGACAAATTCTTCCATGCCCGCCCTTCTGCCACTGATTACGCCTACATTGGGTCGGGAGCTTCGAATCTGGCCGCCACCAATTACGCTCTTCAGAGCCGCATCGCTCAGACTAAGGGACCGATAGAGACCTATCGAGCCGGCCCCAAGGCTGGGCAGCTAATTGGTTCCGACATTGAGAACTGGTTTCAGAGGGATATCTACCAGGGTAAGCCGCATATTGTTGCTCAATGGGCAAACATGCACAACTCGGAGGACGCACAAGCATGGGTAACTTCTGACCCAACCCATGGCGCATCCGTAGATGCCTGGGCCAAGGTCCACCCGGCGATAGTCGATCAGTTCGTAAAGGACAATCCAGGTACACCAAAGCCCCAGGCTTCTGATCTGGCAGCAGTATTTTTTACGAGCTTTTCCGAAGAACATCCGGGAACATTCCCCTCGGTGGCGACCAGTACGGATGCGGAAGGCAAAGCAGTGACAACTATTGAACCGGTCACGACGGGGAGTGACATTCAGTCATATTTCTTCGACATGTGGCGGCAGGATCATCCGAGCGATGCCCTCGCAAGCATTCCTGATGACTATGTCACGACATCGGGATCAGGCCTCGATCCAGACATCAGCCTCGAGACAGCGCTTGGCCAGGTCGACCGCGTCGCTAGTGCACGCTCGTTTAATGCAGCTCAAAAGGCCGCCCTCATTGAAAAAATAAAGAGTGCTGCCAGCGCTTCGACGACCCTAATCGGCCCGCCAAGGGTGAACGTCGTACAACTGAACGCACGCCTCGAAAAAGACCCGATAAAATGAACGAACAGTGGCAGGCAGATTAGACGACGTCTATCGATTGCAGTCACGGAATCCGGCCGGGGAGAGAACCAACCTCCCTCTCCCCGGCCTTCTCTAATGACTGCATCACGCTGGCCATGGATGCATTTCCTGCTTTGGAACGTCAGAGTAATCGACCGATACAAGGAAGGGAGAATCGAAATGCAATATGCAAAAAATGGCCTTAAACCGTATGGGGCGGTGGGATGCAGTTCATCTCCACCATCGTATGCAGGCGCTTCCGTATTGACGGACGGCCCGTGGATCGAGAGTCCACATACCGGCTCGGGGCCGAGTCTTTTCAAGTAGGGGAAGTCACGTGGGCACAATGAACGACCTCGCTGCGAGGTTGAAGTAGTCGAATGCCAACAGGCGACCCTCTACTAAGCTGATAATTGGATACACGGAGAGACTCGGACAACCTGACGTTTGGGGTGCTTACCGTACAGTTTTTTCTGAATACCCCGCTAGGGCAGTTCGCGCGCGACAGCGATCGATATCGTCCGCGCCATGGTCCTGAGATAGGATTCTCTGTCCTGGTTCCACCAGGCGCGATCGCTTCCCGGGCGAAGGCCGATCACCCCGATACAGCCGCGAGGACTTTCCATCGGCACAAAGTGCCACTCCGAGGCTTCGAAGTCGTCGGTATACCGCCCCGAGCTCTTCACCATGTCCAAGCAGAGCCGGGCGGCGTAAGCGTCTTCGCCGAGTGGGAGCCACCCGGTTTCGGCCTCTTTTTTTAACGTACCGGCGTCCTCGCGCAGAATGATCGTAGCTTCCGAGTCGAAGGCGGCCTTGAGGGCGGCGACGCTCGCCTCGACGATAGGGCCCATACCTCTCGCGCCGGCAAGGGCCGACGCGAGTTCGCTCATGCGTGACATGCGGTGCTCCCGCACCGCAAGGAGGCGCTCGCTCATTCTGAGCCTCCCGGTCAGCCATCCCGAGCAGATTGCCACAAAGAAGTAGAGGACGAGCATGAGGACGTCCTCGGTCCTCGTTATCACGAAGGTGTAGCGCGGTGGAATGAAGAAGAAGTCCCATGCGGCCGCGGAAAGGAGGGCCGCGAAGAGGACAGGGGATCTGTCGAGAACGAGGGCCATCAGGCTGATGCCGGCGAGGTAGGGAATCGAGGCAACCCAGTACCCGGCGTAATCCGTCAGGGCGAAGTTGATCCAAGTCAAGGCCGCAACGACGAGGAGGGCCGCGAGGTATTGCACGATCGCTTGGCCAACCATGGGAGCGTTCGCGCTATCAGGGCGGGTGCGCCAGGACCAAGATGCTCTCCGTTTTAGCCGCGCGCCGACGGCCATCACGGGGATCTCTCCGCTCTCATCCATGAGGCGATCGAGGAGGCCGCGGCGGCCCAGAGTTCGTCGTCCCTTGCCGACGATTATCGCACAGGCGCGGCGCTCTCGGGCATAGTCCAGGATGGCGACGGCAGCATCGGCGTTCGCTCTGCCAATGACACGGGCGTCCGATCCCAGGGCGAGGCGTTGTGCCTTTTCCAAGCGCTCGCTCTCTTCGGGCGAAGCCCGGTCTCCCGTGTCGATCGTCAAGCAGTCCCAGGCAACCCCGATTCCCCTCGCGAGCGCCGAGGCCGAGTTCACCACGGCAGCGCCATCAGGGCCGCCATCTAGGGCAGCCAGCACCGGCCCTTCGTTCGCGGTAGACACTGCTTTCTCGTCGGTCATGTTACATGCCCTCCATCCAGCCATGCGTTAAAAAATATTTCCTAGAAACGCTAACCAAGTGCCTGCTTATGCACAATGAGATTGAAATTAGAAAATGAGCTTATGGCATTAGGCGCATGTTAGTATCTATTATCACTCGCTCATCATCGCAGTCTGACGGGAGTCAAGTACTGCGTGAGCAGAACCGAGCCATGTCCAGGGCGTCGCCCTCGCGGATGTTCTTGGCGTGAACCTGGAGCTTCGGGACCGCTACGGAGAGCAAAAGTGAAACTGTAGGCCTATCGCTTTCAGTCACGGAATCCGGCCGGGGAGAGAAGCAACCTCCTTCTCCCCAGCCTTCTCTCCGTATGGTTGGCCTAAAGCTCGCCCAGTTCGTTGAAAAGCGTCTAGACGGCAGCTTTTACTTCAGCTTCGTCGGCGCGAGCCATGGCTGCGTCGTAATCTTTGGTGCCCACAAAGACATCGCGCTTGTACGGATTGACGCCAAGCTTTTTGGCGCGGTATCCGATATAGACGAGGGCGAAAACATTGGAAGCTAGCGCGATGATGGACACTATGGTATTGGTGGTGACGTTCAGCGTCGACTGCACGGCGAATACGCTGCTAAAGCCCATGTCGGGGAAACTGTCCTGGAAGGTCGGGAACAACTGAGCGAATATGCACCAGATGGCCAGCGTGTTGGCGCGGTTCTGAATCCAGCCGCCCTTGTTCCATATAGCATTGGCAAACGTGGGAGCGAGCAGCAGAGCGAGTCCGCAATACCATGCGTGGTTCGGCAGGCAGTTGTAGGTGTAGCAGAAATTCCAGAGGTCATACGCCACGATGAAGACCCAGGTCATGTCGGGCCACAGCATGTCTTTCTGCTTCTTGCTGCTGTAGATGCTCCACCAACCGGTCATGCAGAAGATGTTGATAAGTCCGGCAGCGCCGTTGAACACGTTGTTCCAGCCACAGACCTGCGTCGCGTGCTCGGAGGTGACCCACACGGGAGACCCGTTCAGCATGGTGAAGTTGCCCGTAAAGAAGTGGGCGGCGGACTCAAAGTCGCTCACCACGGCAATTAAAATGTTGATGGCAACGATCACGAATGGAAAGCACTTGAACATCTGGGATTTGCCCAGCTTGCCCCAATGGTACTTGATGATCATGAAGCCGATGCACCCGGTCAGCGCCGCATACACCTTCGCATAGTGGAACCAGCTGTTCTGGAACAGGACGGTCGGATTGTTGGCAGCCCAACCCGCGCCCGAATGAGCCCCAACTGTAACTGCGATGCAGTAGGCGGTCATCACGATGGGCAGCGCAATGAACATGATGATGCCGCCGGTCTTGGACCGTCGCGCGAATTCGTTCAGCAGGATGAGCCCTGCGAACACCATGATCCATCCGATCCACTGGTACATGGCATTAGCGCCATACACTTGGAATAACATGGTATCTCCTTTCTTTATCCCTCTATGGTCGTCCGCGCCTTCAGCGCGGCAGTGCCCGAAGCTACATCGGCCGGAATCGTGCTCAAATCCAAACGCAGCGTCTGGGCTATCAGATCCTCCAGCAGCTCATCCGGCGCATCCGGATAGCGCCGCATGAATCCCACCAAGCCGATGATGAGCATGTAAAACGTTTCATACACATGGTCGATTTTGATGTCGTGGTACTGCGCGTATTCCACGGCCGTAGTGTCGGTAATGTAACGCGCCAACGCTTCGGCGGTTCGCGAGTAGAAGCGCAGATAAAGACTGGCGTTTTCATTGTTCGCCAGATCAATGCGGAATGAATCTTTGTCGAAAACACCGCGGCGCAGCATTTTGATGCAGTCTTGAAGGGCTTTTCGCACGTTATAGCGTTCTCGCGACTCGTTCCAGTAGTAGACCTGTTGGATAAAATCATCCACATAAGTATCCAGAACGGCTTCGGTGACAGCGTCCTTGTTTTCGAAGTAATGGTAAAAGAGACTGCGAGTAACCCCAATTGCCTCGGTTATATCTTTCACCGTTGTGTGGTCGAGTCCCTTGGTCTCGTACAGATTGCGAGTAGCTTCCACGATTTCGTCGCGGCGGCTGCTGCAGAAATCCTCTACCCCCGTCATACGACCCTTCCAGAGCAATGACGCCGTGTCAAACCTTATGATGGCCACATAATATGTTCACAATTGACGCTACGTCAATGAACAGTTTTGACAAAACGTCAATACTTCGCGTAGCCTCAGAGGAATTTCATTAGACGGCCTGCGGATCAGTCCAGGACGTACTTCCCAAACTTGGATTTGAGCTTCTCGGGCAGGCGTACGCGCAACACCGTCGCGTCGTCTTCGCGCGACTGCTCGAGGATCGAGGCTTCGCGGTGGAGGAGAGCGACGAGCGCGTAGTCGGCATCGGGTACACGCACGATGCACTCGCCGGAATCCGATGTCAGCCTGTCCTCGATGGCGGCCGATAGCTCGGTCAGCCCCGCTCCCGTCTTCATCGAGCACAGAAGCCCCTCGGGTTTGCGAGAGCGCCAGGCCTCTACGAAAGCGGGGTCTGTGATGAGGTCGACCTTGTTGAGTACGAGGATGCGCGGCAGCTCGGCGGCCCCTATCTCGCGCAGAACCTTGTCGGTGGCCTCCATCTGGAGGTCGGCCTCGGGATCGGAGGCGTCGACCACTTCGACTAGAAGATCGGACTGAGCTGCCTCCTCGAGCGTGGCCTTGAAGGCCTCGACGAGGTGGTGGGGAAGGTTGCGCACGAATCCTACGGTATCGGTGAGGAGGAGGGCCCCGCCCTTGCGCATGGACATCTTGCGCGTGGTTGGATCGAGGGTGGCGAAGAGCTTGTCCTGGGCAAGGACATCGGCCACGGCGAGGGCGTTGAGAAGGCTCGACTTGCCCGAGTTCGTGTAGCCGACGATGGCCGCCCTCGGGACAGATGCCTTCTCGCGCCTAGCGTGCTGCACGCCGCGGCCCTTGCGCACGGTCTCGAGCTCATCCTCGATATCGTGTATGCGCTTTTCTATCTCGCGCCGGTCGAGCTCGATCTTCTGCTCGCCCGAACCCTTGGTGCCGTAGCGTCCACCGCGCTGCCGCGACAGGGTGTCGTAGGAGTGCGCGAGCCTCGGCAGCGAGTATCTAAGCTGCGCGAGCTCGACTTGCAACGCGGCCTCTTTGGTGCGGGCGCGACTTGAGAAGATGCGGATGATGAGCTCGTTGCGGTCGTAGGCCTTGCCGCCCAAGAGCTCCTCCCAGTTGCGCTGCTGGGTCGGCGAGAGCTGGTGATCGAAGACGAGAGAATCGGCTCCTTCGGCCTTGGCGGCCGCGACTATCTCGTCGGCCTTGCCCGAGCCCAGGAGGAGGGCGGCGCTCTTCTCGCGCAATTTGGCGACGATGGAGCCGGCCACCTCGACGCCGAGCGTGGAACACAGACCTTTCAGCTCCTCGAGGAGACTTTCGGTCTCCGCTTTCGTCATCTTGTCTTCTTGTATGCCCACGAGGAAGGCGCGCTCCGCCTTGACTTCGGTGTCTTTCATTTCAGCCATGATGGCATGATATAGGAAAATCAGGCTTTAGAACACGGTCCGAGAATCCGCTTAGTCGGCCAACGCCGCGTCGAGAAACTCGTGCAGGTGCTCGGCGTAGAGCCCTTTGTCCGCTCGTATGCTCTGCGCGTGCCGCGCGCCCGGCACTAGCAAGAGCTCGGTCATCGCGCCCGGCAACTTGCGCTTTCGCGACTCGGCCATGCGGAGGGACATAGAGTACGGCACGTAACGATCCTCCAGGCCGTGGATGAAGAGAATCGGGACTTCGGTCTCGAGGATCGCGGCCTCCGGATTTGCGTCGCGCAATGAGAAGCCCTCGAGCTTGCGGCACAGAGCGTCCGCCGTGAGGACGACGAGCTCGCGCAGGCCCGGCGGCACGGCCACCGCGCGCAAACGATATTTAAGTTCGCCCAACGCGCTCGAGTAGGAGCAGTCCGCGATGACCGCATCGAGCCTGCGATCGAGCGGCGCGTACTGCAGCACTGTCGCGGCCCCCATCGACTCGCCGAAGACGACGAAACCTCCCTCGAAGGGGAAGCGCCCCGACCTTCCGTCATTACCTATGGCCCAGTCGACTACCGCAGCGAGGTCCCTCTTCTCGTAGTAGCCGTAACTCGGCCGGAGACGGCGCCCGTCGTCCCCGACGCCCCCCCCCAACTTTCCATGGCCGCGCGAGTCGTAGGCAACCACCGCCCAACCGGCCTCCCTGAAGAGCTCCATATAGCGGATCATGCCGAGCCAGCCCCATCCGATGCCATGGTGGAAAACCGCCACCTTTCCGGCGCGTTGCGCGACATCCGGCTCAAGCGCATGGACGCGGAGACTGTAGCCCCCCGGCGAGGCGATGTCCTCCTCGATCCAAGGCAGGTCGATCGCGCTCGCGTCGAAGTCCTCCGCGTCGAGGGCGGCCTGCCGTATATACGCCTCGTCCCGCATGCGGTGATGGATCATGCCGCGGTAGGAGACGAGGCCGAGGAGGAGCACGAGGAGGCCCAAGGCAAGAACTCCGAATAGTAGAAACAAGAGGAAGCTCTGCATCATGAAGAGCAGTATATGGAAGCTCGCGAGTAGAGTGCAAGGTTTTCTTCATGCCCCGTAGCCGAGACAACGCTATAAATGCTATAGTCCGTATCGATGCGAGAAGCCGGATGTAGGTTCGCCGCACTCACTGCAGCCCTACGGAAAGCCTCGCTTACACCCCCACTAGCGAATACCTACGATATCCGCGCATCTTGACTCGGTTTTCTCCGAAACGCGAATTGCGCTTTGGGGAATCATCGTGTTTTCGTAAGGAGTTCCCGATGCCCATCCGTTTGACCGACCTAAGCCTCACCGTCCTCGAGACACAGTACGCGGTGCGCGGCCCCATCGTCGCGCGCGCGACCGAGCTCGAGCGTGCAGGCCGCAAGATACTTTATTGTAACATAGGCAATCCCCAGGCCCTCGGGCAAAAGCCCCTCAGCTATGTCCGCCAGGTCCTCGCCCTCTGCGAATACCCCGAACTCATGAAGGGTGCCGCCGCCTCGGTCTTCCCCCCCGACGTCGTCGAGGCGGCGGCGCGCATCATCGAGGGCACAAAGCATGGACTGGGCGCCTACTCCGAATCGAAGGGCGTCCGCACGATCCGAGATGCCATCGCGCGCTTCATCTCCGAGCGCGACGGCATCCCCTCCGACGCCGACTCGATCTTCCTCTCCGACGGCGCGAGCAAGAGCGTCGAGATGGCCCTGCGCATCCTCATCTCAGGCCCCGCGGATGGTATCATGCTCCCCATCCCCCAGTATCCACTTTACGACGCGACCATCACCCTATTCGGCGGGAAAAAAGTCCCCTACTTCCTCGACGAGGATCATGGCTGGCATCTATCGCGCGAGCTTCTCGACACGGCATTCCTCGACGCGGTGCGCAAGGGCATCAAGGTCAAGGCCATCTGCGTCCTCAACCCGGGCAACCCCACGGGCTCGGTGCTCGACCACGAGAACATCTCGATGATCATCGACTTCGCGCGCACGCACGACCTTTCGATCATCACCGACGAGGTCTACCAGGAAGACGTCTACTTCACCGACTTCCGCTTCTATTCCTTCGCGAAAGTCATGGCCGAAAAAGACGTCGACAACGTATCGTTGTTTTCTCTTCACTCAATCTCGAAGGGCTTCATTGGCGAGTGCGGACATCGCGGCGGCTACATGGAGATACGCAACGTCCCCGGCGAGGTCCTCGACCAGATCACCAAACTCCAATCCCTCTCCCTCTGCTCTAATCTCCCAGGTCAGGTAGTCACCTACTGCATGGTCACGCCGCCCAAGGCGGGCGATCCGAGCTATCCTCTGTATATCGAGGAGCGCGACACCATCATGAACCGCCTGCGCGAACGGGCAGCCATCCTCGCCCACGGGCTCGACGGAATCCACGGCATCAGCTGCACGCCGATCGCCGGAGCGATGTACGCCTTCCCTCGCATCACGCTCCCCGCCAATCGGAGCGACGAGGATTATTGCCTCGCCCTCCTCGAGAAGACGGGTGTCTGTGTGGTCCCGGGCTCCGGTTTCGGGCAGAAGCCCGGCACGGCGCACTTCCGCACGACGATTCTGCCCTCGACGGACGAGATCCGCGATGAGATCGAGAAGGTGGCGCAGTTCCAGGAAAGCTATAAGTAGGATTCTCAGGTGGAGGAGGAGAACTCACCCCATCGGTATAGAATTCTCCACATACTCCGCCTGGTGGCGAAGAGCATTCATCATAGCTGCCGTTGGCGGGTCCTGTCATACGAATCCGCGGGCCTCGTTCCGCCTCATATCCCAACGCTCCACGAGGTCCGTGGATTGGTATGACACCCGCCCTTCAACGGCACCTATAATGTCTGTGCTGCATCCAGGCTGGCCCACGCCGCGATCTGCACCAAAGATGCAGGAGCTCAATCCAGCGGAGAATCTCGCTTTGGCGCCGCAACATTATTATTCGCTGGCACGTCTCAGGGGCTCTCGCTCTGTCTCGCAAACCGATCTCTTCAAGGTGCCAAAGCTCGATATACCGCGATGATGCTGGACATGGCAGACTTAGCGGCCTAGGCATGCGCCAGCTTATTACTAGGCGCCGTAGTGCGGCGGGTGTCTGCGCAACCCTATGCGCCCGACTCTGGAGGGTGCATAGGGTTGCGCAGACAGGCCCCGCCAACGGCGGCGAGTTAAAATGTCGAACAGACGCGGCGCTACATTGATATCCTGAGATCATCGCTGCGCCGCGACATATCTCGCGAAATCCTCGCACATCAATTCTTCGGATACCGAGTTGTCCGCATAACACTCTTTTCCGTGGACGATGCACAAGTTCGCGTCGAGGCTCGCAGGATAGTCCGACGGATATTCGCGCTCTGCCGCCTCGGCCATCGACTCCTCGGCGGCGGCCCAGGCCTCCTCGGGAGTCGCGTTGCAGGCCTCGGCGAGGTAGCGCGGGTTAAAGCCCTCGCCCGTCAGGTTGCGAAGGGTCAGGTCGTGAGTCATCGAGTTACCGGGAGCCCAGTACTTCTCTGCGAGCAGGGGGCCTACCGCCGGGTTGTCTGCGATGTAGCCGTACTTCTCGAGCAGCCAGGCGCGGGTCTGGTAGACGGCCATCTCGGCGAGAAGGTAGCCGTGATAGCTCGCCGCGCTTTCCTGGTTGAGGAGGTGCGGTATGGCGAGCAGCGGCCGAGAGCTTTCGGCGCCGAGGATGCGGCGCTCCGCCTCGCGCGCCATCGCAAGTATCCTGTCGGCCCTCAAATCAGTGTCACCTAACGCGTAGAGGGCCCGCTCGAAATAGGGCACGACGAGGATCATGCGGTCGTTGTAGGCGCGGAAAGGCTGGCTCGACTCGATCCTCTTGCGGATGAGCTCGGCCGGCATCGGAGAGCCGTCTATCTTTTTCGCATAACGGATGAGCCAGTCGGCGTCACCGAGAACGCTCTCGCAGAACATGGACTGAGTCTCGGCGTAGGCCATGGATGTAGGCGGGAACTCCTGGGAAAAGCAGGGAGAATTGAGGGTCACGTTCGCGAAGTGCGCAGCGTGGCCGCCTTCATGGAAGAGGGTCTCGAGGGCGCGCTGCCCGGAACCGATCTGGCTCGGCCTGCCTTCGGAGGTGAAGTTGACGTGCGCCGGCACCCATTTCCCCTCGTCGTAGTAAGCAGGCACGGGGCCGTGACAGAAACCGTTTTGGTACTTTCCTTTACGATCGAGGAGGTCGAGCTGCATAACCGCCTGGCGATACGTTATGCCCATGCGGCGGAAGCTTCGCGCCCAGCGATCGAGGGCGAACTCGAAGGGGAAGTAGGGATCGGTCTCGCGCAGGACGTCACCGGACATGTAGAAACGAATATTCCAGCTCTCGAGCGCACCCTTTCCGTGGGCCTTCTCGAGGGCCTTAAGGCCGCGAGCGTTGGCCTCGGCCGTACGCTCCTCGAAGTCGTCCAGGATCGCGAAGAGCCCGGCGGGGCTCATCGCCTCGGACTTGCGCACCTTGTAGTCGAAGTAATTCTCGTAGCCCTGTCCTCGGGCAAAGGCGTTGCGCTCCTTCACGATCTCGACGAAGCCGTTGTCGAGGACCCACCTCTCAAGGCCGCGCAGGGCGCGTTGGCTGCTCTCGCGCGCCGCCTCGCTCGGATTGGTCGCCTCGTTCGTCAATAGGCCCCCGAGCGTCGTTTCCTCTTCGGCGCCCTTCTCGTTCAGGTGTTTAAGAACGTACTTCGCGCGCCTCCCGAAGAGCTCGGCTTCGAGGTTCACGATCCTGGCCATGTCGGCCTGACCGGTGGCGCCCTCGATTACGTTGGCCTCGAACAGTGCGCGCCAGCCCTTGAGTCCCGCGAGAAGCTCGCGGTCGGCTGCGCTCGTCTTGCCGCCCGAAACCTTCGCGATCGCTTCAAGGGCGACTATCCTCTCGCGCACGGAGGCAAGCCGAGCAGGATCAGAGACGAAGGCTTTATATGTCTTCTCCGCATCGGCAAAACCCGCATGGTCGCCGCTCGTGGCCATGTAGGTGGCCCAGAAGAGGTCCTCCTTCGTGCGATGGACCGAGAGGTACTCGTGGTTGAGGTCGTTGAAGAAGGCGCGGATGTCGCTCGTGTTCATGGGGCTAAGGCTAATCCCTAGCGGTGCGGATTGTCAAAGGAAGAGGAGGAAGCTAGCCAGCGAGGTAAAAAAGCGGTATCTTAATTCGCAGATATTCGTCGCCCGCGATGGGGACGAAGGAGCCGGGGCCAAGAGGCGCCGCCCATCCCGAGCCCGTATGGGTCGGGGAACTTCAGCGTTCGCGAGGAACGGCTATGAACAACTCTTCTTCCCTCTTTTCCCGACAACTTATCGATGTATGCAAGCAGAGCGTTGCCAAAGACGGTGGCATGAACGCCCTCGCGAAGCTCGCCTTCCAGCGCAGGCAAGTTTTGCGCCGACAGGCGGCCGAGCGCAGGGGCGAAACTGTGCCGAGCGTCCTCATAGCGAGCATCACGAGGAGATGCAACCTCGGCTGCGCGGGATGCTACGCTAAACGCATCAGGCCCGAGGACGAAAACTGCGCGGAGCTCTCCGACGACCGCTTCATGGAGCTCTTCGAGGAAGCATCGCGCCTCGGCGTGGGCGCCATCCTCGTGGCTGGCGGGGAGCCGCTTCTGAGGCCCAGCCTCCTTAAGCGCATTGCCGCCATGCGCGGCATGGTGGCGCCCGTCTTCACGAACGGGACGCTCCTCGACGACGAGGCTGCCCGGCTTTTCCGCCCCGAATCTTCCCTAGTGCCCGTCTTCAGCATCGAGGGCGACGAGCTTTTCACCTCGGAGCGCCGAGGCTCGGGCGTGCATGAGGCCGTTCTCGCCGGCATGGCCAGGGTCCGCGATAAAGGCGGCCTTTTCGGGCTCTCCGTGACCGTGACATCACGCAATGTGGGCCTCGTGCTTTCGCCTGACTTCTTGCATGCTCTCGCGGGACTCGGCGCCGCAGCCGTCTTCCTCGTGGAGTACGTGCCCGTCGCTCCAGGAACCGAGGACCTCGCCCTAAACGCGGAGCAGCGCGGTCGCCTCAACGTGCCCGATCTTGGAGCCGAGCTGCCCTACCCCATCATTCGACTGCCCGGCGACGAGGAAGAGTATGGCGGCTGTCTCGCGGCTGGCCGCGGCTTCGCGCATCTATCACCCGAGGGCGCTCTGGAGGCTTGTCCCTTCGCGCCCTTTTCGGACACGAACGCTAGTCGCTCGGGCCTCAAGGAGGCGCTGGCCTCTCCCCTCCTCGCCTCGATCCGAGCGCATCACGGCGAGCTCGTCGAGACCAAGGGAGGCTGTGCGCTACGCGATAAAGGTGGTTGGGTAGCCAGCCTCGCTTCCTGTTCCTCCCGCGCCGTCGTCGGGGCGGCGTAGACGCTGCCTCCGCGGCATTAGGGACGCCTTGCGCTCCTGAAGCGCAGCTCGAAGCGATACGCTCCCGGTCTGAGCCTATAGCGCTCGAGCGTGTCGGGGCCGCAGGTCGCCGTCCCGACGCCGCGTTGCGCAACATCGATCGACAGGAAGAGCTCAGGGCTAGGGACGAGGTCGCAGGTATGCTTCGCTTCCCAAAGATTCCGTGTGGAAAAATGAGAGGCGGTGAAGTCGAAGAGGCCGGGCGACTCTATCCTGAACCCCTTGTCCTTTTGCGATAGCGGGCGCGACAGCTCGAGGAAGCGTGTCTCGGTGCGATTGCCGTTCTCCTGAGGGAGGACATAGGGCACGCCCAAACTCTCGACCTTCGATTCGTAGAGGCCGACGGCCGCTCCCGCCTTACGGTCCGAGTAGCACTCCTCGGGCCCTCTGCCGTACCACTTCGCCTTCTCCAGTCCGCCAATGAGCGCACAGGAGAGGCCGACTTTGGGCAGCTCCGGCAGACTCGGTTCGAGGTCGAATAGGAAGGCCGCCTCGGGGCCTTCGGGAGAGAAAAACCAGTCCTGGACGAACCGGCCGAGGCGCCTGCCCCCGCGGCCGAAGGCTTCGTGCGTTATCGCAAGGCGCCTGGCTGGCAAGTCCGCGCGCATATCGGCGAGCCGGAAGCTCGTCTCGTCGAGGCCTGCATCGAGCCAGCCGTACATAGCCTTGTTCTCGCAGTACCACTCGAAGTCCTTGATGCCGCGCAGGCTCATGAAAAGCTTGAGCCCGTCGTTCTCGGTCGGCGCTCGCCAGAGGTTCATGACGAGAGGAGAGGCCATGAGCTCGCCCGAGCCGAAGGAAAGGCCGGAGAGGAAGCCTTCTTTTGCGAACGAGGCTTCGTAGACGCCCTTGGCTGCTGCTACATAGCCGCGCTCCGAGGAGACAAGCTCCGCTTGGCCGAGGCCATAACCGACACATTTGGATCGATCGAGTCGGCAGCGCTGGGCGTTGAGGCACAGCTGCTCCCAGCCCAAGCGCGTCCCCGCAGGGGCCCAGGCGCTCTTCGCGGCGAGAACGAACTCGAGGAAGAGGAAGGATTCGGATGAGGCTGCTTTCTCGCGAGCCTCGCTAGTCCAGGGGATGCCGAGATCGATTTCGGCCGAAGCTCCCGGCGCGATGTGAGGAAGAGCTGCCGTCCCCGAGAGGACGGCCTCCCCCTCCGCCTGTATTGTCCAACGCAGCTTGAGGTCGGAGAGGTCGGTGAAGTCGCGGCGGTTCTCAATGACGATCTTGCCGGTCGCGGGATGATCCGCCCTCCCTCGCACGGGCTGAAAAAGCTTCGCGCATTCTGCTAGGACAGGCTTCTCGCTCCGGTCGGGAAAGACGAGGCCGTTGCAGATGAAGTCGAGGTCGGAGGGCTTATCGCCGAAATCCCCTCCGTACTTCCAGTACTTCGTTCCTTTGTCGTCGAAGGACTCGATGCCCTGATCGACCCAGTCCCATATGAAGCCGCCCTGCAGGCCCTTGTGAGTCTCAATCGCGTGCCAGTAGTCGGAGAGGCTTCCGTTCGAGTTGCCCATAGCGTGCGAGAACTCGCACATGATGAAGGGCCGTTCGTCCTCGGTGGTATCGGCCCACTGTTCAAGTAAATCGACCGGGGGGTACATCGTCGACACGATATCGGTCGCGGCAGCGCCCCGCTTTATCGACTCCAAGGTGTGCCAGCCCTGGCCCCACTCGGGGCGGCAGGCGCCCTCGTAATGGATCGGGCGCGTTGGGTCGAAGGAGCGTATCCAGCCCGCGAGCATGTCGTGATTCGGGCCGTAGCCCGACTCGTTGCCGAGCGACCAGACGATGATCGAGGGATGGTTCTTGTCGCGGATCACCATGCGCATGCCGCGCTCGAGGAAGGCCGATGCGTATCGTTGGTCGCGGCATATCTGGTCGTAGTACGCGTGGCACTCGATATTGGCTTCGTCGTAGAGGTAGAGGCCGTACTCGTCGCAGAGCTCATACCAGCGCTCGTCGTTCGGGTAGTGCGAGAGCCGCACCGCGTTAAAGTTGTGCGACTTCATGATCTCAATGTCCTTGACCATGTCAGCCACGTCGAGGGTCTTGCCCATTCTCTCGTCGTGCTCGTGGCGATTCACGCCCTTGATGAGCACCGCCTTGCCGTTGATGAGGAGCTGTCTATCGCGTACCTCGACCTTTCGGAAGCCCAAGGAGACGGCGACATGCTCCAGCTCCTTCCCCGCGGGCGAGACGAGGCTGGCGACAAGTCGGTAGAGCGAAGGAGTTTCATGGCTCCAGAGCCTAGGCGAACTCACGGGCAGAGAGAGCCTCGTCTCCCAGCGCGATGAGCGATACAAGGCGCCTACTTTAGCCTCGGCCTCGGCGATGGGGGCCGAACCTTGGGCCTCATAGAGCGCGAGACGCACTGAATAGTCGCCGCGATAGGCCGCGCCATCCGCGTCGGTAGGCAGCCCGGTTTCTGAGTAGTCTACAGGGGCTGTAGCGGTCGGGACCGCGTCGGATGCGGGATCGAAGGTGAAGCCGAGCTTGGCCGAAGCCTCGACCGAGCCCGATGAAAAGTCGGACGAGAGTTTAGGCCGCGCGTCCAGGTCGGCGATATAGGCGAAGTCGGTCGAGTAGAGATAGACAGAGCGGTAGATCCCGCCGTACCACCATTGGTCTTGGTCCTCGACGAAGCTCGAGTCGGAATAGCGGATCACCATGAAGCCGAGGAGGTTCTCTCCCGGTTTCACATACCGGGTGATATCGAACTCTGAAGGCAGCCTCGTGTCCTTCGAGAAACCCAGGCGAGCGCCATTGCACCAGGCCTCGAGGAAACTCTCGGCGCCGCCTACGTGCAGCACGATCCGGCGTTTCTCCCAGCCCGAAGGCAGGGCGAAAGACATGCGGTACAGCCCCGTCGGGTTATGGGATGCGGGGCTGGATGGCGGGACGTTGCCGAAGGGCATAACGACGTTCGTGTAGTGGGGCTTGTCGTAGCCTTGCAGTGTCCAGGTGCCCGGCACGCGCAGCTTCCCCCAGTCTGAGTCGTCGAAGCCTACCGCGGCAAAATCGCGGGGAATGGACTCCGGGTTTCCCGCGAGGGCGAAGCTCCATTCGCCGTCTAGGCCTAGGCGCCAAGGAGTCGCGGGCTTCTTGATCCTTGCCGGGCCCGAGCGAAGGTCCGCAAGGGCTGAAGAGAAGCTCTCGTAGGGCAAAAGGGGGCTGCACATGGGCAGCCGCCCTTCGCCGGAAACTTCAGGGCTCTCCCAAGCCTTGCCCGAGTGGAAAATATCGCCGCTCATGCTTCCCTTACTTCACCGAGCCCAGGAGGCCGGCTACGAACTGCTTCTGCATCGTGAGGAACAGGATGAGCACGGGAATGACCGAGATACAGACGATGATCATGAGCGCTCCGTACTCGATAGTATAGGCGCTCATCATCGACGCCATCGCGATCGGCAAGGTCTTGCCGGTGTCGCTCATGATCGTCATGAGGGGCCAAAGGTAGGAGTTCCACTGGCCGAGGAACATATAGATCGCCGCGGATGCAAAGCTCGCCTTCATCGAGGGCGACACTATGCGCACGAAGGTAACCATCTCGCCTGCGCCGTCGACGCGCGCGGCCTCCATGATCTCAGAAGGGAACATGGAGAAATTCTGCCGCATGAAGAAAATTATAAATACCGACATGATGCTCGGTAGGATTATTGCCGAGGGAGTGTTCAGCAGGCTGAAGAAGGAAAACATCTTGAACATCGGTATGACCACGGCGATGCTCGGTATGATCATCGTGAGGAGGAGGATGCCAAAAACCCGTTCGCGCGCCTTGGACTTGTACTTCTCGAATCCATAAGCGGCCAGGGAATTGACGATCACGCCGAAGAAGACGGTGAGGAGGGCTATCTTCATCGAGTTCATGAAGAATAGCCCGAGGTTATAGTTGGTGGTCGCCTTGGTCCAATTCAGGGACAGCTCGGAGCCCGGTTTGATAACGCCCCGGATTACGTCGTTCGGATTGAGAGTCATGCCGATAGTCATCCAGAAGAAAGGGAAGAGGCTGAGTACCGCGCCGATGATGAGGATGAGCCACATCAGCAGGCGCGCTGCGGAGAATTTTCGGACGACGTTCATTTCTCCCCCCTGTTCCCGAGGAAGCGGATCTGGATGTACGCAAAGATGCCCGATATTAGGACGACCACATAGGACAAGGCTGTCGCGTACCCGAAGTCCGAGTTGGTTACGAAGGCTTGGCGATAGATATAAAGGGAAGCGGTCATGGTCGCGTTGGCGGGGCCGCCCATGGTTGTAAGAATATTGGGCTCGTCGAAGAGTTGCATCGTACCGCTCGTGGAGGTCACAGCGGAAAAAAGGATGACGGGCAGAAGGAGCGGCATCGTGATTCTAAAGAACTGACGCGCCTTGCTGGCTCCGTCGACCTCGGCGGCCTCGTAAATCTCGGTATCGATGTTCTGCAGCCCGACGAGGAAAAAGACCATGTTATAGCCCGTCCAGCGCCAGGTCAGGGCAAGAATGATCGTGACGTTGGCCCAAAACGGATTAGCGAGATAGGCGATGGGCTCGCTCAGTATGTGCGAATTTATCAAGAGGTTGTTCAGAAGGCCGTTAGTCTGGAAGAGGATTCTGAACAACACCGAGTACGCGACGAGGGATGTCACGCAGGGCAGGAAGAAAACTGTCCTAAAGGCGCCGCGGAGGCGCTTAATGCCCTGGTTAAGTATCACAGCCAACAGGAGGGCAAGGAGGATCATAAGAGGGATCTGGATCGCCATGTAGATGAAGTTGTGTCCCACGGCTTGCCAAAAAAAAGAATCTCCCGACATGCGGACAAAGTTGCCGAGGCCCACGAAAGTGTTGGAGGCGCCCTTCCATTTCCTCGTCATATAATAGAGGGAGGAGAGGATCGGGTAAGCCATGAATATGAGGAAGAAGACAATTGCCGGCGTTATGCAGAGCCAGCCGAATCGATTCAAATAACGATAGTACGATCCGCGCTTGTTCACACGGCTCTCCTTGATGTTGTACCCGCCGAGACAATGGGGCTTCCGCTCGAAGAGCGGAAGCCCCGGATGCGATGCGTTTATTGACCGGTAGTCTGCTTATACTCTTTCGAGGCCGCAGCGAGAGTCTCGTCGACTGTCTTGTACTTGCCTTGGAAGAAGAGGAGGGTCGCGTTGTAAACGGCGGTCCTCATCGAGTTGTAGTTGGCCGTATACTTGAGCGTCGGAACCTTGGCCATCCAGGAGGAGAAGTCCTTGAAGACGGCTTGGTTGCCGTAGAAGAAGTCGTCCTGAGCGGTGTAGTTGGGCTGTGATTGCGAGGGCAGGAAGGTTCCCATGGCGCCGCAGGCCTTCAGAATATCGTTGTAGAAGGCGAGGGAGTCAGGCGAGTCGCTGGCCCAGACACTCTTCAGGAAGTCGATCGCTACCTTCTTGTTCGCCGCCTTGTCGAATACGAACCAGCTCGAGCCGCCGTTGTTCGAAGCGTTGGCTGCGCCCGGGACGCCCTCAAGGAGCGGCGTCGGGACGACCATCCACTTGCCCTTGTTCTCAGGCTTGGACTTGACGGTGCCGACCATCCAGATCGCGTCGAGGAAGCCCGCGGACTGGTCGTTATTGAGCGCGTTGACCCAGTTGCTCCAGCCCTCGGCCATGAAGAGCAGGCCCTTGTCGTTGAGCTCCTTGAGAATGACAAGGGACTTTTTAACCGCGTCGCTGTTGATGTCGAGCTCGCCCTTGTCGTTGAAGAACTGTCCGCCCGAGGACTGGACCATGATGCGGAGAGTATCGAAGCTATCGGACTCGTAGGCAAATAGGGGCTTGCCCGTCTTCGCCTTGACGATCTCGCCGAGCTTGATGACCTGGGCCCACGTCATGGGCTTCTGATAGTCCTCAGGCTTAAGGCCTGCCTTCTTGATGTAGTCGGCACGCAGCCACAGGCCGGTGGAGCCGGTATCAAAGGGGATGCCGTAGATTGACTTGCCAACGGTCATCGGCCCGACCTTGTATGGGGCGAACTTGGAATAGTCGATGCCGGCGGCCTTGAGGTCGGCGAAGGCTTTAGGATAGTTCTGGAGGAATTTCTCGATGCTGAAGTCCTGGACGAGGGCGATATCAGGCAACCCCGCGCCATTGGCCTGGAGCGCGGCCTCAATCTTTGGCTCGATCTGGTCGTTGGGAATATCGACTATATCGAACGTTACCTCGGGGTGAGTCTTTACGTAGACGGCCTCAGCCGCTTTCATGGAATACCCATTAAAATTCGGGTCCCAGCACCAGATCGTGACCTTCGACGGCTTAGGTTTGTTGCTGCACGATGTTACGCCTATGCAGACAAACGCCGCCACCACTAGTAGCGCCAACGCGATCTTAAAGCCTTTCTTCATAAAAGCCTCCTTGGAATCGTACGCCATATGCATGGCATGTCTTTAGTTTGAGGCCTGTTCAGTATGCCCGCAAGAGACAAGAATCATTATTTATTCGCTTTTAACGGTACATTTGTCCCGTCCGCGCTTGTGAATTAGGGCCGATAGTGGATTTTATTCGCAAGCTGGATGATCTGGAAGCGATCCTGGACGTCGAGTTTGGAATAGATCGTGCTCACCTGATTGCGGACCGTATGCTCGGCCAGATGAAGCGTCTCGGCTATCTGCGTGTTATCGTAGCCCGTCGCAATGAGGGCGAATATTTCGCGCTCGCGGGACGTGAGGCTATCGAACCATTCGAGCTTGTCCTCCATCTGGGGCAGGGGCGTGGGTTTCTCCGCGAGGAGGCTCCGCATGAGCTTCTGGACAATCTGGGGCGAGATCTGCACCGCTCCGCCTTTTAGCGCGCGGATGCTTGCGATGAGCTCGGTCGGGGAGATGTCCTTGAGCAGGTAGCCCGAGGCGCCCAGGCTGAGTGCTTTGCGCACGTACTCGTCCTCGTCGTAGGTGGAGAGTATCAGGATCTTTATCCCCGGCTGGGCCGCGATGAGGCGGCCGGTCGCCTCGACCCCATCCATGACCGGCATGTGTACGTCCATGAGGACAATATCCGGTTCCGTCTCGGCGGCCTTGGCGATAGCCTCTTCGCCATTCTTCGCGAGGCCGACCACATTGATGTCCTCGGCGTAGTTATGGAGGAAGGTCGAGAGGCTCTCGAGGAAGAGGCTCTGGTCGTCGGCGATGAGCACGCGGATGGAGTCCATTGGCCATTCTCCCTATAGCGGATCGCGAAAAAATGCAATGGGGTGTCAATCGGTGGCCGGTGCGAGCTTGAGCGGGACACGGATCGAGAGGGAGAAACCGCCGGCTGGCGCCTTGCCGAAGCTTACGGTACCGCCTAAAGCGCCGATGCGCTCCTCCATGCCCGACAGGCCGATCCCCTTCACCATCTCGAGGGCGCCGCGTCCGTTGTCAGCGATCGCGACGAGCACGTCGCCCGACTCGACCCAGAAGCTCACGCGCACTAAGGTCGCCTTGCCGTGGCGCACGGCGTTCGTGAGCGCCTCCTGCACGGTTCGGTACAGGGCGAGGTTGAGGTCCTGGGCGAGGAAGTGCGGCAGGTTACCCATGTTGAGCTCGACCTCGATGCCGGCGATCTTGCGGAATATAGACACGATCTTGAAGATCGCCTGAGTGCTGTCCAGCATCTCGGGCTTCTCCTTGCGCAGCTTGCGCAGAGCGGCCCTCGTCTCGCGCAGCCCCTCCTGCGCCTGCGTGCGGGCGGTCACGAGGATGTCGGAGAGGCCGGCCTTGTCGTCCGGCCTCATGCTGCCCGCCGCGTCCATGAGGGCGATGAGGTTCGTGAAGATGTAGCCGGAAATATCGTGTATCTCGCGGCTGATCCGGTTGCGCTCGCGCTCGGTCGACTCCTCGTCGACAGTGCGCGCGTAGCCCTGGAGGTTTTCGTTGAGCTCGGCCAGGGTGTCCAGGTTCGCCTCCTGCAGGCGGATGATATCCACGCTTTCCTTCTGCTTCGCGGCGGTCTTTCCCATCCACGAGGACGCGAAGGCCACAAAGGCGAGGACGAAGGCGAGCACCGCTATCTCGTCGAGAGCGGGCTCGTCGACCGATTCCACCAGGGCGTTCGACCCGAAGAATACGGGCCAGGCTTGAGCGGCGACGATGCCTACGATGGCGATTCCCGAGAGGACAAGGTTCAAGGGACTGTCGACGAGGAAGCCCAGCTCCACCATGAGGCCGACGGCGAGCACGAGCTTCACCGACAGGACGCCGCCGATGCTGTAGCCCATGACACCGAGGATGTAGCAGCGCAGGAATAGCACGACATACAGGGCCATGCCCGGCTTGAACAAGAGGGCGAGAAAACTCAATACAATCGAGGCGCCGATGCAACCGAAGTAGGTTTCCACAAAATAGAGGTGGATGCCCTTACCCGGCGAAACACTCGGGTAGAGCGCGATTGCCAGGCCATAGCTGAGGGCTAAGATCAAAATATAAAAGGTCTTGATTTTAGCTTGCTTCTGGAAGAAGGGCGGCATTAAGTGCATCATAGAGCCTTTCTGGCCGGCCGTAAAGGACGAGCGCGAACGGCGCATTGACAGGACCGCACCATCGAGTAGACTGTACCCGTATTTTAAGGAGGATATATGCGCGAAGTATTCGAGGCTTTGGCGAAGTACAAGCAGAAAGTCGACGAAAACGTCATCGGCATAGCAGAGAAGCTCGACTCGGGCAAGCTCGTCGCGCCGATGGGGACCTACTTCCCCTCGGTCTTCGATCAGCTCAAACACCTCTTCAGCTCCGACGTCAACTGGATAAAACGGCTTAAGCCGGCATTCCCGAAGAGCGAGGCCCTCGGCCGCAGCCGCTTCGCCGACTTCGACAATGATTCACTCAAGACCCTCGACGCGAAGGATGCGAAAGTCCTCTTCGCGAACATGAAGGAGCTCGACGCGACTGTGCGCGCCTTCGTCTCCGAGCTGGACGAGTCGGCTTTAGTGAAAAACGTAGAGTACAAGAACTATAAGGGCCAGAGCGAAAACCATCCCCTGTGGCAAGTGCTCCTCCAGTGGTTCAACCACGGGACCCACCACCGCGGCACCATCTCGGGCCAGCTCGACATCCTCGGCGTGGATAACGATTACTCGTCGCTCATCGCCAAGATCTGAAAGGCCTAAGGGGATACCGCATCGTGTTCAAGCGCCGAAGGCCCAAGCCCGAGAAGCACATGCCCTACTTCAAGTTCGTGAAGTCCTTGGGCGGGAGCGGTTGCCCAATCTGCAATCAAGTGAACGCCGCCCTCGACGACTGGTACGAAAACCTCCTGTACGAGAGTGCCAACGACCGCCCCTTGAGGCACCGCTTCGACGCGGAGAACGGCCTGTGCGCGGAGCACGCGCATAGGCTGCGCGCTTCGAACGACGGGCTGGGCGCTGCGGTGATCTACAGGACTTTACTCGAGCGCGAGGTCGACGCGATGGGCAGACATCAGGCGCCAGCGCTCAACACGGGCGCCTGCGTAGCCTGCGAAGCCCAGGCCGACGCCGAGAAGCGCTATGTGGGGCTCGTCGCGGACTTCCTGGACGAAGAGGAGATGCGCAAAGGGCTCGAGGCGGGAGCGGGCCTCTGCATGCCCCACCTCGCCGCGGTGCTCGCGCTGAACAGGGACGCGCCCCAGTGGTTCTTCGACCTGCATAGGGCGCGTTGCGCGACGCTGCTTGAGGTTATAGTGCGCTACATCGACTGCCAGAAGCTATCGACGGAGGAACGTAAGCAGAGGCTCAGCTTCGACGACGAGATGGCCTGGAAGAAAATAGCCCCCCTGCTCACGGGAGAGCTGCGCTAGGGCAGGACCTGTCGGTCTAGCTTGGTGATCCGCCAGCCCTTCCACCTGGGGGAGCGTTCGAGGGTGATGAGGTCGATGCGTTTCTCCTCGAGCGGAGAGGCGATCGTCTTGTCCGGATCGCCCGAGGCATCCTCCTTGTGGTCCATGGACCAGAAGGAATACGTTGCGCGATAGAGGGCGCTGTCGGAGCCTTGGCTTTCTTCCTTGACGATCGATAGGCCGGCTATGCCGTACAGGAAGGCGGTGGAATCGAGCTTCGGTTCGCCATTCGAGACCCACGTGGCCGCGTTTACGACGGGGCTCTTGCCTTCGTAGGCCATCCTCGTCTTCGATAGTACCATCACGTTCATCAAGCAATCGCAATCGGCTTTGGAGGCTTGATTCTTGCCACAGGCCTCGAGCGAATCTAGGTCGATATCGTCGATAGCCTTATAATAATGAGCGACGAGCTCGGAAGCGGGCAACGAAGAGAAGTTGGGCTTGTCCCTCTGGGCCCGCAGCATGTCGCCGCCGACTAAGCCGATGACCGCGACCGCAATGGCGATGGCGGCTACGATGCCGCCGCGCCTCCGCCAGAAGTCGGCCCGCTTCTTCCTGGCCTTTGCCTCCGACTCTGCCGACACGCGACGGCGTTCGAACTCAGCGGCCTCCTCGGCGGAGACAACGCGCGACCAGCCGTGGACGCTGGCCTTCTCGAGAGTGCCAACCCACTCGGCCAGGCCGACCTTGCGCGGATCGCTCAAAGCCTTGCCTATGAGGGCCCCTACATCAGGATCGAGCAGCGGGGCGGCGAGGACGGCCGCTATGGCGGAGGGACGCGCGGGCGCTATGCTCCCCGCCTCCGCTGCCGCATTCCCATAAGCGCACTGCCCCGTCGCGAAAAAATAGGCCGCTTGAGCGATGAGGAAGGATGCGTCGGCTTCGGCCGTGTCGGCATGAGGATTCGTCAGGCGCGCGACCGCCGCGGCTCGGGCCGGGGCCCCAGCGGCGGCGAGAGCCTTGGCCGCCACATGAGGCGGCAGGACGAGGAGCTGGCTGCCGTCTCGCGACAACAAGAGGCCGGAGGATATGATGCCTCGAGGCAGGGCCTTATCGGCGGCCAAGGCCGCAAGCCCCTGAGAGAAAGCCAGGAGAAGGCCCATGCCTTCCTCGAGGTTCTTGGCCTCGTCCAGGCTTCGGGAATCGGGAAAGTCAGGGCCGAGGAGGAAACCGGCATCCTCCTCTTGCAGGATGTTCTCGAAGCGCCAAGGCGCCGAGGAAATGGCGTCGCCCTCACCGGGTACGGAGAGATGCAGAAGGCGCCCTTCCTCGGTCATGGCTTGGGAGAGGAAAGACCCCGCGCCCTTGAGCGAGCCCGAAGGAAAGCGCAGTACTAGCTTATCACTGCCGCCTATGGAGCGGCGCGAGACTATCGTGCTCATATCCCCCCAAAATAGGCACAGGAGGCCTGAAGGTCAATGTGCGGAGAGCCGGCGGACGAGCTTCGCGAGCTCGTTGAGGATGATGGGCGAAACGGCGAGGCCGAAGACGATGAGCCAGTCGAGGCTCCCGAGCACTTGTACTTTGAAGAAGGCCGCGAGGGGCGCGAAGAGCACGAGGCTGCACTGGAGGAGAAGGCCGACGACCAGGGCGCCGACGAGCCCGCGGTTGCTGAAGAAGCCTATGGAGAGGAGGGACTTCTTCCAGTTGCGGCAATCGAAGGCATGGAAGAGCTGGCAGATCGAGAGCACGCAGAAGGCCATAGTGCGCCCGAGATCGAGCTTCGTATCGGCATCCAGCCCAAGTGCCGCGCCTCGGCCCATACCGATCCAGAAGGCCATGGTCGTTATCGCGCCGACCCAAATACCGTTGAGGACAGTGAAGCGGGCGCCGCCGCGGGCGAAGAGACTCTCCTTAGGATCGCGGGGTTTTTCCTTGATGATGTCCGGGTCGCCCGAATCCATGCCGAGGGCGAGAGCGGGCAGCGTGTCCGTGACGAGATTGATCCACAGGATGTGGATCGGCAAGAGCGGTATGTAGCTGCCGACGAGGACGGCGGAGAAGACCGAGAGGACCTCGCCCACGTTGCAAGAAAGAAGGTAGAGGATGGCCTTGCGGATGTTATTGTAAATGTTCCGCCCCTCCTCGACCGCCTTCACGATAGTCTTGAAGTTATCGTCGGCAAGGACCATGTCCGAGGCTCCCTTGGCTACGTCGGTCCCGGAGAGCCCCATCGCGACGCCGATGTCGGCGGCCTTGAGGCTCGGCGCATCGTTGACGCCGTCGCCGGTCATCGACACGATATGTCCTTGCGCGCGGAAAGCCTTCACAATGCGGACTTTGTGCTCGGGCGAGACCCGCGCGAATACGCGGACTGTCTTGACTTTGGCCGCGAGCTCGGCTTCGCCTAATGCGTCGATCTCCGGCCCCGAGAGGACCTCGTCGGCTCTCTCGGCGATGCCCAGATCCTGTGCGATCGCGAGGGCCGTAGCCTTGTGGTCGCCCGTGATCATCGCGACGCCTATCCCCGAATCGCGGCAGATCTCGATCGAGCTCTTCACCTCGAGCCTGGGCGGGTCGATCATACCGGCCATCCCGAGGAAGCACAGGCCGCGCTCGAGGCCCTCGCCTGAGCCAGGCTCGTCGGGCCTTAGCTTGCGGTAGGCCGCGCCGAGGACGCGCAGGGCCTTACCGGCCATCGCGTCCGACTCGACGAGAATCGCCTCCTTGCCCGCAGTGTCGAGGGCCACTTCCCTGCCGTCTCGCATAACGAACTCGCAGCGCTCGAGGAGGCGATCGACCGCTCCCTTGGTCATCACGAGGCGCTCTCCGCCCATCGCGTGGACGGTGCTCATCATTTTGCGGTCAGAGTCGAAGGGCAGCTCGCCTATGCGGGGCGACTGGGCGAGGAGGGCCTCCTTGCAGACACCCTTGTCGTTCGAGAGCTCGAGAAGAGCTATCTCGGTGGGATCGCCGCTGGCAGCGCCGTTCTTCCCGAGCGAGGCGTCGTTGCAGAGGGCGAAGGCCTCGAAGAAAAGCCACTGCCCCGGCCCCGCCGAGTCGGCGGACCAGGAGATGACGGACATCTTATTTCGCGTGAGAGTGCCGGTCTTATCAGAGAGAATCATAGTGACCGAGCCCAGTGTCTCGACCGAGGGGAGCCTCCGGATAATGGCCTTCTCCTTGCTCATGCGCTGGACGCCGATGGCGAGCACTATGGTGACGATCGCAACGAGGCCCTCCGGAATCGCGGCGACCGCAAGCGAGACAGAAGTGAGGAAAAACTCGAAGAGATCGGACTGAGGCACCCGACCGATCCTGATAAACTCCTCCCCTACCGCGAGGACGAACATGACCGCGCAGAGGGCGAGTATGGCTATGCCGAGCTTCTTGCCGAAGTCGTCGAGCTTCTTCTGAAGCGGCGTCTCCTCCTCTTCCCCTATGTCGAGCATCACGGCAATACGGCCGAGCTCGGTATTCATGCCCGTGCCCACGGCTATGCCCATACCGCGCCCGTAGGTGGCGACGGTAGAGGCATAGCCCATGGTAACCCGGTCGCCCAAGGGCGCATCGGCCTCCACAGACGCGTCGGCGGACTTCTCCACCGGGACCGACTCGCCCGTGAGCGAAGCTTCCTCGACCTTGAGATTGAAAACCTCGGCCCAACGGAGGTCGCAGGGAATAACCCGACCTGCGTCGATGGAGACGAGGTCTCCGGGGACCACCTCGTCGGAGGCTATCTCTCGCGGCAAGCCGTCGCGGACAACTATCGCCTTGGGGGCGGAGAGCTTCTTCAGGGCTTCAAGGGCCTTCTCGGCCTTCGACTCCTGAATGACTCCGACTACAGCGTTGATCACTACGACGATGAGGATGATAATCGCATCGGAGAGTTCGCCAAGGAGGATAGAGATGACGGCAGCCGCCAAGAGGATATAAATAAGAAAATCCTGGAACTGCTCGAGCACTCGCAGTAAGAGGCTCTTACCCTTCTTGGCTGCGACTAGGTTGGGTCCGTAAATATCGAGTCTATGGATCGCCTCTTCGGACGACAATCCATCGATCGGATCGCTTTTTTGCGCAGAGAGGACCTGAGCCACCGAATTCGAGTGCCAATTTTTCATACCGGAAGCCTTTCACTCAACCTTTTCCTTTGAGGACCTTGGCGACGAACTCCTGGATTCGTTCCTTGAAGACGAGTCCGAGGACGAAGAGGAACCCCGCGACGATGAGGATGATAATCACCGAGCGGTAAGATCCTGAGTAAGCGGCGCTGCCCATAAAGGAAGAGCCGAGGAGGCCGGGGAGCCGACCCACCAGGGAGACAGCGAGGAAGCTCGGCATGCCCAGAGCGGAGATGCCGGCGACATAGTAGAGGATATCCTTGGGTATGCCGGGAATGACAAAAAGGAGAAAGAGGCCGGCCGCGCCCTTGCCGGAGCCGATAACGGACTCGATGCGCTCGATCTTGTCCTTGGCGAAGATAGATTCTACGAAAGGCCTGCCCAACAACCTGCCAATGTAGAAATTGATGACCGAGCCGATGGCGACGCCTATAAGGGTATAGAGGCTGCCAAGCCAGAAGCCGAAGGCATAACCCCCGGCTATTTGGACTACCTCGCCCGGTATCACGAAAACAATAACTTGTATTATCTGGAGCCCGATAAAGGCGACGGGCCCCCAGGCACCCTGTCCACGTATCCAGTCTCGAGCGGAATCCCGATCCCGGAAGAACGTCCACAACTCGTCGTGGAAGATGAAGACGAGGGCTATTATTAAGGCTATAAAGAGGGGAAAGGCCACATAGGCGAAGGGCGATTTACGCCGTGTAAGATCCATCGCCATCACTGTAGAGGTTGACGAGTCGAATCCGCAAGAGTGTCTGGAGCTTATTTGACTTTTTGTATATTTTCTGATATCGTTTACGCCTTATGGATAAAGGCCCGACCACGGACTTCAAGCTTGATCAGCGGATCGTCTATCCGAGCCAGGGCGTCGGCCGGATCCTCGAAATCACGGAAAAAGCCTTCAAGGACACCAAGCTTCTTTATTATACGATCTATCTCGAGTTCTCGGACATGACCGTAATGGTCCCGGTGGACAAGGCGATAGAGCTCGGCATAAGGGCTATCGTTCCCAAGGACGAAGCAGAGAAGGCTCTCGTCTTCATCTCCGAGGAATACGCTCCCATTCCCTCGGACTGGAAGCTTCGCTACCAGATGAACCTGGACCTCCTCAAGAAGGGCTCTGTTCTCGACATCGCCTCGGTCGTGCGCTCCCTTTACCATCGTTCCAAGATCAAGGAGCTGCCGATACTCGAGCGCAAGCTCTACGATTCGGCCCTCAATCTCCTTCAGGACGAGATATCCTTTTCCCTCGGCAAGCCTAAAGACGAGATAGCCGAACTCATCCGCGCCCGTCTGGAAAGCTAATGACCAGCCCGGCGACGCGCGTCGCGGTCGTCGTCACCGCGGCGGGGTCGAGTGCGCGCTTCGGTTCGGGCAAGAAAGAGCTCGCTTCCCTAGGCGCGCGCTCGGTCCTCGAAGCCTCGATCTCCCCCTTCCTCAGCCTGCCCGGCCTCGCCGCCTTAGTCATCACTTCTCCCGCGGGACAAGAATCAGAGCTCCGCGCGGCCCTCTCCTCCGAGTGCCTTGCGGCCCTCGCCTCCCTAGGAAGCGGCCGCTTCGCAATAGTGTCCGGAGGGCCGAGCCGCCGCGACTCAGTGCGCCTGGGCCTCGAGGAGCTCGAGCGGATGCTCTGCGGCGAGAAGGCTAAAGAGGGGCTCGACGAGACCATCGTCCTCGTCCACGACGGGGCGAGGCCCTGGGCCTCCTCCGACCTCGCGGCGAGGACAGCCGCAGTCGCGGCGGAGCGCGGGGCGGCCGTGCCCGTCGTGCCCCTCGTCGACACGCCCAAGCAGCTCGATCCCGACGGGACAGTCCTCGGCCACCCTTCGCGCTCCAGTCTCGGCGGCGCCCAGACACCGCAGGGCTTCAGGCTCGGCAGCCTTCTTTCCGCGCATCGCAAGGCCGCGGCCGAGAGGATCGACTGCACCGACGATGCCGAGCTCTGGGATCGCTACATCGGCCCGGTCGCCTGGGTTTCGGGAGAGGTCTCCAACCGTAAGGTCACCTACGCGCGCGATCTGGAAGGAGCGCGAGACTTGGAAAAGTCGCGCAAGCCGGTAGGACCAGGGGGAGTCCAAGGCGTCTTTCGTATAGGCCAGGGCTGGGATCTCCACAAGCTCATACCAGGCCGCCGCCTCGTGCTAGGCGGAATCGAAGTGCCGAGCGATAAAGGCGAGGAAGCCCACTCGGACGGAGACGTCCTCCTACACGCGGTCATCGACGCTCTCTTCGGCGCGGCGGCCTTGGGCGACATAGGCACACATTTCCCGCCTTCGGACGCCAGGTGGAAGGACGCGGACTCGCGGGAGCTCGCCCGCCGCGCCGCGGCCTTGCTGGGCGCCGCGGGTTGGGAGATAGGCAACCTTGACTGTACTGTCGTCCTCGAAGCGCCTAAGCTCGGGCCATACAAAGAAGCCATGCGCGAAAGCATCGCCTCATGCCTGGGCGTCTCGCCTTCCTCTGTCTCGGTCAAGGCCAAGACCAAGGAAGGTGTGGATGCCACGGGCGAAGGACGAGCGGTTGAGGCTTCAGCCGTGGTCCTGCTCAGTTCGGCCGCTTTTTATCGCGGTCGTCCGTGAGCAGGGCTACGGGCTTTTTCGCGGCCGGGTGTATACCCGCGATGGCAGCGACGCATATCGCAACGAGGACGAAGGCCGCGGTCTGCGCGGGGAAAAATTTGGCGCCGAAGACGAAGTGCGAACCCAGGGCGGGCCAGAGCACCTGCATTCCGTAGAGGGCAGGGGCGATCGCCGACATCTCGCCGTCCTTGTAGGCGATCTGGATGAGGATAAAACTCCCGAAACCGGCGGCGAGATAGGTGTAGAGGTAGGGCGAGACGAGCCAGCCGAGGATTCCCGTTCCCGCGTCGACCTGCAGCGCGCGCAGGGGAAAGACCATGAAGCCGGCCAGACAGCCGGAGACGGCGCCGAGTATGGCCGCATGGCGAGGTCCCTTAAGCTTGGATCTGAACACAATAAGCAGGGCGCCGACGCCCAGAGGCAGGCCGAGGAAGAAGAAGAGGGCGGAGCGAGAGAGCCCCTTGTTTCCGGAGCTCCCGAGATCGCCCAGGAAGCCGGCCGAGACGATCGCCCCGAAGAGAAGGATCGTCCAGCCAAGGCGCCGTATACCGAGACTCTCCCGGAGCATAAGCTTGGCGAGCAAGGCGGTGAAAGCGACGCTAAGGCCCGCGGCCGCGCCCACGACATTGGTCGGCAGCCCCCAGAGGGCCAAATAGTTGAAGGCGGGCGCTATGTTCATCAAAGTGAAACCGATGAACCAGAGCAGGAAGGTTCGATAGAAAGCGCGGTTCCAAGGGCGGCGGCGGCCTATCCAATCGATGTTCCGCTTCTGCATCGTCATGCCGAGCGAAAGTATGAAGGAACTCGACAAGGCCATGCCTGCCGCTAGCGACTGAGGGATTTGCATCGCTATATCCTTACGACCGCCCGCGTCCAGTCGTGCGCCTGAGGGCGTCGAAGAGGGGGGCGAAGGGCGAGGCTGCCCTGTAGAAAACGGCCGGGCAACCTAGGGGACTCTCGACCGAAATCCGTCCGCCTCTGAAGGAGCGAGAAGTCCAGAGATGCACCCACTCGTCGGCGGGAAGGTAGAGCTCGGTGAGCTGGGCTTTGGGGGCGAGGGTCGGAGCGACCATGAGGTCGCGGCCGTAAAGGTACTGACGGGATAGCTTTTCCGCTTGGACGTCCGACTCGTAGTACAGCCAGGGGTGGCGGATGGGCGGAAGGCCCGACTCGGATTGTTCGGACGCGACTGCGAGATGATAAGGCTTAAGAGCGGCATAGACTTCCGACATCCGTGCGAGACTCGAGAGGCAGAGGGGATCGGACCAGAACTGCACGTTCGCCTCCGGCCTAAAGCCGTCTCCTATTCGCAAGATGGGAGAAAAAGCCGAGAGCTCGATCCAGCGGCAGAGGCACTCGGGAGAGCGGCGAGCCCAGGCGAAAGAGAGGGAGCCTCCCGCTTCCGAATGCGAAGAGCCCCCGCCGGAGAGTCCGAGCGATATGGCGGCGGGCACGACGCCGGGCAGGCCCTCCTCCTCCCAAAAGCCGGTGAGCCTCTCGCCGAGCCAGAAGGCGTTGACGTACTTTGCCGAGCCGAGAGCGCCCGAACGCGC
>Ga0326727_10001346_pt1 | contig 91644 bp, 90 predicted proteins | sample MB2enrmetagenome_FD_207643 | JGI IMG/M metagenome (GOLD analysis project Ga0326727, IMG submission 207643) | Lab enriched peat soil microbial communities from McLean, Ithaca, NY, United States - MB29MY | ecosystem: Environmental > Terrestrial > Soil > Wetlands > Peat | place: USA: New York...
GCAGATGCGGCACGTAGCGCTGGAAGTACCACTGGGTTTTCTCGCGTTCGGTGGGAGTGCCGAGCGCGACGACGCGGCAAACGCGCGGGTTGAGCGACTCGGAGATGCGCTTGATGGCGCCGCCCTTTCCGGCAGCGTCGCGGCCCTCGAAGAGAACCACAACACGGAGGCCTTTTTGACGGATCCACTCCTGCAGCTTGACCAGTTCGATCTGCAGGCGGCTGAGCTCGCGCTGGTATTTGCAGTCTTTGCCCAGCAGAACGCCGGTGGGAGAGTTTTTGAGGGGGGGGTTGCTGGAGTGTTGACCGTTGCTTTCTGAGTGCTTGTGGTGCTTTTTGGTTTTCTCCGCCATGATTCTGCCTTCTGCCGCAGCGCGCGATGAGGCCCAGATCTGCCGCACGGCACAACGTCACGGACAATATCGGCAGATCGACTAGCAATATTATATTTCAGGCGAGGACAGCGGGAGGACCGCGCGTCAGCAGGCTTGCGTGCGCGATGCGACGGGGGCTCATGGGAAGATTGATGGTCCCTGGAGCGAAAGCTCATGTCGAAAACCAGGAACCTGCGCTATGTGATTTTTCTGGCGTGCACGGTCGCGCTGGGGGCCTGCTCTTCGGATTCGATCTCGCCATCATTACCGGAGCGGGCCCTTTCCTCACGCGGCACTTCGCGCTCAGCGACATCGGCCTGGGATGGGCGTTCAGCTCATTGCTGTTCGGTCAACGACGCCGTTACCTAACTCATATTGATGATGTTGATGCCGTAATGAACGTGGTACGGTAACCGGCTGAACAAAGTCGCGCGCGAGTTCGGCACGCTGATAATCGGTGATGTGAACGGCGGGAACCAACTTGCGCTTCTAAAGGACTATGGTGCCTATCTTTGCGTGGAGAAGGGACTTCGCCCCCTCACCTGCGAAGCCTACCTGAGCGACCTGCGCATCTTTGCCGAGTTTCTTGAGGGACGCAACGCCCTGCTGATGACGGCACGCGAAGCCGACGTGGCGGGATTGCTCGAGCATCTGCGCAACCACGGCATCGATGGGCGCTCGGCGGCGCGCAAGCTGAGCTGTCTGCGCGGATTCTACAAGTGGCTGCTGCTCGACCGTCGCATTCATCACGATCCCACTGTCAACATTGAGTCGCCCAAGGCATGGAAGGTGCTGCCCAAGTCACTGGCCGAGCCGGAGGTGGTGGAGATGCTGGAGCGGGCCGCGCTGGCTGCATCGCACCCGCAGGCCAAGGCCACCGCACTGCGCGACCGCGCCATTCTGGAGCTGCTGTATGCGGGCGGGTTGCGCGTGTCAGAGGTGGTGTCGCTGAACGTCAGCGACCTGGCGCTCGATGCGGGACGCGTGCAGGTGCGTGGCAAGGGCGACAAGGAGCGGATTGTGCCGCTTGGGCGCTCCGCGCTTCAGGCATTGGAGCAGTATCTTCGCGAGGGACGGCCGCACCTGGAGCGAATCACCTCGGCGCGCAGGGGCCGGGCGCGGCTGAGTGTGCCACGGCACGAGCGCGCGCGCATGTTTCTTTCGCTGCGCGGCATGCCGCTCACGCGGCAATGGATTTGGCGGCTGGTGAAGACGGCGAACCACTCCACCAGCCCGCACGGGCTGCGCCACAGTTGCGCCACGCACATGGTGGAGCACGGCGCGGATCTGCGCAGCGTGCAAATGATGCTGGGGCACGCCGACATTTCTACGACGCAGGTGTACACGCACCTGGCGCTGGGCCGATTGAAAGCCGTGCATCGCATGCATCATCCGCGTGGCGCGCGGCGGCCGGCTGAGGTTGATGCGGACGAGTCCGCGCGTCCCGGCCCGCGTCTCGTGCAGCGGAAAGTTGCGAGCCCCAAAGTTTCGCGCGAGGAAAAGCCATGACGGCCACGGCGTCGCCTCCGGCGGCCGCAACCAACCGAGAGTTGGTGGACGCCTATCTGCAGATGCTCGCTAACGAGCGCGGCGCATCCGCGCACACTCTGCGCGCCTACGAGCGCGAGCTGCACGGGTTTGCGGCGTGGCTGGCAGAGCGCGGCGGCGCGCCGGATGTCGCTCAGATTGAGCACACGCAGATTCGCGCCTACCTGGGAACACTGTATGAGCGCGGATTGTCGAAAGCCTCGACGGCGCGGGCGCTGGCGGCCATCCGAAGCTGGTTCAAGTGGCTGGCGCGCAACCACCACATCGAGCAGAATGCGGCGTCGCTGGTGGCCACGCCGCGGCTGCCGAAGCATCTACCGCGCGTGCCTTCCATCGAGCAGATGAACCGCGTGGTGGATTCGGTGCGCGACGATGCGGCCAGTTGGCCGGCGCGCGACCGGGCGATTCTTGAAATGCTTTATGGATGCGGCATCCGCAACGCCGAGCTGACCGGACTGAACATGGACGACATTCACTGGGCCAATGAAGCGATCCTGGTGCGCGGCAAAGGACAAAAGCAGCGCTACGTGCCGCTGGGCGATGCGGCCGCCGAAGCGCTGCGCGCGTATTTATCGGAACGTGACGCGCGATTGGCCGCGGCCAGCCAGGAAAAGCCGGTCCGCACGCCGGCTTTGTTTGTGAATCTGCAGTTGCGCGGCCTTGCCAAGGGCGGCGACGCGCGCTTGACCACGCGCAGCGTGGGCCGCATTGTGAAGCGCATCGCCATCCTGCGCGGACTTTCCTCCGACGTACACCCGCACACACTGCGCCATGCCTTCGGCACGCATCTGCTGGAGGAGGGCGCCGATCTGCGCGCCATTCAGGAGCTGCTCGGCCACGAGCGGTTATCGACCACGCAGCGCTACACGCAGCTGACCACCGCGCAGTTGACCGCGGTCTACGACAGGACGCATCCGCGGGCAAAGTAATCTCACAAAATTGCTCCGGCATGCAAACTCCAGCATCGAAGTTGTGATAACATTGTTAGTACACGGAGGATTCATGCTGACAACCATCCGGCGCCTGGGAAACTCGCGAGGGATTTTGATTCCGAAGCCTCTGCTTAAGCAGGCAGGGCTCGAGGATCAGGCCGAGATCCTGGTGGAGGGCAACACGTTGATACTGCGCCGGCCCAAGAAGGTCCCTCGTCAGGGCTGGGCAGAAGCCAGCAAGGAAATTGCAGCACGCGGCGAGGATCGTTTGGTGTTGCCAGATTTCGCCAATGAAACCGACGCGGATTGGACATGGTAAGCCAGCGATTGATAAGACGCGGTGAAATCTGGATTGTTAAGCTCGATCCTACCGTTGGCAGCGAGATTCGCAAAACACGATCGTGCGTCATCGTGTCTCCGGCTGAAATACACGATCATTTGCGCACTGCAATCATCGCGCCTTTGACGAGCAAGGGATTCTCTGCGCCATATCGTATACCTGTCCGCCATGGAGGAAGAGACGGGATCATCCTCCTCGACCAGATCCGCGCGATCGATAAAAGTCGCCTCACAAAACGCGTGGGATCGCTCGCGCCAACGACTCTAAGCACCGTTCTGTCGGTGCTTACCGAGCTCTTTTCCGAGTATTGAACAAGGCACTCGGATTCACGGCTTGCTGACTCGAAGCCGGCAACCATCCGGCACATCAAGTCGAGTAGTCCGCGTTGATGTGGATGTATTCGTGCGTCAGGTCGGTGGTCCAGAACACGCAGGAGCCGGAGCCCTGGTGCAACTGGATGCTGATGGAGAATTCGCGTTGCGAGATGTAGGAGTGCGCCGCGGCTTCGTCGAACTGAGGCGCGCGGCCGCCGTCGCGGCAGATGGGCATCTCGCCGAAGTCGATGTCGAAGCGGTTGGGATCGATCTGGGCGCCGGAGTAGCCGATGGCGGCAGCCAGGCGGCCCCAGTTGGGATCGCAGCCTGCCCACGCGGTCTTCACCAGCGGGCTATGGGCAATGGCCTTGGCCACGCGCAGCGCATCGGCATCGCTGGCCGCGCCGTTGATACGCAACTCCACCACATGAGAAAGGCCCTCGCCGTCGGCAACCACCTGACGGGCGAGCGACGTGCACACTTCAGTAAGCGCAGACGCGAAGGCCGGATCGTTGGCGCCGATGGAGACTCCGCTGGCGCCCGAAGCCAGCAGCAAAACGGTGTCGTTGGTCGAGGTGTCGCCGTCGACGGAGATGCGATTGAAGCTAACCTCAACCGCGGGGCGCAAATACGAATTCAGATCGGCGGGCGCGACGTCCGCATCGGTCAAAACGTACACCAGCATGGTGGCGTGCGGCACAAGTTGCGGATGGATCATGCCGGAGCCTTTGCAGAAGGCCGCGATGCGGACCTCGCGTGCTGCGCCATCGCTTGCGGCCAATTCGAGCCGCGCGAATGCCACTTTCTCCACGGTGTCGGTGGTAAGGATGGCGCGCGCGGCGTCATGAAAGTGGCTCGGATCGGACCCCAGCGACGCCGCAAGATCAGGCAGCGCGACGGCGAGCTTTTCCACGGGCAGCGGAACGCCGATGATACCGGTCGACGACGGAAACACTTCCTCGGCGCGGCAGTTGAAGGTTTTCGCGGCGGCGGCGCAGGTGGCACGCGCGGCCTCGAGTCCGGCTTCGCCCGCGGCGCAGTTGGCGTTGCCCGCGTTGATAGCCACCACGCGCACATGGCCTCCAGTGGCGCTCAGGTGCTGCTTATCAATGATGAGGGGCGCGGCAATCACGCGATTCGAGGTGAACGCGGCGGCGGCGCTCGCCTGGGCGTCGGCAACAATCAGGGCAAAATCGGGGCGGCCGCTGGCCTTCAGACCAGCCTTGCCGGCGGCAAAGCAAAAGCCGCGAGGGATGTCGTCTTGAGAGAGATCGCTCATGGTGTGGACCCATTTAATCTAGCAGGTGGGACCCATACCGGATTAGGAATTGGTGTAGGCGGAGTTGATGCTCTCGAGTGCCGTTTTCCTAAAGAAAACGGCACCTGGCACGCGTTCCAGTTCCTCACGTAAATTCCTAATCCGGTCTAAAATGCAGAGCCTGAAGAATGGGAGTTGATGAGCGCGTGTCGAAGAGCGAAGAAGCCGGCACGGACTTTCTGGAACTGCGGGCGGTGAACGTGGCGCGCGGCGAGCGCGTCGTGCTCCACGACATCAACCTGAGCATCCGCACCGGCGAGCACGTGGCCATTCTGGGGCCGAATGGCTGCGGCAAATCCACGCTCATCCAGACCATGACTTGCCAGTTGTATCCCATCGTGCAACCTGGCATGCACGTGCGCATTTTCGGGCGCGAGCGCTGGGACCTGACCGAGCTGCGGCGGCATTTTGGCGTGGTGAGCGCTGGGCCCATGGGCGGCGAATTGCCGGGCGAGCGGACGGCGGTGACGCCGGGACTCGACGCGGTGATTGCGGGTTTCTTTTCGGCGTCCACTCTCTGGCCGAATCTGCATGTGACCGAGGAGATGCGGGCGCGGGCTTGGGAAGCGCTCGAGCGCATGGAAGCGGCGAAGCTGGCCGGGCAACTGGTGGGCACCATGTCGGCGGGTGAAAAGCGCCGGATCCTGATTGCGCGTGCGCTGGTGCACCGGCCGCGGCAACTGCTTCTCGATGAGCCCTCGAACGCGCTGGACCTGGCCGCGCAACGCGAGCTGCGCGAGGCCCTGCGCGGACTGGCGCGCGAGGGAACGGGGCTGTTGATGGTGACGCATCATTTGGGCGATGTGCTTCCGGAAATTGACCGCGTCATTCTCATGCGCGATGGGCGCATTGTCGCCGACGGCCCGCGCGAAGAACTGCTCACCGAGGCCCGCCTGAGCGAGCTCTTTCATGCCCCGGTGCGCATCGGCCGCGATGCCGAGTGGCTGCATAGCTGGTAAGCCGGACGGCGTCGAAGTCCCTTTTTATGTGCAACCTGCAATGCCTTGCCTAGCTGAAAATTCATTTGCAGATAATTACGTCCTTCGAGCGCATACTTTTCTCAAATGGCCCACCGCTCCAACCCGCTCCCTGTCAGACATGTCCCCGGTTCAATATGTCAGGAATGTCACCGGTCCGTGCCCTCCCTGCTCCTACCCCTCCCCCCCTATCGTTCTTCAAAAAATGCGCTGTGCAACTGTGAAGCCAACAAACGATTTCGAATGAGCGGCTTGCAGCCAAAACCGCCGAGGCACACAGAAACTGTGGAACTGTGGGCGTTTCGCCAATCCGATACGATAAAGCAACTTGAAAGATTCGGCGCCGCGAAAGCAGAAGACGATTTGCGGTGAAATTCAGCGGAATCTTTTAACGCTCGATGGCTTCACGGACCGGCAATGTCGATAAGCATGCAGACAAAACCAGCGCGTTGGAAGACGCTCGTCGCCTTCGCCATCATCTATTTCGTCTGGGGCGCGACATTCTTCGCCATTCGCGTGGGCGTGCGCGAAGTTCCTCCGCTGCTTTTCTGCGCCATGCGCTTCGTGGCCGCAGGACTGCTGGTCTATCTATGGGCAACGGCAAGGAAAGAGCAGCAGCCCACAGCGCGCCAGTGGCTCTCAGCGTTTCTGCTGGCGTTTCTCATCTTCGTTGTCGACTATGGGTTCCTGTTCTGGGCGGAGCAGCGCGTGCCTTCGGGCATCGCGGCCGTTATTCTGGCGACGATTCCGGCCTTCATGGCGCTTTCTGAAATCGTGATCCTCGGAACGCAGCGGCTTACCGCGCGACTTTCCGTGGCGCTGCTTGCAGGAATCGCGGGCGTCGCGGTGCTGATGAGCCGATCGATTGATTTGGGAAAGCTGGGCAAGTTGGGCGGAGCGCCGATCGATACAGCCGGAGCGGTGGGGCTGATCATCGGGGCCATCAGCTGGTCGATCGCATCGGCGCTGGCGCGCAAACTGCCGCTTCCCGCGTCGAAAGTGATGAGTTCTGGCGCACAGATGCTTGCCGGCGGAGCGATGCTGTTGGCGGTTTCTGCCGCGCGCGGCGAATGGCACGGATTCCATCTGCTCGCCGTGTCGGGCACGGCGTGGATCGCGCTCGTCTACCTGGTTTTTGCCGGCTCCATCGCGGGATTCACGGCCTACGTGTGGCTGCTGCATCACGAATCGCCGACGAAGGTGGGAACCTATGCGTACGTCAATCCTGTCGTGGCTGTCGTGATCGGCTATTTTCTGGGAGGCGAGCCGCTGGGCGCGCGCACGGTGCTGGGAGGATTCTTTGTCCTGGCCAGCGTTGTGACCATCACCAGCATGCGCGCCAAGACTCCAGCTGTAGCAGAAGACGCGGAATGAACGAGCCCTTGCGGGCTGCCGCTCCTCGGACACAACGCAAATTCACGCCAGAATTCTGACGGTTGTGCTACCATTCGGGAAATCGGCCAACCCCTTTGGCCAGGAGGCGGAGGTCAACCATGCCGCACATTTCCAGACGACATTTTTTGAAGGCCGGCGCAGCCGCAGGCGCGATTGCAGGTTTGCGCGGTTCACCGCTTTTTGCCGAGCGCGCCTCGGCTACCGACTGGGTAACGCTGGGCAAATCGGGCGTCAAGGTCACGCGCCTCGCGTTCGGCACCGGAACCCACAACGGTGAGGTGCAGCAGCAGCTCGGGCAGAAGGAGTTCACGCGGCTGGTGCGCTACGCTTACGAACGCGGCATCCGTTTCTTTGAAACCGCGGAGTCGTATGGCGACTCGCAGCAGATGCTCGGCGCGGCTCTCAAGGGGCTGCCGCGCGACAGCTACAGGTTGATGACAAAAGTCGAGACGAACAGCGACCAGGATCCGCTGAAGAAGCTCGATGAGCTGCGCAGAAACAGCGACACCGAGTACTTCGACATCATGCTGCTCCATGTGCAGACCAGGCCGACCTGGCCCGTGGATAGCGAACGCTGGCAGGATGCAATCCTCGAGGCGCAGGCGCGGCAGACGATCATGACGCACGGCGCTTCTGTCCATGGGTTACCCGCGCTGCGGCAGGTTCCGCGGTTCAAGTGGCTCGACGTGGCCATGATCCGCATGAATCACAAGGGCGCCAAGATGGACAACGAGACCGACAACTGGAACGCGCCGGGCGATGTGAGCGAAGTCGTGACGCACGTGCACGAGGCTCGCGCCGCGGGCATGGGCATCATCAGCATGAAGCTCATCGGCGAGGGCGCGTTTACCGACCGCAGGGACCGCCAGCAGGCGATGCGCTATGCATTCCGGAATGCGGGCGTGGATTGTGTGACCGTGGGATACAAGAACACAGCGGAAATCGACGAAGCCATCGACAACCTGAACCTGGCGCTGGCGTAGCCGCACAGCGATTTCGCAAACGCCGTCCATCTGCGGCTGTCTCTCGTGCGGCAGTTTGCGCACAAAATCCTCCCAATCTTGCGATAGGCTGGAGACGCGGGCGCAGTGCGGCTGCTTGCCTGCGCGAAGGAGATCGCATGACCTGGCTGATGGTACTGGTGGGCGTGGTGGTGGGCGTGTTTTCCGGCGTGGTGGGAATCGGAGGCGGCATTCTGTTTGTGCCGGCGCTCGTCTGGCTCCTGGGCATGGATCAGCACCGCGCGCAGGGCACGTCGCTGGGGGCGCTGCTGGCGCCGGTCGGCCTGTTTGCTTTCCTGGAGTACTACCGCAGCGGGAACGCCGACATTCGCGTAGCCGCGTTGCTGGCTGTGGGATTCCTGGTGGGCGCCTACTTCGGCGCTGTCTGGGCCCAGGCGATTCCCGAAGTGCTGCTGCGGCGCATCTTCGCCGTCATGCTCGTGGCTGTGGGCGCGTACATGTTTTTCTACCGCTGAGGAGTGCGATCGAGGGTGGGCCAGATTACAAATGATCGGCCCCGGGTATTTTGAACCACGGTAAATGTTAGTCTTCGGCCAGAACCGCGCCCTCCCTGCGGAGGGCATCACGGTGGTGATGTCGAGTCACGACGATCTTCTGGCCGAGAGGTTGGGCGACTCCGTGATTCATCTCTGCGAAGGCCGCGTTTCGGCAGTCGACCAGCCTCCGCGATTCAGCCATAATGACCAGGAGAACCGTTGCGATGGCCTCCTTTGAGGAAGCGCGTCAGTGGATCGTGGATGCGGTCGCCCCTCTTGGCGCCGTAGAGGAACCCCTCCTCGACGCGCTGGGGCAGGTTATTGCCGAGCCCATTGTTGCGCCGCGCGATATGCCCTTGTGCAATAACTCCGCCATGGATGGCTATGCCGTGCGCTCGGCGGACTGCAGACAACCGGCCGAGCTTCGCATCGTGGGATTTCTCCCCGCCGGTTCGTCCCAGCGCTTCGCGGTCGAGCCCGGCTGTGCCGTAAAAATCATGACCGGCGCGCTCATTCCCGACGGATGTGACGCGGTCGCCCGGCTCGAAGATGCCGAGGAAACACAGGGCCGAGTCGTGATCCGGCGTCCAGTCGAGGCGGGCGAGCATGTTCGCTTCGCGGGCGAAGATTTTCGCTGCGGCGAGGTCGTCCTCGCGGCCGGAACAGTGCTTGGCCCTGCCGAAACCAGCATCCTGGCCTCCTGTGGCAGAGTCTCCGTCTCCACCTTCCGCGGGCCGAGAGTGGCCATCCTTTCCACCGGAGACGAGTTGGTCGAGCCGGGCGAGCCCGCTCTTCCCGGCAAGGTGGTCAATAGTAACGGACTCGCGCTGGCCGCCGCCGTCAAGGCTTGCGGCGCTCTTCCACTGCTGCTGGGCATTGCCCGTGACGCGCGGGACAGCCACTTGGAAAAGATGCGCGAAGGTCTTCAGGCCGACGTCCTCATCACTTCGGCCGGCGTTTCCGCCGGCGCCCGCGACCTGGTGCGCAGCGTGCTCGCCGAACTGGGCATGAAGCAGGTCTTCCAACGCGTGGCGATGAGTCCGGCCTCGCCCACCTGCTTCGGCCTCGTGGGCGCCAAGCCTGTCTTCTGTCTGCCCGGCAATCCCGTGGCGGCGTTGATTGCATTTGCCTTACTGGTTAGGCCGGCGCTCCTGAAGATCATGGGACACTCGCATGTGCTCGACACTTTTGTGACTGCGACGCTCCAGGAAACAGTGAAGAAGAAACCGGGCAAAGTGCAGATCCTGCGAGTTACACTTACTTGTCGCGATGGAAGGTATTGGGCGATTCGAGCAGGCGATCAAAACACCGGGATTCTGAAAACCCTGCTCCACGCCGACGGTTTGGCGATTTTACCCATGGAACGTACGATGGTCTCCTCTGGAGACGAAGTGTCTGTGCAAGTTCTCCGGCGGACGGCCGCTGGCTCGTCAACCTAACCCGGCTTTATCGCAAAAAGGCCGATCAAACTGGATTCTGGGGAGGATGAAATAAAGACAAGCGCACGGAACGTATTCTCGGGAACTATTGCCAGAATCGCTATAGGCGCGGTGAATTCCGAGGTTGTGCTCGTTGTTGAGGGCGGCGTAGAGATCGTTGCCATTGTCACCAACGAAAGTGTTCGCGCTCTCGATCTGAAGGTCGGCCAGCGAGCCTATGCGCTCGTGAAGGCAAGCTGGGTGAACTTCGGCAAGGATCTGGACAAAGCGAAATTAAGTACGCGCAATGTGCTCAACGGAACGGTGGCATCCATCCGCGACGGCGCCGTCAACGCCGAGGTGACGCTCAAGCTCGCCGGAGGAGTGTCGCTGGTGGGCATTTTGACCCGGGAAAGCCTGAGCGCACTCGGATTCAAGCCTGGCGAGCCGGCCGGTGCAGCATTCAAGGCTTCCAATGTCATTCTTGCCGTCGACTGATCGGTGAGCGAGTTGCGGTGTTCCGCACGAGGAAAGACATGCCCCAGATAAGAGCCGCAATCCTGACACTTAGCGATCAAGGCCATCGAGGCGTGCGCGCCGATCAAAGCGGCCCGGCGCTTGCCTCGTGGCTCTCCGTTCGCTCCGTCGATGTGGTTTGCACAAACTTGCTTCCCGATGACGCCGCGGCCATCTCCGCGCAATTGGCGGAGTGGGCCGACGCGGGCCGCTGCGACCTGATTCTGACCACCGGAGGAACCGGTGTTTCGCCGCGCGACGTAACCCCGGAGGCGACACGGCAAATCCTCGATCGGGATATACCTGGCCTGGCCGAGGCGATGCGTGCGCGAAGTCTTTTGAAGACACCGCAGGCAACGCTGTCACGCGCCGTTGCTGGCATGCGCGGCCGCGTGCTGATTGTGAATTTGCCGGGAAGCCCCCAGGGCGCTATCGAAAATCTGGAATCGATCTGGCCCGCGATTCCGCACGCCATTCGGAAAATACAGGGCGATATGAGCGATTGTGTCCCAGGCCCATCGCCAGAGTCATCGTGAGTTACGGCTCACGCATATCGCTACGATACCGGTTCTCACAGAACGCAGGCCATTAGCCCGTTGGAAGTAATCATGCGTGGATTCACTTCTCGCCGAAAATGGCTACAGCGAACCGGGAGATTCGGTTTGCGCCTCTCTACGATGTTGTCAGCACTCGCTACTATCCTGAGTTAACCCGCGAGATGGCGATGAAAATCGGCGGCGAGTATTCCTCTGACAGAGTGTCGAAGACAAACTTCGAGCAACTGGCGGAAGACGCCGGACTTGCCAAGCCGCTTGTGCGCGGCCGCGTATCGGAACTGACCGGGGCGGTCCTCTCGAATCTGGACAAAACCGGGATCGAACATGCCGTCGCCGAAGCCCTGGCCGCGCAGATACGTGAGCGTTGCGATGCTGTGCGAGAACGCTTCGGTAAGTGATGATTTGGCGGCCTCTGAGGGCAGAGCTTGATCCTGGCGAAGGACTATTGGGAGTTTGCTGTCAGCCGCCGATACGATCTGGGAAGAAGAGGTGGTACCACCAAACATCTCAGGCGCTGCCAGCGGTGCTCCTGGCTTTAACGGATCGTCGATTGATCTTTGGTGGGCCCGGAGGGATTTGAACCCCCAACCAAGGGATTATGAGTCCCCTGCTCTAACCGTTGAGCTACAGGCCCGGATTGTCTTCATCTAATTCTAAATCAAACACTTATGGGCTTAATTTGAGTTGCCCCGAAACGTCATTTCTCACTTGGTGCCGGTTCTGGTGCCGGTTGCTCTCTCAGTTTGACACAGCGGCTTCGAAGGAGCCACTCGCCCCAGAACGGCATCGAGCAAACTTCAGCACATTTCATAATCCTACTCGTCGGATCTGTGACTACAAGGGCGTTTGGACTAAGTCGCTGGCGCGACGGACGCTGCCGCATTGGCTATCGGCGGGCATTGTTGGCTGTGTAAGCCTCGGGTCACAGGAGGTTTACCGTGACCCATCTTCGGCAGCGTATGCTGGATGAGCTCCAGCGTCGCAACTACTCTCAGAAAACTGCAACCATCTACATCCACGCGGTGGAGGACTTTGCGAAGTACTTCCATCGCTCGCCCGAGCGCCTGGGCCCAAGCCACATCCGGGAGTATCAGGTTCATCTGTTTCGCGACCGGAAGCTGTCGCCCCGGACTATCCAGAGCCGTTGTTCAGCGCTGCGGTTTCTCTTCGTCAAGACACTTCGGCGACCATATCTGCCCGACGAGATTCCGTTTCCCAAGTGTCCCCGGAAGCTGCCGGCTGTGCTGAGTCCGGAAGAGGTGGCTCGGCTGATTGATTCGGCTCGGAACCTGATGCACCGCACCATGTTGATGACCCTATACGCGACCGGACTGCGCCGGTCCGAGTTGTGTTGCTTAAAGGTCTCCGACATCGACAGCGAACGGATGGTCATTCATGTCCACCAGGGCAAGGGCAGCCGAGACCGCGACGTTCTGTTGACCCCGAAGCTGCTGGAGACCCTGCGTGAGTACTGGCGCTGGATGAAGCCGAAGACATTTCTGTTTCCCGGCACAGTGAAGAACTGGCGCGCAGACGTGCCCATCACTGAGAAGATTGTCTGGGACGCTGTCGCCCACGCAGCAAAACATGCAGGCATTAAGAAGCATGTATCCCCGCACACGCTCAGACACAGTTTCGCAACTCACATGCTGGAAGCCGGCACCGATCTGCGCACCATCCAGGTCCTTCTCGGGCACTCCAAGCTAGAACACACGACGGTTTACCTGCACCTGTCGCGACGCCATCTGCAGGCGATCCCAAGCCCGCTAGAAGCGATCGAGGTGTCCAGCCCCGACGAAGTGAAGCGCTCCAGGAGACTGATGAAGCGATGAGCCGGCCCACCCTCGAGGTGGCCGATATCGTCCGTCGAACGGGCAACAGTTTCTGGGAACAGCAGCAGTCGCATCTTGCATGGCCACATTGCAAGGTGCTCGATGCCATCGTCCGATGCCGCACTGCGGCACTGGGCGGTCATCGTGATCAGTGCGTCCGCTGCGGCCATCAGGCCATCTCCTTCAACTCATGCCGCAATCGGCATTGCCCCAAGTGCCAGGGGAACGCGCGCGCAAAATGGCTGGCGGTGCGCTCGGCTGAACTGTTGCCCGCTCCGTACTTTCACATCGTCTTCACGCTGCCGCACGAGCTCTCCGCTCTTGTCCTCCAGAACAAGCGGCTGCTCTATGATTTGCTCTACCGCACCAGCGCTTCGACGATGCTCGAACTGGCCCGCGATCCCAGGCACCTCGGAGCCGACATAGGGTTCCTCGGCGTGCTCCACACCTGGGGACAGAACCTCGAGCATCATCCCCATGTTCACTACATCGTTCCCGCCGGCGGCCTGGCTCTCGACGGTTCCGGATGGATCGATTCCTCGCCACGCTTCTTCCTGCCCGTCCACGCACTGAGCCGAGTATTCCGCGGTAAGTTCGTCGCTGGACTGAAGCAGCTCTTCGCGCAGAACAAGCTGCAGTTTCATGGCTCTCAACTGCATCTCGCGGCTCCCGGCTGCTTCCGCAACTTTCTCCGGCAACTGTTCCAGAAGGACTGGGTCGTCTACGCCAAGCCACCCTTCGGCAGCGCCGAACATGTTCTCAACTACCTGGCCCGCTATACCCATCGCGTAGCCATCTCCAACCATCGCCTCGTTGGCCTTGAGAACGATCGCGTCTCCTTCCGCTGGCGAGACTACGCCCATGGCGGCAAGCAGAAGGTCATGACTGTTTCCGCTCATGAGTTCCTGCGCCGCTTCCTGCTGCACGTTTTGCCCGGAGGCCTGGTTCGCATCCGACACTTCGGACTCTTCGCCAACCGCAGACGTGGTGCTGCGCTCGAACGTTGTCGCGCACTGCTTGGCATCGCGGCATGCGTCGAGCCGCCCGAACCGCCCAGCCTCCGCTGTCCGGCCTGTTCCGGCATCATGCTGGTCGTCGAACGGCTCACCCGCGGCCAGCCTCATTTCTATCCAGGCCTGATCCTGTCTGCGCAAGGGAGGTGCAGCGTTGACAGCTCATGACAGACTCAGCGTTCCCTCGTCCGCTATCCATCCTTCCCCGCGCTGTGCGACAGGACGCAAAGCCGAAGTGCGCTCGAACTGCGATAACGACCGTTACGACGTACGTCCGAAGATACAGAACAGCCTTGCATCCAGCCATGCGGCCAGAGTCCGCGCCGCGCGAATCGTCGCTCCCCTACCTTGCGGCGACCCGCAGGCCATCTGCAGCCCATTGAAATCCCATAGGTAGATCACCGCGTCCGCCGCAAACGCCACCGACTTACTTCAAACGCCCCTATCGAAACTGCCCCGGCAAAAAGGTCCCGGGGCAAACCACCCTCGTCACGCCGGGGCAGTCCCGATAGGGTTCTAACGTTTGTCGTTACTTATCTGAGTTAGAACATCTTTCTGCAGGGGGTTACGAACTGATTTGTGACTCGGCCTGAACTCAATAGCGATTCAGGCGCAGTGAGATATTGAGCCTCTGCCACAATCCAGATCCACATTCGTGCCGCCGGGACGCGGCGCAGCCGGTTGGGGGCCATCATTGACAGACGGGAGGGCCGCGCCTAAACTGCGGGCAGTTTCGCTTTCCCCCCTGTCCGACCGGGAGTCCCAGCTCCCACCTTGCGGACATCCTTATCGGTCCTTGGAGTGGCCATGTACACGCGAAGCATTGCCGTTCCCGCCGCAGTTCTTTCCACTGCGCTGCTTCTGACGGCGTCAGTTGCTCCCGTGAATCCCCGTCTTCGCGCCCAGCAGCCGATCAGCTCTGCGGGCACAAGCTCAGGCCCCTCACTGCCGCCGGATGTTCAAGCCAGGCTCGACAAGCTGCAGGCTGATCTCAAGACAGCGCACGACCAAGGCGATGCCAAGGGCGAAGCCACGGCGCTCAACGCGATCGGCAATCTCTATGCTGGAGTCTCTGCATATCAGCAGGCGTTGGAAGAGTACAACCAAGCCTTGCCGATCCGGCGGGCGGCGGGCGACCGAGCCGGCGAGGCCGCGACGCTGAGCAACATTGGCTATTGCTACACGGCTCTGGGCGAGAAGCAGAAGGCGCTGGAGTACTACAATCAAGCGCTGCCCATCCAGCGTCAGGTGGACGACCACGACGGCGAGGCCACCACACTGAATAACATCGCCGCTGTTTACTCCGCTCTGGGCGAGAAACAGAAGGCGCTCGACTACTTCAACGAGGCATTGCTGATTCTGCGTCAGATGGGTGACCGGGGGAGCGAGGCCGCCACACTGAGTAACGTCGGCGCTGTCTACTCCGCTCTGGGCGAGAAGCAGAAGGCGCTGGAGTACTACAATCAAGCGCTGCCCATCCAGCGTCAGGTGGGCGACCGGGGCGGCGAGGCCAGAACACTGGACAACATCGCCGCTGTTTACTCCGCTCTGGGCGAGAAGCAGAAGGCGCTCGACTACTTCAACGAGGCGCTGCCGATTCTGCCTCAGATAGGCGACCTTGCTGGCGAGGCCGTCACGCTGAACAATATCGCCACCGTTTACGACGACCTGGGCGAGAAGCAGAAGGCGCTGGAGTACTTCAATCATGCGCTACAGGTCTGTCGCGAGATAGGCGACCGGGTCGGCGAGGCCGTCACGCTGAACAACATCGGTCGTATCTATGACGCTCTGGGCGAGAAGCAGAAAGCGCTCGACTACTACGGCCAGGCCCTGCCGATCCAGCGTCAGGTGGGCGACCGCGACGGCGAGGCCAGAACGCTGGACAACATCGCTGCTGTCTACTCCGCCCTGGGCGAGAAGCAGAAGGCGCTGGACCTGTACAACCAGGTGCTGCCGATTCTGCGTCAGGTAGGCGACCGGCCCGGCGAGGCCACCACGCTGAACAACATCGGTAGGGTCTACTCCGACCTGGGTGAGAAGCAAAAGGCGCTGGACTATTACAACCATGCCCTGCCGATCATCCCATCGGTGGGCGACCGGGTCAGCGAGGCCGTCACGCTGAGTAACATCGGCATGGTCTACGACGACGTTGGTGAGAAGCAGAAGGCGCTCGATTACTTCAGTCAGGCGCTACCCATCGCTTCTGCCGTAAACGATCCTCTGCTGGAATCGGTCGTCTTCGGCAATTTGATGCACGTTCAGCGAGACCAGCAACCCACGCTGGCCATCTTCTATGGTAAGCAGGCAGTGAATCTCCTGCAGCAGGTGCGCGGCAATATCCAGGGCCTGAGCAAGGAGCTGCAAAGGACCTTCGTAACTTCGAAGAGCAACTACTATCGCGATCTGGCTGATCTCCTGATTGGCCAGGGGCGCCTGCCCGAAGCGCAGCAGGTGATGGATCTGCTGAAGGAGCAGGAGTATTCGGATTTTGTGCGCGGCGAAAACACCAGGCCGGCCGCGCCGCTCTCATTGACTCCGGCCGAGCAGCAGGCCGAGGAGGACTATCAGAAAACGACAGCGCAACTAGTGGCGCAAGGACAGCGCTGGAGCGATTTGAAGAAGAACAAAGCGCGGACTCAGGAGGAAGAGAAAGAGTTCCAGCAGCTGACCAGCGCTGTAAATAACGCCAGAACTGGTTTACAGGGCTACTACGACCGGTTGTACACGCTGTTTGGCGGCAAGAATAGCGATGCCAACGAGCACCTGGTCCACGTAACGGACAACGTGAGCCAGTTCCAGCAAGCCATCGCCGAAATGCCGCATACAGTGGCTCTGCGCACAGTGGTGAGTCAGGAGGGATACAGCGTCATCGTGGTGACCGGCACAGCGCCGCCAGTCGCGCGCAGCTATGCCGTCAGTGAGCAGGAACTGAACCATAAGATTGCGGCATTCCAGCAGGTGCTACGCGACCCGAGGCAGGACCCACGGCCGCTGGCACAGGAGCTCTACAAGATCGTCGTCGGTCCGGTACAGGCGGATCTTGACCAGGCTCAGGCGCAAACCATTGTGTGGTCGCTCGACGGCGTACTGCGTTATATCCCTATGTCTGCGCTATTCGACGGCAGGCAGTACCTCGTGGAGAAGTACAACTCGGTCATCGTCACGCCGGCCAGCGTGCTTTATCTCCGCGAACAACCCGCAATGCAGCATCCCAGTGTGCTGGCCATGGGAATCTCGCGCAAGTATGAGGATAATCTGAATCCGCTCCCGACTGTGGTCAGCGAACTGAAGGACATTGTCAGCGATCCGCAAGTGTCGGGTGCCAACGGAGTGTTACCAGGGTCGATCCTGCTGAATGGTCAGTTTACCGAGAAGGCGATGGAGGACCGATTCAGTGAACAGCCCAATGTGGTGCATATCGCGAGTCATTTTGTGCTGCAGCCGGGAAACGACGAACAGTCTTATCTATTGCTAGCAGGGAAAGACCAAGCCGGTGCTGGCTATCACCTGACTGTGGCCGAGTTCCGCGACAATCAGAACCTCGACCTGCAAGGCACAGATCTGCTCACTCTGTCGGCCTGCGAAACCGGGATGGGCAGCATCAAGACCGGGAATGGGGAAGAGGTGGACGGCCTGGGCGAGGTTGCGCAGAAGGACAAAAGAGCCAGAGCGGTGATCTCGTCACTATGGGAGGTGAATGACGCCAGCACCGGCGCGCTGATGGCCGACTTTTACAAGCGCTGGGCCGACGGCCGTGGAAAGGTGATGAAAGTCGAGGCGCTGCGCCAGGCGCAGCTAGATCTGTTGGAAGGAAGGGTTACGCCGAAGTCCAGCACGAGTGGGAGAGGGTTCACTGTTGGCGGGGACGAACCCGCCGCGCAGCCGGGTTCAATCGGCTACGCGCACCCATACTATTGGGCGCCATTCGTGCTCACGGGCAACTGGAGGTAGCAATCTCCTTGAACGAGCGCAGAATCGCCGAGGCACTCATCGAGCCTTCGGATTAATACCGATATGTCGGCCAGTGTCCCGCGATCTTCATGACCGAGTAGGGGCTGGTAAATGAGGGACACTGCGGCGTTTTCCGATACTAATCCTGCCGCTGTCGTATAAAGAACTCTCGATGAGTGAGTTGGCCTCGCCAATTGACACCCCACTTCCCGATTGACCTCCGCGCACGGGCAAGATTGTTTCAAAAGGGTGACCGTTGGAGATGCCGCAATCCGCTGATAATAAGCTCTACAAAATGATGTGTGGGTTGGGAAACAGTGCGTGAAGCCTCACGTCAACGCTCTGCCCCTCAACCCTCGGGAGGCGTGCGAAGTCACAGCATCTAGAGGTCGATAAGATCGGCAGTCACAAGCGCTTTGTCGGTACGAATTCGTGGCCCTCGCCGCGCCACACTAGCAATGTCGTTGGCACAAATGATCGGGCAGGCCACCGGAAGCCGACGCTTTCGTCGCAGCTGCTCGGAACGAAAGGCAAAGGATGGCCATTTCCGGCCATCTGATCGCTGTTTGTCTCACATCCACTGTTACAAAGTTCCTCGGGCACTCCGGTTCTCCGCTTGCCGAGAGACGCGACCGCCTTGCTTGATCCCGGTTTTCCAGCACGGTGACGGGCGTGGACCTCGAACGCGAAGTTGTCCAACACATCTTCCGCCAGCGGGTCGCCGTTGAACGTGAGGGTGAGCGTGGGCAAGCCCTCGCGTTCCGCGGCGTGGAAGAATTGCGATTCGGCAATGCGTGTGGGCATGCACTCCAACGGGCCGACATTGACGACGGCCGCGATTTCGCCTTTCCGCCAGTCGTGAAGCGGCCGGCCCAATGTCAATACCGTCTCACCTCCGACATCGCCGGCTATGTAGTCGATCGCCGCGTCGGCTATGTCGGCTACGGGCACGGGTTCCGGCAAGGGGAGGTGTTTGGCCATGGCTTCCCACGACACATGGCGGATCCGCTCTTTCAGGAAGTCGATGACGCGATCGATTCGGCTGGGTGGAACGACCTGCTGGCTGCAATGGTCAACATACGCGAACCATTCGTTGAACGCGGCACAGCGGACACGCATCCCGCGCGCTTCGAGCTTAGCGATGATCCAGTCGTTCGCGAACGCATCGTTGCGGACGTAGATTTCGCCGACCAGTTGCACGACCGGCAACGCGCCATTGCCGTGGACCGCCGCAAACTCCTTCGCCGTTGCCTGCAGCAATCTGCGAATGCCGAACAGCCGACCTGTGACTACCTGGGTTACGGCTTGCGCCCGGGAGCGGATGGCGCGGTGTTGCCGGTCAATCAATGCGTATAGCTCCGCCGTGCGCCGTGCGTAGATTTCGTTTGCTGCGCCGGAATGAAGTTCGGTTGGGCGGACATAGAGCAACGCATCGTGGAGCATATCCTGGGCGACGGCGCCGGACAGGAAGAGCGTGGTGAACCCTGGTGGCAGCCCAGCGAAGTAGTCCGACTCGTTGGGAGAGACGAATCTGCAACGTTCGCCGGCGCCGAGGCGTTCGACGACGATCTTCTGCAGCAGGTGGTACATGCCCATCCGGCACGGACCGTTGGTGCGCGGCATCATGTAGGCGAATCGTCCGGCCGGGTCGCTTTGCAGTTTCTCCAGCAGCCGCCCCAGCGTCAGGCTGACCGGCACGCATTCCTTGCCAGAGGTGTGACGGCGGCCAATCTGCAGTGTTTGCCGGTCGGGCATTGCCAGCGCCTCGGCCTTAAATCCCGACGTGCGAAGGCACGCTGCGGTGATGTGAGAAGTCAGCCCAATCCAGGGCACAAGCACCGTCTCGGCCTGTTTATCGATCATGGTGAAGTTGCAGACGCTGTGCGCCATTGCCGCCAGGTCTCGCGGAGCAGAGCCCGGGCCCTTGGAGGCGCGGTCCTGGGCGACGCAGTGGAGAAACGCTTCGATGCGCGTCTTGGTGCCGGCATCGCCCGCGTGGCCATCCGTCTCGATGATGGCGAACGGCTTACCCTCCATCACGTAACTGAAGAAGTGCAGGCTGAAACTATCGGGACCGCAGGAGTAGTTGCTGCAATAGACGCTGTACACGCCCGGTGTGCGCCGGATCAATTCGGCGGCGCGCAGCAGGCGTTGGGCGTAACCCCAATAGACGCGCCCCAACACTGGCACATCGCCCGCCACGGGATAGCAGTCGGCGGGGATGGCGACAGCGCCCTGCTCGCGGAGGATGGCCGGGACGTTGGAATTGAGAATGGGGTTGTAGATGGTGTACGGCCGGCCGAGCACCACCACCGGGGTGATGTTCCGTTGCTGGCAGAAGGCCAGCGCCCGCGCACCGATCTCACTGCATTGTTCGGCAAAACGACTTTGGGCTGCGGCCGCAGCCTGATGTGCATGCTCCCATCTGTCGCCGGTCACACCCAGTGAAGCCGCCAGCCGCGCGCAACTGGCACGGAATTCCGGCGACTCCAGCCCGCGCGGCCCAATCTCGATCTCGGGCGAGAGCCACTGCGCCGTGCCTTTGCCGGCCAGGTCCAACCGCAACAGGTAAGGAGCGGATTGTACGATCGGGCAGACCTTGGCGTGCGCTTCGCCCGCCACGCGCAACGTGCTCCGCATGATCGGCGCGAACACGAAATCCGCATCGGTTTCGCGCAACCGCCCGGCTACGCCGTGAAACAACTGCATCGGCGCACAGAACGGCACGTGACTTTCCCGAATGCCGCGCTTCAGCGTCGCCGCGTCCGCACCACTCACAGTCCTCAGGTCGCAACCCAACTCATGCAGAAAGGTGACGAAGTAGGGGAACAGTTCCTTCAGGATGAACTCATCGCTCATTGCCACACGCCTGCCACCGCGGTCCGGACCGAGCCCCGCAAGCAGGTCGGCAATGAGCCGTTCGCGTTCTTCGAACGGTTGCGGGGCGCGGTCCGGCAGTTTGCACCGCCGGGTTGCCCGCTCATGCAATGCGCATGCGCCGCCCCATGTGAACATCCCGGCTGTGCCGGCGACGCGGGTGCGGAGCCGGTCGATCCGGCAGTGGTTGCCGGGAGCGCCGCAGCCGACGATCGCGTTGCAGATGAACGTGCTGCGCTCCTCAACCTTCGCTTCGAGGAACAGCCGGAGATCCAGCGGCGTGACTTCGCGCCACGCGAGGTCCGCGCGGGCAAGCAGCGCAATGCCCAGCGCACCGACGGTACCGGGGTTGGGCGGGATGATGACCTCGCTGCCGGTCTGCCGCGCCACCGCCGCGGCCAGCGCGTCTGCCGCGAACGGCATGCCCTGGCAGAAGATCACCTGTCCGACCGTCCGGCTGCCTTTGACGCGGTTGAGGTAGTTCTGGATGATCGAGTCGTAGAGGCCGGCAATGATGGTGTTCTGGGCCAAACCTGCCCCCACGGCCTCGTCGATGATCTCTGCCATGAACACCGAGCACTGTTGCCCCAGGGAGACGCCCTCTGGCGCAGCTAACGCGGCCGTACCTAGTTGCGCAACCTTCTCGATGCCGGCGAACTTGCGGCCCTGTTCCTCGATGAACGAGCCGGTCCCGGCACTGCACGCTTCGTTCATGGCACAGTCAATTACGCGGCCGTGTTGAAGACGAATGTACTTTGCGTCTTGGCCGCCGATCTCGAAGATTGTGTCCACACGCGCGTCGTAGTGGCAGGCGCCCGCCGCGTGCGCCGCAATCTCATTCTGGATGAAGACCGCTTCCGGCCCATAGCATTTCGTCAGCAACGACCCGACAATCTCGCGTCCGCTGCCGGTGACGCTGGCGCCGCGGACGCGTTCACCGCCCACGGGGCTTTCGAGGAACTGCCGCCATAACGCCTGTGCCGCCTCGACGGGCGCGCCCTGGGTTTCCCGGTAAGCGTCCCAGACGGTCACGTGGGTCGCCGCGTCCAGCGCCACCGCCTTCGCGCCGGTTGAGCCGATGTCGAGACCTAGGATCAGGTCGCGGTCGCAGCCGTTGCGCGCCGCCCACGCCTGGGCAGGCATACGCCGCACCCGGCTGAGGCACGTGGTCAGCGCCGGCGTCCGTTCCAGCGCCGCGCCGTCAGAGGCGGCAAACAGGTGTTCCACGGATGGCGCCGGCAACGATTGCTCGGCGGCCAGCAGCGCCGCGCCCAGCGCTTCCCAATACAAGCCGTCCTCGCCCGGCACGCGCAGTTCGTAGCCGTACTTTGCAAGGCGGTCGCGGAACGTTCGCTGCACCCGCCCCGACTGGCTCACTCCGCCGATCAACACGACCGGGCCGGGGCAGCTTCCAGGCTTCAACAAGTTGAGGACGTTCTCACAGACTGCATCAAAGAGTCCTGCAAGAATCTCCTCCCGGTTCTCCCCCTTGTTGGCAAGATGGGTCAAGTCGGTTTTCAGAATAACCTGGCATCGCCCCGACAAAGCGGCGGCGCGTTCCACGTCCGCGCAGAGCGCGCTGGCCTCCTCAACGGTGAGCGAAAACCGACCGGTCAACTGGCGCAGAAAGTTGCCGGTGCCCTGCGAACAGCGGCTGTTCTCACGGAACACCTCACGCCCGTTGGGCCGGATTTCCAGCACGGAGAACCCGTGGCTGCCGACGGACACCAACGTCCCCTCCGTGTCCGGGAGGAAGAACCGGAACGCACGGCACTGCGCCTGTTGCAGTGGCACCCGCGCCAGGCTGAACTGCCGCCCCAGCCGGCCCGTCGACGCCGCACCGGCCAGCGTAGCAGCACCCCATTCGCGGTACAGGCGGTCGAGCAGCGGCTGCGGCTCTTTGCCATGTTCCAGCCGGCAACGTCGCTGAAGTTGCCAACGGCCGTCCACCTGCGCCAGTTCAACCAGCTTGAGCGTATCTGTTCCCGCATCCACGCCAAGGAACCGCGGACCCGGCCCAATCTGTTTGTTTTCCTTCTCACGACAGGCCCGGTCGACGCAATTGCTGGTCATAACGTCTCCTCACCCTGACGCTTAGAACTTAGGCAATCTCTCACATACAAGACGTGATGTGGGTCACATACTGACGCCTAGAATTTAGGCCATCTCTCACATGCAAGATGTGATGTGGGTCACACATAAGTCTCGTTCGCTTGGAAGTCAAGCCGGGAATCCCATCTTGCTTTTCCCGACGGTTGATCCTGCGCACAGCTACAAATGTGCAGGATGATGGCGCGACTCGCTGCCACCTTGTTTTGGAGCCCCCGCTGTCAGTTGATGAAGAATCGCCGAGTCACTCGTCGAGGTGCTATCGGTAACGTGAAGCATCGGATGGGGTGCCCCAACAGGGACGAGAGGAACAGGTTTCGAGCGTTGTTCATCAGGAGTCGGCCAGCGTCCTGCGATCTCATGACCAAGTAGAGGCTGGTAGATGAGGGACACTAGGGCGTTTTTCGTTATCTGTTTGGTCAGAGCCCAAACAATACCGCTTTAACCTCTACTGAATGAGTGCATTGTGCCGTGGTCAATTGCGGAGATTTCTCCAGTTTTAGCATTGCCAGTCATTCGACCTTCATGACTTGCGATAGCTATTGGAGCGCAATGGGTTCTCCTCAGCGAATGCCATAACCGGATGGCCCGGCCTTCATCCCGCCGACGATTGTCTGACAGGCTCTGCGGGTAAATTCGATAGTGGCGCGAGCGCTGAGGTGGAGATTTCCGCTGATGGCAAGTTTGGCAATGCCATGGACTAACGACCAAGCCATCCAAGCGAGAGGCAAGGGATCGCCGGCCGGGAGGTCCCCGAGCTGTTGCGCGGCGGCAATACCCTCCTCAAGAACGGCAAAGGCATTTTGTCCGGCGTTTCGGCGCTTTTCGTGCGCAAGTGCGGCCTGAGGCAGATCGAACATTACCAGGAAATGCTGGGGCCAACGCAGAGCAAACGCGACATAACCGCAACCGCACTCCTGCAGCCGTTCCCGCGGCGATGTGGCCCGGGCCATGTTCTTCCGCATCGAAACGGTAAGCCGTTCAAATCCCTCTGCAGCGACCTCCGCCAGCAGTTCGTCCTTGCTGGCAAAGTGGCGATAGGGCGCATTGTGCGATACGCCTGCGCGCCGCGCCACTTCGCGCAGTGTGAATGCGTGAGGGCCGACCTCGCCGATGAGGGCCACTGCGGCGTCCAGCAGAGTCTGGCGAAGATTGACGTGATGGTAAGGCTCTGAGCGGGTCATGCTCCTTTTTTAACAGAACGATGTTGACAATAGCAACTTTGCGATTTAGCCTAATGTTGTCACTGCCAACATGCCCATGAGGCACAGCAGTGACACACGGAGGACGGGATGGTGGCGAGTGGAGTTCCTTACAAGCAGGCAAAGCTGGCGGAGACATGGGATGCAATCGTGATCGGCTCCGGCATCGGCGGACTCACAGCGGCAGTCCTGATGGGTATGCACGCAGGCAAGCGCGTGCTGGTACTTGAAAGGCACTATGTGGCCGGCGGGTTCACCCATACGTTTCATCGCCCCGGATACGAATGGGACGTGGGGCTGCATTACATCGGCCAGATGCAGGATGAGAACTCCGCGGAGCGGCGCGCATTCGACTGCCTTACCGGGAGCAGGGTACGGTGGCAGCCCATGCCAGAAGTATACGATCGCTTCATCATCGAAGGCCGGACATTCGAGTATGCTGCCGGGCTGGAGCGCTTTCGGGAAGGTCTCGGTCAATCGTTTCCGAGCGAGATCAGGGCCATCGACCGGTATATTGCTGCGGTTCAAGCGTGCAAACGCGCGAGCGGCCTTTACAACGCCGAAAAGGCGGTTCCGGCTCCAGTGGCGGCGCTGGCCGGCGGCCTGATGCGGGCGCCCTACATGCACTGGGCAAAACGCACGACGCGCGAGGTAATCGAGAGTTTTACCGGCAATCGAGAACTGATCGGGGTTCTCACCGGGCAATGGGGCGACTACGGATTGCCGCCTGGGAAAAGCAGCTTTGCCGTTCATGCCACGATCGCAGAGCATTATTTTGATGGGGCCAGCTATCCGGTGGGAGGAGCCGGCGCGATCGCGGCGGCGATGGTCCCGCAGGTCGAGCGCAACGGTGGCGTTGTGGTCACCAGCGCCGAGGTTACAAGTATTCTGCTCGACGGCACGAAAGCGACAGGAGTACGGATGAGCGACAGGCGTGAATTCCGCTCCGGTGTGGTGCTGAGCGATGCGGGTGCGGTCAACACATTTGAGCGGTTCTTGGCGCCAAATCTGCCCGCTCTCGAATCACTGCGCAGGCGGTTGCGCCGGCTTCAGCCTTCGACGGCGCATATCTGCCTCTATGTTGGACTATCGCAGAGCGATGCAGCGCTCGGGTTGCAAGGTACAAACCTTTGGGTATATCCCTCCTTCGACCACGATGCGAATGTCGAGAAGTTCGAGCGCGACCTCGATGCGCCATTGCCGGGTGTGTATCTCTCATTCCCATCGGCCAAGGACCCGGATTTTCAACGCCGTCATCCGGGAAAGAGTACGATCGAGGCTATCGCCATGCTTCCTTATGCGGCCTTCGACCGCTGGGGAGAAACGCGCTGGAAGCGGCGTGGAGACGAGTACGATGAGTTCAAAGAGCGGCTTCAAGCGCGGCTGCTCGCCGAACTGGAGCGGCAAGCGCCCTCCGTGGTTGGCAACATCGCATACACCGAATTGTCGACGCCGCTCACAACACGCCATTTTATGAACTACGGGCATGGAGAGATCTATGGCATCGCCTCTACGCCGGACCGTTTCCTGATGCGCGAGCTCGGAGCCAGAACGCCGATTCGGGGCCTCTATCTTACGGGGCAGGATGCGGCTGGCCTTGGCGTAGTGGGCGCCCTGATGGGCGGAGTCATCAGCGCCTCGGCCGCAACCAAGAAGAACCTCTTTTCGGTCGTATCGAAGCCCCCTGTTGGCGGCTTTCGATACACCACCACAGAACCCTGAGCCAAAATGGAAATCCCGGAACATACCGCGATGAGATGCGGTCGACATGAGGAAAGTGATGAGGAAAGTATTGCGGATCACGGCCGCGGCGCTTGGGACGGTCGTTGCTCTGTGCTGCGTCGTCGCCGGCGGCTACGTTATCAACAACCTGAACTACTTCGACTGGGGCATGGCGCGCGTCTGGAGGGCGGGCTACGCCGAGAAACAGGTGACCATCAACGGCTCGGTCATGAACTACGCCGAGGGCCCGGACAACGGGCCGGCGCTGCTCCTCATCCACGGGCAGTCGGGCGACTGGCAGAACTACTATCCCGTGCTGCCCAAGCTGGCGAAGCGCTACCATGTCTACGCGGTCGACTGCTACGGGCACGGGAAGTCCGCACGCGCGCCCGAGAAGTATACGAACGTTGCGATGGGGCGCGACCTGCAGCAGTTTCTCGTCCAAGTGGTCGGCAGGCCGGCAATTGTGTCAGGGCACTCGTCCGGGGGGCTGCTAGCGGCCTGGCTCGCCTCCAACGCTCCGAAACAGGTGAGCGGAGTCATTCTGGAGGATCCCCCGATTTTCACGACGCTGCTGCCGCGGGCAGAGAAGACGTGGAACTGGGTCGATCTGGCGACGTCGGCACACAACTTTCTGGCGAGCGGCCAGACCGACTGGGTGATCTACAGCGCCGAGCACAACCGGCTTTGGAAGTTTTTCGGCAACGCCAAGCAGGGGCTCCTCAAGCAAGCGGCGACCTACCACGCCCAACACCCCGGCCAGTCAATCAAATGGTGGGAGCTGCCGCCGATCCTGAACGAGTCCTTCCGCGCGATGGACCACTACGACCCCCGCTTCGGTGACGCGTTCTACACCGACAGCTGGGACACCGGATTCGATCACGAGGCCACCCTGGCTGCCATCCACGTCCCCGCGGCGTTCATTCACACGAACTGGAGCTACGACCCCGACGGCATTCTTCTGGGTGCCACAGACGACAAGGACGCCGCACGCGCCCGTTCGCTCATCAAGGGCGTCCAGTTCTACCAGGTGAACTCCGGCCACGGCTTCCACTGGGAGAAGCCGGACGCCTTCGTCAAGATCGTGGACGACCTCGCGGACCGCGTCAGGCGCTAGCCCCCTTCGACCGGATAGAAAAACAACTCCGGCGGACAAGAGCGAGGCGGCAGAGGCTAGCCAACCACATTTTCTCCCACGGTTCGCTCAAGCAAGACCTGCATTCAGCTCTTGCTGTTTCGGGCAGTTGACCGCGTGGCAGGAGCTGGAACATCACCGGCGACCCTGCGGCCGCCCACGATGCTGCGCGAGTAGGACAAGGTGGCCCCAGCTGTACGCCACCGAGCAGGTGAACTTCACGCGCTATCTGCCGGGCCTGAGAAAGGGTTCATACGCTCTTTCGGGAAGTCATTGTAACGAAAGGCGTGCGATTAGTACTGAAATGTCGGCATTGCGACTGGAATCCCCATTACGCTGCCCATTCTTTGTACCGCTGCTCGCAATTGCATCGACGACAAAGCGATGGGTAAGCCCAGGCTTTTTAAGGCCTGTGTCGTCCGTTACCTTAGGCTGCGGCGTCGGGTTCTTTGTTCGAGGGCTCATCTTCGCCGCCCACATTGCACAGTTTCTCGACGGGCGCCAGTTCGTGGGACTGCGAAAGATGGCTGTATCGAACCACCATCTGCAGCGTCTTGTGTCCAAGAAGTTGCTGGAGCGTCCTGAGGTCGACCCCAGCCATGATGCACCGGCTCGCAAAAGTGTGCCTGAGGTCATGCCAATGGAAGTCTTTGACCCCGGCTCGGTCAAGAACGGAATCCCACCAGTACCGAGGGTTCTTGAGAGGATCCGCACCCTTCTCCGTGGTAAAGACTGGCCCGTCGCCGCTAGATCTGATTCGGAGCTGGCCAAATGCGGCGAGCGCGGCTTTGTTCAGCGGTATGTGCCGGATAGATCCGTTTTTGGTCTTCCACAAGGTAATTCTCCGCGTACCGAGATTCACATCGCGCCATTTCAGTCGGTACTGCTCCCCCTTGCGCATTCCGGTGTTCAGGGCGATGTCGAGTTCTGCCATCCTTTCCGGACACTCAGCCTCAATCGCCTCGCGGAGCTCTATTTCCTCCTCAGCGGAAAGAAACCGGATCCGCTCGTTGTTTTCGCGTAGCCTCCTCACAAGTCTCGCTGGGTTCGATGGACATTTTCCGTTCTCGATGCCCAACCGAAATGCCAGCGAAATTAGAGCCTTGTATCGATTTGCAGTTGCAGGTCTCCAGCCTCTGGCCTGCATTGACTTATGGAGCCAGCGTGACAACATCTGAGGCGTGATTTCATCGACGGGACGCGCCCCCAACCCCTCGCGGATCAGATCAACCTTACAGCTGTATCGGCCGTCTTCACCCGGTCCAGCCTGTCTCTTACAATGTTCCACCGCGTCATCCAGGAGTTCGTTAAGCAATATGGCTCTCGATCTTAACTTTTCAGGAAGCTTCTTACCTTCAAGTGCCTGCTGCTTGCGCTTCCGGTAGAGCTGGATTGCGCTGGATTTTGTTCCTGCCTTTTCTCTCCGCTCTATCCCGGAAGCATCAACATACCGAATCCACCAGATTTGCGATCCTGCCGGTCTTGCGAATATGCCTTTTAACCCCTTCATATAAATCCTCTACGCGGCTTTCCTGCCGCCATGATCGCCTCTAATGAAATTCAACAGTGCGCTCCGCGGGATTAGTACGCGCCGACGGATGCGACGCACTGGGAGTTCCTTAAAAGCGATCAAGTTGTCGACGGTTCGTAGGCTGACGTTCAGCAATTGTGCAGCCTCAGATTTAAAGTGCAAAAGCCTTGTAATTTCATCCTTGTTGCCAGAATCATTGTTGGTTTGCATGGGTTCCTTTCGGTGTTCGGGGTGATTACAGTCGAGGTCGAGGTGTTGGCGCTGCAGTCGCTGGCCCAGAGTTTGCCAAGCGCAGTTCTCGCACCGCCTTGAGTTGGCGATCGAAGTTGGAGAATTCTATTCGGGCTGAGTTCTAGACCTGTTCCTCAAGCATTGCTTGTGATCTGGCCGCATCGCGATACAGGCTCACCTGGGCGGATTCAACTTCCAATGGGCCTGGGCGTCGGGCGCAGCCGCGGGACGCGCGGTCTAGGATTCTTCAACGCGCATCGGCTCCTGAAGCCTTCTCAATTTCTTCGAGCGTCTTGCCGCGCGTTTCCGGGACGCATGTGGAGACGAAGACGAAACCGAGGAAACAGACGGCTGCGTAGACGAGAAATGCGCCGGAGGTTGTGAACGCGCGATTGATGAAGGGGAATGTGTAGGTGAGCACGAACGAGGCGGTCCACAATGCCGTGACGGCTGCGGAGACACCAAGGCTGCGCAGGCGATTGGGGTAGATCTCGGAGATGAGCACCCACGTGACAGGCGCCAGCGACATGGAATAACAAGCGATGGCGGCGAGCGTGAGCACGAGCACGGTGCTGCCGCGCCAGCCTGCGTGATAGGCGAGACTGGCGCCGAGGTGACAGAGGCCGACGCCGGCGCAGCCCAGCAGCATCAGCTTTCTGCGGCCCAGGCGATCCACAAAGGTCATGGCAACCACGGTGAAGATCAAATTGATGGCGCCGGTGATGACGATGTTGAACATGATGCCGCTGACGCCGAAACCCGCGCTACGATAAATCTCTTCGGCGTAGTTGAACAGAATGTTGATCCCGCTCCACTGCTGCAGCGCGGCCAGCGCCATGCCGATCCAGACAAGGTTGCGCGTGCCTTTGCCGAAGAGATCCTTCCAGCGGACCCGCGATGCGGCCGAGTTGCGCAGTGTTTCTTCGATGGCCGCGAGTTCCCGGGCCGCGTAGTCGTCGCCGCCGATGCGCGCCAGCACGCGCCGGGCTTCATCCGCGCGATTCACGCCGGCGAGCCAGCGCGGGCTCTCGGGAATGAGAAGCGCAAACAGAAAGAACAGGACTGCCGGAACCGCGACCGCCGTAAACATCCAGCGCCAGCCGAATTGCGCGTTCCAGGATTGCACCAGGACGACCGCTCCCTCAGGAACCTTTTCCGCGATGCGCCAGTTGACGATTTGCGCCGCGAGAATGCCGCAAACGATCGCCAATTGATTGAGGCTGACGAGCCGGCCGCGCCAGGCCGCGGGGCTGATTTCGGCGATGTAGAGCGGCGAGATGTTGGAGGCAAGGCCGATGGCCATTCCGCCGGCGATGCGCCACGCGATGAAGAGAGAAAAGACAGGAGCCCAGCCGGTGAGGATGGAGGAAAGCGCGAAGAGCACAGCCGCAAGCAGCAACACTTTTTTGCGGCCCATGCGGCTGCCCGCCTCGCCCGCGATGAGTGCACCGATGAGACAGCCGATGAGCGCGCAACTGTTGGCCCAGCCGATGAGATGTTCGGAGCCGAGATGAAAGTAGACTTCGTAAAACGGCTTGGCGCCGCCGATGACCACCCAGTCGTAGCCGAAGAGCAACCCGCCCATGGCGGCGACCAGCGCCATGCCGCAGACGTAGGCCGAATGGAGCCCGGCCGTTGCGGATTGCGAACCATTGAGTTGGTGCGTGCTGCTCTGCATCTTCACCCCAGGCTTGCGATGCCACGCGGAACTTCGGCTTGGTCTACCGGCCCGAGACGTTTCGAAGATTCTATTCAGCCATCCTATGTCATCGGAGTGCGGTTTTCCTGCAGTTGTCCCAGCGCCTTGCCAGGGCCTCTTTTCCACATTCGGGCACAGGACCTGCACCGCCTGCGCTCGAGGCCCCGTGTTTTAGGCTGGAACTTGGAATGAGCGTGTGCACGATTTGCGATGGCGCAGGACTGGTGCGCGTGCTGGACGCGGCAGGAAACTGGGTGAGCCGCGCGTGCGAGTGCCAGGTGACGGAGCGCGAGCGGCGGCGGCTGGCCGCGGCGCAGATTCCCGCGCGTTACCGCGACTGCACGCTCGATACCTTCGACCCCTCGTACCCGGGGGCCGATTCCACATTGGGCCGAGCGCTGCAGAAGGCGCGCCAATTCGCGGAAGCCTATCCGGTAGACACGGCCGGACGCGGCCTGCTTTTTGTGGGCGCCGCAGGGCTGGGTAAAACCCACCTGGCAGTGGGGATTCTGCGGCGGCTGATTCGAGAACGCGGAGTGCGAGGCTATTTCTGCGACTACCGTGAGCTGCTCAAAAGCATCCAGAACAGCTACAACCCTGAGGTGAGGACCACCGAGCTCGAGCTGTTGCAGCCCATCTTCGCGGCCGAAGTGCTGGTGCTGGACGATTTGGGCGCGCAAAAACCCAATGAATGGGTGTGGGATACGGTCGCGCTCATTCTGAACACGCGCTACAACGATAATCAGTCTACGATCATCACCACGAATTACCCCGATCGCGTCGCCGGTGCAGGACTTGCCACCGACAAGGACGGAATCAAGCCCGCGAAATATGAGGATACTCTCGGCGACCGCATTGGCGACCGCATGCGATCGCGACTCGCGGAGATGTGCGTGCGCGTGGAAATGAAGGGAGACGATTTCCGGCAGACGGTCAAGCGTGCACGCTTCGGCTGATGCCTCTGCAGCTCCATCGGCAGGCTCTTAGACGAACAGCCCACCGCTATCGAGCTTCCGGTTGCGGGCGATCGACCGTTTTACCGGAACAGCCACAGGCTTCCCAAAATCCAAAGCATGGCGGCGATGGTCACGCCCCGATAGGCCCGTTCGGCGCGCAGGCTGGGTTGCGGGATGTTGGGCGTGGTTGCGAGCGGCGTGCTGGACACCGGCTGCGGGGAGGTGCGCATGGTGGGCCTGCCTTTCAACACCTTGCGGTGAAGTTACGGAACCGGCAATGTCCTGGTTCCCACTTGCCAGATGCTGGACTCTTGGCGGTCCCGGTTTGCATCTGTCGATCTCTTGCCTGTTTAGACGCCTGGACTTCTTCCAGGATGCCTGAAGAAGATGGCAATTTGATGAAAAGCGGGAGCCCAACCCAGTGGTGCACTGGTTGACGGCTTATCGCGCTCCCTTCATCGGGAGGGCGTCGCATCACGGCACGCGAACAGGTGTACAATCTCGCTCGTGAGCTCAGGTCCTCAACTCGTTCGTTCCCCCGTCACAACCGGGCGAAGTTGGCTCCCGGTGGCCGTAGCTTCAGCCATTGTGATTGCCGCTGTGGGCGGGTTGTTCCTCTTCTACGAGCACGGCAAGGGCGGGCCGACGGTTACGCCGATCTCCGCGACTACCGACCCCTACGCAGCCAACCTGACCATAAGCAAGCTGGCCATGAGCGAATCGTCGAACCTGTCAGGAGGCAAGGTGACCTACCTTGACGGCCACATCGCTAACGAAGGCAACCGCACCGTGACTGGGATCACCGTCCAGGTTCTCTTCCGCGATGGGGCGCACGAGGTGGCGCAGAACGAGACCCAGCCGCTCCGGATCATCCGCACCCGCGAACCGTACGTCGACGTCGAGCCCCTCTCTGCCGCCCCGCTCAAGCCCGGCGATGCCCAGGATTTCCGCCTGGTGTTCGACACCGTCGCGGACCAATGGGACGGCGCCTTCCCAGACATCCGCATCATCCGCGTCGATACCAAGTAAGTCTTCTCCATCCCTACCGGGTAGAAACTACCGAAGCGTGCAAAATTTACGCGGCGGCGGGGATGTTTTCAGCGCTGCATGGGCGCGTTCGACGCGCCATTCCTTTCATCTAACGTATTTAATTTCAATAAAATATGACTTCTTATCCGCACTTCGCCTCCTTTGGCAGCAGCCTTGCACTCTGTTAGGGCGAGCGCACGAGAGCGCTCAGCCTGCGGCAGGTTCCAGCCGCCAGGAGTTCAAAGGGGGCACACCAATGCAATCTCCGAGTCATTTTTCATTTCCGCGTCACTTCGCAGTGATTGCGCTGGCCTCCGCCATCGCGATTCCGGTTTGGGCGCAGCAGGCGCAGTCATCCGCAGCAGATTCCCAGAGCGCACCTCCTTCGGCTGCGCAGCAGCCCTCCCCTACGGTAGATCATCCACTGAGTCAGCCGAAGGAGGGGTTCTGGGGCCGCATCAACCCCTTCGCTAGCAAGAAGTGGGTGAAGCGGCAAACCGACCCGATCAACGACCGGCTGTCGGAGCTGGATGAGGTGAATGCCCGGAACGCGCGCGACATCAAGGACGTGGACGCGCGGTCGCAAGCCGGAATCCTGAAGGCCCAGTCCTCAGCCGATGCGGCCAACCAGACCGCGAACTCGGCCAACCAGGAGGCGCTGAACGCCAATAACACCGCGCAGCAGACCTCAGGGCATGTCGACAAGTTGAACAATACGGTCAACGGCCTCGACCAGTACAAACAAGTCACGGACCTGGAGATCAAGTTCCGCGCCGGGAACCCGGCGCTCACGGCCGATGCGCGCGCCCAGCTGGATCAACTGGCGGCCAGCGTGACCGGCCATGACGGCTACATCCTGGAGATGGAAGCGCACGCACCGTTGGCGGGCAGCGCCGGCATCCAGAACTCGCAGCGCCTGGCTGAAGCGGTCGAGCGCTACCTTGTGACAGAACACCAGATTCCCGTCTACCGCATGCATTACGTGGCTCTGGGCAATGCCCAGGCGCCTGCAACCGGCGACGAAGACCAGAAGCCGGAGCGGGTAAGGACGAGCAGTGTGCATGTGCGGCTGATGGAAAACAGTTTGGCGGCCCGGACAGAAGCGACCCCCCAAAGCGCTTCTGTCGCAGCTGGCTCGGAGCAGCCGTAAATCGCGGCTTATCCTCCCCCGAGGCGTTGCTCCAGTGCCAACGGCCACCCCGCCGTCTGGCCGCCAACCAAGCTCTCGCAACGCGAGAGAACCAAGGCAACTTGGCCCCCGTTTCGGCGGGGGCCGTTTTTTTGGAAAACAGGGAACAAGGGAGCGAGGGACGAGGTCGCGAAACCTTTTACCGCGCTTTTTGCGGAACGGGCGGGTCCAGGTCGTAAGTCCCATGAAATCAAGCGAGATGTTCGTTTCGGTGGTGCCTTTACCCCGGCAAATGTTCGCTTAAAAGGTGTCATTTGCCCCCGAAATGCTCGCTCAAGTGGTTACGATTCTTTGAGACAAATACCGGGAAATTGAGCTTTTCAGGGGCAACAGTAACCGAGAAATTGACCATTTTCGCGCAAAGGTTTGCTGAGAATTTCCCATAAATGCGTATAGAAGGGCTTTGGTGCGCGTTTTTGCGCAGATTTGCGCGCATTTTGAGGTGTTTTTGCGTCCCAATTCGTACCTGTGAGGACGGTGGGCCGGCGTGGTTGTCGGGAAGGCCGCTCTGCGCGTTATAATGCCTGTTATAATAATAAGAATGGAGGGGCCACAATGAAGCTCAAGGTGACCACTGTGGGCAGTTCCGCGGGAATTGTCCTGCCGAAGGAAGCCCTGGCTCGGCTCAGGGTTGCGAAAGGGGATTCCGTTTTCCTGACCGAGTCGCCCGACGGATTTCGCATCACGCCTTACGATCCCGAGTTTGAAGAAGACATGGCTCTGGCCCGCCAGGTAATGCGCAAGCGCCGCGATCTGCTTCGTGAGCTTGCGAAATGACCGTTCCGGCGTGGAGATGGATCAAGGAGAGCTCCGTCCTGGCGATTCACGACGAGCAGATTGCGGAGCACGGCGGCCTGACTGGCGTTCGGGATCTGCCCCTTCTGCTTTCGGAGCTGGCGCGCCCCAAAAACCTTGAGGCCTACGGAAATCCCGACATTGCCAACCTTGCCGCTGCGAATGCTGTCGGCATTGCCCGCAATCACGCGTTTCTGGACGGCAACAAGCGAACGGCATGGGTCGCCGCTGAAACGCTCTTGCTCAAAAACGGCTACCAGCTCGTGGCCAGCGACCGAGATGGCGTGACAATCATGCTGGCCGTGGCCGATGGAACGATGTCGGAACCGGAGCTCGCGATCTGGCTGCGTGCCTACATGCGGCCATGCAAGGCGGAGTGAAATTCTCCATTCTACCGCGGGCCCAGGCGTGTTTCAAAAATGGGTAGTGGTGCGGTTTGTTTTTGCGCAGGTCTAGCGATCAGGCGGCGTCCGGCGTAGACTCTGGGCATGAAATATCACCCACATCTTGCCCCTGTGAAAATCAAAGGGAAATTCACTGGCGATTACAAGTGCTCCCTTTGCGACACGAATTTTCGCCCACATCCGACGAATCAGGGAGTAATGGCGACGGAGTTTGCAGCGCATGTAGGGACGGCGCATCACCGTCAAAAAAGAAAACCGCGCGAGGATGTGAACCAAGCCGCCGCGCGGGTTGTCAGGGAGGCAACGGAAAAAGCCTAGAGAGGCCATGCCTTAAGGGCGAGATTAGCCAATGTTTTTTGGCGTTCAGCAATTTCCTTCTTCGTCCAAGAAGAGACCCTTGCAATCATCCTAGTCAGTTCGTAAGCGCTGTCCCTGTACACTGCTTTCTTAGTTTTGAAGTCACTACTTCGCAGGTCAGAGTTGCTCTTCGCAAGCAGAAGCGCAAGATTCCCTATCCTACGCGTATAAACGCTAACAATCTCCTCATCAAACTCTGGCCAGTTCTTTCCAGGTTCCTCTGGCAAAATGTGCTCCAGATTTATCACTTGAGGATCATCGTTCGGAATGAACCACGGAGTTTTTTCGCCCTTGGCTGCCATTTCAAGGGAGCGAAGATAGTAACGCGCAAAGCGGGCTTGCGACACAGAGGCAATCTCGAATGCTCGCCGGAACTCCTCATCCACGGGAATCAGATCACTAACTTTCTTGTATAAAGCCGCGGCAGTCTTAATCTCCCCCGTAAATACCAGATTCGCAGCCTCCCCAATCTGTTCGTCGATGGAACCCCGGCTCGTCTTAGAGGTGATTACAAAGCGTACTCCCCATGTAATAAACATGCGGAAGGCTTCGTTTGCCTCTTTCGGCGAAAACTGAGCGGCGACAGCCAACATCGCTGGACGCAGACCCTTAATATTTAGGAGATTCAGCGTTAGAATTGCCCGTCGAATTGACTCTGGATAGGAGTTCCAGCGTTCATGCTCGGGATTGAAGATCGCAACGTAAATCCCAGCGAGACCCTCTAGGGACGATAGAAATTGCAGCGCTGTTGTCGGCCCTTTCGCTCTTTGCTGAACTCTCTCAAAAACCTCACTCTCGCGGAGGTGCCCACGCATTGCGGTCATTGCTTGACGAAGGAACGTAACAGTGATGTCCTCCTCCTCAAGAGTTTCAAGCGTATTCCTCATACGCGCCCATTTCTGTTGTGCTTCGATTTTTCGCTTATCCCCGGCTTGCTCTAGCAGGTAGTTTTTTACAAGATCAGCTTGTGACGTCTTTAGACCTCGATCATTAAGCGTCTCAAACATCTTGTAGGCGTTCGCACCAGTGGGGACTTCGAGCAGGATGACCCGCGCACCATGTTCTAGGTAGCGTACCCACCTGTTGAGCGCATCCCCGTGATGAACCTTGTTCAATCCACCGACAATTTTTTGGGTATGCTTTCGAGCTTCTTCAAACGCAGCTTCGATCAGGAAGTGCGATGAGACTGTTGGCTGTGGCCTCTTATCATCTGATCCTGCGGTAATCATGCTGCGAAAATACTCGTTGTCATCAATGTTCAGCGCTAACTTCGTGCCCTCTTCTCGCCGTTCTGGGTCAATTTCTGTGAGGAAAACAGTATCAATTCTTTTTGCGATTATGTCATCAGAAGTTCCTCGAAGATAGTTGCGCATCTCCGCCAAAAGGATTGCTACCGTCGCTAGGCGTTGCTGTCCATCCACGACTTCCAAGGAGTCTAGTTCGCGTGGGATAGTCACGATGGTTCCCAAAAAATACTCTGAGTCCTCGTCGTCAATTGCCTTCTTCAAGTCTTGAAAAAGAGTTGTTACTTGTTTCGATTCCCACCGATATTCGCGCTGGTTCAATGGAACCTGAAGCCGGTATCCCTTCAACACCCCAGCGATTCCAAGTTCGTGGAATCCGATTTTTGCGCGTGTCACGTTAGTTTCCGGCATTTTTGCCTCCTGTGTATATTTCAGGAACGAACGGCACCTTTCGGCCCGCGCCTTCAAGTTCACGGATCGAGGCAAGCCGCAGGCGCTCTCGTACCCACGAGGAAAGAGAAATACCGGCCAAGGCCGCTGCAAGCTCAAAGCCCTCTTTCTCTAAGTCGCTGATGCGAATTTGAAGAACCTCACTTTTCGGCTTCATGAACATACTGTACTGCATTGCGCAGTACAAAGTCAAGAATTATGTTTATATGTACTGCACTTTGCAGTACATTCAGAATATCATGAATCGCCTGGACACCGCAAAGCGTGTACAAGTCATTGCTGCCCTGGTAGATGGATGCAGCATCAATGCGATTGTGCGCATGACGGGCGCGGCAAAGCATACCGTCCTTAAGCTGCTTGAGGATATGGGGTGCGCCTGCGCTGCACACCACCACCGGCATGTGCGTGGCCTGCGTAGCCGCCGGATTCAGTGTGACGAAATCTGGCAATTCGTGGGAGCCAAAGCAAAGAACGTCACCTCGGAGCAAAAGGCTGCGGGTTGGGGTGATGCGTGGACGTGGCCGATGGAACGATGTCGGAACCGGAGCTCGCGATTTGGCTGCGTGCCTACATGCGGCCACGCAAGGCGGAGTGAGCTGCTGCATTCTTCCGCTTGCCCAACAGCATGCCTGCAAATTCCCTACACTGCCGTTGTCCGGTCTTCCTTTTGCCCTACGCCGTACAATGCTTGCATCGCATGCATGGAGGCCCTTATGCAGATTTCGCTGCGCAGAATCCTTCTGGCTCTAGTCGCTCTAGCCTTTGTGGCTGGTTTCTCGCGCCCGCTCGTGGCGCAAGGCGCGCCCACGCAAACGGCTGCTGGCCAGCCGTACACCATCGAGTACTACTACAAGTGCCAGTGGGGCCATCAACAGGAGTTTCTCGACCTGTTTTTGAAGAACCATTGGCCGCTGCTCAAGAAGATCCAGTCGACGGGGCGCATTCTGTCGCTCAAGATCGAGTCGCCGGCCTACCACACCACCGAGGACGGCCGCTGGGACTATCGCGTAACGATCGTTTACAAGAACTCGACCGTGGCGACGAGCGCCAACCCGGATGAAGAGGCATTCATCAAGGAGATGTGGCCCGACCAGGAGAAATACAAGAAAGAGGAACAGCGGCGGTTTGAGATTCTGCTCGGGCATTGGGATTTGCCGGTGACGGACGTGACGCCGGCACAGTGATCAGGGGTCAGGGGTCAGGTTTCAGCGAGGAAGCGGCTATGGCCGAGACGATGATTGCCGTCAAAAAGGTGACTTTGGGCGACCACCATCTGCGCCCCGGCCGCACCAGGCACTTTCTCGGTTTGGGTGAGGGGAAGCGGGAGTTTCCGCCATTCACTTCGCTTGTGATCACTCAATTTCCTGGAAAATCAAGTTGCTATCTCATGCATCTTTGTGAGGATGGCAGTGGCACGGACACATGGCACGAGTGCCTTGAAGATGCCCTTCACCAAGCTGAATTTGAGTTTGGAGTTCGGCCGGAAGAATGGACTGAAACTAACGAGCCTTATTGATCCGCGCGGCTAACGGCTTAACGATCGTCGCGCTGCCGCCACTGGCGCACCAGATCCGCTGCGGCTTCGGACCAGGTGGGGAATTCAAACTGGAAGCCGGCGTCGAGGAGACGACCGGGAACGACGTAGCGGCTTTTGAGAACCAGCTCCGGCTCCGTGCGCAGGAAGAACATTCCAATTACGAGGAGCGCGGCGGGCGCGGGCAATCCGTTCGGCACGTCCCACGCCTCGCGCAGCGCGGCCATGAATTCGCGATTGGGCAGCGGTTGAGGCGCGGCGAGGTTCACGGGGCCGTCGATGTCTTCATGATCAATTAAGAATTCGAGGGCACGCGCGTAGTCGGACTCGTGCATCCAGGAAACCATTTGGCGGCCGTTGCCCTGCTTGCCTCCAAGTCCGGCGCGGACGAGATGGGAGAGGACCGCGAAGACGCTTCCGGGCGCCGGGCTGAAGACCAGCGAGGTACGCAGAGCGATCCTACGCGTGCGCGGCGTTGCGACGCCGAAGAACGCAGACTCCCAGTCCCTGGCGAGCTGGACGGTCCAGTTCCACTTCTCAGGTGCGCGGCGGCGCCGCGAGATGAGCTCGTTGCCGCCGATTTCGCCGCTTGCCTCGTCCATCGCCTTATCGAGCGAGTGCCGATAAATTGTCGCGGTAGACGCGTTCATCCAAAGGCGTGGCGGATTTGCGAGAGAGGCGAAGGCCTGATGGAGCAGCCGCGTGGGGCCGATGCGCGAATCGTAAAGCTCGCGGCGGTTGCGCGCCGTGTACCGGCAATTGATGTTACGGCCGGAAAGATGGATGCAGACATCGGCGCCCTCCAGTGTTTCCACCCACGGGCCGAGGCTTTGACCGTCCCAATGCACGGTTTGCCAGGGTGCGGTGTAGGGGCCGCGCGTGAGCACGGTGACGTGATGGCCGCGCTCCTGAAAGAACCGCGCCAGCATGTGGCCCACCTGACCGCTGCCGCCGGGAAGCACGATGCGCAGGGGACGGCCGGGCTGTTCGCCGGAATCGCTCATGGAATCAGCCTACCGCGCCACGCGGCTGTGCTTCGAGGGCGAACGCGTGGGTGAGTTCGCAGGGGGCAGCCCCGAATGATCACACGGTCTGGTATTACTGCGCGGCAGGAATCACTCCGGCGCTCACGGAAAAGTGTTGGGTGATCTTCCACTCTCCATTGATTTCTTCCATCACCATGAGATATTGCCCGAGGTGGATCTCGGCTCCGACTCTCCTCCTGGTTCGTCCTGTCTCGTAGGCGAGGGTTCCAGAGCTTTTCACCGCGTCGGGCTCGATGGCCAGGAGACGGCTTCCCTGATCGATGCCGGAGAGGAGCCACTTGCGGATCTCCGCCCGTCCCTTGAAGGCGCCTCCATCGCTGACCAGGGTGGCGTTTTCCGCGTAGAGCGCCAGGATCGCGTCGACATCCTTCGCGTTGTAGGCCCCGAGATATTCCTGCCTGATTTGCGCGAATGGTTCGGAGCCGTAGGGCGCGGTTTGAACGGGCTGAGCCCAGGCGGTCAAACCCGCAAGGAGCAGCAAAGCAAGCGGTGCAGCTTTCGGCATGTGGACGACCTTTGCTTGAGGTGGACAGCCGGCGCCAATTTTAAGCGGAGACGAGGGCCTGCGTCCATTCGGACGCGGAATCGACGAGAACATCGGGGGGATTTTCCACGAGGGACTGCGGACCGAAGCCGAAGGTGCATCCCAGGGACCAGGTTCCGGCGTTGCGCGCGGTCTCGACGTCCACCCGGCTGTCGCCGATCATGATTGTTTGATCGGGGCGCGCGCCGGTTTCTTCCATCAATGTGCGCAGGCCCAGAGGATCGGGTTTTTTCACGGGAAAGCTGTCGCCACCGTAAATATGGAGGAAGTAATCGGCCAGGCCGAGCCCCTCGCAGATGCCGCGGGCCGGGCGCACCGGCTTGTTGGTGAGCACCGCCATGATTCTTGCGGCGCCTCCCGGCGCGTCGTGCAGCTCATGCAGCGCCTTCAGCGCGTCGAGAACGCCATCGTAGGCGTAGGTGAAATCCAGTTTGTGCTCGCGGTAGTACTGCAGGAAGAATGCGTAGGCCTTGTTGAACAAATCTTCTTCCACCTGGCCGATGGCGGAGCTAGTGGCCATGGCCAGCGAGCGCCGCATAAGCAGAGGCGCGCCGTTGCCGACAAAGCCGGCAATGGCGGGATCGGGCAGCGGGCCGAGGCCGAATGCCTCGAGCGCGGCATTCACACTGTTGCACAGGTCCTGCGCCGAGTCGATCAGCGTGCCGTCGAGATCGAAGACGAGCAACTTCAATTGCGCCGCGGGGATGGGGCGAAAAACGCGGATCATATTTCCAGTGTAATGGGGCCGGCGGATTCATTTAGACTTGGCAGGCGGAGGCGTGGAAAGGAGCTTCGAATTTTGAACAAGCGATTCACCGTCCTGGCAGCGCAATTCGTACTTTTGTTTGGATCGGGCTGGCTTGCCGCGCAGCAATCGCCGCGCCCGGCATTCAGCAGCGACGCTCAAGCGGAGCGCATTCCCAACCTGGACACGCTCAAGAAGGAGCTCAGACAGTATCACGACTGCACCTGTACCTGCGGCTGCTGGACGCACGACCAGGATGTGCAGGCGGATCGCGCCATCGCGTTTTTGCGGCAACGCGCCTCGCATCGCCACGCGCAGGAAAAGCTGGCTCTGGTTTTGGATATCGATGAGACCACGCTGTCGAATTATCAGGAAGAGGTGGGCGCCGACTTCGCCTACAACAAACCGGTCTTCGATGCATGGGTCGAGACGGCGCAGGCAACGGCGATTCCCGGCACACTGCGGCTCTACAAGGAAGCGCAACGACTGGGCGTGAGCATCATCTTCATCACCGGACGCGACGAGGCGCAGCGCGGGGCCACAGAGCGCAATCTGCGTGCGCAGGGCTTCGACAATTGGCAGGAGCTGGTGATGCGCCCCGCCGATCACGGAACGCAGACCATCGGAGAATTCAAAAGGGTGGCCCGCAGCCAGATGGTTGCCAAGGGCTACACGCTGGCGCTGAATGTCGGCGACCAGTGGAGTGACCTGAAGGGCAAGCCGGAAGCGGAATTCTCGGTGAAGTATCCCGATCCGTACTACTTCATTCCGTAGCGCCGCTCTAATGGATGCGAATGCTGCCTGAGCCGGTTTCGACGCGGACCGTGGGCCCGCCGCCACCGACCTTGCCTGTCACGCGGTGGTGCTCCATGGTTCCCTGGCTTACAATCTCCCGATCGCAGTGAATGCTGCCTGAGCCGGTTTCGGCATCAAGCGTGAACGCCGCGGCACCCGTCCAGAGCTCGACGCTCCCCGAGCCGGTTTCAAGCCGCCACGGCGCGGATGGCGTTCCGCCGGCTTTGATATTGCCCGAGCCGGTTTCGGCATGCAGCCCGCCATGCAGATTCTTGAGCTCGATGGAGCCTGAGCCCGTTTCCGCTTTCACGTCGCCCGTGCCGAGCTGCTCGGCATAGATGCTGCCTGAGCCGGTCTCGACCTTGAATCCGCCCTGCAGTCCCGTGGCGTGAATGGAGCCTGAGCCGGTGTTGAGTTTTGCATTGGCGCCCACGCCGTCGTCGGTCACATTGCCCGAGCCGGTTTCTGCATTCAGAAAGGCGTCGGGTGGGACCTCAATTTCGTAGTCGATGCTGATATTGCGGAAATTCTCGTGCCTGGTACCGATGCGCACAATGTTGCCGGTCTGTTCGATGGGCGGATGGTCTGCGATCTCGTGCACCTTCGCATCGCTCCCGCCCCAGTTCGACTTGACGCGTCCAAAGATGTGAAGGCGACCGGCGGGTCCGCTTGTGAGATGAATGGAGCCCGATCCTGTTGCCACCGTAAGGTCCACTCTGCCGCTGAACGTAAGGTTACGCATGAAGTTCGCCTCCTCGGCCCGTGCCGGAGCTGCCGCAAGTGCCGCCAAGGTGACCAGAAACACCGTTCCCAAAAGAAAATTTTTCATCGCGGTCCTCATCTGACCTCAAGATACGCTTGTTTGCGCCGCCCGGTTCCGGGAATGTTGAGCCCTGATTCGGGCGGCTTGTCTCTGCCCAAGGCGCCCCTGTCCAATGCTATCCTCACAGCCAGATGCACGGACTTCTCCTGTTCAAACCCGTGACGGTGGCCCTGCTGATTCTGGCCAACGCCTATTTTGTGGCGACCGAGTTCGCGCTGGTTTCCATCCGCGAGACCCGCGTAGAGCAACTGCTTGAGGCGCGGGTTCCGGGAGCGCGCGCGGTGCGGCGGCTGCAGCACAATCTCGACGATCTTCTTCCCGCCGTGCAGCTGGGCGTAACGCTTTGCTCGCTGGCACTGGGCTGGCTGGGCGAGCCGCTGGCCGCGCAGTTTCTTGGCCGGTGGATCGGCGTGCTGCCGCACGCGCGGATTTATGGCAGCGTGGCCGCCCTGGTGCTGGGCTTTTGCCTCATCACTTACTTGCACGTCGTTGCCGGGGAGCTGGTGCCCAAGGCGCTGGCCCTGCGCCGCGGCGAGGCGCTGGCCGTGGCCGTGGCGCCGCCCATGCTGGTGTTTATGGCCGTGACCCGCCCGGCGGTGCGGCTGCTCAGCCGGTCGGCGGCGGCGGTGTTGCGTGCCTTCGATATCCCCAAGACGGAACGCGCCGCATCCATCCACTCCGCCGAGGAGCTGAAGCTGATTGCCACCGCGGCGCGGCGGCTGGGCCTGCTCCCCGAGTTTCAGGAGGTGCTGGTGCACCGCGCTCTCGAGCTCAGCGACGTTCTGGTGCGCGAGATCATGACTCCGCGGCAGAAGATCTTCTCGCTGCCTTCGAACATGCTGCTGGAGGAGGCGTGCGTGCGGGTCTTTGCGCGCAATCACTCGCGCATTCCTGTCTACGACGAGGCCCGCGGCTCCGAGCACATTGTGGGCGCGGTGTATGCGCGCGATCTGGCGCGGCTGTTTTATCAGCGCGCTTCCACCTCTTCGCCCGCGGCGCCGCCGGCCGAGGTTCGGCTCGCGCAGATCATGCATGAGGTGCTGGTTGTGCCGGAAAGCAAATCCGCGCTGGAACTGCTGCGCGATTTCAATCAAAACCGCCGCCATCTCGCCATCGTTGTGGACGAGTACGGCTCCACGGCGGGACTGGTGACGGCGGAAGATGCGATCGAGCAGCTTGCGGGCGAACTTGAGGACGAATTCGACACGCCTTCCGAGCCGGTTCTGGGCAGCGCCGGCGGGGCGGTGCTGATGGATGGAAGCGTGAATCTGCGCGATCTGGAAACGCAGATGCACTGGAGCCTGCCGCGCGATGGCGGCGTGGAAACCCTGGCGGGATTCGTGCTGGCGCAACTCGGACACATTCCCCAACCCGGCGAATCGGTGGTGTATGAGGACCACCGGCTGACGGTGACGGAGATGGAGGCGCGGCGCATCGCCAAAATCCGCGTAGAAAAGGTGGAGAGCGCGCTTCCCGAGGCCGACTAGTCCGCACTTCTCACAGATGCGCGACTACCCGGAATTCGAGGTCTGGCGAGGTCACTGAGGGCCAGGAGGCCCTCAGTACAGCCGGTCAGGAGACCGGCGCTACAAACGGGGATGGCAGATGTATTTATGCTGCGCACTTTGGAGACAGAACACGAACATTCCCGCAAGCGCGGTTTGCTCAATTGATGCTACATGCACACGGGTGGGCGCTCCTAGAGCGGTCCCAGAATTCTCGTGCCCCACTTAGCTCGGTGAAAGGTGGCGTTTTCTTGAGGAAAACGCCACTTGGTATCCAGGCTTCTGGGTACAGCAATTCTGGAACCGCTGTGCGCGTGCAAATGCCGGCCGTTTCGATGAAAATAGAATTGGACGAATTTTTCAGGCAGGATTGAGGAACGATTGACAGGTACACATATAGACATTCAGAAATGGACAACTGAAGAGTTTGAGCGCCTGGTTTTTGAGTGCAAACCAAAGGTCGCGGTGTTCGATTGCGACGGAACGCTCTGGGGCGGCGACGCAGGTTACGGATTCATGGCCTGGACGCTGGAACAGGGACTGGTGTCGCGCTCGACCCACGACTGGATCGATTCGCGCTACCGCGATTATCGGGCGGGAAACGTGAGCGAAGAGGCGATGTGCGGCGAGATGGTGCAGATGTACGCCGGCCTGCGCGAGGCGGAACTCAAAGCCGCCGCGGCCAGATATGTCGCCGAGTTCGTGCGCAAGCGCATTTTTGAAGAACTGTTTGCTCTGATAGCCAAGTTGAAGAAGGCTGGAATCGAGCTCTGGGCGGTCAGCTCCACCAATCGCTGGGTGATCGCCGAGGGTCTGCGCGACTTCGGTATTCCCGAGCAGCGCATTCTGGCGGCTGAGGTGCGCGTCAAAGACGGCGTCATTACCAGCGAGATTGTAGACGTGCCGACCGACGAGGCCAAGGCCGTCGCGCTCAAGCGCGTGGGCCTTCCCCGCCCCGACGCGGTCTTCGGCAATTCCATCCACGACCTGGCGATGCTGGAACTGGCGCGTTGCCCCTTCCCGGTGAATCCGTCTCCGGCGCTCAAGGAAGCGGCGGCAAAGAAAGGCTGGGGCTATTACAGACCCAAAGCCGCCGAGGGCATCGATGCAGCCGTGAATGGCGAGGCGGCCAGCAAGGGCTAGTTGAGCACGCGAAGCCGGCGCAAGCGGGATCCAATCTGCGGATCGCATTCGTTTTGCGGGGTTTACACTAGACGCGTGGATGAAGTCGAGACAGGTTCCGGCCGCCGGCCCCCGGCTCCCGCTCTCCGCTTTGTGGCGGCCGCGCTCATCGTGCGCGATCGAGAGGTTCTGATCGGCCAGCGCAGGGCAAATCAGCCCATGGGCTCGTTGTGGGAGTTTCCCGGCGGAAAGATCGAGCCTGGCGAGAGCGCAAAGGAAGCTCTGGCCCGTGAACTGTCTGAGGAGCTGGGCATCAGCGCCGAGGTGGGGCCCGCGGTCACGCGCATCCGCCACCACTACCGCCGCGGGGGCGCCGTGGACCTGCAGTTTTTCGCGGTACGCGAGTTTACGGGCGAGATCAACAACCAGATCTACCAGCAGGTGCGCTGGGTCAAGCTCGAAAACCTGACGGAATACGAGTTCCTGGCTGCCGACCGCGGGCTGATCAAGGATCTGGCGGCGGGCAAGCTGCTGTAAGCTTTTCCGCGGCACATTCGCACCACCCCCTCAAAATCTCAAATAAATTTGGCAAGCCTGGAACTTTTCGCCGTTCTGCGAAATGACCATCTATGAAAGGCGCAGGCGGAATCATGGACGATGTGCTGCCGGCCGGGGTCTACACTCGATGGCAACAAGGCCAAACACAATGGACCCCTCGAGAACGAACTCCGGCGCCACGAAACCTGCAGGGGAAAGCAGCGACGAGCAGCTCATGCGTGCCTTCTCGCGCGGTTCAACCGATGCTTTCAGCGACTTGTTTGCGCGCTACAAGCAGCCGCTCTTCGGGTTTTTCTGGAGGCGAGTTGCCGATCGCGCGCAGGCCGAAGAGCTAACCCAGGAAGCGTTCTTTGCCGTGATTCGTGCGGCTCGGCGTTATGAGCCGAGCGCGCGATTTCGGACTTATCTTTATGCGATTGCGCTCAAGATTCTGCGGGCATACCGGCGCAAGACCGCATTCCGGGCAACGTTCCTAGGCACGCCGCCGGAACATGCTGAGCCTGCCGCGGAATCCGGCGTTGTTACGCAGTTACTCATACGCGAGGCGTTGAGAAATCTGGATGCCATGGACCGCGAAATGTTGTTGCTGCGCGAATTTGAGCAATTGAGCTACGCCGAAATTGCGGAACTGCTGAATCTGCCAGTCAACACTGTTCGATCGCGGCTATTTCGCGCCCGCACGGCTTTGCGGGAACTGCTTTCGGAAAAAGCTCCATCCAACCGCCGCGAAATGCGCAGACCAGAGGAGGGCATATGAACCACGCCACAACACACCCGTTCAGCGCTGAGGAATTGATGGCCTTCTGCGACGACGAGCTTTCGATCGAGGAGTCGCGGTCCGTCGAGGCCCACCTGGCCGAGTGCCGTGATTGCGCGGACAAAGTGCGGCAATTCCGCGAGACCTCGCAGTCGCTCCGCGAGTGGAATGCGCCTCCGGTTTCGAAGCGTATGGAAGAAGCCGTTGAAGAACATCTGCAAGGTGCGGATTCCGGGCGCAGCAGCCGGGGCTCGAAGGCTCGTTTCGGCCGTGCCGGTAAGCGGCGCTGGAGACCGTGGGTTATCGGGGGGGCGAGCGCTGTAACCGCGTTGCTGCTGATTGCGGTGATCGGTATTTCAGTGGCGCATTACCTATTGCAGGCAGGGCGTGCGCCAAATCTGCCTGCTTCAGCGATGGTGGTCGAGGAGCGGGAGGGCGGCGGACGGTCTGCCCGTGATCTCACTTATTTGGATACGGACAGTCGGCGAGGGGCGGGGATCGCGGGCTCGGAGATGATGAACAATCGACTCTCTGCTCCGTCGCACGCCGGTGCTGGCGGACCCTCGCTGCCCACTACCGAACCGAGCGCTCCACTGATTGCACGTTCGGTCAGCTTCCTGATCGTTGCCAAGGATGTCACGGCGGCGCGGCCGGCGCTCGACGCCATTCTGGCGAGATATCACGGCTACGCTTCGGAGATGACCGTCTACACGCCGGCGGATGATGCGCCCAGCCTGAAGGCCTCGCTGCGCATCCCGGTTGCGAATCTTGCCGCAGCGATGAAGGATCTGCGCGGACTCGGCAGGGTGGCAAGCGAATCGGAGTCGGGCGAAGACGTGACGCAACAGCATGCCGATCTGGACCAGCGACTGAAGACGGCGCGTGACACTGAGGATCGGCTTCGCGCCATCCTCCAACAGCGCACGGGGAACGTGAGTGACGTGCTTCAGGTTGAAGAAGAGATTGCCCGCGTGCGAGGCGATATCGAGAGCATGGAGGCCGAGCAAACGAACCTCGAGCACCGCGTCGACTTTGCCAGCATCGATCTCTCGATCACCGCGGAGTCGAGCCCCGTCTCCGGCTCGGCGCCGCTTTCCATGCGCGTGCGCAATGCATTTGTTGCCGGGTACCGCAATGCAGCCGGGACCGTGGTTGGCATCTTCCTGTTTCTGGTCGCTTACGGGCTCATGATTCTGATCTGGATCGCGATTCTCGCTGTGCCTGTGGTCCTGCTGCGGCGGCGCTATCGCAGGTTGCACGCGAAGTTGTAGCCGTCAAACCTCGGCGATGGCTGATCGGCGGGCGCTGCGTCAAAGCGCACTGAAGGCGCTCCATGCGCGCAAAGCGCCGCACGCTCGAATACATGCTGGATTATCGGCCTACTGCACGCGCGTCATCGTGATGGAAACGTGGTACACCTGGTCGGTTAACGTCATGGAATTCGGCCCATTGAATACGTACGCATCCATCACGTCGGGCGGCTTAGCCATCGGCTCCTGCGTGTAGTAGCCGCCCACGGTTCCGGTCGGGTGATAGACCGGCATGGTCTTCGGCTGCCAGTTCGTCACCGAAAAGATGATGGTGTTTGGAGCGACGAGCCTCCAGGGTCCGGACTGCTGGGTCATGAGCGTTCTCGATTGGGCGATCTGGCTGTATTGCCCGTTGGCCTCGATCACAACGGTGAGCGTAATGCCGTTGGAAACGCCCCGCCATGTGCCGACGAAGGGGTTCTGCTGCGCCCGAGCGGCGGTTGCACCCAGCGCCAGAACGGCTGGAAGAACGAGCCTGCACATGCGGAGAAATCTGTCCGCAGCGCCTGAAGTGAGAAGCGACCTTTTCATCGCAACCTCCTCAAGATTTCCTTGGGGGAATGCAGGGATCATAGCAGCGGGCCAGCGAGTCGGCAAGTCAGCGAGTCAGCGCATGGACGTTTGTGGTTCTGTTTTGGGCCGATTCCAACGATCCGTAGCCGTTTGGGTGCGATTCTGACCAGCAGGTCAGCGAGTCAGCGGGTTGGCGATTGCGGCAGAATGGGCGTTTGACATCCGTTACGTTACGCGTTACGCTTACTCATGATTAAGTCCTTCCGCCACAAGGGGCTGAAACGCCTCTATGAGGACGATGACCCTCGCGGTGTCATGGGGAACATCTGAGCAAACTGCGCAACATCCTCGCACGCCTGGACGCAGCCAGTTCAGTGGAGGACATGAATCTGCCAGGATTCAACCTGCACGCTCTGAAGGGCCAGTTACGCGGCTTCATGGCGGTCACGGTTCGAGCCAATTGGCGGGTGATTTTTCGATTGATTGAGGGACACGCGTTTGAAGTCGATTATCTCGATTACCACTAAGGAGGTTTCCCCATGCCGATGAAGAATCCGCCGCATCCCGGCAGCGTTGTTTTCAGCGAGTGCATTGAGCCGCTCGGCATTACCATCACGCAAGCAGCGCGGGCCCTGGGCGTCACACGCACCACGCTCTCCGAGCTCGTCAACGGCAAGCGTGGCATTTCGCCGGAGATGGCCATTCGGTTGTCTCAGGTCTTTGGCGGCAGCGCGGAAAGCTGGATTACTCAGCAGGCTCAGTACGATCTTGCGCAGATTCCCGTGGGCCGGATTCGGCTGAAGCGGCTGGCTGCGGCGTGAGAATTGCTGCTTTCGCGGATTATCGAGTTCCCGTGTTAGAAAGGTTCTTCAAGAGATGAATTCATGATCGCGCATCCGGCACCGTTCTTGTCGGTTTACCGCCCTCACTGGTTATGGAGGGCATTCGCGATTGTCTTTTTCGTCTTCAGCGTCGTCTTTGCCTCCATCATCTGGCGCATTGCCCTTCTCGGATTGGCTGACCGTAACCTGAAGGAAATGATAATCCCCGCTGTGTTCGTCCTCGCGGGGGCGGGCATGACGATTCACGCATTCACAGTTGGCGTCCGGTTCACAGTGGACGCCGTCGAGTACAGGTCTCTAATCGGCGTGAAGAAACTGCCATTGGACAAGATTCGAGGCCGCAGAGAGTGCGTCGTCCGCGGGGACGAGGGTGGAGGCACGCGCTATTTGAAATTGGAATCGGACGACGACCGCTTTCCAGCACTGAATTTCTCGAAGAGCTACAGCTTCGACGACGCCTTTTATAAGTGGTTCTACAGTCTCCCCGATCTCGACCAAAGAGATAAAGAAGCGCCGAAGACTTCGAACTTCGGGTTAGTATGACCGGTCAATGCCCCGTCATCAAGCCCCACAACATGGCAAACGTCATGCCGATGACGATAATGCTGGTGCCCCACGCGATCCAGTTCCAGAGGCGCGAGTTCTTGTATTTGCCCATGAGGTCGGTGCGGTTGATGAGCATCAGCATGAGGATGATAACCACCGGCAGCAGCACGCCGTTGAGCACCTGGGAGAGAATGGCCACGTTGATCAGTTGCGCGTCGGGGAGCAGCAGCACCGTGAGCGCTCCGCCGGCAATGAGCAGCGAATAAAGCCAGTAGAAGAAGGGCGCCTCGCGGAAGTTCTTGTCGACGCCCGACTCCACGCCCAGGCCCTCGCACACGGTGTAGGCCGTGGAGAGCGGAAGGATGGACGCCGCAAAGAGCGATGCGTTGAAGAGCCCGAAGGCGAAGAGGATGAAGGCGTAGTCGCCGGCCAGCGGGCGCATGGCTTCGGCCGCGTCGGCGGCAACCTGAATGGCGCCCATGCCGTGCACGAAGAGCGTGGCCGCGCAGGCCACGATGATGAACCAGGCGATAATGTCGGTGAAGCAGCAGCCCACGATGACGTCGAGGCGCGAAGCCGCATAGTCCTTTACGCGAATTCCCTTCTCCACGATCGACGACTGCAGATAGAACTGCATCCACGGGGCGATGGTCGTTCCCACAACACCGATCGCCATATAGATGTAGCTCTCGTTCCACGCTGAGCGTTTGGGCAGCATGACGGTGGCGCGCAGAGACTCGTGCCAGTCGGGCTGGGCGAGGACGCCGGCAAAGATATAGGCAATGTAGACGAGCGAGGCGGTAAGGAAGATTTTCTCGGTGCTTTTGTAGTCGCCGCGCAGAACCAGCGCCCATACGAGAAAGGCGCAGATGGGCACGGAGATGAACTTGGAGACATGGAAAAGATGGAGCGAGCCGGCGATGCCGATGAACTCGGTGACCACGTTGGTGTAATTGACAACCACGAGCAGCACCATGAGGACGAAGGTGATGCGCAGGCCAAACTCCTCGCGGATGAGGTCGCTGAGGCCCTTGCCCGTGACCACCCCCATGCGGCTGCACATCTCCTGCACCACGATGAGCGCGATGGTGATGGGGATCATGGTCCACAGGAGGGTGTAGCCGTACTGGGCGCCGGCCTGAGAGTAGGTAAAGATGCCGCCGGAGTCGTTATCGACATTGGCGGTAATGAACCCGGGACCGAGAACGGCCAGAAAGAGAAGGATCCGGATTCGCCAGCGCTTCCACATACCGATACGAGTTCCTAGGGTGGATTCATTGCAGCCTTTTTGATGTGCGGAAAACTTTTCCTTCCTGACCATAACAGGCCGGACCGCGCTGGCACGAGCCGCCGTGCAATTTTTCATCGGGTGCGGCCCGGCGAAGCTCATCGGAGTACGGAATGCCGCCAGCAATGCTTATGCTAGAATTCGCTTTCGCATTTGCGGGGCACGCGAGTGTCCGCGAAAAGTCACCCAGGAGAGGACAGAATGAAGAATCCTCCGAGCCTTGGCACAAATGAATGGAGCCGCCGCGAATTTCTTCGCCTTGCGTTGCTGGCTTCGGCTGCGCTGGCGAATGGAAGACTCTCGTTTGCGGCCGAGGAGACGCATCCCGGCGCCAAATACTATGGCGCACTGCAGCCGCTGGCGCCTGGAGCCGTGCGGCCCGAGGGTTGGCTGTGCGGCTACCTCGAAAAACAGGCCGCGCAACTGGGCTCGAAACTGCCGCAGGTCTCCTGGCCGTTCAGCGATGCCTATTGGGCAGGCGAGGAGACGGCCGAATCCTGGTGGCCATGGGAACAGAAGGCCTATTGGCTCGACGGAGCAACGCGACTGGCCCTTGTGCTCGAGGACAGAGAATTGATGGCGCAGGTGCGCGCCACGCTCGACTACACGCTCGCGCACGCCGATGACAATGGATATCTCGGCCCAAAGTTTATTGAGGATCCCGTGGGCGATTTTCATCGCTGGCCGCAGAACGTGCTGTTTCGCAGCCTGGCGGCCCTTTCTGATGCGACGGCGGCGCCGGGCGATCCTGAAAACGTCGACATCCCGGCGGCATTGCGCAAGCATTTCCTCGGGGACCGCGCGGACTACGGAAAGCCGGTGAGGAATATTACCAATGTGGAGGGAATGCTGTGGACCTATGCGCGCACCGGCGATGCGACGCTGCTGGCACTGGCCGAGAATGCATGGCGCGAGTTCATGGAAAAACCGGTATACGCCGACCTGTCGGAGCTCCGCGTCTTCGCCGCCACTCCGATTGAATCGCACGGCGTGACCTACGCCGAGACCATGAAGCTGCCCGCCATTCTCTATCTCTACACGGGAAACCCAGAGTATCTTCGTTTTGCCGCAGCGGCCGAACGGCGCATCTTCGATCATCACATGCTCATCGACGGCATTCCTTCCACCACGGAGTACTATCGCACGGTCACGTCGCTCGACTCTCACGAGACCTGCGACATTGCCGATCACACATGGTCTTGGGGCTACATGCTGATGGCCAGAGGTCATGCGGTGTGGGCCGACCGCGTGGAGCGCGCCTGCTTCAATGCCGCGCCCGGAGCCATCAGGAACGATTGGAAGGCGCTGCAGTACTTTTCCTGCCCCAACCAGCTCCTGGCGACGCTCGACTCCGATCACAACGTGATGGAGCACGGCGGGCGGAAAATGGCTTACCAGCCCAATCCCGGGCAGAAGACCGCCTGTTGCGGCGGCAATGTGCATCGCATCTTCCCCAACTACGCCATCCGCATGTGGATGAAGACTGCAGACAGCGGATTAGCGGCCGTGTTGTACGGCTCCTCCACGGTGAGCGCTCGCGTGGGCGACGGCGGCAGCACGGTGCGCATTACGCAGACTACCGATTATCCATTTCACGAGCGGATCGAATTCCGCATCGATTCCGATGGTCCAGTCGCGTTTCCGCTGGCGCTGCGCGTGCCCGGCTGGTGTTCGGCGCCACGCCTTGAGGTCAACGGGAAGCCGGTCCCGGCCCTGCGCGATGATAAGGGCTTCATCGTCCTGCGCCGCACCTTCAAGCCCGGCGAGCGGATCGCGCTGACTCTGCCGATGAAGCTGGCCGTCACGTACTGGCCGCAGAATGGCATAGGGATCGAGCGCGGGCCCATCGTCTATTCCCTGCCCATCAAGGAGCAGTGGACGCCGCGCGTGGAGCCGAAATACACCACCGAGGAGTTTCCCAGCTGGGAAGCTACGCCGGCGAGCGACTGGAACTACGGTCTGGCCCTCGATCCCGAAAGGCTGGAGAGTGAGGTGCACGTCAAAAACAGTCCTGGGCCTGTGCCCGAATCTGCAATCGATCCGTGGGAGAATCCTCCAATCACGCTGAGTGTGCCCGTGAGAAAGATCGAGGGGTGGGAGTTGCAATCGAATCCCGACCAGCCGGAGCAGAAGTTCACTCCGCCGCTGCCGGACTTGAGCCTCAACCGGCCTGCCGGGGAAGTGGAGCGCGTTTCGCTGGTTCCGTATGGCTCGACGCAGTTGCGGTTGACGATTTTCCCGGCAGTCCCTCACTGAGGGAGCATGGCGCACGCTCTGTCGGGACCCGCGGGCACGATAATTCTGTGCAGGAGGAACGCAAAATGCCTTCAAATGACCTGAGAGCGACCGGCACAACCCGCCGCAAAATGTTGGGAGCGATGGCTTCGAGTCTCCCGGCGGCGGCTCTGCTGGGAGTGAATACACCAAGTGCGTCCGCTGAACCCGGGCCCGTGGCGCCCGAGAACCTTTTCGCGCTGGCGCGCCTGCGAAGCTACAAGAATCTCCGCTCCTCGAGCTGGGATCGCAGCGGCGGTAATGCCGACTGGGTTGTCGTAGATCCGGGCAAGACGGCCACTCTGCTCGATGTACAGGGCGCGGGCGTCGTCACGCACATCTGGTTCACCATCAACTCGCCGGATCCCATGCACCTGAAGAACCTGGTGCTGCGCGCGTGGTGGGACGGCGAGTCGTCGCCCTCCATCGAGGTCCCCATCGGCGATTTCTTCGGCCTTGGCCTGGGCGAGTATTTCGTTTACCAATCAGCCCTGCTTGCCGTCGCGCCCATCAAGGCCCTGAACTCATATTTCCAGATGCCGTTTGCGACCGCGGCCCGCATCACGCTCACCAACGAGGGGCCGTCCGCCACAAGGAGCCTCTATTTCGCCATGGACTACGTGGCGCTGCCCCGCCTTCCCGAGGGCCTTGGCCGCTTTCATGCGCAGTATCGCCAGGCCACGCCCTGCAAGGCCGTGGTGAGCGACGGAAAAAACCTGAGCGGCAAGGAGAATTACGTTTTCCTCGAAGCCGCGGGCAAGGGACATTTTGTCGGCGTGACGCAAGCCGTGCTGCAGAACGAAAACGGATGGTTTGGCGAGGGCGACGACATGATTTTTGTCGACGGCGACGCGCTGCCCACCATCAACGGCACCGGCACGGAGGATTATTACAACGGCGCGTGGGACTTTGGCGGCCAAGCCTTCGCCAATCAGCATCAGGGCGCGCCCTACATCGTGGATCCCGAGCGCATCGGCGGCCGCTATTGCCTCTATCGCTGGCACATCGAGAGCCCGATTGCGTTTGAAAAGTCAATCAAGGTGACCATCGAACACGGAACGGCGAACGACCGCTCCGATAGCTTCTATTCGACTGCCTACTGGTATCAGACCGAGCCGCATGCGCCGTTCCCGGCGCTGCCGGCGGTGGCCGATCGCGTTCCAAAGGTGTTCAGTGTGGGCGGAGCGAAGGGAGTGGCGACGCCGATGGGCTAAGTCTATGACCGCATGGATTCGTTTATGTGCGTCCCAGTTTCCCAGGTCTCAAAATCGAGACCTGGGGCACCCAGGAATGGTGCAAAATCAAACGGTCAGGGACCTTGCCGTACTTTGCATCTACGCACTCGCCGCAAGTACGGAATCGGTCTGCTGCGGCACGTCCGCGGTCAGGCTCAATAGGCTCTCCACCACATCCGCAGCGCTATAGCTCTCGCGGCCCGGCGCCAGGTATTGCGCAACGGTATTCAGATCGTCGCCTATCGTGACCAGCGCAGGTTCAACGGTCGTGCCGTTGCGCAACTGCGCGTAGCCGACGTTGGCCAACAAAGAATTGCACAGGCACTTGCGGCCCACTGTATCCTCGGCCTTGCCACCCTTGGCCACATAGTTCGCGACGGGTTCGGCGGCGCAGCGATAACCGATGCCGCCCTCAGGCGTAAAGTAGGGCTCTCGCAAATAGCCGAGATCGCAAACGCGCGTGCGCTCCTGATAGACATTGAGGGCCGACGAAGTGCCTTCAAGCTGAGCCACCTTGAAAGGAAAGCCGGTGGGCGAGGCGAGCGGATCGGTAAAGACCTGGCCGGAACCAGCGGCCGCCTGCTCCAAAAGCCGCTGCTTGAGATCGGAGCGCAGACCGGATTCCCGGCTGAAGGCGAAGGCGGTGCCAGTCTGCACGCCCGCCGCGCCCTGATCGAGGGCCTCGCGCAGTTTCGCCGCGTTGCCATATCCGCCGGCCAACCAGAAGGGCACGCCGAGCGTGCGCAGCTCAGGAATGTTTACCCGGTCGCGTTCGCCATAGACCGGCTCACCGGCCGCATTCAATTGCAGCTTGCCGCGCGGAGGGGCATTGTGCCCGCCGGCCGTCGGGCTCTCGATGACAAGCCCGTCGACGGTACCGCTTGCGCGGCGCAGCATGGTGGCTGCCAGGGTGTTGGAAGAGACGATGGCGAGAAATCTGGGACGATGCAGCACGGGAAGCGGGCCCTCGGCATATTCTGAGGGATCGAGCCGCATGGACGTGTCTGAAGCCGCGAACTGGCCTTGTGCCGTGCCGCTGATCATTAATTTGTACTCTGCCGGATGCTGCGCCACGAACGCGTCGAGCACGCCGGGAATGTGCAAGGGGATACCCGCGCCCATGAGTACGTAGCCAACGCCCGCCAGCATAGCGCCGTAGATCGAGGGCAAATGGGGGATCTGCACCTTTTCAAGAAAATTGATGCCCACTGGATTGTTGTGGTCTTCCTTGGCCAGAAAAACCTCAACGAAGTTCGAAACGATGCACAGCTCGATGAGCTTGCGCGCATCGCGTTTTTGGTGCATCGGCAGGTTGGGGTAAGAGGCGCCGGCAGGCTTGCCGCCGGGAACGAAATACTCCTGCCAGATGCGCCTCGCCATCTCAGGAAACGGGAAAGCATCCAGCCCCCGGCGCATGTATCCACCCTGATCGCCGTCGGCGAGGCGACGCACAAAGAGCGCATCGAGCGCCGTGCCCGACACGACACCCAACTGGCCGAGTTTTGAGACGGCCCGGGCAAGGCGCCAATTGGACACACCTACCCCCATGCCGCCCTGGATAATTCTTGGTAATTGGGGCATGTTTCAATTCTTTCACATGTTCAGATAAATGCGGATATTTTCTCCCAGATTAGCCGGATTACGCGATCGGAAATGAGCAATTTTGCTCACAAACGCCGGATTGAGGCGTGTTCCTTAGGGCCTGTCATCCCATTCTCAGGCTGACGCCTGAGAATGGGATGACAGGCCCCAGCCCGCGTTCGAGGTTTCACAGTTTTTCGCGCAGGAAGCTGATGACCTGCTCCGACTGCACCACGCCGGCCATGCGGCCCTGCGGATCGACGACGGGAAGGGCATGGAGGTTGTATTTGTCGAACATTTCGGCCAGTTCGTTCTGGTGCAGGCCGGCCGGGCAAGAAAGGACGCGGGGCTCGGCCAGGACGCTCAAGTGGGTTTCGGGAAGCGCCATGACGAGGCGCGCCAGCGATACGGCGCCGCGCAGAACGCGCTTCTCGTCGAGCAGATAGACCTCGGTGACGGTTTCCGGGTCACCGTCGAAGCTGCGCAGCGCCTCCACGGCCTGCGCGACGGTGGCATCCATGCCCAGGTATACGAACTCCGTTGTCATGCAGCCGGCCGCGGAGTTCTCGTCGAACTCAAGCAGCTCTTCCACCTCCTGCCGCTCCTCAGGCTCCATCTCCTCAAGGATGGCGTCGGACTGGTCTTCGGGCAGTTCGGAGAGCAGGTCGGCTGCAGCGCCGGGGTCCATCTCTTCCACGATGTCGGCAATGCGTTCGTCGTCGAGCTTTTCGAGCAGCGCCTTTTGCAGCTTGGGCTCGACCTCTTCGAGCGTCTCGGCCGCGACCTCCTCGTCAAGCGAGGTAAAGACGGCCTCGCGTTCGGCGGGGGCAAGATCTTCCAGAATGTCGGCCAGTTCGGAGGGGTGAATATCGGACAGGCGCTCGTGCTCGATGCGCAGCTTGACGCGCCGCGCGGGATCGGGCTCGATGACATCCACAAACTGCCAGGGAATGGCGCGCGCCGTAAATTTGCGCGAAATAGCCTCCAGCCGGGCGCGCGGCAAAACCCCCTTGAAGACGCGGCGGAAGGCGCCGCGCAAGCCGACTTCGACTTCGGCCACGCGCAGCAGGTGCGCCGCGCCCTGGCCCATCCACTCCAGGTCCACGTCGTTCACGCGCACCACTTTGCGGCCGTTGATGTCGATGATCTGACGGTCGACCAGGTCCTGCTGCAGGAAGAGATAGTTGCTCTCATCCCTGAGCGGGGCGAGGATCTCAGCGGAGCGCACTTCGAGCGTGCCTGCCGGGGTCTCCAGCACTTCCTGGGAGGGAACCAGCGAAAGGCCGGTGCGGGTCTTGAGCACCAGGCCGGCCACCTTGCCGCCGTCGGGCCCGGTGGTCACGGCAATGTCCTTGAGCTTGCCGCACAGATGCCCCTCGGCATCGGTCACAGGCATGCCGAGGATCGCCGTCAGGCTGACGCGGGTTGCGATGCGCGGCTCGGTGCGCGTTTCCATGGTGCGCGTGTCCATGGGATGAGTGTAGACCCTTCGCGCCGGTTTGTGCCCGGCCCGCAAGATGTGGCGCAGCCATCTGGAAAACATTGCGATGCGGGTGTTCAGCCTTGACACAATCGCATCCAGACGTGAAACTGCCAGAAGATTCATGGAGCAGGGACGGCATGGCCCCACCTGCTGCGGCGGAGGCGGAAAACAGCACGGTGAGTGCACCCAGCAGAGGACGGCGGAGTTTCAGGCTGAGCTCCACCATGGATAGCGTCGGAGAGGTGGAGACGGCCGCCGATCAGCTGGCCATTGAGGCAGGTCTCGACGAGGACCAGCGCTTTCATATCGCCATGGCGGTGCGCGAAGCCGCCATTAACGCCGTGTTGCACGGCAACGAGTACGATCCAGCCCGCCAGATTGAGGTTTCGCTGGAAAATACCGGCAAAGACCTGATGATCACCATCGCCGACCAGGGCCGGGGATTCGATCCCGACAAAGTGCCCGATCCGCTGGCCGCTGAAAACCTTCTCCGCGGCACTGGCCGCGGCATCTTTCTCATCCGGTCGCTGATGGATGAGGTACACTTTCGACAACTGCACCCCGGGACTGAATTGACGCTGGTGAAACATCTGGCGCCTGCCGCCGGAAAGACGTAGCATGAGGGCCGACGTGCGGGATGAACCTTTCTCTCCCCGCGACCGGTCCGGCCGAGGAAATTTCCTTGAGGCCGGCGGCCGCAAAGATGCTATAACCGAAGTACTGACAAGGAGGAATTTTCCGTGGCACTTGCAATAGCTTCCCGTGAAGTGGATGGCGTCACCGTTTTGGGTCTCAGCGGGCGGATCACACTCGGCGAGGGCAGCGTGCAGCTGCGCGACGCCATTCGCGAACTGATCAGCAAAGGACAGCTGCGCATCCTGCTCGATCTGGGTGATGTGAACTATATCGATAGCTCAGGCCTGGGTGAACTGGTGAGCGCCTACACCACAGCCAGAAACCAGGGCGCGACCCTTAAACTGCTCAAGCTGACCAAGAAGGTCCACGACCTGCTGCAGCTGACCAAGCTCTACACCGTCTTCGACATCTACGACGACGAGGCCAGCGCCATCGCATCCTTCAAGTAAGCCGTCCAGCCAGAGCTTCCAGCCCGAGAGGCCATTCCATGTAGCCGGAATGGCCTTTTCGCGCTTGTGTCAACCGGCGCGAGCTTTAGAACTGCACCGAAGGCGCTGATTGGGCGGCCTGGCTGGCCTGGAAGCGGGCGTTATTCACCTGGAAACCGGCGAAGTGTGCCCATATGTTGTTCGGGAATTGCTGGATGAAGGTGTTGTAATCCAGCAGCGCCTGGTTATATCGATTGCGAGCCACCGCAATCCGGTTCTCGGTGCCTGACAGCTCATCCTGCAAGCGCATGAACTGATCGCTGGAGCGCAGTTGCGGGTAATTCTCGGTCAAGACGAGAACCTTGGCCAGGGCATTATCGAGCTGGCCATTCGCTGCGATTTTGGCCTCCGGGGTCTGGGCATTCATCAATCCATCCCGGGCCTGCGCGATGTCGGCGAACACGCTGCTCTCTTCCTTGGTGAACCCCTTCACGGTCGCCACCAGGTTGGGAATCAGGTCGGCGCGCCGCTCCAGTTGCACGTCCACATCGGCCCAATTTGTCTTGACCACTTGATCCAGGGCCACCATCTGGTTCCTGGCGCTGATATAGCTGCCAAAAACCATGAAAACTGCCAACAGCAGTACGGCCACAACGGCCAGGGTAATTCCAAGTCCACGGCTCATACAGTTTGTTTCTCCTCGTAAAAGCAGCTTCCAGCTACTAGCTTTCAGCTTTTGACTTTCAATTCCGAATTGGCGAGGGCAAGACACTCCACGCCGTCAAACCAGTCGCTTCTTGTGCCGGACTTCACGGTTCGCACGACCGGTCCCTAGCTAGAAGCTAGCAGCCAGGGGCTAGAAGCTGAATCACCAGCTTCCTCCGGCGCCGCCGCCGCCAAAACCACCGCCGCCAAAGCCGCCGAAGCCTCCGCCGCCTCCGCCACCGAATCCCCCTCCACCGCTGCCGAAGCCACCGCCGCCAAAACCGCCACGGCCCCGGCCCCCGCCCGACATGAGTCCCAGGCCCCACAGGCCGAAGAGGCCAAGACCACCCATGACGCGGAACAGAAAAAGAATGACAAAAATCGCGACGATGATGCCCCCAAAGACACTGCCTGTGGACGGCTGCGGTTGCCGCATTGGCTCGTTAGCCGGAACGGGCGGGGGTGCATTGTCCAGCGTGACATGGGCGTCGTCGGCGATGACCTGCGCCATCTCGCCCACTGCCGTCGTCACCGCGCTGTCATAGTCGCCAGCCCTAAGGTCGGGAACCATGTCGCGGCCGATGTCGCCGACCTTGCCGTCGGGCAGGATGCCTTCGAGACCATAGCCGACTTCAATGCGGTACTTGTGATCGGCCACGGCCAGCAGCACCAAAGCGCCCCGGTCGGAGCCCTTCTTGCCCATCTTCCACTTGGTTTCAAGCTGATCGGCGTAGTCGGCCGCGTCGTCGCCATCGAGATCGTGCACGGTGACCACGGCAATCTGCGCGTTGGCCTGGGTGTGGTCCAGTTGCGAACAGATGGAGTCGAGCCGCGCGACGGCCTCGGACGAGAGCACGTGGGCAAAATCGCTCACGTAGTCAGTGGGCTGGGGCAGGTCGGCCACACGCTCGGCGCGCAAAGGAACCGCAAACAATGCGAAAAGGGCCGCCAGCAACGGCGGAAAGAGGGCTAGACTCACGCGGCCTGGGTCTCTCATTTCTCCTCCATTGTACGTGGGCAGGGCGGCAGAGGTTCCCGCGCCGCCAGGCTCTACACTGGGAGAGAAATGACCGAATCGACGATTCCCACGCCCCCCATTGCCCGCAAGGAACACAAAGAAGCCCAGTTGCACGGCGTGCTGCTGACCGACGACTACGCCTGGCTGCGCGACAAAGAGAATCCCGATGTGACCGCGTACCTGGAGGCCGAAAATGCCTATGCCGAGGCGGTGATGGCGCCTCTAGCCGGGCTCCGCGAAGAGCTCTACCAGGAGATGCTGAGCCACGTGAAGCAGACGGACATCTCCGTTTCGTACCGCGATGGCGATTGGTGGTACTACTCGCGCACCGAGGAGGGCCTGCAGTACGGCATCTACTGCCGCAAGCGGGGTGGGCCGGCCGGGCCGGATGCCGATGCGGCGGAAGAGGTGCTGCTGGATGGCAACGAGCTGGCGAAGGGCCATGCGTTTTTCGCGATCGGCGACACCAGCATTACCGATGACGGCCGCTGGCTGGCCTATACGACCGACACCAAGGGATTTCGCCAGTACACGCTGCGGATTAAGAATCTGGAAACCGGCGAGACGCTTGCTGACGAGGTGGAGCGCGTGGGTTCGGTGGTGTGGGCCGCGGGCAACCGGGGTCCCCAGCGACAGATCTCCGTCGCTGGGGTGGTGGATAACCGGACCCTCTTTTACACCGTGGAAGACGAGCAGCAGAAGCGGCAGTACCAGCTTTGGCTTCATGGGCTCGGCACACAGTTCGCCGACGACAAGCTGGTATTCCAGGAAGACGACGAGCGTTTCAACCTTGCCGCCGGGCGGACGCGCGACGGCAAGTACATCGTGCTCGAGTCGGCCAGCCACACCACCAGCGAGGCGCGGGTTCTGGCGGCGAACGATCCAACGGGTAGCTTCAGTGTGATCGCCCCGCGCGAGGACGAGCACGAGTACTCGCTCGACCATCGCAACGGGCTGTGGTTCATCCGCAGCAACGATCGCGGCCGCAACTTCCGGCTGGTGACCGCGCCGGTGGAGACGCCGGAGCGCGAGCACTGGACGGAGCTGATTGCGCATCGCGACGCAATCATGCTCGAGGACGTGAGTCTTTTCGCAGGATTCTTCGTCGCCTGCGAGCGCGAGGATGGATTGCCGCGGCTGCGCTTGTGGAAGTTCGAAGGCGACGGGCCTGAGGCCGCGCCCTCCGGCGAGATCGCCTTTCCCGAGCCGGCCTACAGCGCGCACCCGCACATCAACCGCATCTTCGAGACGACGACGTTTCGTTACGGCTACCAGTCGCTGGTGACGCCGAGCTCGGTGTACGAGTACGACGTAGCTGCGGGCACATCGACGCTGCTCAAACAGCTTGAGATTCCCGGCGGATTCGACCGCACGCTCTACGCGAGCGAGCGCATTCATGCCACGGCGCCGGATGGCGTTGCCGTTCCCATCTCCATCGTCTACCGAAAGGACCGCCGCACGCAGTCGAATCCGCTTTACGTGTACGGCTATGGATCGTATGGCTACTCGCTGCCGCTGGGGTTCAGCTCAAACCGGTTGAGTTTGCTCGATCGCGGCGTGGTGATGGCCTATGCGCACGTCCGCGGCGGCGGCGACCTGGGCAAACCGTGGCACGACGCGGGCAAGATGCTCAAGAAGCGCAATACCTTTACCGATTTCATTGCTTGCGTGGAGCATTTGACGGCAGCGGGCGACGGCGATCCCCATCGCGTGGCCATCGAAGGCGGGTCGGCCGGCGGGTTGCTGATGGGCGCGGTGGTGAACATGCGGCCGGAGCTGTTTCGCGCTTTGCTCTCGCACGTTCCGTTTGTCGATGTGATGAATACCATGCTCGACGCTTCCCTGCCCCTCACGGTTCCCGAGTACGAGGAGTGGGGCGACCCGAACCAGGAGGAGTATTTCCGGTACATGCTGAGTTATTCGCCGTACGACAATCTGCGCGCGGCGAGTTACCCGGCGATGTTAGTCAAGACCAGCCTGCATGACAGCCAGGTGATGTACTGGGAGCCGGCAAAGTACGTGGCGAAACTGCGCACGCTCAAAACCGGCGACCATCCGCTGCTGCTGGTGACGAATATGCAAGCTGGGCACGGCGGCGCCAGCGGCCGCTACGACTATCTGAAGGAGATTGCGATGGACTACGCGTTTGTGCTGAAAGAGCTGGGAATTGTGTGCTAGAGTGGGCCAACGCTTGTTAGTGCGCAAGGGGCAATGTATGAAGTTAGCAAAGCCAAGCCTCGCGTTACTTATCTCTCTCTCGTTGCCTGTTTTTGCTGTGCGGAGCAACGCCCAGACCGGTTTCCATCAACCTGTTGTGCCTGCACGAGATCGCCACTCAACGAACGCAGATTTGACGGTGCCGCTGTGCTCCTCAGCGTTCATTTACAGCGCGGAAGAGACGGCGGAAAATGGGGCGAAGAATAGCGACAGCATCCCACGCCCGATCCCAATTTCCCAACCTGCGGCCGAGCTTTCCGATGAAGCACGACATCTGCAAAAAGGCAAGAAGCGAGTTCTTAGCTTCGATGTAATGCTCGGCCTTGTCGTCGACGCGACCGGCAAGCCGGAGCAGGTATGCCTCATGCGATCCGCAGGATACGGCCTCGATGCCAACGCCGCTAAAGCGGTAGGACGGTATCAGTTCGAGCCAGGGATAAAGGGTGGCAAACCGGTGGCCGTACCGACCTTTTTCGAGGTGAGTTTCCATCTGAATTAATGGATTTTCCGCAATTGGCGTGTCCACTCAGCATCGAAAAAAGCACTTCGGCTTCGCCCCGCTGATGCGTGACTCAGCCCAGGATGACGGAGGGCACTTTTACGCAGCGCCCTTCGTTTCCGCCAGGGTCTTCTCCAGGCTCGCCGGGTCTTCCACGTTCAGCGATTTCAGCCCCGGATCGATCTGCTTGAGCAGGCCGCAGAGCACCTTGCCGGGACCGGCCTCGATGTACAAGTCCGCGCCAGCGGTTTTCAGTGCCTGCATGCAATCGACCCAGCGCACCGCGCCCGTTACCTGGCGGATGAGCGCGTCGCGTGCAGATGCGGCCGTGGTGACGAGGCTGCCGGTGACGTTGGCGGCGACGGGAATGCGCGGATCGTGGAGCGTAAGCCCGGCGAGCACGCGCGCCACTTCTTCCTGCGCCGGCTGCATGAGCGCGCAATGGAACGGAGCGCTGACGGGAAGCATGACGGCGCGACGCGCGCCTTTGGCCTTGCACAACGCCGCGGCCTTTTCCACGGCCGCTGCCGCACCGGAGATAACTGTCTGCCCCGGCGAGTTGAGGTTGGCAGCCTGCACAACGAGGCCGGTTTCACGCGCGGCCTCCTCGCAGGCCTCGGCCACCTGCGCCGGATCAAGCTGCAGGACCGCCGCCATGGCGCCCTCGCCGGCCGGAACCGCTTTTTGCATGGCCGCGCCACGCGCCTTCACCGCGCGCACCGCATCGGCAAAAGAAAAAGTTCCCGCAATCACGTGCGCCGACCATTCGCCGAGGGAGTGGCCCGCGGCCAGCGCCGGTTCCACGCCGTGCCCGGCGAGCACACGCGCTGCCGCCACGCTCACCGTCATGATGGCCGGCTGCGTATTCTCGGTCAGGCGCAGATCTCCTTCGGGCCCCTCGAAACAGAGCTTCGAAAGCGGAAATCCGAGCGCCGCGTCGGCCTCGGCGAAAGTTTGTGCTGCTACGGGAAATCGCTCGGCCAGTTCGCGGCCCATGCCAACGGCCTGCGAACCCTGCCCCGGAAAAAGGAAGGCAATCTTTGTGGACATTTCAATAAAATTTTACGGCAAAACCAGAGTTTCTGTTTCCTGTCTGGCTTGCGTTCAAGGTCGCCGCTCCCTGTTGGTCACGTCGACTTGAGTGCGGTGGTTTCGGGATACATCGACTCTGGTTTTGCGATATCGCGCCGGGCTTTGCTTTTTCTGACCCCCGACACCTGACACCTGATCCCTGCCTTTATCAGTTCCAGCGTTTCTTGTCGTCTGGGTCGTCGTCGAGGCGATGGCCTTGGCCGTCGAACTTGACGGTGCGGCCCTGCGAGCGCATGTAGACCTCGAATTTGCGAGCCGCGCGGCGGCGCTTCCAGCGGTAGTAGCGGTTGCGCATCCCGTACCAGCTTTCGCTGAGCATGAAGGAGATCCCTCGGCTCGGCGCCGTGCGCACAAACACAAGACCCGCGAGCGCTCCACCCAGTTGGGCAAAGGCGTACAACCGCTGCTGGCCAAAGAGCATGGCGATGGCGATGAGCGCATAAATCACCACCAAGTAGCGCGCCTTGATGCCGATGGGCAACGGAAACAGCATGAATTGCACGTCGCCGTAGAGGAGACCGATGGCAGCGAGCAGTCCAAAGATGCCGCCAAAGCAGCCGTAAAGCGGAATGGGAGCGCCGAGGAGCATGGGGGACAACGTGCTAGACATGGCGTAGAGAGCCAGCGCGGCGGCGGCCGTTCCCAGCACTGAGACGGCATAGAGGCCGGTCACCCAGTTCGCGTTATGGAAGCCCTCGAGAAATCCCGCCAGAAACCACAACGAAAGCAGCTCGAAGAGCGTCCCCCACAAGCCGGGATGCACAAAGCTGTAGGTAAGCGGCTGCCACAGCCAGCCGTGGACAAACAAGAAGGGATCGAATACAAGCAGGGCGCCGATCCGGGCCGCTTGCAAGGGCGACGCAAACCCGATCACCAACAGCAGAAAGTAAGCCGCCAGGTTGATGAGGATCAACCGGCGGGTGGCGCCGCGGAAGTCTGGGAAAGCGAACGGGCTGGAGCCAATTCTTGGCATCGCAGTCATCAGGTTAAACGCTGGAGCGGGCCGGTGTCATGACGCTCGTAGCCGAGCGCGGGAGCGCCATGGCTGGCGGTGGATGGGCGACGCCAGCGGCGGAGCGCGGCACGATCATCTGCACCAGGGATGCAGCAATGCCAGCGGTGGCTGCGGAAATCCGCATTTCGTGGTAAAGGGACGGGCCGATTCTTCGCAGGGAAGGTCTCCGGCCTGGCAAGTGACGACGGTCTCTTGACCTGAGGCCGGGTTCTCACTAAAACTAGCGATGGCTGCGGAATACGTCTCAATCCCGCAATGCGAATTGGACTGGAAAGTGAGGAGGCTGCTATGCCCAGCTGCCCTGAATGCGAAACCGAACTGGACATTGAAGTCGACGAGGTAGAAGAAGGCGACGTGATAGCCTGCGAAGAATGCGGTACGGAGTTCGAGGTGGTGGGAGTGGAGCCGCTGGAGCTGACACGCGTGGAAGAGGGCCTCGAAGAGGAAGAAGATATTTACGAAGAGGACGAGGAGGAGTAAAGATGAGCCGGGCAACCTGGCTGGCTGCGATGGCATGCGGTCTATTGGCGTTGGGCGCGATTCCTGCAGGGTCGAGGTGCGCGCTGTCGGCGCCGGCCGCATGGGGTCAAAATATAGGTGAACGTACGGTGACGGGCACCGTTCTGAACGAGAACTCGCAGCCGGTCGTTGGGGCCACCGTGTTCCTCAAGAATGAGAAGACCAAGGCGATCCGCAGCTACATTTCCACCGCGGACGGCCATTTCCACTTCGCCCAGGTCGACATGAGCGTCGACTTCGATCTGTGGGCGGAGAAGGACGGCAAGAAGAGCGGGACCAAGACCGTGAGCTCGTGGGACGACCGCAAAGAATTTGTCTCGGAATTAAAGCTCAAGTAGGCGGCGGTTGGAAGGCATGTGCGGGCCTGGAGGCCCGCACGACAGCCGGTCTACCACCCCAGCAAGCCAAGAGCGGGCTTGCCGGGGGCCCCGGTCCAGAGACCGGCGTTAGAGCCTTACCCCTCCAGCTTTTTCGTCACCAGTTCATTCAGCAGCGCCGGATTCGCCTGGCCCTTTGACGCGCGCATCACCTGACCGACAAAGAACCCCGCCATCGTCTTCTTGCCCGCGCGATACTGCTCCACCTGTTTGGGGTTGGCGGCGATGACCTCGTCAATCAGCTTTTCGATAGCTGTGGCATCGGTAATCTGCTGCGGCTTCTCGCGCTCGTAGACGGCAGCAAAGTCCTCGCCCTTCTCAAAACAAACGTCGAAGAGCTGTTTCATCTGCCGGGAGCTGATCTTGCCTTCGTCGAGCAGATCGGCGGCAAGCACGATGCCCGCCATCGATACCGGCGACTGCTCCTGCTCGAGGCCGAGCGCCTTCAGCCGTCCGCCCACTTCGCTGAGCAGAACATTGGCCACGCGGCGCGGATTGCGGGCGGTTCGGGCTGCAGCCTCGAAGCGGTCGGCAAATTCCCGCGATGCCGTCAGCGTATGCGCGTCCTGCACCGACAACTCGTACTCCGCAATCATGCGTGCGCGCCGCGCCTCGGGCAGCTCCGGAAGTTTTTTTCTGGTCTCCTGCAAGAGCTCCGCGGAGACGATCAACGGCGGCAGGTCGGGCTCGGGAAAATACCGGTAATCGTGCGCCTGCTCCTTGGAGCGCATGGAATACGTGCGGCCCTCGTTGGCGTTCCACAGCCGCGTCTCCTGCATCACGCGCCCGCCGGACTCGATCACTTCGATCTGGCGCTCGATTTCGTATTCGAGAGCCGCGCGAATGAATTTGAAGCTGTTCACGTTCTTCACTTCGGCCTTGGTGCCGAATTTTTCCTGTCCCCTTGGGCGAACGCTTACATTGGCATCACAGCGTAGCGACCCCTCCTCCATGTTGCAGTCGGAGACGCCGGTGTAGAGCAGGATCTCCTTCAACCGCGTGAGGTACTCAAAGGCCTCGTCGGGCGTACGGATGTCGGGCTCGCTGACGATTTCGGCGAGCGGCGTGCCGCAACGGTTCAGGTCGAGATAGGTGCGCGTGGCGGAGTCGGAGAATCCTTCGTGCAGGCTCTTGCCCGCGTCCTCTTCCATGTGCAGGCGCGTGATCCCGATGCGCTTCCACCCCACGGACGAAGACCCGTCCGTGGGGGCCCCGGTCTTCCTGCCGCCGTCCGCCATGGGAACCTCGATCCAGCCATGCTCGGCCAGCGGCTTGTCGTACTGCGAAATCTGGTAGCCCTTGGGCAGATCGGGATAAAAGTAGTTCTTGCGCGCAAAGATCGACCGCTCGCGCACCTGGCAGTTGAGCGCCAGCGAGGCCAGCGTGGCGAATTCCACGGCCTTCTGGTTCAGGACCGGCAACGCCCCCGGCAGTCCCAGGCAAACCGGGCAGATGTTGGTGTTCGGATCGGCGCCAAACCGGTTGGCGCAACCGCAAAACGCTTTGGTCGCCGTGAGCAACTGGACGTGCACTTCGAGGCCGATCACGGGCTCGTATTTCGCCAAAACGTCAGGAGAGATTGCGGCGGCGGGCATGATTGAATTTTAGCGCGGCGTGTGCAGACGGCGTGCGCGGCGCACCGGGTAGCCGGCCCAAGGCGCGATTGCCTACAATCGAAGCGTGTGGGAACGCGGCAATTTGCCGCTCGCCCAATCCAACTTCGCGCAGAATGGAGACCCAAGGTGAATCAAAAGAACGTTTGCAAAACCATGTTGCTCGCCGCATTGCTGGCGGGGCTCTTCGGCACGGCCGCGCTGCAAGCTCAGGGGCCTCCTATGCCTCCTGCGATCGCTATGCCCGAAAAGCCAGCTCCGGTGCCGCCGACGGCTCCCATGGCGCAACCCGCTCCCGCGCCGCAGACGTCGCCCTCGGGACATCCCAACGATGCGTATTGGGTCGAGCACGACCGGCAACTGCTGGTGGATTTTGGCGGGCTTGCGCATTTCAAGGAGGCCGATGCGATGCTTGGAGCGCCGAAAACCGGCGAGGACCGCGTGGTCTTCATGGGCGACTCGATTACCGAGGGCTGGAAGCTGGACGAGGCATTTCCCGGCCAGCCGTACGTGAACCGCGGCATCAGCGGCCAGACAACGCCGCAGATGCTGGTCCGCTTCCGCCAGGACGTGATCGATCTGAAGCCGAAGGTTGTGGTCATTCTCGCCGGGACCAACGACATCGCCGGCAATACGGGACCGATGACGCTGCAACAGACGGAAGAGAACCTTGCCTCGATGGCCGAGTTGGCGGCGGCGAACGGGATTCGCGTGGTGCTGTGTTCGATCTTGCCGGCATTTGACTACCACTGGGCCCCGGGACTCCAGCCAGCGCCGAAGATCGCGCAGGTGAATGCCTGGCTCAGGGAGTACGCGGCGCAGAAGGGCTACGTGTACGTCGACTTCTACTCCGTGATGAAGGACGACGGCGGAGGACTGCCCGCGAGGCTGAGCGGGGACGGCGTGCACCCGCTTCCGGCCGGTTTCGCGATCATGTCGCCGCTGGCGGAAGCGGGCATTGAGAAGGCGCTCAAATAGCTGTTAAGGCAACAGCTTCAGACTGTTGCTCGCCGGACCGCCGAGCCGTTTGGTGCCGCATGCAAGGACAAGCGCCTGGAGCTGGATTTTCGGAACGGATTGCGATGGATGGCGTGAAATCCGCCCTGCACCATCGCTGCGAACAAGATCGGTAAGTTGCCACAGAGGTTGAAATGACAATGCTTCATGCGACGAGAAGAGAAAGAACATCTTTGCTGAAATCATGCGTGCTTGCCGGAATTGTGTTTGCGCTCTCCGTTTGCGTCACGGCGCTCACGGCCCAGGAATCGTCCACGAAAGAAAACTCAACCCCCTTGTATCGGCAGGCCAACGCGCCCATCGAAAGCCGCCTGAACGACCTGCTCAGCCGCATGACGCTCGAAGAGAAGGTGCGCCAGCTCGACATGTACCAGGGAGCCACGGAGCTGATGAGCGCCCAACTCGACGAGTCCCACACCCCGCCCGATGCGGTTTTTCTGCCGGAAAAGGCGCAGGCTCTGCTGGGCTCGCTCGGCATCGGCAGCATTCACGATCTCTATCCCACACCCGAACAGGCGAACGTCATTCAGAAATGGGTGATCGAACATAACCGGCTCGGCATTCCAGCGATTTTCATCGAGGAGGGCTTGCTCGGATTCAACACGGGCACGGTGTTCCCCGCACCGCTCAACCTGGCCGCAACGTGGAACCCCGAGATCGCGCGCCAGACCGGCGCCGCCATCGCTTCAGAAACTCGCTCGACCGGAGCCGACATGATTCTGGCGCCGGTGCTGGACCTTGCCCGCGATCCGCGCTGGGGCCGCGTGGAAGAGGATTTTGGCGAAGATCCGTACCTGAGCGGGCGGTTTGGCCTGGCGTATGTCGAGGGCGCGCAGGGCGAGAGCCTCGACACCGACCACACGGTGATTGCCGAGCCCAAGCACTTTGCCGGGCACGGATCGCCGGAGGGTGGAACGAATACTTCGCCGGTGCACATCGGCGAGCGCGAGTTGCGCTCCGTGATGCTCAAGTCGTTTGAGCCGGCGCTGCGCGACGGACACGCCATGGGCGTGATGGCCGCCTACCACGAGATCGATGGCATCCCGATTACCGCCGATCCCATGCTGCTGAAGGGGATTCTGCGCGGCGAATGGGGCTTCCAGGGCTTCGTGCTTTCCGACCTGGGCGCGATACGCCAGCTTTACAACGTGCATTTTGTCGCGGCCACGCGCAAGGACGCCGCGTGCATGGCCATCCGCTCCGGCGTGGACATGCAGTTCTACGACTTCGATCATGACGTATTTCAGAAAGCGCTCATCGATTGCGTGCACGAGGGCTCGCTCGCGCAGGCCGATCTGGACCGCGCGGTACGCTCCGTGCTGCGCGTCAAGTTTGCACTCGGCCTCTTCGATCATCCCTATATCGATCCCAGCATGAAGGCCAGGGTATGGCGCTCGCAGGCGCATCTGGCCGTGTCGCTCCAGTCTGCGCGGGAATCGATGACGCTGCTCAAGAACGAGAACCACCTACTGCCGCTTTCGAAATCTGTGCAGCACATCGCCGTGATCGGTCCAAATGCGAATGTGGCGCACTACGCCGATTACGAGAACGAAAAGAATGGCCAGCGCATCAGCATGCTCGATGGCATTCGTGCCATGGTGCCGCACGCGCAGGTCACCTTCAACGACGGAAGCGACATTCCGGCGGCGGTAGCCGCGGCGAAGAGCGCGGACGTGGTGATTCTCGGGCTGGGAGAACGCGGGGGCATCTCCGGCGAGGGCAGCGATCGCTCGAATCTCGATTTGCCGGGCAATCAGGAACTGCTTCTTGAGGCCGTGGTAGCTACAGGCAAGCCCACCGTGCTGGTGCTCGAGAACGGCAGGCCGCTCACCATCGGCTGGGCGAAGGAACACGTGCCGGCCATCCTCGAAGCGTGGTACCCCGGCGAGTTTGGCGGCACGGCCATTGCGGAGACGCTCTTTGGCAACAACAATCCCGCCGGCCGGCTGACGATCACCTTTCCCCGCAGCACCGGTCAACTGCCAGACTTCTACAACTCCGATCCATCGCGGATCCTGAAGTACAGGGACGGCGATGGCGAGCCGCTCTTCCCCTTCGGCTTCGGTCTGAGTTACACCACCTTCCGCTACGACCATCTGGTCGCGCAACCGCCGGCGCCCGGGAGTCACGGCGACATTCAGGTCACAGTGGACGTGACGAATACAGGAAGCGCGGAGGGCGATGAAGTAGCCCAGCTTTACATGCGCGAAGACTTCAGCAGCGTGGAAACGCCGCGCCGTTCGCTCGAGGGGTTCTCGCGGATCCGTTTGCAGGCGCAGGAAACGAAGACCGTCACGTTCCGCGTTCCCTGCGACCAGCTTGCGGTGTGGAACACGGAAAAGAAATGGGCGGTTGAAGCCGGCAATTTTACCGTTTGGGTTGGAGGGTCTTCAGACGCGACGCTGAGCACAAAATTTCTGCTCCAGCCTTGACGTCACGCCGGACCGGCTACTGCTGTGCGTCCTTGTACTCTTCGTACCACACCATCTGGATCGCCTCCAGGCGCGACTCATTCGACATCTTCGGATCGTCGGCAAATCCGGCCAACTCAGTGACGTAGCGATGCAGATCGGTGAATCGCACCGTGAGCGGATCGAGCGAGGGAAACTTTTCCGCCAGCTCAATGCCGATCTCTTCGGCGTCGCTCCAGTAGATTTCGCGTGGCATCGGAGTCGCTCCTTACTGTGTGTTCTCCCACCCTAGCCGCAAAAACAAAAACGCGGCGAGGGTGGGGCACCCAGAGTTTGTGTTTACTTTGGCTCGGCCAGCGCCATGGGCTTGCCTTCGGAGACGTAGTTGCGGCTCCAACTGGGGATTTCGACGACGTATTCTCCGGGGCGAGTGATCACGGCCTGGCAGCCCAGCCGCGAATTCAATTGCTGATCGGCGGCCATGTCGAGCCGGTCGAGTTCATCGTCCTCCGCTTCGCTCAGGCCCGCCGCGCCCTCTTTGATCCACAAGTGGCAGGTGGTGCAGGCGCACGATCCGCCGCAGGCGTGGTCGAGAAAGATGCCGAAGTTTTCCGCGACGTCAAGAAACGACATGGGCTTGCCGTGGTGATCCCAGGGCATGGCGCCAAACTCGAACTCCACCGTGCGGCCCTCGGGAAGAAACGTGACACGCACGAGCTTGTCGGGCGGAATTTCTTTCTTTGATGCTTCGCTCATCGTTCTCGTGCTCCCGGCCCTAACCCGCTGACTTGCTGACTAGCTGCTATTTGAACTCCGCCGGCGCCATGGCGTGCGGCGCGGTGACGGATTCGTTCATCTCCTTGCCTGCCTCATTCATGGTTTTTCCGCGAATCGCGCTTGAAACCGCTGCATCCATCATCAACTCGGCAAAGTGGCGCGTGGCCTTGTCGAGCGCCACCATGGCCTGGCTGATCGCATTCAAATCGCTGCCCTGCTTGACCAAAACCAGCCGGTCGCGCGCCGCGGCGATGGCCGCCTGCTCTTCCGCCCTCAATTCGTGCCATGCAGGATTTTGCGGAGCCCGCGCCACGGCGGCAAGAATCGTATCGGCTTCGTTGCGCGCCTCGATCAGCAGCCGCCTGGAAAAATCCTCTTCCGCGTGATCGAAGGAATCGAGAATCATGTTCTCGACCTGCTCGTCCGTGAGCCCATAGGTCGGCTTTACTTCAATCTGCGCAGCCTTGCCCGAGCGCTGCTCTCGCGCAGAGACGTGCAGAATGCCGTCGGCATCGATGAGGAAACGCACCTCGATGCGCGGCAGCCCCGCCGCCATGGGCGGAATGCCCTTCAGGTCGAAGCGCGCCAGGGAGCGGCAGTCGGCGACCAGTTCGCGCTCGCCCTGCACCACGTGGATCGCGACATTGGTCTGCCCGTCGACGCCGGTGGTAAAGTGCTCGGTTGCCGAGGCGGGGATCGTGGAGTTGCGCTGGATGATGCGCGCCACCGTTCCGCCCAGCGCCTCAATGCCGAGTGAAAGCGGCGTCACGTCGAGCAGCAGCATGTCGTCGGTGGTTTTTGAGGCGCCCGCCAGAATGCCGGCCTGCACCGCCGCGCCCAGCGCGACGACCTCATCGGGATTGAGCTCAATGTGCGGCTTTTTCGCTCGCGCGCTGAGCCGGAAAAGATCATCGACCAGTGCGCGGACGGCGGGAATGCGCGTCGACCCCCCCACCAGCACTACTTCGTCGATCTGCTCGGGCGTAACGCCGGCATCGGCCATCGCCTGCTTGCAGGGCGCGGCGGTGCGCGCCAGCACCGGCTCAATGAGCAGTTCGAAGACCGCGCGCGGAATCTCGCGCTGATAGCGGTCGCCGTTGGGCAGTTCAATATCGAAATGCGCGGCCTGCTCGGTCGAGAGCCGGATCTTGGCGTCGATGGCGGCCTTGCGCACGGCCTGCACCGCGCCGGGATGCGCGCGCAGATCGACACCGTGCTCGGCGTGAATCTCGTCGAGTGCGATGGCCAGCAGGAGATTGTCGATATCGTCGCCACCCAGGTGCGTGTCGCCGTTGGTCGATTGCACCTCGAAGATGCCGTCGCGCAGCTTGAGGATGGAGATGTCGAAGGTGCCTCCGCCGAGATCGTAGACGGCGATGGTGCCTGCTTTGGCGCGATCGAGCCCGTAGGCCAGCGCCGCGGCGGTGGGTTCGTTTACCAGCCGCAACACGTCGAGACCCGCCATTCGGCCCGCGTCTTTGGTGGCCTGGCGCTGCGCATCGTTGAAGTAGGCGGGCACGGTGATCACCGCTTGCTTGACCGGCGCGCCAAAGAAGCGCTCGGCATTGCGCTTGAGCTGGCGCAGAATGTATGCCGAAATTTCGGGCGGCGTAAAGCGCATTTCGCCCAACTGGATGCGCGGAACCTCACCGGCTTCGATGTCGTCAGCCAGACGGAAGGGGAAAAACTTCAGCTCCGTCCGGACCTCTTCCAGCCCGCGGCCCATCAGACGCTTGACGGAATAGATCACGCGCTCCGGCGTTTCAATGAGCGCCTTGCGCGCGCTGTTGCCGACCGTGACCGTGGGCCGGCCGCCGGCGGCGGGCATGGGATCGAGCGCAACTGGATCAAGTGCAACAACGGACGGCACAAGATTCGAGCCGTCCACGCCGGGAATGACCACGGGCCTGTCGCCCTCCATATAGGCGACGAGGGAATTGGTGGTTCCCAGGTCGATGCCGACGACAACCGATCTCTCCGTTTCCGCCATCTTTGCTGCTTATTCTCCCAGGGTCTTGGTCACGTCGCGGACCAGATTGCTCAGAAAGCGCCTGCGGTCGAGCAGCGCCACCATGGCGCATTGCGCGGGCGGGCGGGCGGCCGCATCGCCGGCATCCCAAATCGCCCACTGCGCGCGCAAATCGCGGTCCACGGCATCCACCAATCCCTCAAATTTTCCCTTGGCCCTCAGCAGGCTTTCCTTCAGCTCCGGATCTTCCTGACCCATCTTCTTCGACCTACGCATCTCTTCAAGCTGCATGTTCAGGTCGAAGACCTTTTCCAGCAGATCGGCGGGAACGCGCGACGTCTTTTCCTGGTTTTGGATTTTTTCCTGGTTTCGGAGGAGTGTTGTGTCGCTGCAAGCCTCAGAGGATAAGCCGATCTCCGCGCCCTCGAGCTTGAGCAGGTATTCGGTGCGGCGCAACGGATCCTTGAGTGTGCGATAGGCGTCATTGAGAAGCGCGGTGTCAGCCAGGCTCCACTGTTTTTCGTTTTCACTGGCGCGGGCAAAGCGGTCGGGATGCAGCCTGCGGCTGAGGCGATGAAATTCCTGTTCCAGAGCGGCCAGATCGATATTCAGCCGATGCTCCAGTCCGAAGATAGAAAAAAAATCGCCGCTGGAGGGCGGCTGAATCTTGCTGCAATCCGGACAAAAGAGCGTGGATTCGTTGTGAGCGACGGAACAGGACCAGCAGGCAACCGGAACCGCGGAATCGAGAACTTTCAGCATCGAAAAGGCCTTGCGCTTTGCGCTCTAAACAGAAAACGACGTTCCGCAACCGCAGGAGCGCGTGGAGTTCGGGTTGATGAAGTTGAATCCCTGGCGCATCAGCGTCTCTTCGTAGTCCAGCGTCATTCCGTTCAGATAGACGAAGCTCTTGGGATCGATGAACACGCGCACGCCGTCAAACGTAAAGATGCGGTCGCGCTCGCGGGGATGGGTATCGAACGCGATGGCGTAGGAGAGGCCCGAGCAGCCGCCGCCTTTCACACCCAGACGCAGTCCGCCTTCCTCTGCCGAGATGCCTTCCTTGGCCAGGATCAACCGGATGCGCTTGATGGCGTTGGGAGTCACGTGGACGCCTTGCGCAGGCGCCTGCGGAGCGGCCGGTTGCGGCTCGGCCGCGGCCGGGTTCTGCGTGGGCTTCGAATCGAGTGTGACAATGTCCGACATCATTTCCATCCTTCTGCCGTCGTTGCGCTGAGTTACTTCGCCGGCGCCGGCGAAGTGTCCTCCACTACGCCGTTTTTCTTCTTCCAGTCGCCAATGGCGGCGCGAATGGCATCCTCGGCCAGCACCGAGCAGTGAATCTTCACCGGCGGCAGCGACAGCTCTTTCACGATGTCTGTGTTTTTGATGCTCAACGCGTCGTCAACGGTGCGGCCTTTGATCCACTCCGTAGCCAGCGAAGAGCTGGCGATGGCCGAGCCGCAGCCAAAAGTCTTGAATTTGGCCTCTTCGATCACCTGTGTCTCAGGGTTCACGCGGATTTGCAGGCGCATCACGTCGCCGCACTCCGGCGCGCCCACCAGGCCCGTGCCCACCTCGGAAGCGTTTTTGTCGAGCGTGCCAACGTTCCGCGGGTTGTTGTAGTGGTCCACTACTTTGTCGCTGTATGCCATTGTTCTCCCATCAGGTTTCAGGTGTCAGGTTTCAGGTGTCAGTTAGCCAGCGCTGAAACCTGACACCTGATCCCTGAGGCCTGTATTCAATGCGCCTGCCACTCAACCTTGGTGATATCGATGCCTTCCTTCACCATCTCGTAGAGCGGCGACAACTCGCGCAGGTGCCGCACCACCTGAATCACCTTGGCGGCCACGTAGTCCACTTCGGCCTCGGTGTTGAAGCGGCCCAACCCGAAGCGAATCGAGCTGTGCGCCACGTCGTCGCCCAATCCCAGTGCCTTCAGAACATAGGAGGGCTCCAGCGTGGCCGAAGTGCAGGCCGAGCCACTGGAAACCGCGACATCGTTAATGCCCATCAGCAGTGACTCGCCCTCGACGTAGACAAAACTCATGTTCAGGTTGCCGGGCAAGCGGTGCTCCATCGACCCGTTCACATGCACGTAGTCGAGCTCCGATTCGAGCTTCGTCTTGAGCCGGTCGCGCAGGGCGTGCAGCCGGCGGCCCTCCTCGAGCATCTCTTCCTGCGCAATCTCGCACGCCTTGCCGAGGCCCACGATGCCGGGAACATTCAGGGTGCCGCTGCGCATGCCGCGCTCGTGGCCGCCGCCATCGATTTGCGCGGCGATCTGCACGCGGGGGTTGCGGCGCCGCACGTAAAGCGCGCCCACGCCCTTGGGGCCGTAAATCTTGTGTGCGGAGATGGACGCCACATCTACGAAGTCGTCGATCACGTGGAATGGAACTTTGCCCACGGCCTGCACCGCGTCGGTATGGAAGAGCACGCCGCGCTCATGGCAGATCTTGCCGATCTCGCGGATGGGCTGCAGCACGCCGATTTCGTTGTTGGCCGCCATGATGCTGACGAGGATGGTCTTGTCGTCAATGGCGCGCCGGAGGTCTTCGAGATCGATGGTGCCGTCGGCTTTCACCGGCAACCAGGTGACGCGATAGCCGTATTTTTCCAGCCGCTTGCAGGTATCGAGCACCGCCTTGTGCTCGGTGACCTGGGTGATGATGTGATTGCCACGCTCGCGATACATCTCCGCGATGCCCTTGATGGCCAGGTTGTCGCTCTCCGTGGCGCCGGAGGTGAAGATGATCTCCCTGGCGGTTGCGCCGATCAGCTTGGCCACCTGCTCGCGCGCCGCATCCACGGCCTGCTCGGCCTCCCATCCAAAGGAATGGTTGCGGCTGGCCGCGTTGCCAAACTTCGCAGTCAAGTAGGGCATCATGGCCTCCAGCACCCTGGGATCCAGGGGTGTGGTGGCGTGGTTATCCATGTAAATAGGCAGGTGTACGCCCGCCGGCGCCTCCATTTGACTTGACCCCGTGCTCATCTTCGTCTCCATCGTTCCTTTGCTCTGCTTTCGCCAGCTCTCATCGCGCCAGACGCTCTATAACGTTAACGTGACCAAACCATGCCCTTCGCGCGCTCTGGCCGCGGCCTGCTCCTGCTCCGCCAGGTCGTGGATACTGATGCTCTTCAGCACCCCGATGATGGTCTCGTTCACGCGCGCCAGCGGCTCCTTGATGGTGCAGTTCGGCGTGAGGTCGCACGACTTCGCCCCCTTGGTGCAGGAGGTGATAAACAGGGGTCCGTCGATAGCGTGGATCACTTCGAAAGCCGAGATCTGGCGGGGGTCCCGGGCCAGCGCGTAGCCGCCGTTCATGCCCGCGTGGGACTTCAGCAGGCCCGTCTTGGTGAGCCGCTGCAGGATCTTGGCCAGCAGTTGCGCCGGAATTCCATAGGCATCCGCCACGTCCTTGGCGCTCAACGCAGCGGTTTCGGGGTGCTCGGCCAGGTACTTGAGCGCCATCAGCCCGTAATCCGCTTTTTTGGTGAGCTTTAGCATCGAATATGCGACTGGAACGGTCCGTATTTAGTATACGTCCGGATTCGTTTGCCTTTCAAGCTGGCGGTTGCCCCGTCCCGCCGGGGGAAAATCGGCACTCCGGTTGCACGTTTCATCAAAAATGGGTTTGCAATCGCACAAAAGACAGCTACAATCTGGCGGAAAGAGCACTTATCGCAATTCCGAATTGGCTGTATCTCTAAGCCGGCACCCCTCAAGCCCGAGGCTCCAGCAAGCGGCCCCCTTCAAGCAGCCTCGACAGCCGGGGTGGAAGTTGACCCTCCCCCGCCATGGCGAGGAGCGGTAGGCTGTACGGAGACGGAAAGGGCGCACCCAACCTGGATTGCTAAAGTGCAAGTAGCTCCGAGAACGATGGCAACCGCCTGCAGACATCCCAAAGTCCGGATCGTTTCCCGGCACGACGACAGCGAGTATGTCGAGTGCTTGGAGTGTGGCGAAATCTTCGATTCCGAAGAGTTTCGCGATATGGAGATTGAAGACACCGCTGGCACGGAGGATCTCCAGGACGATTCCTAGGAATAAACGGAGCTAGCGGTTAGCGGCGTTAGCGAAGTTAGGCTGGCGTATTATTTGCCGTTGGCGCCGTTGGCCGCTGTGGTCCCGCTGCGACGCGAAACGATCCACGCATAGTGCAGTCCCGAGATGACGGTGAGCGCCATAGTGGCGTCGAGCGCCACGGTGCGAAACGCCGCGACCCAGTACCAATCCGGCGTGACCTGATGCAGCAGCACCGCCGCCACTGTGGCGATCTGGGCCAGGGTGTTGGCCTTGCCCCAGATGCTGGGATGAAACTCCCGGCGCCCCGCGGCCGCATAGAGCAGCGCCGCAACCAGCAGGATGCCCACATCCCGGCCAAACACCAGCACCGTCACGGTGACCGGCATCAATCCCTCGTGCAGCAGAACCAGAAACAGCGTGCTCAGCAGCAGCTTGTCGGCCACGGGATCGAGATAATGGCCAAACATCGATCGCTGCTTGAGCCAGCGCGCCAGTGTGCCATCCAGTGCATCAGTGAGGCCCGCAGCGACAAAGAGGCTGAAGCTCAACAGATAGTGCCCCTCGAGGATCGCCGCCACCAGGAAGGGGGCCAGGCAGATGCGGATGAGGGTAAGCAGGTTCGGGGCGCTGCGGAACGGGTTCAAACGGTGGCTCAACTCCTCATCCATGGCAAACCATTCCTGGCGCGAACGTGACGCGATGCACACGCCGGAAGTGAATTTTTGACTTCAACGATGGTAAAGCATTGCGCCCATGAGGCGCAGCCCTGGTTCGCTGATTTGGATAGAGACTTCTCAGACTTCGACCGGCAGCTCTGCCGCCAGGATGTTCATGGGCGTAAGTCCGCGCTGGCGCAGGGCGCGCAGGCTCAGCGCGTCGTGGCGCTTGGCCAGGCGGCGGCCGTGGTGGTCCACCACCAGGCGGCAGTGATACCAGGCGGGATTCTCGAATCCCAGGGCGCGATTGAGCAGGATCTGGCGCGCGGTGGACTTGAGCAGATCGGCGCCGCGCACCACTTCGGTGATGCACATGGTGGCATCGTCGACCACGCAGGCAAGCTGGTAGCTGGGTCCGCCGTCGCGCCGCCACACCACGAAGTCGCCAAAGTCTTTGCCCGCCACAAATCGCTGCGGGCCCAGGTTGCGGTCGACAAACTCGATCGCCTGCCCGTCAGGCACGCGGAAGCGCCAGTTGGCGCCCTCGGGCGTGTCAACATCCGCCGACGTAGGGCCGGGCAACTGCGGCGCATGTCCCGTCAGGTGGCGGCACGTTCCGGGGTACATGGGTTCGTCGTCGAGAATGTCGAGCTTGCTGCCGGCGCTTGCGGATTGCACGCGCTCGTGCGGCGCGGCCAGCGCCGAATCGATGTCCTTGCGCGAACAGCGGCACGCAAACAGGCAGCCACGGTGCAGCAGCTTGCGCCACGCTGCCAGATACAGAGCGCGGCGCTTGCTCTGCACGTAGGGCGCGTGGGGACCACCTTTGTCCGGACCCTCCTGCCAGCGGATGCCCAGCCAGCGCAGATCTTCCATCGCCGCCTCGGCAAAGTTCGATCGGCTGCGGTCGGGATCAAGATCCTCCATGCGCATCACCAGCGTGCCGCCGGCCTCGCGCGCCCGCTGGAACGCCGTCCAGAAAGTGCGCGCGTGGCCCACATGCAGGTAGCCCGTGGGCGAAGGCGCCAGCCGTCCACGATAACCCGATGCCGGCGATGAGGGAGTGCTGGCCATTCTGAACTCGAGTGTAGCCAGCAAGTAACGGGCGGCATATAGAGAGTTTGGTTCGTGAGGCAGGGACTAGGGAGTAGCCAGTAGGGAGTAGGGTGTTCCAGCTTCGCGCCGGTTCTCTATTCCCTATTCCCTACTCACTATTCCCTGTCTTTAGGCTTCCAGCGCAAAATCGGCTTGCGCGCGGCCTGCACTTCGTCCAGACGCGAGACGCGCGTGGAGTGCGGCGCGGTTTTCACGAGCTCGGGGTTCTCCTCGGCTTCGCGGGCGATGGAGCGCATGGCGGCGATGAACAGATCCAGTTCTTCGCGCGATTCGCTCTCCGTGGGCTCAATCATCAACGCGCCGTGCACGATGAGCGGGAAGCTGACCGTGTAGGGATGGAATCCGTAATCGATGAGCCGCTTGGCGATGTCGCCGGTTTTCACTCCGTGCACCGCCTGCCGCTTGTCGCTGAAGACCACCTCGTGCATCGAGGCCGTTTTGTAGGGCAGCTCGTAGAGGTCTTCGATCTTCTTGCGGATGTAATTCGCGTTCAGCACCGCGTCTTCGGTGGTCTGGCGCAGACCGTCAGGGCCGTTGGCGAGAATGTAGGCCAGCGCGCGGATGAACATGCCGGTGTTGCCATAGAACGCACGCACACGGCCAATGGATTGCGGGCGGTTGTATTCCCAATGCAGCTGACCCGCACCTGGCGCATGCAGCGGAGCACCCTCGCGATCGCCGGTGCGCGCGCCGGTGGGCGAATCGAAAAACGGCGCGCGAAAAAGTGGTGGGCAACCGTCTGCTGTTGGCTCTGCATTGGTGTCCTCCCAATCTCCGGCATCGGGGCAGTGGCACTTCGTGCCGTTCTGGTCTCGGACGAGGACCGGGATAGGTAAGAACGGCTCCAGAAACTTCTTGCACGCCACGGGACCGGAACCGGGCCCGCCGCCGCCGTGCGGCGTGGAGAAGGTCTTGTGCAGGTTCAGGTGCATCACGTCCACGCCGAAGTCGCCGGGGCGCACCTTCCCCACCAGCGCGTTCATGTTGGCGCCGTCCATGTAGAGCAGGGCGCCCTTGGCGTGCAGAATGTCGGCAATCTTGTGAATCTGACTTTCGAAAACGCCCAGCGTCGAGGGGTTGGTCAGCATCAGCGCCGCGGTGTCTTCGTCCACTTGCCGCGTGAGAGCGTCGAGATCGATGCCGCCGTCGGCATTCGATTTGAGATTCTCGACCGTGTAGCCGCTGAAGGCCGCGGTGGCCGGGTTGGTGCCGTGGGCCGAATCGGGAATGAGAATCCTCTTGCGCGCATTGCCCTGCGACTCGTGCCACGCCCGCGTCAGCAGAATTCCCGTGAACTCGCCGTGCGCGCCGGCCGCCGGTTGCAGCGTGATCGCGTCCATGCCGGTGATCTCCAGCAGGCATCGTTGCAGAAGATCGAAAACCTCAAGAACGCCCTGCGCGAGCGCGTCCGGCCGGTAGGGATGCGCCTCGGCCAGTCCCTCGATGCGCGCGACGAATTCATTGACGCGCGGGTTGTACTTCATGGTGCACGAACCCAGCGGGTACATGCCCAGATCGATCGCATAGTTCCACGTGGAGAGGCGCGTGAAGTGGCGGATGAGTTCGATCTCGGAGAGCTCGGGGAGCTCCGCGCGGTGCTTGCGCACGGCGGAGCCAAGGAGCGCCTCGGCGTTCACAGAGGGCACGTCAAGCGGCGGCAATTTGTACGCCCGCTTGCCCGGCGAGGATTTCTCGAAGAGCAGCGTCTCGTTCTGCGAGGGATGCGGGCGGACCTTGCCGGTGGTTTTGGTCGCTGAGTTCTCAATGGGCTCCATCTGATTCCCTCGCAATGTACTGTTCAACACCACCCAAAGTCCCGAAAACTTTGGATTCCGTCAGTTTCCATTTCTCATAGCGTTTCTCATTGGAGTTCCACTCCATCATGCCCTCGAAAAACCCACCAGCAATAAAAGCGATTGCCTTTTCCACGAGCGAATACGCAGTCACGTGCCAGTGCAAAAAAAAGAAGATCTCGAAGCCCATGACGCCGAGGAGGGTCAGACCGCCGATCCCGGCCCTCCTTACCTCGAAGTAGAACTCTCCACGGCGGCGATTCTTCTCCCAGTATTCGCGTTCCCTTCCGGTCATCGGCCGTTTGGATCTGCCAAACATTTACCTGCCCCCGCGATAAGGTTGCCGATCGGAACTACGCCTCCACCTCTACGCCCGCCAGCACCTTCGCCGCCGCGTCAATCTGCTCGCGCGTGACTACTTCCGTCGCGCACCAGAGCGTGCAGTTCTTGAGCTCCGGATACCAGCGGCTCAATTCGATGCCGCCGACAATTTTGTTATCGAGAAGCCGCCGGCTCCACGCCGCAGGCGCTTCGCCGGTTTCGAGAACAAATTCGTGGAAGCGCGGCGCTCCCTGGAAGCGCAGCTTTGCGCCCGGCAGATTGCCAAGCGTTTTCGCCGCGTAATCGGCCTTGGCCAGGTTGTGCTCGGCCAGCTCGCGCATGCCCTCTTTGCCGTAAACCGCCATGAAAATCGTCGCCATCAACGCGACTAATGCTTGATTGGTGCAGATGTTCGAGGTCGCCTTTTCGCGGCGGATGTGCTGCTCGCGCGTGGCCAGCGTCAAAACAAATCCGCGATTCCCTGCCCCGTCAACCGTCTGCCCGGCGAGCCGCCCCGGCATCTGGCGCACGAATTGCTCTTTGGCCGCAATCACGCCGCAGAACGGACCACCATAGCTGAGCGCAACACCGAAGGACTGCGCTTCCATGGCGACAATGTCGGCTTCGACCGGCGGCCGTACGATGCCGAGCGAGACCGCCTCGGCGATCGAAACAATCAACAGCGCACCTCGTGCATGCGCGATTTCGGCGATGGCCGGAATGTCTTCAACGACGCCGAAGAAGTTGGGGCTTTGGACAAGAACGGCTGCGGTCTCTGCGGAAACCGCAGCATCCAGCGCAGCAAGATCGACGCGTCCGGTTTTGGCGTCGTAGCCAACGACTGTGGTTGGCAACCCCTGGTGCCGCGCATAGGTGGTCAGCACCTCACGGTATTCGGGATGCACCGTGGAACCCACCACGGCCTTGTGGCGGCCCGTCACTCGCACCGCCATCATTACGGCCTCAGCCGCGCCGGTTGAGCCGTCGTACATGCTGGCATTGGCCACGTCCATGCCGGTCAACTCGGCAATCATGGTCTGGAATTCGAAAATCGCCTGCAGCGTGCCCTGCGTGATCTCGGCCTGGTAGGGCGTGTAGCTGGTGAGGAACTCGCCGCGCTGCACCAAGGCGTCGATAATCACCGGCCGGTAGTGGCGATAGGCGCCCGCGCCCAGAAAACTGGCGACGCCGGTGGAGTTTTTCTCGCCGGCGGCACGGAAGTACGCGACGATCTCGCTTTCCGCCTGCTGGCGCGGCACTTCGAGGTCGCGATTGAGCCGGTATTCCGCCGGAATGCTCGCAAAGAGATCGTCGATGGAGGCCGCGCCGATCTCGGCCAGCATCTGCCGGCGCTCTTCGTCGGATTTGGGGAGATAACGCATAGTTTCTCAGGGCACCTTGAAAAGGGACTAGGGACTAGGGACTAGGGACTTCGGCTTCAGAGACTTCATCATCGCTCGTAACAAGCGGTCGACCTCGTTGCACAAATCCTCTGTCGTGCTCAACACCTGCTTTGATCCAAACCCAAGTGCTTTGGCGATTACAAGCCGGGTTTCGACTTCTGAGATCGAACCGCGTGCATTCCCCAGGAACTGAACGTATTCTCCTCTGCTTGCCCGGCCATAACCTTCCGCGATGTTGCTGGCGACCGAGACTGATGCACGGCGCAAAGGGTTTGTGAGACGGAAACGTTCGGAATCGGGAAACGACGACGTGAGCTTATAAATCGCCAATGTAAGTTCGATCGCGCGTTGCCAAACGGTCAAATTCCTGAATGACTCTCCCATCGTTCGTATCTCACTTCCCTGTTCCCTAGTCCCTAGTCCCTATGTCCCTTAGCTAGTTCGTCTCTTCCGCAACAAACGCCTCGTACGCCGCGGCGTCGAGCAGGCTCGCCAGTTGGCCCGGATCGGACAGCTCCACCTTGATGATCCATGTGCCGTGCGGATCCTGGTTGATCTTGTCCGGCGCGGTCTTCAGCTCCTCGTTCACCGCGGTCACTTTGCCGCTGACGGGCGAATAGAGATCGCTGACGGCCTTCACACTCTCCACCGAGCCGAAGGTGGCCGTGGCGGTGACCGTATCGCCCACCTTGGGCGCGTCCACGTAGACAATGTCGCCCAGCGAGTTCTGCGCGTAATCCGTGATGCCAATCGAACCGATGGTGCCTTCGACCGAAATCCATTCGTGCTCGCGGGTGTAGCGATAGTTTGCGGGGTAGGGCATGGCAGTTCTGCTCCTTAAAGAAATCAGCGAAATACCAGTCTACGACAGGGGTCAGGGGTCAGGTGTCAGGGGTCAGGTGCAGAAAACAGGGAGTAGGGAGTAGCCAGTAGGGAGTAGATGGCAGCTTCCAGCTTTTGGCTCCCGGCTCTCAGCTCCTGGCTATCGGCTTATCGGCGTGAACGTGCGGAAGTGATCACGCTGGGTCCCTATTCCCTATTGGCTATTCCCTACTCCCTGTCTTTTCACCCCATCACCACCACTGGCTGAAACAATGTTCCAGCCACTCGTTTGGCGATCGCGGCCAGCTCCCGCGGCCCGGCGAACACCTTCACCAGCGGCGCTGCGGAGAACTCCGGCAGATTGGCCTGTGCGCCATTGCGCAACCGGCCCAGCGCCATTGCGTCGGCGGTGACGGAAGGCATTTCGAGCAGCAGTAAGCGCGGATGCACGCATACGGCCTCAAGCGCGTCGTTAACCGCGCCGGAATTCCCGGCCAGCGCCTCTAGCTCCTCCAATGTGTGGGCGTCCTCCAGCGTAAACGCACCGGCCCGCGTGCGCCGCAACCGGCTCAGATGCGCGCCACACCCCAGGTCCTGCCCCAGCTCGTGCGCCACCGAACGCACGTACCCGCCGGAGCTGATATCGATGGTGAAGCTGGCCTCGGGACCCTCCAGCGCCAGAATTCCAAAGGCATCGATGCGGATCTTCGCCGGCTTCAATTCCACCGGCTTGCCCTCGCGCGCCAGCTTGTACGCCGGCTTGCCTTCGATCTTCTTAGCCGAGAACTGCGGCGGCATTTGCTGCATTTCACCGTGGAACCGAGAGGCCGCCGCGCGCACTCGCTCCAGACTGACTGCTTGCGCCACCTCCGGCCAGCGGTCCGGTCCCTCCGGCTCGCCGTCGGCGTCGTAGGTGTCGGTCGCAAATCCCAGGCGAATGTCTCCGCGATAGCTCTTCTCCGCGGCAGAGAAATACTGCGCCAGCCGCGTGTATTTGCCCATCAGCAGCGGAAGCACTCCGGTGGCCATGGGGTCGAGAGTTCCCAGATGGCCGATCGATCGCTCCCCTGTGATTCTGCGCAGCCGGTTCACCACATCGTGGCTGGTCATTCCGCCCGGCTTATCGATAACAAGAAGCCCGTTCACATCATCACTTTAGCTGCCGCGGGCCCCCTTGCCAACCTGCCCGGCGACAAACGAAGCTAAACACGAGCGCAGCTAGCGGGGTTAGCGGAGTTAGCGGGGCTAGTACTGCTTGCCCACTGCACGGTTGAGGTGGCCGGTTCCGTCTGTGCACACTGGAAATACAGGTGAGAGACTAGAGACAGATGGCCGACGAACTGGAACGCGTGCGAAAGGCGTTGCGCGAGCTCGGCAAATCGTTGCAGAGCTTGTCCGGCGATGCCGCGCCCAACGACGTACACAAGCTGCGCACGGCTTCGCGGCGGGTTGAAGCCATTGCCGGCGTGCTCGAGGCCGCCGACGGCAAGAAATCGCGGCGTCTCGTCAAAGCGATCGAGCCGGTGCGTAAGGCGGCCGGCGGCGTGCGCGATATGGACGTGCTGCTGGCGGACGCGCGCAAGCTGGCCCGGTATTCTGACGGCGAATCACTGACCCACCTGGTTGCCCATCTGGAAACTGCCCGGCAGCAGAATGCCGCGGAGTTGCAACGCGCGCTGCACCGCCGGCACAAAGCCGTGCGGGAAAACCTCAAGGAGTATTCCAGGTTCGTCTCGTCCGTTTTGAAGCGCGCAAAATCAACCTCGCGCTCAGGGGCCGATGCAAACCAAAGCCAGGAAAAAATTCACGGCTCTGCCATGGACGTGGTCCGCGAGCTCGGCGATTGGAAGCCCCTCGACGCGGACAACCTGCATGCGTTCCGGCTGAAGGTCAAGCAACTGCGCTACACCCTGCAACTGGACGCGCACGCCGATCCCGGCCTAGTGGAGGCGCTAGGCGATGTGCAGCGCCGCATCGGCGACTGGCACGACTGGCAGCAATTACAGGAAATTGCGCGCGAGGTTCTCATCCTCGAACAAGATCAGGCGCTGTTCGACCGCATCGGCGAAACCGTGAAGCGCAGATTCGATCGCGCGCTTGCCGCGGCCAATACGCTGCGCGGAAAGTACCTGAACATGCCCCCGGCGATAGGCGCTTGAGCAGATCGGCTTATATCGAGCCGTTGCCCGGTTGGCGTACCAGGGTCAGGAACTCAGTTCGCGTTTCCTTCTGCCGGAAGCAGCCCACCATGGCGCTGGTGACCGTGGACGAATGCTGTTTCTCAATGCCGCGCATCATCATGCACAGGTGCCGCGCTTCAATTACAACGCCCACGCCCTGCGGCGCAATCGCCTCCTGAATGGCATCCGCGATTTGCCGCGTGAGCCGCTCCTGCACCTGCAGGCGGCGCGCGAAGACCTCGACCAGCCGCGCAATCTTGCTCAGCCCGATCACCTTGCCCTTGGGAATGTAGGCCACGTGCACCTTGCCGAAGAAAGGCAGCATGTGGTGCTCGCACAGCGAGAACATCTCGATGTCCTTGACGATGACCATCTCGTCGTAATCCACCTCGAACAGCGCTTCACGCAGAATCTGCGCGGGATCCTGGTCGTAGCCCTTGGTGAGGAAGGCCAGCGCTTTCTCCACGCGCTCGGGCGTGGCACGCAGGCCGTCGCGATCCGGATCTTCGCCCAGGCGCGAGAGAATCTCGTGGTACATCTCCTGCGTGCTGAACGCGCTCAGTCCCTCGTCCATTCCAATCGCTCTCCGCGCGGGTTTCCTCACAACCATCGGGTGTGCCATCGCTGCTTATCCTCTCGCCGAACACTCAAAGAAATTATTTTCCGTCTCTTCTACGCGTACATGCTCCAACTCGCCGCCCGGCAACGCATCGCATAACAGATCAAAAATCGCCTTACAGAAATTCTCCGTCGTCGGTACGCGATCCGCAAACAGTGGATCGAGATTCAGGTTGGCGTGATCGAAGCGATCGAGAATGCGCTCGCCCACGGCTTTGTCCAGCGCCACCAGGTCCACCACCATCCCCGTCGCGGCATCGACCGCGCCGCCCACCAGCACTTCAACTACATAATTGTGCCCGTGGCCGTACGCGTTGTTGCACTTTCCATATACCACGCGGTTCTGCCCGGCCGTGAGCGCGGGCGTGTGCAGCCGGTGGCTTGCGCTGACCAGGTAGCGGCGGCCGAAATAGGCCTTCCCAGCGTCACTCATAGCCCGCCTCGATACTCGGCAAAGATCTCCGGCGTTTCGTACACGCGAATCCGGCTCAAGGATGCGCCGCCTGCTGCGTTAATGGCCGGCTCCAGCCGCCGCCACGCCGCGATGGCGATGTTCTCTGTCGTCGGAATCGCGTTTTTGAACTCCGGCGCTTCAAGATTCAGGTGCCTGTGGTCGTACGCCGAGAGCACTTCGCGCTCCATCACGTCCTTGAGCCATTTCAGATCGACCACGAAGCCGGTCACGGGATCGGGTTCGCCCGCCACGGTCACTTCCAGCGTGTAATTGTGCCCGTGCCCGTTGCGATTCGCGCAGCGGCCGAAGACCTGCTGGTTCTTCTCCGCGGGCCAAGCCTCGTTCCAGTAATAGTGCGATGCGGAAAATACCGCCCGCCGCGTCAGGAAGATCATGTCGACCTCGTACATTAAGAAAGATGCCGCAAACTGCGCTTTCGGTTCACGCAATCGATGCCGGTTTGCGTCTCATCGAAAAATCCGCGGGGCCTTCACGACGCGCTCAAAAGCGGCGCCGGCTCGGGCTTCGACCCCTATGCGCTAGGCCGCGTAACTCCGCCCCTTCCAGCTTACGCGCTTCAGAATCCGGTGCTGAAACCAGCTTCGATAGAGGAGCACCACAAACAGCGGCAGACCCAGCGGGGAGATTGCGCAATCCAGAAAGGGGAAGTTCGACTTTGCCACTCGCGCATAGAACCGGAAGAGGGTGCGCAGCCACAGCAGAGCCAGAATCCATCCCGCGCCCAGCCACTGCAAGCCATGCGCACCCAGCCGTGCGTTCCAAAGTTCGAAGGCCAACACCGGCAGTCCAAAAAGAAGAAAAAGATCCAGCGCCCTGAAGATCGCCAGCGTCAGCGCGTTGTTGAAGAGCAGCTGCAGGTTCTTGGTCCAGCCCTCGACCATGGCCGCGGTGCTGCGGTACATGCGCGCGGAGACGATGTCGTCCGCGTACCGGAAGCGCAATCCCACCCTGCGCCGCTTGGCCAGAACCGCCAGCTCCACGTCTTCAAGCACCTCGCCGGCTACGCTGGGGTGGCCGCCCAGTTTGCGATACGCCTCCCGCTCCACAAGCAGAAACTGCCCATTGGCCGCCGCGATGCGCTGCGCCGGATCGGACACCTTGGCAGGCGGATAGGCCAGCGCCAGTTCGCAAAACACCAGCGGCATCAACGACCGCTGTGCGAAGCCTTTCACAATCTGCCGCGGCGAGTAGCTCAACATACCCACCTTGTGCCGCTCCGCCTCGTGCATAGCGCGCCGCAGGCCTCCCGGCTCGTGAATCGTGTCCGCATCGGTGAAAAGCAGCCAGCGTCCGCGCGCCCTCCGCGCCGCGGTCCACACGGCATTGGCCTTGCCCGTCCATCCCGGCTCCAGCTTCTCCGCTTCCATCACCGTCACTCGGGCTATGCCGCGCGAAATCGCGGCGGTCCGGTCGGTGGAGTGATCGTCCACCACGATCAGATCCCAATCCTTGCCCAGCTCAAAAATGTCTTCCGATTGGCTGACCAACGATTGCAGGCAGTCGCCCAGGCAGTCCTCCTCGTTCCGCGCCGGGACGATGACTGTGAGTTCGATCAGCTCCTCGGGCTCCGGCTGATCGAAGACCGTCCCCGGAACGGTTTTGGCCGCCCATTCGCGCCAATCCGCGGCCGGAGACGCACCCTCCGCCGGGTCAGCGAGGCCCAGCACCGGCTTCCAACTGCCCGGCCCACTGCCCGATCTGGGCAAACCCGGCTTATCGCTGTCCATCGTGCCCCACCATTTTCTTCCTGCCCTTTCGCTCCGTATTATAGAGATGTGCGGTTTCCTCGTTTCCTGATCTGGGTCTTTCTGGCGCCCATCGCCCTTCTCGTGGCGTGCAATCGCGGCGCGCATCCCGCCCAGGCCGGCAAGGCCGCGCCCGACTTTACGGTCTCCGACGGCACAACGACCGTACATCTGGCCAGCTACCGCGGCCAGGTCGTGCTGCTCAACTTCTGGGCCAGTTGGTGTATGCCCTGCGTTGAAGAGCTGCCGTCGCTCCTTGCGCTTCACCACGAGCAGCCCAACCTGGTGATTCTGGCGGTCAGCGTCGACGAAGACCCTGCAGCCTACTCGAGCTTTATCGTTCGCCGCCACGTCGATCTCATCACCGTGCGCGACCCCAATGAGTCCGCCGCCAGGCTCTACCACACCGACATGTGGCCTGAATCCTATCTGATCGACCGCAACGGCATCATTCGCCGCAAGTTCGTGGGTCCTCAGGAGTGGACGAGCCCCGAAATCGTGAACTTCCTCAAGAGCCTTTGAGGCCGCCGGGCGCTCCGTTTCGAATCAAACATCGATGATCCAACTGAGCCGTTTCGCATCCGTATCCCGAAAGAGGCCAACATGAGACTCCGCGTGGTTCCGATCTCCGCCGCCCTCCTGCTCATCGCCCTTCCATCAAACCCGCAGCGCGCCCAACGCGAGCAGCCTCAAATGCCTGCTCCCGCGGCGGTCACGGGCGTGTGGCGCGGGCAAATGGACGGCCTTCCCGCAGTCACGCTTGTGGTGACCGATGAAAGCGGCAATCTCACGGGGGCCGTGCTTTTCTACTTCCACATGCGCAAAACCGTCAACGACCCCTATACGTCGACGCCCGGCCTCCCCGAGCCGATGTTCGGCAGGAACTTCGACGGCAAAACACTCACGTTCCAGGTCAGCCATCGGCGCGCGCACCCTCCGCGCACGTTGTCCGATCCACCCGTCAGCCTGACTCTCACACTGACCGGGCCAAACCAGGCGGAACTGGTGAACAAGAGCGAGAGAGGCCCGGTTCTGGCCATGGTTCGCAGCGATTACTAGCTGCTATCCTTTCCGTATGACCACGGTGGAGATTCTTTATCGCTACGCCGCACCGCCCACGGAGCAGGTGGCTACGGCGCTGGCGCGCGCGCGCGACGTTTACGGCATCCGGCAGCTCAGCTTCAACCGCGAGGCCCGCACCTTGCGCATCGAATTCGACGCCACGCGCCTGAACGCCGCCGCAGTCACCAAGCTGGTGCGCGAAACCGGCCTCGAGATCGAGGAGGAACTGCCTCTGCTTGCCGCTCCCGCGCCGGCAGCCGCAGCTCCCACAGCCTGACGCGCCCGCGTTGCGCCACGGCTCCAACCTTGATACTCTGGAAGCGGTCTATTTCACGAGGCTTCGCCCTGAAGCCCACGCATGTGCGCCCGTAGCTCAGCTGGATAGAGCGACTGACTACGAATCAGTAGGTCGGGAGTTCGAATCTCTCCGGGCGCACCATCTAACTTAAAGATTTTAAGTAAGTTAAAGGCAATTTGAGAGTCATTGCTCAGATGGCCCCTTAACATCTGGTGGCTGTTTTAGTGGCTGTTGGATCAGGCAGTAGTGCGTTGACCATTCTCTCGGACGCAGAGGCCGTCACATCAGGAGACAGGTGGGCATAGCGGGCGCTCATCGCAATCGTTTTGTGGCCGGCGAGTTCCTGTATCTCCTTGATGGAGACTCCGGCCATCGCCAACCAGCTGCAGAACGTATGGCGGTTGCAGTGCCATGTGTAGCCGGCGACCTGGGCCCCGGCGAGACAAGGCTCAAACCAGAATCGGCAATAGTCCCCTGCCTCCGGGAACACCAAATCAGCCGGCTTGTGATTCACTAAGGATCGTTGTTCGTCCAGAGAGGCGAGTGCAACCGAGTTCAAAGGAATATTCCGCGCCGGTGATTGAACACGGCCAGTAGGGTCTTTGGTCTCCGCCAGGCGAATCACGCGACGCTTGAGGTCTACCTGAGACCATTTCAGATTGAACTGCTCGGACCACCGCATACCGGTGTACACGCTCAGGATGAATGCTGGCACCTGCCGGGGAAAGTCCCTGCGAATGACGCGCAGTAGCCGGTCGTATTCCTCTCGGCTCAGGAATCTCAGACGTGCGTTGTTCTCGCGGCGGGCGCGGACGAGACGCGCGGGATTCATTGGGACTTTACCGTTCTCCATCCCGAGCCGGTAGCAGAGAGAAAAGAACGCCCGGTAGCGGTTTGCCGTTGCTGCCGTCCGAGTATTCTTCGTGAGCCACTGGTCGATTTCTTGAGGAGTGACATCCGCAGCCGGTCGTGAACCGAAGGGCTCCCGAAGTGTCCGTTCTTTCCAGTCATAGTCCGGCCAGCTTTTAAGATGAGCCTTCGCGTACTCGACTGCAGCAGCGGCAAGATCACCAAAGGTCACTGGCGCCGCCTTCGGCTTCAACTCGGGAAGCAGAATGTCTCGCCTCGCGTCGGCCTTCGCCTTTTGGTAGAACGCGACTGCGTCGGACTTGCGGCCGATCTTCTTTCTATGCCGCTTCCCTGCGACGTAGAAATGCGCCCACCAAACACCTGATCCTGGCGGCAGTTCAAAGATGCCCCTGACCTTCTTCTCTTGCCTCATTGCAACCTCACAGTGGCTGTTAGAACTGACTAGGGCGTGTTAACACTATCTGAGCGCCTCGACGATCAGCGCGAAGGTGAGGAAGCCAAGGAAGAGGACATCGAGCTTTTCGAAGCGGGAGAAGATGCGGCGGAAGC